>Ga0082335_1007416_pt1 | contig 13267 bp, 10 predicted proteins | sample Subgrocontami58m_FD_72375 | JGI IMG/M metagenome (GOLD analysis project Ga0082335, IMG submission 72375) | Subsurface groundwater microbial communities from S. Glens Falls, New York, USA - GMW37 contaminated, 5.8 m (SPADES assembly) (version 2) ...
AAAAATTGCTCGACCAGTGAGTTGTCGTTGTATTCACTTCGCATATAGGCGACGCGTTTGGCAAGTTGATCGGGGTTGTGGGCGATGGAGTCGCCGCCAATGCCGAAGCTGGCGTGTTGGTTGGCGCCTTTGACAATCGCCGGATAGATCGTCCACTCGCGCGCCGCTTGCTCGGGCGTGGTAAACACTTGCGCTGGAAGAGTCGGCAGCCCCGAGTCGCGTAAGCGTTGTTTTACATCCAAGCGGTTGTTGGAAAATGCCAGAACTTCGGTGGAGGCGCCGGTGTAGGCGAATCCACGTCGATCCATCTCGGCGGTGACTAATGGTTCTGTCCACGCTTCCCCCGCCATCTCTTCTCCCCAATTCCAGATCAACCACTCGCGCGGATTGTATGAATCAAGAACGGCAAGGCTGTCGAAAAATTTAATCGGTTCGACAACATGCCCTTCATCGCGCAAACCGTTCGCCAACATCTCAACGAATTTCATTGCCCAATCTTTGTCGCTTTGAGGCCAAGCGGGATTTTCGTTGTGCAAAATAATAACGTTAGGTTTTGTTACCTGTCGAACAGCATCAAGCATTAAATACTCCGTGCATCAGAATTAGACATCTTATATCACACATCGCGAACGACTGAAAGAGTTTAACCGCCCAACGCGGCAGAGAGCAGAATGCCGAGTAAGCCAATGATCACGCCGACGTGTAGCAAGACGTTGGTGCGGGCGAGCCATTCCAGCCCCGGGATGAATTGGAAAATTAGATTGATGACGACCAAGACGATGGCGATCATCGTCGGCAAGCCGCGTCGTTTAGAAATAAATTCGGAGAGTCGATCTAGAAACATAATGAACTCCTTACCCATTTCTCAGAAGTCATTGCGAGGAGCGTTCTTTGCGACGAAGCAATCTCGAATTGGTGAAGTCTGAGATTGCTTCGCGAAGAACGCTCGCAATGACGTGAGTAGATGTGCCTTACTTCCGTCGTTTTGGTTTGATGCTATACGCGAAAAAGCGCGAGGCAACACGCGCCGGAAGCCGCCCGCGAATATGCACGCCCTTCTCTTGATGCTCGGTCAATTCAATGCTTCCTTGTTCGTGAAAGATCGAAATAAGTTGCCCATCTTTGTAAGGGATCATCACGTCGAGCAATGTGAGTGATTCGTAAAGCACTTCGCGCACACGATTCAATAACGTATCTAGCCCCCTACCCTTGAGCGCCGAGACGCCCACCAAGTTCGGATGACCGACCAGCGCCGACGACGCTGGATCAAAATCCGGGAAGCGATCTATTTTGTTGAGTGCGGTGACGACAGGGATGTCGGTGACTTCCAGTTCTTTGAGAGTCTTCCGCACGGCTTCGGCTTGGGCGGCGGCGTTGGGATGAGTCACGTCCACCACATGCAGTAACAAATCGGCTTCGGCGATCTCTTCCAGCGTGGCGCGAAAAGCGGCGACGAGAGTTGTCGGAAGTTTTTGAATGAAGCCCACTGTGTCGGTGAACAGCGCCGCCTTGCCGCCGGGAAGTTCAACGCGGCGCGTGGTGGGATCGAGCGTAGCAAATAATTGATCGGCGACATATACTTCGGCGCCGGTCAGCGCGTTGAGCAATGTGGATTTGCCGGAGTTGGTGTAACCCACTAAAGCGATCACGGGGATGCCGCTTCGCTGACGTTGAGCGCGATGCCTGCCGCGATGCGCCCGCACATCTTCAATTTCTTTTTTTAGAAAAGTGATCTTGCGCGAGATTTCTCTTCGATCCACTTCGAGCTGAGTCTCACCCGGACCGCGCAAGCCGACTCCGCCCGTGCCGCCTCTGCCCGCGCCGCCGCCAGCCTGACGCGCCAAGTGAGTCCACTGACGGGTGAGTCGCGGCAGGCGATATTCATATTGCGCCAGTTCCACTTGCAAGGTGCCTTCGCGCGTGCGGGCATGTTGTGCAAAGATGTCGAGGATAAGCGCGGTGCGATCTAACACTTTCACATTCTCGCCCAGAATGCCTTCGAGTTCGCGTTGATGGCGCGGCGATAATTCTTCGTCGAAGACGACGGTGTTCGCCATCGTCTCTTCGACAAAATCTTTGAGCTCGTTAACCTTGCCCGATCCAATAAAGGTATGGGGGTCGGGCTTATCTATCTTCTGATAAATTTCGCCGACCACGTCCATTCCGGCAGTGTCGGCGAGTTGCGCCAATTCTGCCAACGAGTCTTCAACAGTGAAGATACGATCGGCTTTGCGTAATTCTATGCCGACCAGAAAAGTTTTTTCGGATGGTGCTTGAGTGGGGACGGGGCGTTTAGGCATTTAAGAGATTGGAGATTGGATGTTGGAATATCATTCAAAGATTTCTTTTACAGGCAAAGAGAAATCAGGAAGAACATCATCGCCCATAAGCGTATCGGACTCGGTTAATACGCGCACATCGCGCAGCGAGCGATAGACCACAACTTGGCGAGACGAAGGATAAACGTAGCACACCATCTTCGCCCCGGCATCAAGCCATTCTTTGATCTTCAATTGCATATCGTCAGCATCATCGGAAGGCGAGACAACCTCAACCACCAGATCGGGCGCAATGTCCATGTAGCCTTTTGGCAATTTGCTCGGCATCCGCGCCGACGAAACAAAAGCCACATCGGGTGCGCGCACCGTGTCAGGATTGCGCGAGAGCCGGAAACCTGTTTCGGCGGCGAATACCTTGCCAAGTTTTTTTTGTTTCACGTAATTACCAATCACTAGAGAAATACTAAATACGATCAATCCATGTTCACTTCCGGGCGGTGACATTTCAATTAATCTCCCTTGGGTTAATTCATAGCGTCCCTTGCTCGACATTGCCAAGAGATCATCGGCAGTGATAGTTTTTGTGTCGGTTATCGCGACAGCATCTAAAACGGGCGTGGTCATCTCTCGCTCCTTTTAGTTAGGTGACAGTCACTTTTAAAGTGACTGTCACCTGTTAAAACTTAAGGCAATCCCACAACATCCATCCCTTTTGGATGCTCAACACTAAACTCATACTTGATCACCTGCTTGCTGTTGGCATTGAGCGTGATCTTCCATTCGAGTTGATTCAGATCGCTCTGCTCGCTGGCTTTGGGTTCGCTCGCTTCGAGTTTAACTTTGATCTGCTCGTCGCGCGGCACGGGGATGTGATCGCGCGCGAAAACTGTCTGTGCCGTGTCGCGCAAATTTTCGATCTCGATCTTGTAGCCGTAGCGTATCTGGCGTTTGTCACCCATAAAGTTTTTATCCACGAAACGCAAAGTCAATTCGCGCTCAACCCTCAATCGCTCGTCCGCGCCCAACGCCAATTCAAATTCTTGGTTCGGGGCAACGAACTCCAGCGTGGTCGCTCCCAAATAATCGTCGCCTTCAAATAATTGCGCGTTGCCTTTCAACATCGAATACGCGCTCTCGTTCTTCACCTTGGCGCGGCGGAAACAGACCGGCTCGATCTTCGGCGCGGTCACATAATCAAAATTCGGTTTGAGGTTGAATGAGGCGATGACGACTTTGCGCGGATCGTTATTTCCCGGCACATCGGCGCGCGATGATAACGAATAGCTCAGACTCACGCCCGACTCGGATACTGTTGCCGACTCCATTTCCATGATGGCTTCGGGTTCTTCGCGCACCGCTTCCGGCATCGGCGCAGGCGCGGCGGGCATGAGCGCGTTTTTAGCGCGTAACGGCTGCGGCGCAGGATGGACGGGATAACGTTGCGCGATATACCACGCATCCATTTCAGGGATGGTCAACGAGAGCGAGGGCTGCGCGGTGGAGAGAGTGAGCGCAACATTATTCCAATCTTCGCCCGTGTTCTGAGTCACTTGCGCCAGATACGTCACTTCAAGAAACGCATCCTTCAAACGCAAATCGTAAAGCGGACTCCAGCCCGCGCCCGTGACCATATACGTCAACTCCACATCCAGATCGCCCGCCTGACTCACTTCCACTTCGACGGTGGCAACGTAGCGTTGTTTGGGTCGGGCAGACTGCGCCCCCTTGAGTTCACGCCGCAAACGATCCAACTCCTTCGCCAACTCTCTCCGCTCGCGTTCCATCTTTAATCTTTGATCATTAATCGCATTCTGTCTTTCGCTGATGAAATCAAACACATCCCCCTGCTCCTTCGGGTTACGGTTACGCAAAGCGATGCCGCGCGCCCACATCTCACTCTGCGCGGCGAGCGCCTCGAGTGAGACTCGTTCTTTCTCCAACACGCCGATCTTCGCCGCCAAGTCGGCATCCGCATCTTCGATCTTTATTATTTGATTCTCTAACTCGCGCGCGGCTTCGGCGGGCGTCTCTAAATAATTTTCTTGACGCGATGTCACGCCCAGCAGTTTCGCCTTCGCCGTCCCCTTGCCCGATGCCCGCAGTGACGCCGCCAACAGCGACAGAGGCAGATCGCCAAATTCAACTTTGTGCGCGCCTGTCTCTAACTTCACCCGTTGCAGGCGAGACACACGGGCGCGATCTTTAAAAACAGTGGAGGAGGTGATGATGGAGGGCATGGGAAGTTATAGTGAACAGTAATCAGTGAACAGTAATTGGACGCTTCGCGTGGAAGTTGGGATTTTGGAGTTTGGGATTTGGGTTTTTGTTTTTTTGTTCTTCTCCGATTATATCCATTTTGTGGTTGCGATGATAGTGAGGAAGGGGTAAACTTCTAACATGAGCTAAGCGTCATTGCGAGTAACCCATCGCGCCAAGATCTCCGAGTTCTTAAAGAACTCGGAGATCTTGGCGCGACCAAGATTGCTTCGCGAAGTGCGCTCGCAATGACGAAGTGCGTATTCTATTGAAAGGCGGCGGCAATGTCAGATTCTCAGCCTCAACGTGGAAATGTAAATATCAGTGGCGGCGAAACAAATATTTCCGGTGATCTTGTTGGCACAAAGATCGTCAATCTTCCTCCCCAACCTCAACCCCCCTCTGGCTCCGCCCTGCCGCGCCGCCGCCAGCGCAAGTTCGTCCCGCGCGGAAAAATTATGGGCGATGTGCGTGAGGCTTTGAAAGTTGGCAGCGCGGCGATTGTGGGAATGCACGGCATGGGCGGCGTGGGCAAAACGGAATTAGCAAAATTTTTGGCGGGCGAATTAGAAAATGAATTCAAAGACGGCGTGTTGTGGATCGAAGTATCGAATCGCCCGATTGAAATTGTGCAGGGCGAGATGGCGCGGACGTTGGGTATTAAGTTGCCCGATGGCAGCGATGATCGCGGGCGTTATGCCACGTTGTGCGCGGCATTGAGCGGCGCGCGCGCCTTGTTCGTCTTCGACGATGTCCGCAAAAATTTCCCGCTCGAATGGTGTTTGCCGCCCGCGCCGTGTTCGGCGTTGGTCACCTCGCGCTTGCACGAACTACTTGGGGTAGATAAAAAATTTGTGCTGGACGTGATGACGCCCGAGCAAGCATTAGAGTTATTGCGCGGTGAAGGGTTGACTGAGGTGATTGCCAAAGAGGCAGAGGCGGCAGCCACTTTGTGTAAGTCCTGCGCTTATCATCCTCTTGCCCTGGTCCTTGCCGCCAGCCGTTTGCGGTTGCGCGGCGCGACTCCTCTCGCTACGTTTAATAATCAATTGCAAGATCGAATTAAACAATTGCGCGTGGATCGTGATGACAAGGACGCCAGTTTAGAGGCGAACTTTGATTTGAGCTACGACGAGTTGAGCGCGGAAAGCAAAGGGCGTTGGCGCAAGTTGGCGGTCTTTGCCCCCAGTGGTTTTGCTTTGCCCGCCGTGCGGCATTTGTGGAGCGAGAGTGAGGTAGACGCCAACGAGCATTTATACGAACTGGAAAACGCCTCGCTCGTCTCCCCCTCTCCGTTGCGAGAAGAGCGAATGAGCTTGCACGATTTACTGCGCGATTATGCTTTTAAGAAATTGCATGAAGCCAACGAAGGTGACGCCGCCAACCGCGCCCACGCCGATTACCTTATTCAACTTTTTTCCGCTAATTACAACATCTACGATCACAACATACCATTGATAACTCCAGAGATCGATAATTTGATCGAAGTTACCCATTGGGCGGTGAAAAGAAATGAGCTAAGGCTATTAGGTGCGCTTGCCACACAGACACGAAATTGGATGTATGTAGTTTTTGACTCTGCGTGGGATAAATGGTGGCAGTGGCTTCACCTTTCTCTACAAACGGAGGATAAACAACTTAAAGCCAACGTGCTTCAAGCGATTGGCGATGTGCAACAATTCCGCAAAGACATGGATGCCGCGCTGAAAAGTTATGAGCAAGCGTTGAATTTGTTTCGGGCGGTGGGCGATAAGTTGGGCGAAGCCAACGTGCTGAAAGCGATTGGCGATGTGCAACAATTCCGCAAAGACATGGATGCCGCGCTGAAAAGTTATGAGCAAGCGTTGAATTTGTTTCGGGCGGTGGGCGATAAGTTGGGCGAAGCCAACGTGCTTGCCGCTATGAGTCGCCTCGCTTTGCGTAAAGGAGATATGGCACTGGCGGAGAAAAATTTGGAGGGAGTAATAGCGATGCGTCGGGCGATAGGCAGTCTTTATGATGAGGGAGCAGATTATGGAAACTTTTCTGTCGCGCTTCTCAATATGGGTAAGAAGGCAGAAGCGAAGAAATATGCCTTGAAAGCGAAATCAGTTTTTGAAAAAATTGGTAAGCCGAGTTTGATTAAACAGATAGATGGATTGATCGCGGCGTGTGATTAAACAAAAAGACCCTTCGGGTTTTATCCACTCCGCTTCGCTACGGGACGCTTTGCGAAACCCGAAGGGTCTGGTTCCGCCACACCTGACAGGTCTTGCCAAACTTAACGCCCGCCGAATTGTAAGAAGACCTGTCAGGTGTTGTAAACAGAGACCTCGCGGGTTTTAGAAACCCGCGAGGTCTGTGTGATCTACTCGAAATGTTGTGGGGGCACCCGTTGCGCCCACAGTTGAACTGTGGGCGCAATGATGTTGTGGGGTCCGGGTTTTCTAATCCCCTCCCCCACTTTTTTTCTGGCGTTGAACTTGTTCCCGTTTAAAAATCTTCCCTCCAACTTCCGATCTCTAATTACCATTTACTAATTACTGCTCACTGCTCACCGCTCACCGCTCACTGCTCTTTATCCGCCCCATCGCTTCCCTCACCCTCTCCGTCGGCGTTCCCAAAGAAATGCGAATGTATCCTTTGCCCGTCGCGCCGAACACCGTGCCGGGAGTCACGCTCACGCCGCGGGTGGTTAATAAATCGGCGGCATATTTTTCATCGTCCACGCCGTCGGGCAACTTCGCCCAAACATAGATCGCCGCCGCAGGCACATCTACTTTCATCCCCGCTTCGCGCAAGGCGCTCACCACAATATCGCGCCGCGCGCGGTAGGTGGCGTTGCGCTCGATGATCCACGATTGATCGCCGCTCAACGCCAGCGAGGCGGCGTCCATTAAAGGTTTAAACGATCCCGAATCGATGTTGCTCTTAAGAGTCCCCAAGGCGTTCACCGCTTGGGCGTTGCCGCACACCACGCCCAAACGCCAGCCGCCCATGTTATACGTTTTGGAACACGAACTAAATTCCACGCACACTTCTTTGGCGTGAGGCAATTGCAAAATGCTCGGCGCGGCGTAACCGTCAAAAGTGATCTCGGTGTAAGGCGCGTCGTGCGCCACCAAAAAATTATACTGGCGCCCAAGGGCAATCACTTCGGCAAAAAATTCTAACGGGGCAACCGCGCCTGTGGGGTTGTTGGGATAGTTCAGCCACATTAACTTGACTCGCTTCAACACATCGGGCGAGATGGATTTGAGATCGGGTAGAAAATTATTTTGCGCCAAGAGCGGCATCGTCACCACTTCGCCACCGGCGAACTTTGCGCCCGCCGTGTAAGGCGCGTAGCCCGGCTCGGGCAGCAAGACCACATCCCCTTGATCCACAAACGCCAACGAGAGATTGAAGATGCCTTCTTTCGATCCGAGCAGACCGGCGAGTTCTGTTTTGGGATCGAGTTCCACGCCGAATCGTTTTCCGTAAAAATGCGCCCACGCCTCACGATAGGCGGGGATGCCGCCAAACGGTTGATAACCGTGATTCGTGGAATCGTCGGCTGCCGCCTTCATCGCCTCAACAATGAACGGCGCGGGCGGCAGGTCGGGCGATCCCATATCCATTCGGATCACGTCCTTGCCTTCGGCTTTCAACTGCGCGATGCGTTTGTTGAGACCGTCAAAAAAATAAGGTGGCAGTGTTGCCATGCGTTTGCTGGTTTGGAGTGTCATGGTGGTTGGGTAGATAGGTAATCAGGTAATCAGGTGGTTAATTGAGCGATACGGAATACGCAATACGCATCACGTATCACTCGTCACGTATCACGCAATATCCCATCCGCCATCAGCCCCCCGCTCTCTTCCGGCGGCTCTTGCCGAATCGGCAGCATGAGATGAAAAATACTTCCTGGACATTTTTTTTCGTCGTGTCCCGCCGACTCGACCCACAAGGTGCCGCCGTGCGCTTCGATGATCCCGCGCGAGATCGGCAGCCCCAGTCCGAGTCCGCCGCCTTTAAATTTTGTCTTGCTGGTTGAGTGAAATGCCACATCACCCAACGAGCCAAAGGTGTGAAAGATGCGCCCTTGATTCTCGGTGGCAACGCCGATGCCCGTATCGGTGACCGTCACTTCAATAAATCTCGCCATCGCCCGCGCTCGCACAGTCACCTTGCCGCCGTCGGGCGTGAACTTGATTCCATTTTGTAACAAATTGACCAACACCTGAAAGATACGCACCGGGTCGAGGTAAGTGAACAAGGCGGCGTCTTCAATGTTGTCAAGCCGCAACTCAACGCGGCGCTGATCGGCGGCGGGTTTCACTTTGGTATAAGCCTGCTCCATCAATTGACTCAAGCGTGACGGTTGGTAAGAGATCCTCAACAAATTATTGTCAATCAACGAAATGTCCAGCATGTTCTCGATGATCTCTTTCAGCCGTTGAATGCCTTTCTCGATCCCGATCAGTAAATAATTCACTTCATCCCTTTGCGACGACGACAGCCCTTCGACAAAAATTGAAGCGTAACCTTCGATCAACGTCAACGGAGTCTTCAACTCGTGTGCCGCCACCGAAATAAAACCTGCTTTGGACTTGTTGAGTTGATTAAAATTGTTCTGCACCTCACGCAACGCCGTCGCCGTCTGCTCCAGCGTTGCCTTTGCCTCAATGCCCATCAGATACAGACCCGCCTGATCAAAGATCGGTTCCAGTTCGCCAATACTATCCAACGCCTCTTGCGCCGAACACGATTCACGAAGCACGTCCCAAGTGGCGATCTTCAACGCTCGCAGCACCGGCAGAAAAGTTTGCGGTTCCTTAAGTGTCGAGCCGGATCGAGAGCCAATCCACTCGTCGAGGCACGGGTTTAACCATTCGGGCGTGCCAGTGTCTACCGCGCTTTGCAGCAGGTCGTAAAAGTTGGCAGTGCGCTCCGAAGCATTCAACCGCACCGCCGCCGCCCGCGCCAATTGCTTCGTGGCGTGAACAACCATCTTGGGTCGCAAGGTTAATAAAAGATTTGAAGTGTCGCTCATAGAAAGAATGAACAATGAAGAATGAAGAATGAACAATTAAGGATGAAGAGCCATCACGCGTTGTTCATTGGACTTTATCGGGAATAGCTCTTTGCAATTTTAGAGCGGTGTGGAGGCGTGGTTCTCTAATCCGCTGTTTAGCATTTTTCTGATCCCAACCATTTCCTGTATTGCTTCATTGCTTCATTGTCTCATTGTTCATTGTTTCATTGCCTCATTTGCCATTCTCAATATACGCCTGTATCACCCTCCCCACCCTCTCCAAACTCGCCGCGCTTAATTTGTCGGCGGTGTCTTGCGTCGTGTGCCAATAGGGATAATCAAAGTCAATCAAATCCACCGACGGGATACCGCGCTGAAGGAACGGTGTGTGATCATCCATCATCGAATACTTCACCTGCGGGATAAAATTTTTCTCGTAACCCAACTGCGCCGCAATCGTGAACAACTCTTTCGACAACAGAGGATCGGAACTGGCGTCGTAATAAATTTGTTGGTCGGCGTCGCCGATCATGTCTGCCAAGATCATCGCCTTCGGCAGCGTCGTCAAACTCTTCGCCATGTAGCTTGAACCGACGATCCATTCCCAGCCATCAAGGTCGCCGTTGTCCTCGGCATCAAAGAACGCCAGCCAAATTTCATTCTTCAAATTTTTCTGATCGAGAACGCGCGCCAACTCCAACAACACCGCTACCCCGCTCGCGCCGTCATTCGCGCCCGGCATCGGGGCATTGGGCGAATTAAGATCACGATCCGCGCGTGGGCGCGTGTCGTAATGCGCGCCGACGATGATGATCGATCCTTTGCCCACGCCCGCCTTGCCGATCACGTTGCGTATCGTCACACCTTTGTAAGTGAATGTTTGAAATTCTGCTTGCCACCCGGACTTGGTCAATTCATCTTTGATGTAATTTCCAGTTTTGATATTTGCTTCTGATCCAACCGGGCGCGGACCGAAATTCATTTGCGCCGTGACGTGCTTGAAAGCCGCCTCGCCGCTGAATCGAATCGGGGATGCTGCCGTTGCGGTGGGAGTCGGCGCGATAGTTTTGCTTGGGAGCAAATTGGCAATTTGCTCTACGCTTGTGGAAGTGATCAGCGGTGACGCCGCCGTTGTTGCGGCAGCTTGCGGCGCGGCGCGCATCAACGAAAAAACTTCCGAGAAGCCGAGTGCAATGATTGCCAAAAAAATTATGAGGGGAATTAGTAAACGCCGTTGTCTCATGGTGAATTAGATAGGTAGACAGGTAGTGTTTGTCGGAGAAACCCGTTTTCTCCAAGAAAACGGGTTTCTTAGTTTCTCTCAGTTGTCAGCCGCCTGTGCCGGACTCGGTGGGATTATTTTCTTGTGGCGTGACCGCCGTGACATGGGTTTCAATTCCCAGAGGCTCAGATTTGATCTCAGCGTCCGAACTGTCTCTAAAAATTTCGCCGGTAATGACGCGATCGGTTACTTCGTTTAGGTATGTTTGCAATGTCTGACTCAGCTCTTGGAACTCCGGCCACAACGTTTCGTCTACAAAACTTTTAGGAACACGAACCATGACCGTTGTATATCTCTGCCCATGCCGCCGATAAGGTTTGAGATCATAGCGTCTCAACAAAGCAAGGAAAAGTTTTCTCGACCACACATCCGCCAGCGAGAATTTGTATTCGACTGCCTCATTATGACTTTGTTGAACTCGAAGCCGTTCACGAATACGTTCTCGAGCATTAGCCGCCGCAATTCGCTCTCCTGCTATGGTGGCACCGGCATAAAGCTCCTCGATTCTTCTAAGTTTTTCGATTAAATTTTTCTCGTCCATGTTTGATTGAAAAAGACTCCTTGTGAGTATCTACAGGAAGCGCATAATGCTTACCTGTCTGCTTATCAATCACCCTAACCGGATCATAATCCATATCAGGTTGAGGTAATTGTTCTCCCATCAACTTCTTTAGAATTCTTGAAAGTGCTGCCATGCGCGATCTGCTCATAGCCGTCACAATCAACGTCCGATTGTCTTGAAGTTCTATATCCCCAAAGCACATGACGCCATACTCACTCTTTAAAGCCGGATCTCCCCAGAGTATCCAAAATGCTCGCCGCGAGGTATCTTCAACGCACTGAAGCTGAATTTCATCCATCAACCGTTCTCGCACTCTACGTCCATCAACTCCGTGATACACAGCAGTCTGAGATTCAAGGAAGCTATAGCCTTGCCATGCCAAATTGGGACAAATCGTCTGCCAAAAACGTTGAGGACGACAACATCGTCCATATACGTTTTTGCTTCCGCAAAGACAAGGTTCGTGTGACAACGTGGGAATGTAGGTGAACACCTGTTGCTTTAGCCCAGGCATTTCAGGGTCATCATCATCGGGATCGGGACGCCAATAAGTCCAAAAACACAAAAAGCCGCCATCAATATCGAGCGACGCTTGAATTTGATCAGGAAAAACTGGGTAAGATTTCTGCTTCACAATTCTACTCCATCGAAAATGAATATCGTCTAATAGAGGGCGGCATTCTCAAAGTTGCTCAAGCGATTGAAATCGCGGCAACACAAGGCAAAATCCGCCTACGCGGATTTAGAAGTATGGCGCTTTCCCCTATCTCCCTTTGCCCTCCCTCACGCATCACGTATCACGCATCACGTTTTCCTTTATTTCCCCCATTTCCTTTATCCCCCTCATCGCCCTCTCCGCATACCTCTTCGCCCTGTCCCTTTTCCCGCGCGGTGCATTCTCTAACGGCGGCATCAAACCAAACGCCGCTTTCATCGGCTGAAATGTTTTGGGTTCGGCGTGAGTCACGTAGTGGCACAATGCCCCGATCATCGTCGCCGGCGGAAAGGTGAGAGGCGGCAACCCCGTAAGAAAACGCGCCGCGTTGATCCCCGCCACCAATCCCGAAGCGGCATTGCCCATGTATCCTTCCACGCCGGTGATTTGTCCGGCGAAAAATAAATCTTCTCGTCGGCGACTCTGCATCGTTGGCTCAAGCAGCGTCGGCGAGTTGATGAATGTGTTGCGATGCATCTGCCCGTAGCGCGCGAACTCGGCGTGCTGCAAACCCGGAATTAAACGAAAGACTCGTTTTTGTTCTGTCCAAGTAAGGTTCGTTTGAAAGCCGACGATATTGTAAAGCGATGCCGCCAAATTGTCTTGACGCAATTGCGCCACGGCGTAAGCCCATCTGTCAGTGCGCGGATCGGTCAGACCGACGGGGCGCATGGGACCAAACGCCAACGATTTCTCGCCGCGCGAAGCGATGATCTCAACCGGCAAGCACCCCTCAAAAAATTTATCGGGTCCGGCGTTCACGCCGTTTTTGATCGCCTCTTCAAATTCGCGCAGCTGGATACGCTCGGCGTTCAACAACTCGCGCACAAAATTTTCGTATTCGTCTTTGCTGAAGGGGCAGTTGATGTAATCGCCTTCGTCGTCATCACCTTTGCCATAGCGTGAGGCTTTGAAGGCAATGCTCATGTCAATCGAGTCGGCGTTGACGATGGGCGCCAGCGCGTCGTAAAAATATAAATGCTCACTGCCCAGCGTGCGGGCAATATCATTCGCCAACGATTCGGATGTGAGAGGACCACTGGCGATGATGCACGGTTCATCGGGGATGCGCGTCACTTCTTCGCGGACGATCTCGATATTGGGATGTGATTCGATCCGCGCTGTGACAGACTCGGCAAACTTTTCGCGGTCAACCGCCAACGCGCCGCCTGCCGGAACC
>Ga0082335_1007417_pt1 | contig 13265 bp, 10 predicted proteins | sample Subgrocontami58m_FD_72375 | JGI IMG/M metagenome (GOLD analysis project Ga0082335, IMG submission 72375) | Subsurface groundwater microbial communities from S. Glens Falls, New York, USA - GMW37 contaminated, 5.8 m (SPADES assembly) (version 2) ...
GGGGAGCCGCGCGGGGTGCCGCGGGGGACGAGGGGGGCGCGCCACGGGCCGGCGCGCCCGGCGCGCCGGCCGCGCCCGCGGCGCCGCGCGCGGCGGCGGGGGGGAAGACTCGTCAGAGCTGTCGCCAGTCGCCGAGTCTTGACAACGCCCGCCGGGCCCTGGTAAGAGGGTTCCATGTTCCACTCGCTGCGTTGGCTATCGCTCCTGGCCCTGTGCGCGTTCCTTGGCGCGCACGCGGTGCCGACATTCGATTCCGCCGGCTGCGCCACGCACGCCACGGAGGCGAGCCACTCCTGCGCGTGCGATATGGAGCACGACGGCGACTCCTGCGCCTGTTGCCCTGCGGGAGGCGAAGCCCCGACCGGCGCCGCGCTGATTCGCGCGATGCGGTGCAACGACTCCCCGCCCGCAGTCGCGAGCGCTCCGAAGGCCTCCGACGACCTGATCTGCGGGAGCGTCCGCGTCCTGGCGGACTCCGACCTGGGACGGCTGCAATTCTCCCATCCGGACAGCGAGCCCGCGAGTCGGCCTGCCCCGCCGCCGACCCCCCCACCCCGGTAGGCCTTCCGTCGCCGGAGCGCCGCGCCCCTGCAGGTCCTCCTTGATCTCGGATCGGCGGATCCCCACGCGCGCCCCGCTCGGCATCGATGGCATGTGCCCAGGTTCCGGGACGAATTTCGGGGCTCAACCCATGCTCTCCATCTTCAGGTCTACGATCGCCCGATGGGCGATCCTGATGCGATTCCGCCATCGGCCTGCGCGTCCGAGTTCCGCAGTGCCCCCGCCTCCCGCCTTGGGCCGCCGAAGATTCGCTGGCGGACGTGTGGCCGGCGCGGTTTCGTCCTTCGCCATTCACTTCGCCCTGCTCGCGATCGCGGGCTTGGTCACCGCTCACACCGTGGAAAGGTCTCCGGATCCCGCACCGACCCGGCTGGTGGTGCAATCCGGGCCGGAATGGAAAATCGAAGTCGCGCGCGCCGAAGAGCCCCAGCCGGTGCCGCCCGCAAGCGACGAGTGGGTGCGCGAGGAGGTCCGGTGGGACGGGTGCGACCCCGCGCTGGAGGACTTGCCGCCGCCCACCCCGGAACTCGCGCAGCCGAAGCGCGACCCGCCGGCGGAGGACTGGGCGCCCGACACGCGCGGCGACCGCTTCGCCGACGGCATGGCGTCCCTTCGTCCGCGCGCCGATACCGGAGGCGGGATGGGCGCAGGCGGCGGCGGCGGCGGCGGCGGCCGCGGAGCGGGACGCGCGGGGTCCGGCGGCGGGAGCGGCCCGGTCGTCGCGAGCCCGGCGATCGGCGACGGGATCGGACGGACCCGATCCGGAACCGGCGCGACCGCACGGCCCGGCGGTCCCGTCGGCAAGTGTCCGCCGAAGGTGATCGAGGGCAGCAACCCGCCCCCCGCCTACCCAAGAAAGTCCCGCCAGAAGGATGAGCAGGGGCAGGTCGTGCTCACCGTCTGGGTGGACGAGGAAGGGAACCCGGTGAAGATCGAGATCAAGACCTCCTCAGGCTTCGAGCGGCTGGACGAAGCTGCCGTGGACGCGGTCGGCGACTGGCGCTTCGACCCGGCCCGGATCGGCGCCCAGGCGGCCAAGGGGATCGTGGACGTCACCATCCGATTCGTCCTGGAGGACCCGCCGACCAGGTGAGCGGGAAGGCGAAATGACGCGATTCGGTCGTTCCCTCGCCGCGATCCTCGTCGCGTGCGCCTTCGTGTCCGCGCAGGCCCTGCCGCTGATCTCCGTCGAAAGCTGTCCCGCAGCGACCCGCCATTCCTGTCCCTGCGGCATGGACCCCTCCGAGGACGGGTGCTGCTGCTCCACGAATCCGACCGCCGCCGCCGGGTGCTCCCTGCGACCGGCCGACTGCGGCAGCGGTACACGCGATGTTCTGCCGAACGCGGGAAGCGATCTGTTCGTGGATCTCGCGCCTCCCGAGCCCGCGTTGACCGCGACCCGCCTCGCCGCCCACTTTCTTCCCGCGGAACCAGGCGCGCCACCCGTTCCGCCGCTCCCGCCTCCCCGCCTGCGCCGCTGACGGCAGAGGTCGGGTTTCCCCATCACGCTCCGCGCCCGTGCTCGCGCTTCGGCGTGTCCTCCGCCATCCCCGCCCGAGCTTCCGCACCGATCATGACCCTGAGTCGGACGACGATCCCATGCTCTCTCCTCGCGTCATCGCCTCGCTCCTGCTTGCCGGGCTCGTGCTCTGGGAGCCGGCACCTGCACGGGCGCAGGCCAAACCGGTCAAGCCCGAAGACACCGCCGGTCCCGCCGCTTCCGAGCCGCCTGCGAATCCGTCAGGCGACTCCGGATCCGCCGCCCCGAAGGGCGTCGCAGAAGTAACCGTCACCGCGGCGAAGGAAGGCCCGCCCCCGGAGCCCGACTACGTCGAGACGCCATTCGCGGGGCTCAGCGAGAAGATCTCCCAGGACGACCTGCGCCGGTTCAACGCGCCCAACGTGGGGGACTCGGTCAAGTATCTCCCAAGCGTGTTCGTCCGCAAACGCTACATCGGCGACCGCAACGGCGTCATCGCCATCCGCGGCAACAGCGAGTTCCAGACCGGGCGCACCCTCGTCCTCGCGGACGGCGTGCTGCTCAGCGACTTCCTGCAGAACCAGTTCAACGCGCCTCCGCGCTGGGACCTGGTCGCGCCGGAGGAGATCGAGTCCTCCGAGGTCCTCTATGGCCCGCACTCGGCCATCTACTCCGGGAACTCGCTCGGCGGGACGGTGTTGCTGCGAACCCGGCTGCCGGATGGGCCCCGGCTTTCCCTCCAGTCGAGCGGATTCATCGAGCACTTCGAAATGTACGGGACCGACGACGAGTTCGGCGGGTTCAAGAACTTCGTCTCGTGGGGGAACCGGATCGGCAGGTTCGCCTACTACTTCTTCTACAACCGGCTGGAGAGCGACTCCCACCCGATGACCTACAACGGAGTGACCGCGCTGCGCCGCCCGGTGGCCGAACGGCGACTGACGGGCGTCTTTCCCGACCACGACCAACGAGGAGCCGATCGCTTCATCGTCGGCTCCACCGGGCCGCAGCACGACGAACACCAGACCCTGAAGGCCAAATTCGGGTACGAGTTCACGCCCGACCTGCGCGCCCGGTTCACCGCGGCCTTCCTGCGTTCGGACGAGGATCGGAGCGAGCCCGAGAACTACCTGCGCGACGCCGCGGGCAACCAGGTCTTCTCCGGGACCGGCCAGTTCAACGGCAGCGCCTTCACCATCACCCCGGGGAACTTCAGCGTGGAAGAGCGCAAGCGCGAGGACGTTCTCCTCGGCCTCACGGTGGAGGGGAAGATCGCGGGCGAATGGGGCTTCGAGACCACGGGGTCGTGGTACTCCTTCGTCAAAGACGACCGGGCGCAATCGAACCGGAACCCGAAAGACCCGCTCTACACCCTGGCCGGGCAGGTGAGCCACTTCGGCGACACCGGCTGGATGACCTACGATTTCAAGGTCGGAACGCGCAAGCTGTTCGGGGAGGACGCGCTCCGATTCTACACCGGGTACCACTTCGACCAGTACGATCTCGAGTTCAAGCAGTTCGCTTCGAACGACTGGAAAAGCTACGCGCGCGATCGCCTGATCAACGCGAACGGCGGGACGACCCGCACCCATGCGCTCTACGCGGAGCTCGAGTGGGAGTTCCTCGACGGGCTGGCCGCGCGCGCCGGAGTGCGCCAGGAATGGTGGGAGGCCGAGGACGGCTTCCTGAGCAACGGCGTGCGCAAGGCGAACCATCCCGACCGCGAATTCACCGAGCCCTCGCCCAAGTTCTCGCTCTGCTGGACGCCGGAGGACCGGTGGCGCATCCAGCTCGCCCTCTCGCGCGCGGTGCGTTTCCCGGTGGTGAGCGAGTTGTTCCAGGGCAGCGTCAACCCCGCGACCGGCGACGTGGCCAACAGCGACCCGGGCCTCGAGCCGGAGGACTCCTTCTCCAAGGCGCTCGAGATCACGCGCATTCTGGGGGACGAGGACGGCCGCGCCACGCTCTCGTTCTTCGAAGACGACGTCCGCGAGGCGATCTTCCGGCAGACGGGGGTGGTGGACGGCGCCACGATCACCAGCTTCCAGAACATCACCCAGGTGCGCACCCGCGGCGTCGAACTGTCGCTCGAGGAGAAAGGGCTCGTGCTCGAAGACCTCGACCTGCGGATCAACGGCACGTATATCGACGCGGAGATCGAGAAGAACGTCGGGAACACCTCGGTGGAGGGAAACCAGTTCCCGCGCGTCCCGGACTTCCGCGCCGGTCTGCTGGCGACGTACCACCTCACGGACCAATGGGACGTCTCCCTCGGCGGCCGGCACCAGGGACGCCGGTTCGGCGACCTCGACAACCAGGACAAGAACGGGCGGACGTTCAACGGACAGAGCAAGTTCCTGGTGTTCGACTTCAAGACCTCGTGGGAATTCGGCCCGGGCAAGAGCATCGGATTCGGCATCGACAATCTGCTCGACGAAGACTACTTCGCCGTGCACCCGTTCCCGCAACGCACGTTCTTTCTCGAAGGCGAGTGGAGGTTCTGATGTTCCGGCTGAGACGGACAATCGTTCGCAAGCATTCGCAGGGACTCCGGTCGGCGTCTCGGGGCTGGCTCGCCGGGCTGCTCGCACTCTGCGTGTGGTTCCGCTGCGCGGCGGATGCGCAGGCCGACGGTCCCCCCCCCGCGCCCGAGCCCTCGAGCCCTCACGTTGAGGCGCCGGGACCGCTGCTCGGATTCGACGTGTTCGTGGACGGGGAGGCGATTCACCTCCTGCTCGAGGTGCCGGGCGACGCGCCGGAGTCGGCGCAGGCCGTCCACCGGGTCTCGCGCGATGGCGGACGGACCTGGAGCGCTCCGGTCCGCGTGGATCAGGGCGCCGACGTGCCGCTCCGGGTCAAACACGGCTCCGAGCCGCAGCTTGCCTTCCGCGGCGAGACCGGCGTGGCCGCGTGGACCGCGATCGGCACCGGGTTCATGAAACGCGGCCCGGCGACGGCGGCCTGGACCACCGACGGCGGGCGCACCTGGAAGCCCGGTCCGCCGCCCTGCCCGACCGGTACCCGCAATTCCCAGGCATTTCTCGACCTCGCCGTCGATGCGGGCGGCCGCTTTCACCTGGTCTGGCTCGACGGGCGGACCGACCCGCGGACGTCGTATTCGGCTTCGTCCACCGGACCCGATGCGGGTTGGTCTTCCCCCTCGGTGATCGACGGCGCGGCGTGCGCCTGCTGCTGGAATCGGCTCACGGTGGGCGGCGACGGCTCGGTGTACCTGGCCTACCGCGACGACGTGCCGCGGGACATGGGCGTGGCTGTGTGGGAGCCTGCGGGCGCAGCGTGGCGATCCCTGGGACGCGCGGGCGCGTTCGACTGGCGGGTGGACGGCTGCCCCCATGTGGGCGGCGGCATCGTCGAGTCGCTCGGCCCTCGCGGATGCACGCTCCACGCGGTGGTCTGGACCGCGCGCGAAGACGCGGTCGGGTTGTATCTGGTGAGTTGCGCCCCGGACCGGGGCGTGTGGACTGCGCCGGTGCGGATCGGCTCGAAGACCGCAAAGCACGCGGACCTCGCGTTCGCGGGCGGTCGCCTGGTCTGCGCCTGGGACGCGTGGATGGCGCCGGACGACCCATCCGCGGTGTTCGTCGCGGAATCCGCCGACGGCGGAGCCACCTGGTCCGAGCCGATGCGCCTGTCGCCGCCCGGGATCGCGTCGAGCTTTCCCCGGGTGGTCCGGGTCGGCGGGCGCCGCCTCGTTTTCTTCGCGCGCGAGGATCCGGGCGGTGCGCGACTCGAGGGACCCGTGGATTCCGCGCTCGCGGGGAGTGGAAAGCGGGAGTGACCCGGCGGTCGGAGGATTCATGCGCGGGCCGTCCTCCGAATCCGTCCGGAGCAATTCCGATTGCGGAAGAGACGCTGAGGAGATGCGGCGCGCCGCGGGATCGGTCCCCTCGCGGATGCTCAGCCCGTGGTTCGGAGTCGGGCACCCGATCGCGATGGCCAGAATCGCGGGGAACCACCACGGGATGCTCGGGATGACATGCTGCACCACTTCCCGAATCGCATTCCGAGCGCTATCCTGGTCCCGCGTGCATTCCGCGGAGCGTTCCATGGCGACCGATCCCGGCCTGGCGAGCCTTTTCCGCTTCCTCGTCCTCTCGACCGCGCTGCGCCTCGGCAGGACCGGATTTGCGATCGACACCTCCGGCTTCGACGGCGCGGTGAACTTCGAGATCACGGGGGAGGGCGGCGGGACGTGGCACTGCGTGCTCGCGACCGGCTACATGCGCCTGCACTCGGGGCCTCATCCCAAGCCGCTCGGCACCGCGCGCGTCTCGGTGGAGGATTTCTATCGGCTGCTCACGCGCCAGACCAGTTGCGCCTCCGCCGCGATGTCGGGACGGCTTCGCGTCGAGGGGGAGGCGTTCGCGGGGGTGAACTTCGGCGCGATGTTCGAACAACTGCGGGCCGCGCGCGACCTGCCCTGGCCTTCCGGGGCGATCGCGCGCTGGTGGATCGACGGCGCGGTGAAGCGCTTCGCATGCGGGCAGAATCCGTGAAATCCGCGTAATCCGTAGTTGGGTCCTCCTCGCCCCTCCAGGATTGTGACTCGGGAATCCGTGGCGGCGTCCGCCGCATGGGAGCTGTGCCGATGAAGTTCTCGCTTTTCTTCGAGGTCCAGATCGCCGGCCCGACTCCGGAAAAGGAGCGCCAGGCGTTCCACGACTGCGTCGCGCAGGCGGTCCTGGCCGACGAACTCGGCTACCACGGGATCTGGGCGGTGGAGCACCACGGGCTGTACGAGTACGCACATTCCTCGGCGCCCGAGGTCTTCCTCGCGTTCGTCGCCGCGCGCACCAAGCGGATCCGCATCGGCCACGGGGTGACGCTGACTCCGTTCCGCTACAACCACCCGATCCGCATCGCCGAGCGCGTGGCCACACTCGACATCCTCTCGGGCGGACGCGTGAACTGGGGCTCGGGCAAGAGCTCCAGCCTGGTCGAGCAGGTGGCTTTCGAGAACGACATCCCGGCGCTCCACGCCCAATGGCTGGAGGCGCTGGAGATGATCCCGCGCATGTGGCAGGAGCCGGTCTTCGAGCACAAGGGCAAGTACTACAAAGTCGCCCCGATCCAGGTGGTGCCCAAGCCGGTGCAGCAGCCGCACCCGCCGATGTTCGCCGCCTGCTCCAAGCCGGAGTCCGCGGTCGCGGTGGGCGCGCTCGGTCTGGGCGCGCTGAATTTCGCGATCGGCAACGACCAGTACCTCGAGCAGAAGATCGCCAACTATCGCAAGGCCGTGGCCGGAGCCGCGCCGAAGCACTACCAGAAGAACGACCACTTCGCGGTGACCCCGGCCGCGCTGGTCCTGCCCGACGACCGCAAGGCGTGCGAGCACGGGTTCCGCGGCGCGCGGTTCTTCTCGGAAAGCCTGTCGGCTTACTACTTCAGCGGCCGGCGGCCGGTCGGGCCGCTCGACGTCCCGCGCGACTTCCTGCCGGAAGGCGAGCTCGAGGAGATCCGGCGCTTCCGCAACGGACCCGACTCCCCCTTGCTCGCGGTGATCGGGGATCCCTCCGCGGCGTGCGAAGCGGTGGCGCGCTTCCGCGAGGCGGGGGTGGACGAAATCATCCTGGTGATGCAGATGGGCACCGTCCCGCACGAGCTGATCCTGCAATCGATCCGCACGTTCGCCGAACAGGTAATGCCGCGCTTCGTCTGAGATGCGCCCGCGCCAACCGCACGGCGACGGGCGGTCGGCCGGGACTGAGCGAAAGGTTCACCCGCGTGTCCACGCTGCTCGACTCGGGACTGGGACGCCTGCTCGTGGAGCGCCGGCTGCTCACGCCGGCGCAACTCGACGAGGCGCTGCGCGAGGCCGGCGCGGAGCAACCGCCGCGCGCGCTCTCGGAGGTCGTGATCGCGCGGGGTTGGCTCGATCGGGCGCAGATGGCCGAGACCCTCACCCTCCACGAAGCTGCGCAGGCCACGGAGCGCCTGGCCGCGGGTGGCGGGGGCATGGCGGCCCCCACCATCGTCGATTCCGCCGCGGCATCCGCCCCTGCCCTCGAGCCGGGACGCCGCTTGGGCGAGTACGAAGCGGTCGAGGTGATCGGTCGCGGCGGCATGGGCGTGGTCTACAAGGCCTGGCATCCGGGCTTGAAGTGCCACTTCGCGGTCAAGGCCCTGCACGGCGGCCATCGCGCGACCGGCGATTCGGTCCAACGCCTGAGGCAGGAGGCCCAGGTGCTCGCGCGGCTTCGCCATCCGGGCATCGTGGGTGTGAACGACGTGTGGGAGGAAGCGGGCGCCACCTACCTGGCGATGGATTTCGTCGCGGGACGCTCGCTCGACGCGCGCGTCGCCGAGGGCCACGTGGCCGCGGCCGACGCGATCCGCTGGACCGGAGAGATCGCGGAGGCGATCGCCCACGCACACGAAGGCGGGATCCTCCACCGCGACCTCAAGCCGGCCAATGTGCTCCTGGATGCCCATGGACGCGTGAAAGTCATGGACTTCGGACTGGCGCGCATCGTGGACGCCGGCGAGGCGCGGGTCACGCGCACCGGCATCCTCATGGGCACGCCCGCGTACATGAGCCCCGAGCAGGTCGAGAGCGGGATGGGAGCGGTCGACGCGCAGAGCGACGTCTACCAGGTGGGGGCGATCCTCTATGAGCTGCTCACCGGCCGCGCACCCTACGAAGGCGACGGCTCGATGGCGATCCTGATGCAGGTCGCGCGCGACGACCCGCGGCCGCCGCGCACGCTGCGGCCGGAGATCGATCGAAACGCCGAGACCGTCTGCCTGCGGGCGATGTCGCGCGAACGGCGCACGCGCTACGCGAGCGCCCGCGCGCTGGCCGAGGACTGCCGCCGCTTCCTGGCGGGCGAGCCGATCCGCGCGAGCCGGCCGCCCGCGTGGGAAAAGGCCGTGCGCTGGACGCGCCGGCACCGGGCCCTGGCCGCCCTCGCGACCGCGATCCTGCTCGCGCTCGCGGCGGCGGGAGGCTCCACCCTGCGCGCGCGGACCGTGGAGCGCGAGAAGGCGGATCTCGAGGCGCAGGTGCTCCGCGCGCTGCGCATGCTGGCTCTGACCCATCTCGAAGCCACGCTCATGGTCCGCCGCGTCGGCGGCAGCCTGCGGGAAGCCGAGGCTCGGTTTCTCGGGCCGCTCGAGGAGGCCGCGCACGAGGCCGAGCGCAAGCTCCCCACGCTCGCCGAGCCGCACTACCACCTCGGGGTCATGTACCGCGCGCTCCTCCGCTTCGACGACGCGGCGGCACAGCAGGAGACGGCCAGCGCGAAAGACCCGACCGACCCGCGCGTGCTCTACGAACGCGCGATCCTCGCCGCCCACCGCTATGGCCAGCGCCTGGCCCGGCTTCGCGAGGTCTGGTCGCGGGCCGAGGGCCGACGCCTCGCCGTGGGCGGACGTATCGAAAGCGGAGACGCGGCCCGGGCCGACGCGCGCTCCCGACCGACCGACGACGCCCTCGCGGCCGCCGATTCCGAGGCGCGGGCCCTCCACGCGCGCATCGTCGCCGACCTCGAGCGGCTCGAGACCCTCGCCGCTCCAGCGGGCTTCCCCGCCGCGATGCTCGCCTGCGCACGCGGCATATTCCTTTCCCACTCGGCCGCCGCCGACCAGCGCACCGGGGCGATCGACCTGCTCGAGAGCGCCGTGCGCGCGGACTCGAGCCTCGAGGAGGCCCACGAGCGGCTCGCCCAGCTCCACCTCGGCCGCGACGACTTCGCGCGCGCGATCGAGGCCTTCACGCGCGCGATCGCCGCCGACAAGGGCTTCGTCCCGTTCTGGCTCGGTCGCGCCGAGGCGCAGCTCACCTGGGGGCTGAGCGAGTTCGGGCACGGAGCCGACCCCGCGGACCGTTTCCGCGCCGCGGAATCGGACCTCGACCGCGCCATCGAGCTCGATCCGGACTCGCCGATCGGATGGAGCAGGCGCGGCAAACTGCGCAACGACCGCGCGCTCGCCGTCGAGCGGGGCGGCGGGGACCCCGCGCCCGACTATCGGTCGGCGATCGAGGACTATACGAAGGCGCTCGCGTTGGACGCGAAGACCGCGGAGACCTGGCGGCGGCGCGCCAACTCGCACGCCGACTGGGGCCTGTATGACTTCTGCCGCGGCATCGACCCGCGGGCCGAGTGGCAGGCGGCTCTGGTGGACTATGCGGAGTCGCTCCGCCTGGGTCCCGGCGACGGCGAGACCTGGATGGACCGGGGCAACCTGCGGATGAACTGGGCGGCCTGGACGCAAGGCCAGGGCGGGGACCCCACTTCGCTCTATCGCGAGGCGGAAGCCGATGCGGGGGAGTCGCTCCAGCGCGATCCATCCGTTCCCGACGCCTGGATGTGGCGCGGAATGCTGCGCAGCAACTGGGGGGTGTATCATGACCAGGCCGGGCTCGACCCGATCCCGCTGTACGAAGCCGCGGCCGGGGACTTCGCCAAGGCACTCGAGCTGCAATCGCGCTTCGCCAAGGCGTGGATGTGGCAGGGAAACGTCTCGCTCAATCGCGGCCTGTACGACCAGATGCGCGGGCGCGATCCGGAGCCGTGGTACGACCGGGCGGTGACGGACCTGACGCGCGCGATCGAGCTCAATCCCGCGCTGGCGGAGGCCTGGACGATGCGGGGTCGGGTGCAAACGCACCGCGGGGTGTGGTGGGAGGTCACGGGCCGCGATCCCGGCCCGGTGTACGCGCCGGCGATCGCCGACTTGGGAAAAGCCCTCGACGTCAACCCGTCATACCATGACGGATGGATCACCCGAGGGATGGCGCGGGTGAACTGGGGAATCTACCGATACCGCAGGGGCCAGGACCCGACTGCGCTCTGGACCGAGGCGGTCGCGGACTATGGGCGCGCGGTGGAGATCAACCCCGGGGCGGCCGAAGGGTGGATGCGCCGCGGCAAGGTGCGCAGCAATCTCGGCGTCTACGCGCAGGAGCACGGGGCGGACGCGGCCCGGTTCTACCGCGACGCGGTCGCCGATTACGAGAGGGCGGGGGCCCTGAACCCGCGCGCCGCCGAGGTGTGGTCCAACCTCGCGATGGCGCGGATGAACTGGGGCAACGCGCAGGTCGGCACGGAGAATCCGGGGGGAGGCGTCGCGCCGGGGGAAGAGCCGGAATCCCTTTACGCGGGCGCCGTCCAGGCGTATGAGAAAGCGCTTCTCCTGAATCCGCAGTTGGTGCAGGCCCGGGTGGGGCTCGCCGTTGCGCGGGTCAATTGGGGGCGCGTGGTGCACCGGCGCGGCGGCGATCCGACGGGTCAATGGGATGCGGCGATCACGGACTACGGCCGGGCGGCGGAGCTCAACCCGCGGTCCGCGGAGATCTTCGAAGGACGTGGGACGGTGAAGACCTGCGTGGGGGAGTGGCGCACGCGCCACGGTGGAGACGCGCGCGCGATCCTGCTCGAAGCGGTCGAGGACTTCGGAAGGGCGTTGGCGCTCCATCCCAAGAACGCGGAAGCCTTCTGGCGCCGCGGCCTGGCGGAGACCGCGCTCGCGCGCTGGGCCGATGCGGTAGCCGATTTCGAGGCCGCGCTCGCGCTCAATCCCGAGTGCGGCCCGGCCTTCGCTCGGGCGCTCGACGAAGCCCGGCGCCGGATGCGGGAGAAATGAGGGACGCGAGATGCTCAAGCTGTTCACCGACCGGGCGCGCCACGTGACCTGCCTGGCTGCCGAGGAATCCCAGGTCCGCCGGCACGACTTCGTGGGGTCCGAGCACCTCTGGCTGGCGATGGTGCGCGAGGGCGGCGGCCTGGCGGTCCGGATCCTCCAGGACCTGGGCGTCGACATCGCGCGCTTTGCCGAGGAGGTCGCGCACTCCCTGCCGCCCGGGACTCAGGATCAGCCGCTCAAGCGACCGCGCTTCACCCCGGGCGCCAAGCGGGTTCTGGAGCTGGCCGAGGAAGAGGCGGACGCGCTCGAGCACGAACTCGTGGGCACGGAGCACCTGCTGCTCGGGCTCCTGCGCGAGACCAAGGGCGCGCCCGGGCAGGTGCTGGCCGTCCGATCCATGGATACGGACGAGGTGCGCAAGCAGGTTCAAGCGCGTCACTTGAAGGCGAAGCCGGCCCATGCCCGGCCGGTGGACGAGGGGGGATCGGGCCTCCTGCTCGGGGCGCTCGAACGCCTCGCCCGGCTCCAGAACGAGCTCATCCACTCGCTGGCGAAGCAGTCCGCCACCCCGCAAGAGGAGGCGCGGCTCGATGACATCCAGCAGCAGGTCACCTCGGCCGAGAAGACGATCGCGGAGATCTGCCAGTCCCTGGGGATGTGAGACGCCGGCCCTGCGCCAGGGATGCCCGGCCGAACTGAATCTGGCAGAACGGGACACGGGGTCGCAACCTACTGGCAGAATGAGGAGAGGGTCGGGACGATGGCCATCGCCGTGACGTGCCATTGCGGCCGCAGTTTGAACGTCCGCGAGGACCACGCCGGCAAGAAGATCCGCTGCCCTTCCTGCGGCGGGCCGCTCTCGGTTCCGCGCGGTTCCGCCGCCGGCGATGCTGCGGCGGAAAATCCAGAGCCCTCCGACGACGCGGTGGCGCCGCAGTCACGCAAGTCCTCCGCGCGCGCCGTCTCGCCCCCGGTCGAAGTCCCGCCGACCACCGCCTCCCGGCGGGCCGGAGATTCCACGTCGCGGCGCGTGCGCGCGGCAAGCCAGGAATCGGTTGCCGGATCGGCCGGACCCGCGCCCTCGGTGCCGGATCCGCACCCCGCGATTTCTCCGGGCGATGCGGCTCCCTCGCCTCCCGCGCCGCCCGAGCATCCGGCCGCAATTGCCCCACCCGAGGGCGCGGCCGACGACGAGGCCGAGGCGCCCGCGCGATCCCGGGGGCTGCTCGGGGGCGTCAAGGCCTCGGTCCAGGCTACCGTCCGCGCCGGCAAGGAGGAAGCGGTACGACAGGGACGCCGCGCCCAGATCGCCATGGACCTCTCCCGCCTGCGCAAGGACCTCGAGGCGGTGTGTGCGGAGTTGGGAGACAAGGTGTTTGCCGATCCCGCGCTGCGCGAGCGCGTCGGCCTCGATGATGTCGTGGCGCAGATCGAGAAGCTTGACGCCGAGATCCGCGCCGCCGAAGCAGAAACCGAGGAGCTGGGGAGGAGGCTCACCTAAGCTACCCAGACAAAGTTCTTGCCCACCTCGGCTAGCCAGTCGGCTTGAGGGTCTTGCGGAGTGCTCCCGATTGCCGAAGCCCGTCGAGGAATTCTACCGAAGCACCGACGAACTCCT
>Ga0082335_1007419_pt1 | contig 13261 bp, 7 predicted proteins | sample Subgrocontami58m_FD_72375 | JGI IMG/M metagenome (GOLD analysis project Ga0082335, IMG submission 72375) | Subsurface groundwater microbial communities from S. Glens Falls, New York, USA - GMW37 contaminated, 5.8 m (SPADES assembly) (version 2) ...
TCCGTGTGGTTTCTAATTCCACAGCAATCAACTTGGCCTTTTCCCGAACTTCTCTGGTAAATTCCTGGCGTGCCCGTTTATAAATTAAAAAGGCGATTACGCTGTTTAAGGTAACCAGCAATACGACCAGGAGTATAACGAGTTTGTGTCTAATCTTCATGTGTTTCGTTGTAATTGTCTGAGGAGATTCCCACATCTGGACGTCTTTTTTGGGAGGTCAGGTCTGTAAAAGGGATGGGTATAAGGACAATATCTCTTTGTTTAAGCATTATTCCAGATGGCATCGTCTGTTGAATTTTCCCAGAATTTTATACTGCTTTCTGCCGCCTGCATCATTTCAAAGTTTTCTTCTTCCGGCAGTATTATGACCTCAACCCTTGCACCTTTAGGCAGGGGAATTTTTGGCAATTCAACAATTCCATTTTCTTTTACAATAGAATGATATTTATATGCATTCATAGTATCTCCTCACTTTTATAATTCTATATTATAAAGAAATTATTTTCAAACTATTTTCATGAAGTGGTTTAACCCGTTGTTAACTTTTTCCTCTATCTCCAAAACCTCAGCAATTATACGAGCAATCATATCCCTGTAATCTTTAAGCAGGGAGCGGTTTTCTAGCTATTATCTTATCAGTCCAGTTCTTTGCCCATGCGATACTTAATGTCGTAATTGATGATGAAGTCATATTTTTCTCATTGGCTATGGAAGTCGCGGATGGTGCAGTTGCCTGCTGCATAAAAAGGCTGTTTTAGGCAGTTTCAATTGTTCGGTATTGCCAAGGGTTGCTGCTATCATTCTTCATCATCGCCTTCTTCGGTTGTTGTAATTATTGTTTGACTAACTTGATTTTCTGTTGTATAAAAAACCTCATTTGGATTGCCGCATAAGTATTTAAGAAAAAGGTATAAATTTTGTCGTAATAAAACTGTTTAAATTCTTTCAAAAATATCAATAATAAAATTTGATCCCCTCTCCTGCATTTCTCTAATAAAATGCGGGAAGTGGCCCTATTTATCCTAATTTTAACTTATTTGACATACATCCAGGTTCCTGCTCACCAGATCACGCTTTCATAGTAACTTATTTTGACACTACCTCACAATTCCTGTAGTTTCGCTTGGACATCTGCTATATCTGTCTGAACTTGAATTTTCAACCCCCAATTTACTACCCAAATGCCTAATATCTACCGCAGTAAACCTATTGATTCGAGGGGGCATTTACCAAAGATTGCAGTTGGTCCGCAATTCGAGAGCAAATTTTCCCAAATTCTAGAAAGCTTTTCATAGCTAATTCTTCAGGACTTGCTTTACTCTCTTTTTGTTCACCTCTATATTGATCGAGCAACTTAATAATGACTTTAGCGTCCAGATCATTATCGGTTGAAAGTTTAAGTCCTGTCATCAGCCATTCTTTTTCTTCATTAATAGCATGGGTAATAGCAAATTTAATACAATTCTCTACAAGTTCTCGGGCAATACTATCAACTTTTGTTGCTATATCAAGCCATTTTTCAACACCTTCAGAAGCCCCCTTGTCTTGCTCATTACGAAAATCTCTGAAATAAGCTGGCGCATCACCTCTTAAACATTCTATCGCCTTCATTATTGATTCAAAAGATTGCAGGGGACGATGAACTGTCGGAAGTGATGACCTACACGTCCAGAGTTTTATAATAAGATCTGCACATTCGCGTTGTAAAGTATCTTTTTCTTTTCCAGAAGCATTCTCTGCGCGTTTTAAAAGTTCTGCTAGATGGTGTGCCATCCAACTGCCTAAAGTTTCGGTATTAGATTCAAGCTCCAACTCCTTTACTAGCATGCACCCCAATTCTACGATGTCCTTTGAGTGTATGCAGGGTTCCGTTTGGCTTAAGAACGAAGATTCTTGTGTATGGCAGGACATAATTATGCTCCTTTTCTGATGTGCTATCTCGCCGGATTTTGACATTAATAATAAGATCACGTTCCCGACGTGCTAACATTTCTAAAATAAAATCTATTTTCGCAATCAAGCGTCGGCCATAAGCCGGATTCAGTGCCCTTTCTTCTTTCGTCCACGTTCCCCAAATCTCTGACTGCATAACTATGGAATTATCTCTTTTACGCCTCCAAAAACGTTCATCTGTAGATTTATCTAATTGTATTAACTGGGTGATTTCCGGACTCGGTGCAAAAGGAGGATATGGAATATCACCAGATAATGGATCCTGGGCATCTAGCTTACCCTCTTTTTCATGATAAACTATCCAACCTTCCATTTGATATCCTTCATTGTGAATTTCCGACTCATCTTTAGCCCATGGAATACGATAATTGTAGGGATTCGTACATGTTTGTAAAGCCCTTAGCAACGCTAGTGAAGTATTTTGCGATACGAGCGCACTGTCTATATCAATGCTTTCATACCAAGAATAACCATTGCTAATTTGCCAGTTTCCCCAAACTACCATTTCCGGATCCTTTTTACCCACCAGCCATAGAACATTGTCGAAGTCAGCAATATTTACCGCCCAAAGCCAATCCGAATTTGATGCATCATTTTTTCTCCATCTGCACATATGTGGTATAGGATCGCGGCGGTCAGCAAGCCAAGATCCATCCTTGCGGGTAAGGATATGACCCTTTAACCAATGCTCCCAAAGGTCTTCGTGATAGTCATCAATTACTATTTGCTTTTCTTGTAACAATTGTCCAGCCACACAAAACATGGAGTGAAGGGTTAAGTAAAAGCTATAATTATGAACGCTTGGATAACTATAGTTCCCTGGCCAGGTACTCATCTCGCGGTATAATCCCATCTTTGCCCGAGGATCATCTTCCCATTTCCAAGCATTGTTAATTCCCCACTTATCAACAATCCATGCTTCTGCTCGATTAGCTACATCTGATTTGGTAACATTATTGAAAGCTCCTGCCAATGTTATGAACCAACTATCTTCAATATCATAATGGAAAACAAAGCGTTTATTTTCATGCTTTTCCCCCTTGTCCGGTATTGGGGAATAACGTTCCCTATTCATCTTTGGATGAGGGCTCTTGTTGACGACTTGAATTACTCGTAATGTCTCCGGGTCAGATGTTCCGGGATGAGATTCTTCCAATGCCATAGCTGTTTGAGAAGCGAAATGGCGAATTAAAACGTGCGGTGGCTCTTGCACGGTATATTCAACAAATGTCTGAGCATACGGTAAGAGTACTTCCTGAGTTTCCTGGGCGGCACGCGCAAATGCAATGAAAGCATAAAGCTGCGCATTCATGTGATAGAAGGGGAATCGCTTATCGGTGAAATTATTGCATTTACTATCTCCCAAGCGGACGATCAGGGCATCAATTACATCCTTTTGCTTTAGTTTGCATAAACGCCGAACTGCATGAGCTGCCTTCCATCGTAATTCACTTTCTGGAGCAGCAAGAAAAGCCCACAACATGCCGGCAACAGCCTCAGGCAAAGTACAGTTAGGGTTTTTGTCAGGTGTCCACGGGCCGTCCCCATCTTCTTCAGTCAGAAGCGGCTCGAAACGATCAAGGGCAAACCTAAGAATATCCAGGCACTCTAGAGAAGTTAAGTGTTCGGAATACTCCATCACTAGCGCCTGCAGCCCTTCAGCGAATATTTCATCTATTTGATTTGTCGCAACATCCAAAAGCTTGTTCAATATCTGATGCCTTGGCTGGTCGGCTAGAGTTGCAATATTTGTTATATCACGGCTGAGTAAATACGGTGATAAGACAGAGATACCACAACGATCCAGTAGGCTACTTATTACTTTTGGTATTATTTTTTTGACTGAAGGGGACTCGTGCCATTCCTCATGCGATTGTATAAGTGTATCAAGGATTTGTCGAGTGTTTAACTCATGGGAAGATGTTAAGGCTATTATATGATCGGAACGTTTCGAAACGGGAACTTGATGTCGCATTCTTTTATAAAGTTCTTCCCACGGATAGTAGTTACATTTTTCTCTAAATGTCCGGACTGTTTGATCCACTTCTTCGGACGTGACAAAGATTGCGTTGTCTAAGATACTGCTCCAGTCAATCTCTTTGTCAGATTTTGTTGTTACATAATTAACAGCATTCTTTGTTTCATTTTCTATTTTTTCATTCTGAGGAACGATCATCTTTGCAATGCGGTTGGATGTCATGCCGAAGGACTGTATAACGCTCAACAATCCACGGGTTGTATGATCACTACAACCCTCGATCTCAAGATCCCGTTCTAGCATTTCCAAAATGTTCTGGCGAAGATGTGGGTCTTTTTCGTTTCGTAGGATCGTGTTAACAACTTCATCAAGATGCCAATGCTGTCCCAAGACGTTCAGTGCGATAACAATCCCAGAAGCAATTTGATTCTTTTCCGCCAGGCGTTTAATTGTTTCTGGTAGAGTTTCTGCAAGCCGACCTTGTCCTCTGTCTCTCCAACGGCTAATAATCGCTATGGCAGATGACGGACAGAGCTCCGCAAGAGAGGAAGCTGCATTGTGCCAAGGGAACTTGTGATCGTCGTATGCATGAATCAACTCCGTCACTCTGGCTATTCGGTAAGCTTCTTTTGGCTCCACAGTACATTCCTTACCTGCTTGATAAGCTAGAGTAAATAAAAGGTCCAACCGATGTCGAGCCTCATCATCCAGCCGGTCAAGAATTTCAAAACTACGATCCAAGTATGCCTGAGCATCTTCTCGACTGACAGGCAAAACGGCTTTTGCTAAATTGGCATAACATTCGGCAGCCTGGGTTGCGGGCATATGCTCCGCTTCTACAATTGCAGCCGCTTTGGCTGCCAGTTTCAAAGTTGCTCCTGATGCATCACCATAATGAGCGGCCATGCGTGCCAAATGAGTCCATGTGGGAATGTGCACAAAGGATCGTCGAGAAACCAGCCAATTTTCTATGCTAATGATTTTATCCTCGGTCGCAATTCCCCCAATGACAAGTGTAGACATCCACGTCCGAGCAATTACTTGGTTGAGGTCTTGAAGACCATAAGCACGTTCCTCGTAGTCATCTTTCCTATTGGTAGATAATACAGACAAACACTCTTCCAATTCTTTTCCCTTCAATTGACCAGTAATGACCTTGGCGCGTATCTTAAACCAGGGTAATAATACAGAATAACACTTATTCAGTTCACGCCTATTTCTTTCGTGGTTATGTTTCTCTTTCATGGCTTCAGGTATCAGGTTCTCGGGCGTTATATCTTCTCCCCGGAAAGCGGCTAGAAGTGTGTAGGCTCGAGGGATCAAAATGCGGCTATCGGCTTCATCATTAAGTGCCAATGATAGGTATATTGGTAACTCAGGAAAGTAACGTTCCAGTAAATTATGCCCTAATACGATTTGACCATGGAAAGCCAAGCTCTCGGCTACAGCAATAATAGCCATCTGTGTCTGAGAAAAACCGCGCTCCTTTCTTTTTATTTTCTCTTGTTTAAGCCTTAATAAGACTTGGGCAATCCGAGTGCCCTCTACAAGAGGTATGAACTTGCTTATCTCGTCTAACTCGATAACGGCAGCCAGCAGCAGACGTATTTGTCCTTGTGCAGATTGATAGAGATTCTTGACACTATTTTCTCCATTTAGGTCGATTAGGCTTCTTACAATAATTCTTCCAACATCAAACATCAAACTCTTCGGTCGCCAACGTTTTAGCTCATCTAATGCAGCCTTTGCACCAGCGAGGCGAAATGCTGTGAGAACAAAACGAGCAATATCCTCATTGGTTAATGCCTGTTCCTGTCTCTCCTCATCTGGCAAAAGCGACCAGTCCTTCAGCCAAACCTTAGCTTGGTGAAAAAAGCCATAAGCCTCTGCTCTATACTGAGGATGACTAGCAAGAATTACAGCCCTATATGCCAAACGAATATCAGACCAGTAACTTGCATGCTTTCTGAAAACAAGATCTAGAAGAATGCCTGGTTCAACCAAACATGCCACCAAGTCCCCATTTTTCAACAGGAACTCACCTTGTCGGTTTTTGGATGCCACTTCCTCTGCTGCTCGAAGCAGGAGTTTCATGACATCTTTTATACGCCCCTTACGAAGCATAGCTCTCATAGCGTATTGCACACGACGCAAAACAATCTCACGACGCTCGATCACACTTTCATCCTCTGGCCCATCATCACGGAGTGCTAAAGACATTAGCTCCTCATAACGCCCGGCATAGAACAAAACCCTTGGCAATGTGATTGCTACATAGGGATCTGTTCCGGCAAAAGGAGAAAGTTTATTGGCAAGACCTCCAAAATCAGCATTTTCTATGAATTTTTTTCGAAACCACGTTTCAACTGGTTCATCCCGGAATTGGACAGAATCATCTCGAATAAGAAACGGGTGACCCATATCTGCAACGAAACTCCGAATGGCTTCCTCTTGTATATCCGCAACCTTGGATAGTAAACGAATGGGTACCATCGGAGGTAAAACGGCAAGAGCCAGGCATAGACGGTCAATATCGGTTTGATTGATAGAATGACGGCGAATATGATCGAGGGCTTTATACACCTGTTCAGCAATTACATCATCTACCTTACGTCCGTTTGGTCCAAGATTGATCATAATCTCCGATAAATTATTAGCTCGTGCCATTTCATAAGATTGCACTCGAGGATTTCCTGTAGTTAGTTGATGAAAACGTAGAACCGCAGTATCATCTGCATCTTGAAATTTTTGGCGAAGATGCTTAGTGCTTTCTGTTAAACTGAATGGTTTAAGTTTAATTTCGCAAAAAGTCTCAGGCAGATTTAGCTCATTCAAGTGTTCAGTCCTCGATATAGCAACCATACGACATCCATCGGGTGGTGGTTCCTGTACAAGGCCATGGACAAACGTACTATCGTGATGCTCTAACGATGCCCTTACGGAATTATCAGCAGCATCTATAATTATCAGAACGAGGGCATCAGGGGAGTTTGATTGAACTGACAAGGCAGCTTGTTTTAAACGAATCCTAAATGCCTCTAAATAAGCTGATGGCTGAGCGGATGACGGTAAAAGTGGATCACATAATCCCCTGGCTGCCAGTTCATTAGCTATCTGAACTAAGCCATAACGATGCTGATGTCTTGGTATCCTATCCATTTTGTATTCACCACCAGCAAAACCGTCAAATATAATACATTCAGATCCCTTTGGCATCAAATCAGGAAGCCGTTTTGCGAGGACAGACTTTCCTATACCACCAGTGGCATGAATCACTACTGGAAATTTTGAGGCTAAGATATCTTTTACGATGTCCAACTCTTGCTCTCTAGGTAAAGCGACACCATCAAATTCAAATCTGGAAGGCGCAGGAAACAATTGCTTTTCGTTAACGATACCTAATGCAGCAAAAAGATCGTGTTTCCTAATAGTAGGGTCATCTCGGTGCTCAGATAAGGTCATCTTATGTATGAGATGCTTAAGACGTAACCGAACATCAGCATCAAAATCGGCTGTCAAACGTTGAATATCTTGTTCTAAACCGACTTCTTGACCATGACGATCTCCCTTTTTACCATCCAGGATCAGGAGTCTTAAAAAAGCTGAGAAGTTTTCATCGTTATTGCCATAGATTTTTTTTAGCGAATTAAAAGCTTTTGCAGTGTGTCCCGTTAATTGGTTGGCCTTTTCGTTTACTCCTGCTTGAAGTGCCGCCAGCACATTGTCAGAAATAGGGCAATTGGTGATAAATTGAAATCTAGCTTTTGCATGGACGGATTCTAAGCCGTGTATTTTTACCAAATCGTTGAAGCGCTTAGCGAATCCTTGAATCATATCGCCTAATTCACTAACCGACCAACTCTTGGTTTTATCAGTTGTAGAATGTTTTAGCTGGCAGTAATTGACTTTTCTCGCTTTCTCGAATACTTCATCACCGAAGTATTCGGTCATATCTACAACAAGAAGGCCAGCATCGGTTCCACTTTCCTCTCTTTTAGAAATACCCTCTATTGAAACGGCAACTAAATCATCTCGTGTATCAATAAGGTGTAATATTCGGCGAGCAGCCCAAAGTATATGAAAATCATCGCCATCGTTTCGATATCGTACCTTGTGAAGGTGTTTCTCAATTTTGGCCATGGCATTAGATAATATTTGTATAAATGTTTGTTACCAGAGGAAGATTTTGTTATCAAATCTTGAATAGTGATTTCAACGTCTAAGATTATAATTATCCCCGGTTTATTTGTCTATTTATCTTTCTTTCGTTCCGGGGTTTTTATAAAAGGTTGAAAATTTTCGGATTATGTTTTTAATGCTTTGTTCAAGTACGGCAAATGCCTTCTTTTTGGCAAGTCCGGATATAGTTGGTATAAAGCGTCTTTGACAAAAACGGAAATAGATTGTTTGACTACCTGCTCTACGATAGACAAAACCCATTCCTTGCGTGTACCGCCTTTTTCCTGTGGAACATGGCTGACATGGAGATTGAGTGAACCAAGGATAAGTCACTCAATGGCAACGTAATCAATATTAAGTTTTTTTTGCACCCTTTTTATCGGCTTCTTTGAGCTTGAGATTAAGGAATTCCCACTTCTTTTTTATTGTTGCCGGTTGAACAAAATAATAACTAAAGAGGGATTCTAACACATCGAGGTTCCAATCTGCCTCGCCTGGCTCAACGTCCACAACTTCTCCAGGCCTTTCGCTCTTTATTGGGTGAGTTGAATAATTGCCGATCTTTCGGACGGCATCGATAGCCTCCACTATGTAGGGTGGTAAACTTCCACTGTCTATCACCGCCTGGATTTCGTTGGTGAGATTGCTTTGCTTAACATGCGCCTTCTCTCGCAACAGATGCTGCATGCAGCGACGACTTAATGCTGCGCTTGCCTTTGGACTATCAGAAAGAACGATACATGCCTCTCTGTAAATCGCGGCGAATTCTTCAGGCACTTCCTTCGGGAGTGGCACACGGCTTGAAGTTCTCGGATAAATCAAGCGCTCACCTTTGACAGACTCCAGCATGGATCGGCCTCCGATGCTACCAATTTTGCCGTTCACCAAAACAAGAACCACTCGCTCACAGGATGGACACTTCCTGCTAACAACACCCCAATTACCGTCTGCGTCGTTACCAACGGGTATTACTTCATAGAAATCGTGAAATGATTCCAGGCAGTGCGGACATTTCATGGTTGAGTATTCCTCATAATTTATAGTATTACTGAAAAACTTCTTTCTTTAGTAAGTTTTAAGAAATAGTGACGTGTGTCGAGTGACGAGAAAAAACATCACCCGTCACACGCCACTTACCTTATCTGCGTTACAATGGTTGCGGCAAACCGCGCTAGGTGATTATTGTAACAGAAAGTCAAACATACTCATTGTTAAATAAGTATAAAGGAATATAAAAGTGGATTAAAGTAAAAAATAATCAAATTGAAACCCTTAAAAATACTGATAAAATAAAGGAAATTAATGAAAGTAAACACACCTCACTTAAAAGCGATTTGAATATGACGATAGTATTCAATAAAGACATCTGTCATGACCTTTCTAAGGCCACTGAAAAGGAATGGCTGGAAACCAACGGGATCGGTGGTTATGCCTCTTCTACGATAATCGGAGCAAATACAAGACGCTATCACGGACTGCTTATGGCCGCTACAAGGCCGCCGCTTGGGCGAACCCTATTGCTCTCCAAACTGGAAGAATATCTGTGTATTAATGGCAAGGAGTATCCTCTGTCCACAAACATCTATCCGAATACAATCTATCCGGAAGGGTATAAAAATCTTGTTCAATTCAGTTTAAATCCAATTCCCACCTTTGAATATTCTGTTAACGGGATAGACATAAAAAAAATAGTGTTTATGGTTCATGGCGAAAATACTACGATAGTTTTGTATCAGGTAAATTGTAGTGGCGAACGACCGTTAGCCCTTACGTTGAAGGTAAGGGTCATGGTTGCATTTCGTGACTATCACGGGCTTACCCATGAAAACCAAGCATGTAAGGCTGATTATAAAATTCTTACTAACGGAGGAGTGCGTTTACAACCCTACGAAAATCTTTTGCCTATGTATCTTTTCCATAATGCACAGACAATGGACAATGCCTCATTCTGGTATAAGAATATGGAATATCCAAGGGAGAATGAACGTGGCTTGGAATCACACGAAGACCACTTCAGTCCATTTGCCCTGCACTTCGACTTGCATAAAGGGAAGGATTGTCATATCGTTGCCTCCACAAATGAATTTGATACTTTAGACGTATTCGAATTATTAAACAAAAAAACCGCTCTGCGTAAAAAAGAAGACAGGGGTTTGAAGTTAGATGCAAGCGATTTCAGCCTCCAACCTCCGGCTTCGGCTCTCGAATCTCCACAAGTAGAAGTAAAAAATATTACTAAGTTGTGCAAGTCCATGCTGGTTCAGACTTGCAGCCTGAACCAAAACGTTCTGGTTCAATCTACAAGATTGAACCAACAAAATGGTGGGAGGGAGTTGGAGGGAGGGGGGGATAAACAGTCACGATTATGTGGAACTCTATTGTCAGTTTCAGACAGTTTTATCGTAAAACGAGAAACCGATAAGAAGAGCATTATTGCAGGGTATCACTGGTTTGGGGACTGGGGTAGGGATACCATGATTTCATTACCAGGACTTACCCTCGCCCAGGGCAGATTCGAAGACGCACGGGAAATATTGCTTTCCTTTGCACAATATGTGAGCAAGGGAATGATACCCAACCGATTCCCCGATCACGGTGAAACGCCTGAATACAATACCGTTGATGCATCGCTGTGGTATGTCCAGGCAGTGTACCAATATCTCCGCTTTGCAAAGGATTTGAATACTATTCGGAAAGATTTGTTCGGTGTGTTGAAAGAAATTATTGAGTATTATCAAAAGGGGACGAGATACAACATCCATATGGATTCGGATGGGTTAATTTATGCTGGTGCTGAGGGGGTGCAATTGACGTGGATGGATGCGAAGGTGGGCGACTGGGTAGTAACGCCGCGCATGGGAAAGGCTGTGGAAATTAATGCGTTGTGGTATAATGCCTTAAAAATCATGTCATTTCTTGCCCGTGAAATTGATTTAAGCAGTGAGAGCAAGGACTATAATAATTTAGCGCAAAAAGTAAGCAAATCATTTAATGATGCCTTTTGGTTCGAAGAAGGACAATATCTCTATGACTATATCAACGGTGAGATGAAGAATACGGCTATTCGCCCCAATCAAGTGTTTGCCGTGAGTTTGCCGTATTCAATGCTATCAAAAAAGAGGCAGAGAAACGTAGTTGAGATAATAAAGGAACACTTGTTGACTCCATACGGACTGAGAAGTCTTTCCCCGAAGGATAACGACTATATTGGTCGGTATTATGGAAATGTTTATGAGAGAGATAGGGCATATCATCAGGGTACGGTGTGGGCATGGTTGATAGGCCCATATATTTCGGCCTATGCAAAGGCTTACACCGGTAATAAGGATGCCCTGAAATATATAAAAGGACTTTTTGTGCCGTTTTATGAACACCTGTTTGATGCCGGATTAGGGACGGTTTCTGAGATATTTGATGGAGACCCGCCCCATACGCCGCGAGGGTGCATCTCACAGGCATGGAGCGTGGCAGAGATACTGCGGGCATATTTTGAACATGTATACGGGTTTGAAAATGAAAAATACCTATAAATACCTTATTGGCAATGATTGGCGTGAGAGTAAAAATGTGCTGGAGGTGAGGAATCCCTATAATAATGAGATTGTAAGCACCACCTTTTTGGCAACGGAAAGGGATGCGAATGATGCCATCCAGGCTGCCGTCCACGCCTTCGAAGAAACCAGAAAACTGCCCAGTTATAAAAGGGCTGAAATCCTCGGTAATATCGGTGATGGGATTCAGAAAAGAAGCGAGGAATTTGCCCGGACAATTGCACGGGAGGCAGGGAAACCCATTATTGATGCACGGTCTGAGGTTGAAAGGGCGATAGGGACATTTCAGATAGCGGCAGAAGAATCCAAGAGGATGCTGGGCGAATACATCCCGTTAGATATTTCAGAGCGTTCTAAAAATAGGACAGCGATTAATAAGAGATTTCCTATTGGTCCGATATTAGGCATTTCACCTTTCAATTTTCCGTTGAATCTTGTAGTTCATAAGGTAGCTCCTGCAATAGCATCGGGAAACCCGATTATCATCAAGCCGGCCTCGAAGACTCCATTGATTGCACTATTGCTTGGTGAAGTCATCTCCGAATCAGGTTTGCCGACCGGAGGGTTTAGTGTGTTTCCTTGTGCGTCAAATCTGGCAGAGCGGATGGTTGCAGATGAGCGCATCAAGATGTTTACCTTTACCGGCGGCGTAGCGGTAGGATGGCGGCTCAAGCAAATCGCTGGTAAGAAAAGGGTTACTCTGGAACTGGGTGGAAATGCCGGTGCAATTATCGATAGTAGTGACAATCTGGATTATGCCGTGAAACGATGCATCGCCAGTGCATTTTCATTTAGCGGGCAGGTATGCATATCCCTACAAAGGCTGTTCGTCAATAAAAAGATATATGATGACTTTATGCCAAAATTTTTGGATGAGGTAAAAATGTTCAAAATGGGAGATCCTCTCAGAGAAGAAACGAGACTCGGACCTATGATTGATGAACAATCTGCCCAACGGATAGAATCATGGGTCACTGAGGCAGTAAAGGATGGGGCCGTCCTGGCATATGGGGGAGGACGCAAGGGTACGCTCTATGAACCAACAGTTATTACTAAAACAACGCCACAGATGAAGGTCAATACGAACGAATTATTCGCACCGGCAGTAACAGTTTCAAAACATGATACCTTCGAAGAGGCAGTAAGGCGGGTAAATGATTCTGCTTATGGATTACAGGCAAGTGTTTTTACCAACAACATAAGGCATGTTTTTTATGCCTATGAGTATTTGGAGGTAGGGGGGCTGATTGTAAATGATGTGCCGTCGTTCCGCGCAGATAATATGCCGTATGGAGGTGTTAAGGATTCGGGTATTGGCCGTGAAGGCGTCCGTTATGCCATGGAAGAAATGACAGAACCCAAATTGTTGGTTTTGAATCTATCATAAATAAGAATATTTTACCGCAAAGACGCAGAGAAAGACCGGAAGCAAGATGCACGATACACGAACATAATGCTGGATAATGTTGGGTAGGAGCCGTCTCCCGACGGCAACTGTCGCCAACGGGAGTTGGCTCCTACCGATAATCGTACATGAACGGTAGTTGTTGTTAGACACAATTTGTTAAAACAGGAATTGGCTGTTTGCATCGAATAATTA
>Ga0082335_1007420_pt1 | contig 13260 bp, 13 predicted proteins | sample Subgrocontami58m_FD_72375 | JGI IMG/M metagenome (GOLD analysis project Ga0082335, IMG submission 72375) | Subsurface groundwater microbial communities from S. Glens Falls, New York, USA - GMW37 contaminated, 5.8 m (SPADES assembly) (version 2) ...
GCGCTGCCGAGCGACCCGGACGCGTTCGAGGAGTTCTGGGCCTAGCCCGGATCCTTCATCAAGCCATCTGAGGGCGAGGGCGCGCGAGCCGGTGATGTCCGCCTGAGCAGGGAGGATTGGGGTTGCTGACGCCCCATCTCCCTGCCCAGGAGGATCACCATGCAGGTGAAGCGTACGGAGACGATCGGGAGCCTACAAGTCGTGGCGGATGCCGACTGCTTGACCTCGCGGGCAGGTACCGCACTGCTCGTCGGGCTCGCCGACCGGGTCGGTCTGACCAGGGCGATCTCGCAGGCGATCGGGGACGTGCGTCAGCGCCGCTCGCGCCACGACCCTGGCCGGACGCTGCGCGACCTGGCGGTCATGCTCGCCGACGGCGGTGACTGTCTGGCCGACCTGAGCGCGCTGCGCGCCCAGCCGGCCCTGTTCGGCGGCGTCGCCTCGGATGCGACCGCCTGGCGGGCGCTCGCCGCCCTCGACGCGGCGCGCCTGCAGGCGGTCAGGCGGGCGCGGGCAGAAGCGCGTGGACGTGTCTGGCAGCTTGCCGGCGCACCCCGCCGCGTCACCCTCGACCTCGACGCGACGCTCGTGACCGCCCACTCCGACAAGGAGCAGGCGGCCGGCACTTACAAGCATGGCTTCGGCTTCCACCCGCTGCTCTGTTACGAGGCGACCACGCACGAGGGCCTCGCCGGCGTCCTGCGGCCGGGCAACGCCGGCGCCAACACCGCGAGTGACCACATCGAGGTGCTCGACTTCGCCGTCGAGCAGCTGCCCGAGGAGGCCTGCGGCCCGGGCCTGCTCGTGCGCGCCGACTCGGGCGGCGCCAGCCACGCCTTCCTCGACCACGTGGTCGAGCGCGGCTTTCGCTTCTCGGTCGGCTTCGACCTGACCGAGCCGGTCAGGGAGGCGGTCCTGGCCCTGCCGGAGCGGGCCTGGCGGCCGGCGCTCACCCAGAAGGGCGAGGAGCGGGAAGGGGCGGCCGTTGCCGAGCTTGCCCTCGATCTGGAGGCAAACGGCTGGCCGGCCGGGACGCGCGCCATCTGCCGCCGCGAGCGGCCGCATCCGGGCGCCCAGCTCTCCTTCAGCGACGAGAACGGCTACCGCTTCCAGGTCTTCATCACCAACCAGCAGGGCAGGCGCATCGAGCGGCTCGAGCAGCTCCACCGCGCGCACGCCGTCGTCGAGGACCGGATCCGCTGCGGCAAGGACACCGGGCTTCGCAATCTCCCCTTCCGCGGCTTCCAGCCGAACGCCGCCTGGCTCGAGCTCGTGCTCATCGCCCAGGACCTGCTCGCCTGGACGCAGCGGCTCCTGCTCACGGGCGAGCTTGCCCGCTGCGAGCCCAAGCGGCTGCGCTACCGGCTCCTGCACGTCGCCGGCCGCCTCACCCGCCACGCCCGCCGCCTGCGCCTGCACCTGCCCCGCGGCTGGGCCTGGGGCGAGCAGCTCCTCGACGCCTTCCAGCGCCTCCGGCTGCTGCCTGCCCCGCCGTAGCCGGCGCCGCTCCGCGCTCGCCACTTCCCCGATCCACCGCCGGCCAGCGTCAGCCTGCCCGCGACCGGGCCGGCCGACTCGCTCGCGCTCCCTCCTGCGCTCCACTGGAGACGAGCCGAGACGTCAGCGCGCTTGAAGCCGCCTCAGCTTGGCTCCCGCCGCTCGCGAGCAGCGATCAGGCCGCTTCGTGAATGATCCGGGCTAGGCTGCGCGGCTCCTCCTACGTCTTGGGCCGCTCGAGCACCTCGAGGTGCTCGACACGCGACTCCTCGACGAGCGCGGCAAGCTCCGGCGTGAGCACCGACTCGCGCCAGCGCTTGCCGGCGAACGCCTGGAGCGAGTCGAGGTCGCGCCAGAGCGAGACGACGCCGAACTCCCCCGGGTTTCCCCCCGTAGGCCGGCAGAGGTAGAAGAACATGAGCCCGGGGCTGCCGGCGAGCAGGCTCGCCCCCGCCTCGCGCAGCAGCGCCTCGTACTCGGCCTCGTGGCCCTCGCGGACGCGCTCGCGGACGATCCGGACGATCACCGCTCCACCTTCGCCGATCCGCGACGGTGGCGCAAGCGACGCCGCTGTACGGCGGCTCGACCGGATCGTCGTGCTCGACGGACGGCTCGTTCGTGCCTCTCACCCTGCGGGTTACGGCAGAGTCGGCCGGCTGCACCAACCGCCTATCTCCGCAGCTCCTCGGCGATCCCGGCCGCCCACGCCAGTTGCGGCATCGAGACGGCGCCGTCCGTGGTAGCGTGGCCGTCGGTGCGCCGGGAAGACTGGTCGGCAACGTAATCATGCACGCCCTCGCCGACTTCTTTCCCGCACTCGCGGAATCGACCGCCCTGCTCCTGGTTGCTCTGGCGGCGGCCCCACTGGCTGCGCGTATCCGGGTCCCCGGGCCTGCGGCCTTCCTGTTCGTGGGCGTGATCGCGGGCCGGATCGGCGTGCGGCCGTTCGACGTCTCGATCGACGGCATCGAGCAGGTCGGGGTGATCGCCCTGTACATCATTCTCTTCCAGGGAGGCCTCGCGACCGGGTACACGGCCTGGCGCTCGCAGGCGCGCCCGATCCTGCTGCTCGGCCTGCCCGGGACGGCACTGACGGCGGCCGCTCTGGCGGGCGCAGGCCGCCTGATCGGTCTCGACTGGGACGTCGCCGTGCTCGTCGGCGTCGCGCTTGCGCCGACCGACCCGGCCGCCGTGTACTCGATCATGCGCGGACGATCCGAAGGACGGCGCGCTCGAACGATCCTCGAGGGCGAGTCCGGTTTCAACGACCCGGTCGCGATCTCGATGATGGTCGTCGCCATCGCCGCGCTCGGCGCCGACGGGGCGTCCTTCGCCGATTCCGCCGGCAAGCTGGGGTTGGAGCTCGGAATCGGCCTCGCGGGAGGCGTCCTCGGTGGGCTGGGGCTGCGCATCGGGCTGACCAACCTTCGCTTCCTCGACCACGAGTTTCGCGCCGTCGCCTTCATGCTCGGCGCGATCGTCGTCGGAGCGACGACCGCCGCGCTGCACGGCAGCGGCTTCCTCGCCGTCTACCTCGCGGCGCTGCTCATCAGCGACCAGTGGCAGAAGCTGCAGAGCCCCGGTCACCTGCCGCTCCCGGAAGCGCTCTCGGCCGCCGCCGAGCCACTTCTCTTCGGCGTGCTCGGCGCCCTCTTTGCACCACTCGTCGGCGCCGAGGAGCTCGCCTACGGCCTCGTCCTCACTCTCGTGACGGTGCTCCTCGTCCGTCCGCTGGTCGTCACGGCCGCGCTATTCAAGGCTCCGCTGGATCCCGGTGAGCGCTCCATCGTCTCCTGGGGCGGTCTCAAGGGAGCAGTTCCCCTCCTGCTGGCCGGGTTTCCTGCGCTCGAGGCACTCGACGAGGCCGACCGCGTCGCGGCCATCGTGCTGAGCGCGACGGCGGCGTCCGTGCTCATCCAGGGCGCGACTCTGGCCCCCTTCGCCGATCGCGCCATCCGCGCCAACGGCCGTAGCCGGGGGCCGGCGCGGTGGCGACGTCGTCACAGCTAGGCCGCTCGCGCCGCGTTTCGTGCCACGGGCGAACGTCGCCCTCTGGTCCGTAGAATGACAAAAGCCCCGTCGCCGGGGCCTTTGTCGAGTAGCGGGGGCAGGATTTGAACCTGCGACCTCCGGGTTATGAGCCCGGCGAGCTACCTGGCTGCTCCACCCCGCGGCGTGGTTTCAAGTGTAGCAAGGCTCCTGGGCGTCCCCCTCCTCGCGCTGGGCGCCGGTCGAGCAGGACGGCGAGGAGGAAGCCGGCGCCCAGCACGGCCGTGCCGGCGAGCGCGTCGAGGATGAAGTGGTTGCCCGTCACGACGATCGTCACGAAGACGAGCGGCGGATACAGAGCGCCGGCGAGCCGCCAGAAGCGCGAGTGGGCGTAGAGCGCGAGGCCGACCCCGACTCCGAGCGCGTACGCCGCGTGCAGGCTCGGCACGGCGGCGACGGGATTTGTCAGCGCGGACGTGTTCGGGGAGCCGATATCGATGCCGGAGAACATGAGCAGCGTGTCCTGGAGGCCGACGCCGGCGAGGCGCGGCGGCGCCGTCGGGAACGCCCAGTGGATCACGATCGAGACCGCGGTAGCGATCATGAATCCGTTGCGGAAGCTGCGGAAGAGGCTGCGGGAGCGGCGGTAGAGCCAGAAGAAGAAGATGCCCGTGAAGAGGAAGTGCCCGGCGAAGTAGAAGACGTTGAGCGCGTGTACGAGGTCGGGCATCGCGAGGAACACACGCTGGAGCCAGTTCTCCCAGTCGATCCCGAAGACCTGCTCGACGCGGACGACCTTGCGCGCGTTCGCGAGCGCCGCCGGCCAGTCGGGCTCGATGAGGATGCGCGCCACCTCGTAGACGCCCACGGCGCCGAGCACCACCGCAACCTGTGCGAGCCCGTCACGGCCCTGCATCGCCCGCCTGACGCGCGACATGCCGAGATTGTATGACGGCCGGATACGATCTTTCCATGCCCTCGCCGTGGCTCTCGCTCGCACTTTCCATGCTCGCCGCCGCAGGCGCGACCGCGTTCGCGGCCGTGCGGGGGCTCGCCGCCTACCGGGCGGCGAAGCGGCTCGTGCGGGAGACGGGCGAGGTCGTGACGGGCATCGACCGGTCGGCCGCCGAGATCGAGACCCGGCTCACGGCCGGTGCGGAGCGCAGCGACGAGCTCGCACGAGCGCTCGTACGCCTGCGGGCCTCGCATGCACAGCTCGACGTCCTGCTCGGCGCGCTCGCCGAGGTGCGCTCCTCGCTCGGCCGCGTGACCGCGTTCGTGCCGCGCAAGTGACGCGCGTCGCCGCGGTCGACCTCGGCACGAACTCGACCCGGCTGCTCGTCGCGGACATCGAAGACGGGCGGATCTCGGAGGTCGTGCGGCGCCTGAGGATCACGCGGCTCGGCGAAGGCGTGGACGAGAGCCGGCTGCTCCTTGAGGCGCCGATGGCACGCGTGCGCGCAGTGCTCGGCGAGTACCGGCGCGAGCTCGAGGCCCTGGGCGCCACACGCACGCTCCTCGTCGCCACGAGCGCCGTGCGCGACGCCGGGAACGGTGCTGCCTTCCTCAGCCGGCTCGAGCGCGACTTCGGCCTCGTCGCGCACCTCCTCGGCGGCGACGACGAGGCCCTGCTGACATTCCGCGGCGTCACTGCCGGGCGGGAGCTCCAGGGCGAGACGCTGATCGTGGACGTCGGCGGCGGCTCGACCGAGCTCGTTGTCGGCGGGCCGGGCGGCGTCTCGTTCCACACGAGCCTCGATGTCGGTTGCGTCCGCATGACCGAGCGCTTTCTCGCCTCCGACCCGCCCGCGCCGGCCGAGCTCGAGGCCTGCGCCGCCCACGTCCGCTCGCTCCTCCCCGGCTTCGAGACCCAGTCGGCGATCGGCGTCGCCGGCACGGTGACGACACTCGCGGCGCTCGACCTCGGGCTCGCCGAGTACGACCCCGAGCGGATCCATGGCCACGTGCTGACGCCCCGCGCGGTCGGGCGGGAGCTGGAGCTACTCGCCTCGCTCCCACTCGAGCGGCGGCGGGAGCTGCCGGGCCTCGAGCCGGCGCGCGCGCCCGTGATCGTCGCCGGCGTCGTGATCGTGCGTGAGGTACTGGCGTGCTACGGCCTCGAGGGGCTCGAGGCGAGCGAGCGCGACATCCTCCAGGGGGCCGCGCTGGCGGCCGCCGAGCTGCCGCCGAGCTAGGCCGGCGGGTCGGGCTCGCCGTCCGGCTGCTCGTCCTCGGCGAGGCGGCGCTGGAGCACCGCGCGCGAGAGCACGCCGACGAGGCGCCCCTCCTCGACGACGGGCACGCGCTCGAGGTCGTGCTCCTCGAGGAAGCGGTACGCCTCGTCCAGCGGCAGCTCGGAGCCGAGGGTGAAGTTGGGCGCCTCGGCGATCTCCCGCAGTGGCGTCGTGCGCGGGTCGCGACCGGCCGCGACGACCTCGCGCACGAGCGTGTTGCGCGTGACGACGCCGGCGAGCCGCTCGCCGTCGCAGACGAACACCGATCGCACCTCCGGCCGCCCCAGCGCCTCGCCCGCCTCCTGGGCGGTCGCCTCCGCGCCGAGCACGCGCGGGGCGGGAAGCATCGCATCGCGAACGCGGTCGCTCATGGCTACGGATAGATGCCGCGCAGCTCGAGCGCGCTCGCGACCTCGTGGATGCCGGCGACGAGCGATGCGGTGCGCAGCGTGATGCCGTGCGCTTCGGAGATCGCCCAGACGCGGTCGAAGGCGTCGTTCATCTTGTCGGTCAGCTTCGAGCGGATCTCCTCGCGACCCCAGAACAGGCGCCCGATGTCCTGCACCCACTCGAAATACGAGACGGTCACGCCGCCCGCGTTCGTGAGGATGTCCGGCAGGACGGGGATGCCGCGCGCCGCGAGAATCGCGTCCGCGTCGATCGAGGTCGGGCCGTTGGCGCCCTCGGCGACCAGCCGCGCCTGGACGCGCGGCGCGTTGTCGCCGTCGAGCTGGTCCTCACGCGCCGCAAGGACGAGGATGTCGCACGGCAGCTCGAGCAGCTCCACGTTCGAGACGCGGCGGCCGCCCGGCCAGCCCGCGAGCGAGCCCTGCTCGGCCGTGTAGGCCATGAGCGCCTGCACGTCGAGGCCGGCGTCGTCGACGAGCCCGCCGGAGACATCCGAGACCGCGGCCACGGTCGCACCGCGCGACTGTAGCTCGGCCGCAGCCACACCGCCCACGTTGCCGAAACCCTGCACGACGCAGCGCCGGCCGGCGAGCTCCCAGTCGAGGCGCTCGCACGCGCGCGCGATCACCATCACGACTCCGACGCCGGTCGCCTCGGCCCGGAAGACCGAGCCGCCGATGGAGATCGGCTTGCCGGTGACGATCTCGGGCACGGCGTACCCCTTCTGCATCGAGTACGTGTCCATCATCCAGGCCATCGTCTGCTCGTTCGTGGCCATGTCGGGGGCGGGGATGTCCTCCTGCGGCCCGATCACCGACATCAACTCGGACGTGAAGCGGCGCGTCGTCCGCTCCAGCTCGCCGAGCGAGAGCTCCTTCGGCGCGCAGCGCACGCCGCCCTTGGCTCCGCCGTACGGCAGCCGCATGAGTGCGCACTTCCAGGTCATCCAGCAGGCGAGCGCAGCGCACTCCCCGAGCGTCACGTCGGGGTCGTAGCGAATGCCGCCCTTCGTCGGGCCGAGCACCATCGAGTGCTGCACGCGGTAGGCGGGGAAGACCGCGAAGCCGCCGTCGTCCAGGTGCACGGGCACGCTGAACATGACCGCGCGCTCGGGGTAGCGGAGCCGCTCGGCGATCGTGGCGCCGACATCGGCGTAGGGCAGCGCCTGCTCGAACTGCGCCACCGCCATCCGGAAGAGCGGGACGTCCCATTCGAGCGGCACTTGCGGGGTCACCTGGGGCATTGCTGTCACCGCGCGGCAGTGTACGCGCGGGCGAGCGGGGTCGAGGCGATCGGAGGTGCCGGGGCTGGGACTCGAACCCAGATGTCCCGAGGGACAGCCGGTTTTAAGCCGACCGCGTCTGACCAGTTCCGCCACCCCGGCCGGGAGGCGTGGAGTCTACGTACCGGGCGCTAAGTTCTCGAGCGGGATCCGCTCGGGGGCCTTGCCCTGGTAGGCGGCGAGGAACTCGCTGAACGCCTTGTCGTCGAAGACCCGGCACTTCGCGAGGATGCCGCGGCCGGGCTTGCCCTGCTCGCCGGGCGCGTCGGGCTCGGCGTTCCACACCGTGAGCGCGATGTCGCGGCCGAGCTTCGGCAGCGGCGCGAGGAGCAGGCCGTTCGGGGACTCGTCGTAGAACGACCTGAGCTGGGCGGCCGTCTCGGCCGGCACCTTGTCGCCGTACTGGATCGCGATCCCGCCGTGCTCGAGGTTGTGCACGACCTGCACCTGGTTCAGCGGCTCGCCGTAGGCGCCCCAGACGGCCGCCTGGCCGAGGTGGGGGCCGCTCGTCGGCGGGAACGAGTTCCACTTCGGCTTCGCGTTCTCGTCGGTCAGGTGGGTGCGCGCCTGGGCGGGGAAGCTCTCGAGCGTGCAGCCGGCGTCCTTCATCGCGGTGACGACGCCGGAAGAGCTTCCCCCACCGAGCACGAGGAAGCCGACCACGGCGACCGCGCCGACGACGCCGGTGAGCGCGAACGCGCCCAGGGCGAGCCGCATCCGCCTGACGTCGGACGGCGTGGACGCCTCGCGACGCTGCTTCGGCCCCTGCGGGCTGCGCGGCGGCGAGGGAACGTGGTCTTTCCGGGCCATTGCGCGGGCGACTCTAGCAGCCGCCGAGGCCCGGCCGACTCCGTCCGATGCCCCCTCTACGCTTCTTCGCCCCATGCTGCTCATCGGCCTCCTCAGCGGTCTCATCCTCGGCGCCGCCGCCGCGTGGCTCGCGCTACGGCGGAGGCTCCTCGCCGGCGACTCGGCCGGGGCCGAGCTGCGCCAGCGCGAGCTTGAGCTCGCCACCGCGCGTACCGAGCTCGAACTCACGCAGCGCTCGTTCGACGAGCGGATGGTCACAACGCTCAAGGCGATCTCCGCCGAGGCTTTACAGTCGAGCAACACGTCCTTCCTCGAGCTCGCGGAGACGAAGCTCCAGGGCACCGTGGCGCCACTACGGGAGTCGCTGCGGCGCATCGACGCCCAGGTTCGCGAGCTCGAGCAGGCGCGCCAGCACGCCTACGGGGCGCTCCGGCAGCAGGTCTCCGAGCTCTCCCGGACGACGGGCAGCCTCGCCAACGCGCTCCGCAAGCCGCACGTCCGCGGCCAGTGGGGCGAGCTCCACCTGAAGCGCGTCGTCGAGCTCGCGGGCATGGTCGAGCACTGCGACTTCGTCGTGCAGGAGAGCACCCGCGACGACGAGGGATCGCTGCTACGTCCCGACCTGATCGTGCGGCTTCCGGGCGGCAAGCGGGTGGTCGTCGACGCGAAGGCCCCCCTCCACGCCGTGCTGGACGCGTACGAGCTTGAGGACGAGGAGCAGCGCCGCGTCAAACTCCACGACCACGCACGACTCGTGCGCGATCACATGACCAAGCTCGGGCAGAAGGCGTACTGGCAGCAGTTCACGCCGACGCCTGAGTTCGTGGTGATGTTTCTGCCGGACGAGGCGTTCTTCCGCGCTGCCCTCGAGCACGACCCGTCGCTGATCGAGGCGGGTGTCGGCGCCGGCGTCATTCCAGCGTCGCCGACCACGCTGATCGCCCTGCTGCGCACCGTGGCGTACGGATGGCAGCAGGAGACCGTCGCCGAGAGCGCGCGCGAGGTGAGCGAGCTCGGCCGGGAACTGTACGGACGCGTCGGCAAGCTGGCGACGCACTTTGCGAAACTGGGCCGCAGCCTGACCACCGCCGTCGACGCCTACAACGACACGGTTGGTTCGCTCGAAAGCCGCGTGCTCGTAACGGCGCGCAAGCTCGAGAGCCACGGGATCTCAGGCGAGCCGCTTCCCGAGATCGCTCCCGTCGAGTTGCAGGCGCGGCCGCTTTCCGCGCCCGAGCTGACCGAGGGTCTCGAGGGTAGCCCACGCGCCCTCGACGCCGCCTAGGAAGGAACACGGGACCGTTCCGGCGCGTTCAGTAAGGTAGGTCGCGCCGTGCGGCCCAGAGACTGAAGGAGCAGGAGTGAGCGACGTTCGCGACGTGATCGTCATCGGCGGCGGGCCGGCCGGCTACACCGCCGCCCTCTACACCGCCCGCGCCAACCTCGGGCCGGTCCTGATCGAGGGCTTCAACTGGGGTGGGCAGCTGATGATCACGAGCGACGTCGAGAACTACCCCGGATACGCCGACGGCGTGCTCGGCCCGGCGATGATGCAGGACTTCCGTCGCCAGGCGGAGCGCTTCGGTGCCGAGTTCGTGACCGACGACGTGACGCGCGTGGATCTCTCGGAGCGCCCGTTCAAGGTCTACGTCGGCGACGACGTCCACCTCGCCGAGACGGTGATCGTCGCCACGGGCGCGACCGCGCGCCAGCTCGGGCTCGAATCCGAGGTCGCGCTGCAGGGGCGCGGCGTCTCCTACTGCGCCACGTGCGACGCCTTCTTCTACAAGGACAAGGTGGTGGTTGTCGTCGGCGGCGGCGACTCGGCGCTCGAGGAGGCGGGCTTCATCGCGAAGTTCGCGAGCAAGGTCTACCTCGTCCACCGCCGCGACGAGTTCCGCGCCTCGCAGATCATGGTCGATCGCGCCCGCGCAAACGAAAGGATCGAGTTCGTGCTCAACTCAGTGGTCGAGGAGGTGCTCGGCGTCGAGAAGAGCAAGGTCACCGGGGTGCGCCTGCGCAACGTCGCCACCGGCGAGACGAGCGACCTTGCGGCGGACGGCTTCTTCGTCGCGATCGGCCACGACCCGACGACGGGGCTCTTCCTCGACTGGCTCGACCACGACGAGAACGGCTACCTCGTGACGCGCGGCAAGACGACGGAGACGAACATCCCGGGGGTCTTCGCGGCCGGCGACGTGCAGGACCACGTCTACCGCCAGGCCGTCACCGCCGCCGGCTCCGGCTGCGCCGCCGCGCTCGACGCGGAGCGCTTCCTCGCGGCTCACCGCGGCCGCCAGGCATCTCCCTCCGCCGTCTAGCTCCGACCGGGCCCGGCGCTACGCTCGCCGTGTGGCCGTGCCGGCGCGCTGGATCGACCTGCTCGACCCGACCCGGGACGAGCTGCTCGCCGCTGCGCCGGTCGAGCTGGACTCCCGCGCGCTCGGCCAGCTGCTGGCGCCCCACGTCGCCGGCCGGGAGCCGCGCCCGGCGCTCGAAGGACGCCACGACTACGTGCTGGGCGTCCTCCTCGCCCCGGTGGCCGACCCGGAGCACGACCGGCTCTTCTACCAGGAGGTCGACTTCGTGCTCACGGCCGAGTGCCTGGTCACCGTGCGGAAGACGCCCGCCGGCGACCCACCCTTCGAGCCAGACGCCGTCCGGGACGTGCTCGCGAGCCACCCCCCGCGGAGCACCGCCGACGCCGTCCATTCCCTCATCGACGAGGTGGCCGAGCGCTACCTGGATGTGGTCGAGACCCTCGACGACGAGATCGACGAGCTGGAGGAGCGGATCGAGGAGTGGCCGAGCGAGCGCGTGCGCGCACGCCTCTCGGCGCTCAGGCACGACCTCCTCCACGTCCGCGTGACGCTCTCCCCCACGCGCGACGCGGTCCGGCGCGTCATCGACGGCCGGCTCGACGCCGGGGGCGGCGAGGTGTTCCCGCGCGCGGTCGAGCGGAGCTTCGCCGACGCGCACGACAAGCTGCTGCGGGCGGCCGAGTCGCTCGATCTCGCCCGCGACCTGCTCGCGAGCGCACGCGACCACCAGCAGGCGAGGATCGCCCACGAGCAGAACGAGGTCGTCAAGAAGCTCGCGGCAATCGCCTCGCTGCTGCTGGTGCCAACCTTCATCGTCGGCGTCTACGGCCAGAACTTCGAGCACATGCCGGAGCTCGGCTGGGGGCTCGGCTACGGGTTCTCGTGGACGGTGATCATCGTCTCGACGCTCGCCCAGCTCGCATTCTTCAGGTGGAAGAGGTGGCTCTAGGGCACGCGCGACGACGGGCAGAGATCCGCGAGCACGCAGTCCTCGCAGCGGGGCGCCCGCGCGGCGCAGACGCGGCGGCCGTGCCAGATCAGCAGGTGCGGAAAGCGGTGCCAGTCGGCCCGGGGCAGGATCCGGGCGAGGTCGCGCTCGATCTTCACCGGATCCTCCTCCCGCGTGAGCCCGAGCCGCTGTGAGAGCCGGCGCACGTGCGTGTCCACCACGATCCCCTGCGCGTGCCCGAGCTCGGCGGCGACGACGTTTGCGGTCTTGCGGGCGACGCCCGGAAGGCGGACGAGCTCCTCGAGCCGCCGCGGCACCTCACCGTCGAACTCCTCGAGCAGGACGCGCATCGTGCCGCGGATCGCCTTCGCCTTCTGGCGGAAGAAGCCGGTCTGGAAGATGTCGCGCTCGAGCGCCTCCTGCGGCACGGCGAGGTAGTCCTGCGGCCGCCGGTACTTGCGAAAGAGCGGGCCGGTGACGCGATTCACGTTCACGTCGGTCGTCTGCGCCGACAGCATCGTCGCCACGAGCAGCTCGAGGTCCGAGCGGAAGCGGAGCGCGATGCGCGCATCGGCGTGCTCGGCGGCGAGCCGCTCGACGATCGGGCCGACCCGCTCGCGCCGCCGGCCGAGCCCGCGCCGGCGCGCCTCGGCGACGAAGCTGCGCGCCATCAGCCGCGGAGCCGCGGCCCGGCGCAGACGACATCGAGCGCCGGGCAGCCGGCGCAGGCGAAGTCGCTCGGCGTCGGCCGGAAGTCCCCCGCGGCGATCCGCGCGATCGCGGCCGACAGCTCGGCTTCCAGCTCGTCAGCCTGCTCGCGGCGAAACGTCGTCGAGACGACGGCGCCGGGCCGCTCGAGGAAGGCGTAGACGACCTCGACCTCCTCCGCCCCGTCGCGGAGGCAGGCGAGCGCGTAGACGAGCCGCTGCAGCCGGTACTCGCTCTCGACGACCTCTTCGGGCGTCCCCTCGCCGAGCGCGTTCGTCTTGTAGTCGAGGACGAGCGCCCGCGGCCCGTCGCGGTGGAGGACGTCGAGCCGGCCGTGCAGCAGCACGCCGTCGTGCTCGAAGGCGAACGGCCGCTCGGCCCGCGCGCCCGGGAGCGCGGCCACGCGCCGGGCGACCTCGGAGTCGCAGTACGCGGCGACGAACGCCGCGATCCGCTCCAGCTCCTCGCCGGAGACGCCCGCGTACCACCCCCGGACGAGCTCGACATCGGGCGGGCGCGGATCCGTCAGGTCCACGAGCTCGAGCAGGCGGTGGACAGCATCGCCGACCTCGGTCGCGGCGAGTCCCGTGCCGGGCCGAGCGCCGCGCAGGTCCGTCGGCTGCATGCCGGCCACGCGCTCGGCGAAGTAGCGGTAGGAGCAGCGCTCGAACAGCGCGAGCGCGCTGTAGGACAGCCTGCGCACGCGGTGCAGTGGCGGCGCGGGCACGGGCGGCAGCTCCGGGAGCGCCGACGCGGCGGGCGCGCCCTCCCCCATGTTGCCGAGGGCGAAGAGGGGCAGCTGGCCCTCCTCGGCGGCCTCCACCTCCGCAATCTCCCCAGAGGGCTCGCCCTCGACGCCGGGAACGAAGCGATTGAGGCGGAGCACGAGCCGCGCGCCGCCGCGCTCGAGCTCGACGGGGCCGTCCCCGGCGGCGTCCAGCTCGGCGTCGGCGTCGAGCCGCGAGAGCACCCAGCCGATCGGCGTCCGCTCCTCCGCCCCGCTCCGCCCGCCGACCGCTCCCGCGACGATCAGCCGGTCGATCCCACGCGTCACCGCGACGT
>Ga0082335_1007421_pt1 | contig 13257 bp, 14 predicted proteins | sample Subgrocontami58m_FD_72375 | JGI IMG/M metagenome (GOLD analysis project Ga0082335, IMG submission 72375) | Subsurface groundwater microbial communities from S. Glens Falls, New York, USA - GMW37 contaminated, 5.8 m (SPADES assembly) (version 2) ...
TTTCAGTATTTGTTAGAAAAATTGTCTTGTCTGAAAGCAGACAATTTTTCCATATCATATTAAAGCCATCGGCTTTAATCTATCTTTCGTTATCGTTTAAGAATTCTCATATCATCTATCTACACAATTCTAAAAGAAGTAACTTAAACATAAGCCTGAGCCGAAAACTAAACCTAAAATAGAAAAGAAAGGTTTAAATACCTGTTTTTATTGTTTTAGATAAGGTAGCAAATAAGGACTTATAGAAAATGAAAAAAACAAAGAATTTTGGCTTATCTCCAAATCAGGAAAGGATACAAAGTATTTTAGAGTATAAGAAATATAAAACCATTAAAAGGGAGGCTTTAATCAACCTTATTTCCGAACAGGAGATCTCAAAAAATCCAAAATATCTTATTAAATCGATGCTACAAAAAAGAAGACTGGTCTCTTTTAAGAAAGGAAACTATATGATAATACCCATGAGCTCGGTTAATAAATACGCAACATTAAGCGAGTTTGAGATTAATGAATATATTTTAGGAACAGAAGGATATTATATCGGCTTGTACAACGCCTTTAATTTACATGGATTTACTGAGCAAATTCCAAACAAGCTTTTTGTTTTTAATACAAAATATTCTGCAGATAAGCAGATACTCCATTATAGTTTCAAATTCTTCAAAATAAAGAAAGATAAACTCTTTGGAATTATTAAAAATCAATATCCCTATTCTGATAGAGAAAGAACCATAATTGACGCACTCGAATATCCGGAGTATATTGCAAGCCTGAGTGAGATTATGGATAGAATAAAAAATGTAAAATTCGATAAGAAGAAATTGATTAATTATGCAATTATATACAATAGCACTAAAATAATTAAACTTATAGGCGTGCTAACAAATAGTAATAGACTCCTTAGCTTGCTGAAGAGAAAAAAAGCATTATCTTATTATACGACTATAAAGAAAACAGGAACTAAACTTTTGGATAAAAAATGGAAATTGAGATTAATTTAAAAGAAGAACTTATAAAATTAAGTGATAAAACCAAGTTTTCCTCCTTATTATTGGAGAGAGATTATCATTTAACAAGGATTCTTCATAAAATAAGTGAAAAAAGAATAAACGATCTAGTTTTCAAAGGCGGAACTTGTCTGAATAAATGCTATCTGGGCTTTTACCGATTAAGTGAAGATTTGGATTTTGTTTATAATCAAAATGTAACTAGTCATCCTAAAGGGCAGATTAAGAATATACTGGATGATTTAAGAAGAAAATTAATGGAAATCTTAAACGAGCTGGGACTGCAAACAAGTAAAGAACTGGGAAAGGGCTGGAAAATGCTGACCTCTAAGGAAAAACCCAAAATAGTCGGGCTTGAAATTATTACCCATTATGATTCATTAATTGATGATTCGGTTCAGACAATCAAGCTGGAGATATCGTTTAGAAGAAAACTGATAAATCCTACAAAAATGAAGGCAATTCATCATGAGTTTATTGATGCTTTAGGACAGCCTATATTGAAGAAAGATGTAGAAATTGAAGCTATTGATTTATTTGAGAATTTTGCAGAAAAATTTAGGGCATTAGTTACAAGAAAAAATATTGCCATAAGAGATATTTACGACATTTATTTTATTATAAAGAATAATATCTTAAAAATAAACAAGGAAACCATAGGCTTAATTCTAATAAAGATTAATGAAAGTAGAAAAGAGCAATTTACAGAAAAGGATTTAATTCAATTTATTAAGGATTTAAATTCAAAAGTCTCTGAGTTAAATGAAAAAGAAATATCTTCTGTATTAAGACAGGACGAAAAGGTTAGTGTAATTGAGATGATAAATATAATTACTGCTTCTTTTATGAACATGGAGCAGGCAAAGAAGGTATAAAATGAAAAACATCCTAAAAAATAGTTTCTGGCAATTAATAATATTGGAACTTCTGTATTGGTGTGGATAGATTTAAAGGCTAAATAGCACTTTTCTCTTCATGGAAAAGGGGAAAGGAGTGCTTAGAGACTTATATAATTTTGAAGGCTTTTCTTTTAATGAAATCTGTAAAGAAAAATTCAGTGTTAATTAAGCTAAAGAATCCCCACTTTTAATCACAAATTTTAGGTATACTATTCCTTTTCTTATAATCGGTGGATTAATTTATGCACTTTGGGCTGAGTGGAAAGTGAAATCGCGATTTTCACACAAAAAAACCAACTAGGCTAAACCCCCTTAAGATAGGAATATATATTAGCTATATTGAATAATTTTATAAACCTTAAATTCCAAAATTCCCTAAAAATTAGGCATTAGGTTTACTTGTCATCTAAAAGAATTATTTTATCCTCGATAAAATTTTATTAATTAAAAGTTTTATATTTCTCATAATGCCTATATTGGCATTATGCAATTAATCTATGTTCATGAAAATTATTTTTTTCTCGTCGGCATATTTAGGAATTTTTATTTTTTGTTATCTAGTGCCTAAAAAGCTGGGAATTTAGGAAATTCTACGTAAATTATGGATAAGAAGAACCTTATTATTCTGATTAATTTCGATAAGTATGTTGAGCTGCAGAAGCTTGACGAGTATAATAAAAGGCACAGGGTTTATTTTGCTAATCTATCTAACGGCGGAAGAAAAGCTAAAGAAAAGAGTAAGAGAAACAATGAATTTCTTTTTCTTGATTTGAAGAATGAGTTATGGATGTATAATCATGCCCTAGTCTCTATTGGCAATCATGGACAGTGCCAGCGTGATGAAACTATAGTGAAAGACATAAATAATTCCTCGTACTACAATGTCTTTCCCTTGATAGTCAAGGCGCAGAATGGAGGAACTATGAGCGTCCTTGACTATATAATCGGGGTCTATGATTCAGCAAACTTTGGACATCTCTGCAATTTAGTAAGTGATTCTTTTGATGCTTCAGGAAGAAGACAAGTTAGAAGAGATTGGAGATGATTGTTGTTTAATCTTTGGAGATAGGTTTTTATAATTAGAATGTTTGAAGAGAGTATGAAGATATTAATTATTCTTAGCTGGACTGTGATTTTTGCTGCGCTTATTTTTTATTTGGCGAATCAGCCTTCAAATAATACTTTCGAAAATTCTTCAGGAACTCCAGCATCTATCCAGAAAACGCAGAATAATGACCAGTTTCCTAACGCGGCAGGTTTGCATTGGACACATATGCCTTTAACTTACAGGATTTATAACTGCACAGAGTATCAATCTAACAGGATTGTTCGGGGCTTTCTTAGGATAGAAAACGAAACTAATTATACTGTTAAATTCAAGGCGATACAGAATGATTCAAATCCGGATATAGGGGTTTATTGCAGAAAGGATTATAAGCAAAGTGTAGAACCTGGTTATCTTACTTCAGGAGATTCTGCGTATTCAGTATCATCGGCTAACTCTAATTTAATTATGAAAGCAGAAATAAACTTTTATGGAATAACATCATCAACTTACAGCTCTGGCTGTACAATTTATCCAGATATAGAAATTCATGAGATTTTGCACGGATTCGGCTATGGACATAATGATTCTACGAAAAGCATAATGTACCCTTCTCATGTCATGTGCGGATTTAAGATTGATGATAATATAATCAGCGAATTGAAAAAGAATTACGGATGATTTTTGAGTGTTCTGAAAAGATTATAGGGAAAGCAGGAGTTCTGGCTTATCTCAAAAAAATACAAAAATTTTATAGAAATGGGATGATGAGTCCTAATCCAAAAACGCATCCCTCTGTAGAAGAAAGAATAAAAAGACTCGAGCCGAAGGATTATTCTTCATCACCACAAAGTATATAAATAGTATACTTCTAGTATACTTATGAAAAAGGAAGTAGAACAGGAAAAAGAAGAAAGCAATCAAGTTCCATATAAAGAACATCCGAATATTAAGAACGACACTTCTCTGGCTAAGATTAATTCTACTTTGTATAATGAGGTAGTTGAAATTGTTGAAGCCAATCCTATTGACTATCCGAGCATAAAGCATTTTATTGAAGTAGCTGTTAGAAATCATATTAATTCTATTGTTTATGACATAGAAAATAAAGAAGCGCTTATTGGCAAAGATGGCAAGCTAAAATTGAACAAGAAAGAATTCACAACCTGCCTGGCGTGCAACAATTTATTCCTGAATGAAAAAGAAAAGAACAAGCAGGGCAGAAAAGTCTGTCCTAAATGCACCAGCCTGATAAACAAGCTCTATAAGTTTATAGATTATGAGTAAAAATGAAAGAATTTGAGAGGTTAAAAAAATGCTTAAAATATATAGGGTAAGAGCGTCCGTCTATCCTACTCCCCATAACAAGATATGGCTTTCGTCAGGTCGCGTTTCCCTATACAAAGATCATAATTACGCTAAACCTTTAAATCTTTCGGTAGGCGAGTGGAGTTGTTCAGTTTAAGATGGGCATGACAACAGAGATTATCCGTTGCAAGCTGTGTGGAAAGAATTTTTTGATAGTTAATAAAGCGCATGTTCCAATAGAAAAAATATGCTATGATTGCATTGGTGTTCCTGAACAGAAGGAGTAGAGCATATTTTTCTGGAAGAGAGAAGTGAGAATGATGGAATGGGGGATAATGGGGGTTAAATAAAAAATGACGCTAATTGAAAATTTTTCGCTCGCTTGCCCCAACTGTAAAAAGAAATTTAAGGCAGAGCTTTATTCTACAATTAATATCACATTAGACCCGGATCTGCTAAAAAAAATATATGAAGGAGATATTAATAATGTTGAATGCCCAAAATGCCATAAAGAATTTTTTGTTGAAAAATTTGTATTATTTCATGATATGGAATTTAAAACCATAAAAGAAGGGAAACCTGCTGAAATTTCATTTATGTTTAAAATCGAGTCAGGTGCATGGCCGCTTTTTCTGCGTCGTCTTGATTCATTGGGTTATTTTGAGGAATTTAAGAAACAAAAATGAAGAAAATACAACTAATTCTAGGAGATATCACAAAAATAAAGGCAGACGCTATAGTTAATGCGGCAAATTATACTCTTTTAGGAGGAGGTGGCGTTGATGGAGCTATTCATCGTGCAGCAGGAAATGGATTATTATTAGAATGTAAGAAACTAAGAGATACAAAATATCCAGAAGGATTTCCTACTGGAGAAGCTGTTGTAACTAAAGCATATAATTTACCTGCTAAGTTTATTATTCATACAGTCGGTCCTAGATATTATAAGGAAGATATAAGTTTACTAAAACAATGTTATCTTAATTGCTTAAAACTTGCAGAAAAAAATAATTGTGAAAGCATAGCTTTCCCAGCCATCTCTACTGGTGCTTATGGCTGTCCGATTGAAAAATCCGCTGAAATCGTAAAAGAGGTTTTAGATACTTTTAAGTCAGATATAATTCAAAATATATATTTGATATTATATAATAAGAAAGACTTTGATGTTTATGCGAGAATAATGAAAAAGCACCTCCTATTCGTCTGCACTTCTGCTCAAGACAGGAGTCCTTGTGCAGCAAATCTTTTCAAGAATAGCGATAAATATGAAGCAAAATTCGCTGGAATTTCACCAGGTTCAGAAGTCTCATTAACAAAAGAAACGATTACTTGGGCAGATATTATATTTACAATGGAGCCTATGCATCAAGCCTATATCCTGGAGCGATTTCGTAAGGAGATTTGGGCAGGCAAGAAGAAAGTTATCCTTCTGGATGTTAACAATAATTTCAAGAGATACGACCGAGCATTAGAAGAGATATTAGTAACTAAACTACGGGAAGAAGGGTTTTTAATCTAAGAAAACTATACTAAAATATGGTAATAAAAGCGGTTTTATTTGATGTTGATAATACTCTCATAGACTTCATGAAAATGAAGCATGAATGCTGCAAAGCAGCAATAGAAGCAATGATTTCTGCTGGATTAAAAGCGAATAAAGAAGAAACAACAAAAAAACTTTATGAGCTCTATGATAAATATGGAATAGAATATCAGGAAATATTCCAAAAGCTTACAAAAGAGCTGACAGGAAAAGCAGATTATAGAATTGTTGCTCATGGCACTATAGCTTATAGAAAAATGCGTGAATCTTATCTTTTACCTTATTCAAAAGTTATTCCAACGCTTATAGAGCTGAAAAAACAATATAAACTTGCTGTTGTGAGTGATGCGCCAAGAATTCAAGCATGGATGAGACTAGCGGCTCTTAAGATTGATGATTTTTTTGATGTTGTGATTACAAAAGCTGATGCACGAAAACAAAAAACATCGCCTGCGCCATTTAAAGCCGCATTAAGAAAATTAGGCATTCAGCCAAATGAAGCAATTATGATTGGTGATAGAATTGCAAGAGATGTTAATACTGCAAAAAAGCTTGGAATTCATACAATTTATGCAAGATACGGTGATGAAAATCCCGCCAAGAAAGGAAAGAGCGGCGCGGAGTTTGAGATTGATAATATTTCTGAGATTTTGGATGTATTAAATAAATGCAGTGGAAGAAAATAACACATGGCAACATACTCACACTCAAAGATAAGCACCTTCGAACAATGCCCTTACAAGTATAAGCTTAGTTATATTGACCATGAAAAGCCCGAAATTCCTGAAACAATAGAGTTATTTATGGGAAAGAGGGTTCATGAAACACTTGAAAAACTATATACGGATAAGAAATTCAAGAAATTAGTATCTAAAGCTACACTTCTGAAGTTTTATAATGACATCTGGGAAAAAGAATACTCTGATGATATTCTTGTTGTAAAAGAAGGCTTAACGGCAGAGAATTATAGAAAGATGGGTAAAAAGTATATTGAAGATTACTATGATAACTACAAACCCTTTGACCAATTAACAATATTAGATATAGAAACAGAGGATAGGATGACTCTTTCTGATGGAAGCCAATGGCATGTTCGTATTGATAAGTTTGCTTGTGATGATAAAGGCAATTATTATGTTATGGATTATAAGACTAACGCTGGAATGAAGGATCAAGAAGAAGCCGATGAAGATAGGCAGTTGGCGATGTATTCTTTTTGGGTTAAGGATAAATTCAAGGATGCTAAAAGTGTTAAGCTTGTTTGGCATATGCTTGCATTCAATAAAGAAGTAGTCTCAGAAAGAACGCCGGAGCAATTAAAAAAATTGCAGGATGAAGTTATAGCAATAATAAAGAAAATAGAGAACACAAAAGAATATCCTACTAATGTAACCCCCTTATGCAATTATTGCGGTTTCAAGTATATGTGCCCTAGTTTCAAGCATCAATTAACATTAGATGAAAAAGCAGAAGAATCAAAAAAGAAGTTTAAGGATGATGATGGGCTCAAACTTGTTGACGAATTTTCAGAAACAAAAAACAAGCTTAAAGAGCTCGAAGAAAAGCAAGAAGCACTCAAAGCAGACTTGCTAGAATTTGCAAAGCAAAAGAAGATAGACATTGTTTATGGCTCTAATATGAAAGCAGGCATAAAAGAATTTGATAAGCTTATTCTCCCAGATAGCGATGAAGATTATCGTAAATTTATAGAACTTCTAAAAAGTAAGGGTCATTGGGAAGAATGTTCTATGATTTGCTATCCCAAAATACAAAGTAAAGTCATAAAAAAAGAACTTCATGCAGATTTGATTGAGAAAGTTAGGTTGGAGAAGGATAAAAGGATTAGTCTAAGTAAAAGAAAAGATTTGGAGGAAGAATAGGTTTTTATATAATGATTCTATAACTAAACTATGAGAAAAAAAAGAAACAAAATCCCAATAAAAGAACGCTCAAGTGCTCAAGAATTCACAGATCAAGTTAAGCAATATACTCATGAAGACCAAAAAAGAGCTAATAATCCTCCTGTTGGACTAGTTACTGCTGAAACGGACTCATTAGACGGAGTAAAGAAATATTCTTTCGATCCTCACTTAGACCCGCAACTGCAATGGGCGGGTAAAAAAGAAGGAATGAGTTTTGATGTGGATACTGTTTCTCTTCATGTTCATGAAAGAATAGATCCTTTAACTATTATTGAGAATGCAAAAAAGAAAGAAGAAACTGCACAACTTCAATTATTTCATTATTTTGAATCTTCCGGAAGTAATTTACCCATCAGAGAAGCAATTGAATTCTATAAACATAGTCAAAATTGGTCTAATCGTTTAATCGCAGGAGATTCTTTGATGATTATGAATTCTCTTTTAGAAAAAGAGGGAATGTCTGATAAAGTTCAAATGATTTACATTGATCCACCATATGGGATTAAGTATGGTTCTAATTTTCAGCCATTTGTAAATAAAAGAGAGGTGAAAGACAACAAAGACGAAGATTTAACTCAGGAACCGGAGATGATTAAGGCATTTAGAGATACTTGGGAATTAGGGATTCATTCCTATTTAACTTATATGGGGGATAGATTGAAGCTTGCAAGAGGACTTTTAACCGAAAGTGGAAGCTGTTTTGTTCAGATTTCAGATGAAAATCTACACCACATAAGGGAGTTAATGGATGAGATATTTGGACCAGAAAATTTTGTTAGCATTATTACCTTCAGAACAGCCATAAGTACGAATACGATCTTTGGAATATCTGATTATTTAGTATGGTATGCTAAAGATTTAAAACAACTGAAGCGAAGAAACATTTTTTTACCCACGCCTGAATATAAATCAGATTCAACTTTTACATATAAAGATAAAGACGGTGTTTTCAAGCCAACAGATGAGATTTGGGGTACCAACAAAGAGGCTTTATTTGAGGGATATAAACTCAATGGAAAAAGTTATAACCCTCCCCTTGGAAAAGGATATAAATGGGGGAAAGAAGGGATGGATAACTTATCTAAAAACAATCGTTTAGCAATAATCAATGATAAATTATATGGAAAAAAGTTACCTGTCGACTTTCCTTTGATGAATCTTACTAATCTGTGGGAAGATACAGCAACAAGTACTTTTTCAGCAGATAAAGTTTATGTTGTTCAAACAAATAAAAAAGTCGTTCAACGTTGTCTTCTTATGACGACTGATCCAGGAGATTTAGTTCTTGATCCAACTTGCGGAAGCGGAACAACTGCTTATGTTGCAGAACAATGGGGAAGAAGATGGATAACCTGCGATACTTCAAGAGTTGCAATAACCCTTGCTAAACAAAGAATAATGACCTCTGTATTTGATTATTATGAATTGGCTCATTTAAATGAGGGCATAAACTCGGGTTTTAAATATAAGACCATCCCACATATTACATTGGGCTCAATTGCAAATAATGAACCTGCACAAGAAGAGAGTCTATATGATCAACCTTTAATTGATAAAAAGCGAAAAAGAGTTAGCGGACCGTTCACTCTGGAAGCGGTTCCATCTCAGAGAGTTATAAGTTTTGAAGCTGTTGAAAAGACAGCTCAAGAGCCAGATGTAACCATTGCTCGTTCAGGAGAAACAATAAAACAAAATGACTGGATTGATGAAATGCTTGTAACGGGAATAAGGGGAAAGGCAGGGCAAAAAATAGAGTTTACAAGAATCGAAACTTTGGGTGGAACAAGATGGGTCCAGGCAGAAGCTGAAACAAAAGATGGGCAAAAAGCAGTTATTTCATTCGGGCCACAATACGCCCCCATGGAGCAAAGACAGATTGAATTAGCAATTGATGAAGCTCAGACATTAGTTCCAAAGCCAAAGATGATTATTTTTGCATCGTTCCAATTTGATCCTGAAGCTGCAAAAGATATTGATGAATTAAAATGGCCTGGAGTAAATATTCTAAAAGTTCAAATGAATACAGATTTACTTACTAATGATTTAAAGAAAAAAAGATCTAGTAACGAATCTTTCTGGTTAATGGGTCAGCCAGATATAGAACTTAAAAAAGAAGGCGGAAAATACGTGGTTCAAGTAAATGGATTTGATTATTATAATACAAAAACTGGAGAAATTGAGTCTGGAGATTCTTCCAAAATTGCTATGTGGGAGTTAGATACTGATTATGACGGCAGAAGTTTATATCCAAGACAAGTATTCTTCCCAATGTCTGGAGACGGTGAAGGTTGGGATAAACTTGCCAAAAGTGTTAAAGCCATAATCGATGAAGATTTAATTGAAAAGTACAAAGGTAATAAGTCTATTCCATTTAAACCAGGTAATAATAAACAGATTGCTGTTAAGATTATAGACGATCGGGGAATTGAATCGTTAAAAATTATTAAGGTTAAAGAATGAAAACGACAAATCATTTAATCATAAATAGTCCTTATGAAAAACCAAAACTTCATCTGAACTATAACCGGGAAATAAGAAAATTTGAATTATTAGACGGAAGAAGACGAGCAGGTTTTATTGTTGCTTCAGAACATTCTGAAAGCTTTGATGATCCGGGAATATTTGTTGAATTAGAATTGGCTAATCGCATAAGAGAAAGGGTCGATAAATGGAGAGAAAAAGATTACCCCGGCATAACTTCTATAACTCGGGATCTTTTGGAGCATTGGAAAAATCTAGATAGAGAACAAAAATTTTTCTTTTGTCAAATTGAGGCAATAGAAACTTTAATTTGGATTTTAGAGGCTCCTGAAAGTGAAAAAAGAGGAATAGAAATTCCTTTAGATGGCGGTGAGATTCAAAGAATTTGTTCAAAGATGGCAACAGGAACAGGAAAGACACTAGTTATGGCTATGCTTATTGCTTTGAATGTAATAAACAAAGTAACTTATCCAAAAGATCAGAGATTCTCAAAGAATATCTTAATCGTTGCCCCAGGTTTAACTGTTAAAAGTAGACTACAAGTTTTAATACCTGATTCTCCTGGAAATTATTTTGAAGCATTTGATATTGTTCCCCCTGATTTTTTCGATAAATTAAGACTGGGCAGAGTTAAAATAATGAATTGGCATACGCTTGATTGGGATACTCAAGATAGAATAAATAAAAAAATAGAAAAAGGAACTTTAAGAACAGTTGACCAAAGAAAGAAGATAGAAGTAAGCGACGAATCTTATATAAAACAAGTTTTAGAAGAATTAAGTGATTGTAAAAATTTATTGGTCATAAATGACGAAGCTCATCATGCTTGGAGATTAAATCCTGAAGCAAAAGGAAAATATCAAAGAATTGGAGAAGAAAAAGATAGTGCTGAAGAAGCAACAATATGGATTAATGGACTAGATAGAATAAACAAAGCGAGAGGAATTTTGAGATGTCATGATTTTTCTGCAACGCCATTTTATCCTTCTGGGAAAAAAGTGGGAGAAGATCAATTATTCGACTGGATTGTAAGTGATTTTGGATTAAATGATGCAATTGAATCTGGATTAGTAAAAACCCCAAGAGTCGTTATTAGGGATGATGGAAAACTCGATAAGAAAATGAAATCCAAATTCTATCATATATATACTGACCCTACTGTAAAAAGCGATCTAAATAGAAGTGTTGAAGCAGAAGTTCCACTTCCAGATCTTATTATCTTAGCATATTACCATTTGGGTAAAGATTGGTTAGAAACATTTAAACTTTGGAAAAATTCGAGTCCTCCCTCAGAAGTCCCACCAGTAATGATAACTGTATGTAATCGAACAGAAACTGCTGCAAGAGTTGAAAATGCATTTATTAAGGGAAAAATCAAGATAGATGAATTAAAAGATAAAGAAAAAACATTAAGAATTGATTCTAAAATTTTGTCCGAAGCAGAGGATAGAGATGCTGAAACAAAGATTGACGAATCTAACGGATTGTCAAAGTTAGAACATGCAGAATTATTAAGACAACAGGTTGATACCGTAGGCGTAAAAGGAAAACCTGGAGAACAAATTCAAAATATTATTTCAGTTGGAATGTTATCGGAAGGTTGGGATGCTAAGACTGTAACCCATATAATGGGATTACGAGCTTTTACAAGCCAGTTATTGTGCGAACAAGTTGTTGGGCGAGGATTAAGAAGAGTGTCTTATGAAGTTGATGAAGAAACCGGATTATTCAAACCAGAATATGTGAATATTTTTGGAGTTCCATTTACCTTCTTACCTCATGAAGGTGGAGAAGATACTCCCCCTGAACCACCAAAACCAAGAACAAGAATCTTTGCAGATGATACAAAGAAAGAACATGAAATTAAATGGCCGAATATAATCCGAATTAATCATGTTTATTCTTCTAAGCTGTCTCTAGACATGAAAAAAGTAAAGAAGATAGAATTAAGACCCGAGGATACTCCATTTAGATCAGAACTTGCTCCCTTTTTAGAAGGAAAACCTGATAATACAAAATTAACTGAGATAAATCTTGATGATGAAAAAATAGAAGAAATGTTAAAAGTTCTGAGAAAACAAAGGCTAATTTTCGAAATTGCGAGAGACATTTTTGATCAAGTAAAACCTACATGGCCTGGCAAGAAAGAATTCTTATTAATACAGATTGTTAAGATTGTAGAAGAATTCATAGATTCAAATAAATTAATGGTGAAGGGGGAAACTTATAATGAAGATTTAAAGAAGAGGTTGCTAATATTATTAAACATGAATAAAATTGTTCAACATTTGTTTACATCTATTATCTTTGAGAATACCCGGGAACTAATACCTATTTTTGATAAAGAGAATCCAATTAAATCTACATCAAAAATGATGACGTGGTATACGAGTAAGCCTTGTGAATTAAACAAAAAATCACATATAAGCCACACTATTTTTGATAGTACTTGGGAGGCGGCAGAAGCATTTGAATTAGACAGAAACGAGAATGTCGAATCTTGGACAAAGAACGATCATCTAAACTTTTTTGTAAATTATGTCTTTGGTGGAGTAATTCATAAGTATTATCCTGATTTCTTAATCAAACTAAAGAATGGAAAAATGCTTGTCCTAGAGATTAAAGGAAGAGACGACCAAAAAAACAAAACAAAGAGAGAATATTTCAAAGAATGGATTGAAGCAGTAAATAATGATGGTCGATTTGGAATTTGGGAATTTGATGTTTCTTTTAGAACTGCTGATATAAAGGACATTCTTCGAAAGCATTCTAAATAAAATGGAAAAATCAGAACTCAAAAGATGTGATTCTTGTGGAAAAATGGTGCCAGAGCATACTATCGATAGATACGGAGAATGTGGTGCATGCCGCGCCGAAGAACGAGCTAATAATATGTGCGTTGGCGATATGAAAGATAAATAGCAATAAGATTAACAAGTTAATGCCCTTCGGGCAACTCCGCTAAAATAATATTACACTTCCAACCAACTTGTTATCTTATTCTTGTCTTTTGGAGGAGGTTTCTTTGCATAATGCATGAATTCCATTCTTT
>Ga0082335_1007423_pt1 | contig 13251 bp, 13 predicted proteins | sample Subgrocontami58m_FD_72375 | JGI IMG/M metagenome (GOLD analysis project Ga0082335, IMG submission 72375) | Subsurface groundwater microbial communities from S. Glens Falls, New York, USA - GMW37 contaminated, 5.8 m (SPADES assembly) (version 2) ...
AAGTACCCAGTATCTGTAGATTCATGTTTTGTCGGGTTTCGACCTTCACAAATAATATGCAAAGTATAGCAAAATTGCTATACTTGTCAACGGTGTTTTATCCACTCCATTATTTTATCCATCTTTTAGACAAGATACATAGCGCGGGCATTGAAAAGCAAATCGAGAAAACCCTTACGGCAACGGCGGGATCGGAAGATTGAGCGACGGGCAATTCAACATATTGATCCAGCGTCTTGTTGTTTTGTAGACATATCCGGTCGGCGTTTTCTCTGTTGGAAGTCCATGCGGAACCCACGGCTTCAAAACCTCTTCCCAATGCTTCACCTGGAATTTCTCAACCCACGCGTACGAGAGCGAGCCGTAAAATCCGGTAACCGGAAGACCAGCGCTCATTTCCTTGTTAAGGAATGTCTGGAGCTTTTTCACTTTTTCAGGATCGTTCTTTGCTCCCCGCTTGATATAGACATCGAGATACGCGCTGCACCCTTCAGGAAGGTTATCTTCCGCCGCAGCGCCCAACACAAGGCCCGAAGGAAGCACAATGCCTCCCCCTCCGCCGCCTGAAGTATTATCTCCTGCAAGACTCAAAATAGGTCCATTTCCGCCGCCGCCTGATCCGCCGCCGCCGCTCCCCGAAGAACTATCACCCCCACCGCCGCCGGAACCGCTTGAACCGGATTCTGAATCGTCTGAAGGATCGCTACAATCGGGATCCGCCATATCAATAAGGCCATCATTATCATTATCTCCGCCATCATTGCAGTCAAAGAGCGGATTTGACTCGTCGTTGTCCGATGCAGCGGAACACCCGGAATCTGTCGGATAATCTATTTTCCCGTCGCCGTCATTATCAACGCCATCAGAGCATTGCGGTAAAGGCGCCGGATCATCTCCTTCATCATTCAATTCTGGATCGTATGATCCGGGATTCCCCGCGTCACCGTCAGTGTGACAAGCAGGATCCTCGCTGTCGGTTTTTCCGTCTTCATCATTGTCTTCGCCGTCGGAGCATTGCGGTTTTGCAGTAACGACAACGGTTCTTATCACCTCATCAGCCAAAACTCCGTCTAAATCGGTGTAATTGTATGTTACGACATACGTTCCGGGAACACTTATGTTCACGGCATCACCTCCGATAACAGCCGGATTATCTCCGTCCTCTTCATCATGAGCAACCGCTCCCTGCTCATTATAGGTGCCTCCCGCAATAATACTTACCAAGCTAAGGCCGACGAGCTCAATTTCCGGCTTTGCGTTTTCATCGTTGTCCTGTGTTCCTTCGCAACCCGCATCTTCATCATCAATATTTCCATCGCCGTCATTGTCAATTCCATCGGAACACGCTGTCTTCACTTGAACTTCGCGGACGACTTCTGCCGCGGCGGCGCTATCAGAATCAATAAAATTGTAGAAAACCGAGTAGGAACCGACAATGCTTGTGTTCACGGCAGAACTATCAATGTCTGCTACCGCGATATCCTGGCCGTCTTCCGCGTCGTCAGCTGTTGCGCCTAGTTCCGCGTACGCGCTCGAAAGCGTTACCACCTGCGGATTTGCACCCGTCAAAGTTATCACCGGCGGCTCGTTCTCGCTGGGATCATTAATATCTTCACATCCCAAATCTTCCGGATAATCTATGAAGTCATCATCATCGTTATCAAGCGCATCATTACATTCATTGGCGCCCGCGACAACATTGACGGTTCGCGTAACCTCTATAGCCGCAAGGCCGTCAGAATCAATAAAATTGTAGAAAACCGAGTACGTTCCAACAGCGCTTGTATCCACGGCAGAGCTGTCAATGTCTGTTACCGTGAGGTCCTGGCCGTCTTCCGCGTCATCAGCTGTTGCGCCCGCTTCACTATAAGAATCAACATTCACAACCAACTCAACCGGATTATCGCCAAGCAGTGTGACTACCGGCGGGAGATTTTTATGATTTATGAATACGCAGGAAACAATGTCACTATTTCCGACTTCAACGCCGGAAACGCCGTTTCCTGACTCTGATCCAACAGGTCCTCCGCCGCTCTTCTCGCAGGACGCCGATACGAAATCATATCCATCTTTCAGTGTTTCGACGATTGAATAGGTTCCCGCATCTATTTGAACTGCGGGAGTATAACCGTCCGCATCGGTTGAGACCGGGTCGGGATTTGACGGAGAGCCGTCAATGTCAATCATCCATCCCTCTTCAGGCGTCCGATCATCAGTTGTGTCTGGATTCCCGTCAACATCGTTTACTTTGCGAACTGTTATCGTCCCGCCACAAAGCTCGGTCGCGAGCTTTGCGAGATCACCCGCAAGAGTGGAAAAATCACTCGTAATGACGTCGGTGGCAACGCCGGTATCTACGTTTGGCCCGGATATCGCCTTCAAATTCTCAACGTCAAGGTCGTTGCCGATGCCGACGGCAATGATGCGGGTTCCCGCGGTTTTAATTACGTTGGCCTCTGTGATTGCATTCAAAAGATCATTGCCGTCGGTTGTTCCTCCCGTGCTTCCGCCCCCAGGCCCGTTATTTACCGTCGGGTTGCCGTCTGAAGCAAAAACAATCAGGTTCGGATTCGCCCGGGGATCAAACGTGCTCCATGCCTTTACCAAGGCATCCTCCCAGTTGGTCGCGCCTCCGCTTGTCGGAGTATCAACCGCGGCATTGATAAACGATGCGTCGCCGGTAAACGCCCTCAACACTATCGCGGTATTGTCAAAATCAACGACTGAAAACTGGGTCGGCGTTCCGGGGAGAAATGCGTCTACAAACGACTTCATTGCGCCCTTCATCTGGGCGAGCTCGCTCGTGCTGATGGAACCCGAGCTGTCGAGAACAAGCGCGATATCAAGCCCGCAGGAATTCGGAAGAGAGGGATTTGCGACGATCTCAAGCGGCTCTGCAGCCACTTCTACGTCGTCTACGCGGACAACATCTCCGTTTGAATTGAACTTCGCTCTGAAACGAAACTGGAAGTTCGGGTTATGCGAGGCGGCGGACGGAAGGGTATGAACTGCCTCCGTATAGTTGTTGGTCGTGTTGACGTTTGAATAGTTTGCAACCTGGTGCCAGCTTGATCCGTCATACCACTCAACTTTCACGTAGTCGTTCGATTCAAGACCTGCCGCAACTTTGTACCAATAGCGGAGCGTTACGCTTTCATAGCCAACGGTCGAAACCGCTTTTGAAATGACGTCGTCTGACGATCCGGTGTCCCCCTGGATTTCCGCGCGGTAGGAGCCGGAATTCGCCCCGCCTGTCGAAACCGCCCACTGCGGCGTCTGAAACGAATTCCATGCGGAAAAATCGCCGGATTCAAATCCGTCCGAAAAAAGCGTATCCGCCGCTTGAGCGACGAACAACGGAAACGGCAAAGGGGCAACGGTCATGAAAACGATCGACGCGACCGCGACCGCCTTCTGGACTAGGCCCGTATAGCGCGGAGGGATAAGAGTATTCATATACAATAGAGTAGACCGAACCGAATCCCCCTCTTCGAATCGGAAAATTAGTTAGTTCTCATTATTATACGCCAAAAGATGTTTTCAGATAGCTTTTCAGATTGCCTCGATGGGAAGTGAAAACATTATACAAAGAAAACGCATTTTTGTCAACCGGAACCTCGCTGGTCCCCGATTCCTCTCTCATTCTTGGTATCTTCCTTTATAGAAAGAATTTTTAAATCAGTCAAAAGCCGAGTTATCCCCTTTCCTTTGTCCGTAAAAAATCCAAAAAGGACAAGAAGTACTGCAACACCGACAAACGCGTAGTACCAACCCTTCTGATAAAATAATCCGCCAAAGTAATAAAATGCCAATAGCCCCGGAATGTTTCCGATAAGGGACGCGAAAAAGAACGTCCGCATTTTCATGGCCGTTAGCCCCGCGGCATAACTTATATAGTCGAAAAGAGAACTTGTGAAGAGCCGCAAAAGGACAAGCCCCCAGAAGCGCCTCACCCCGGACAGATTCCCCTCCCATTCGCGAAGTTTTTGAAGAGATACAAAGCGGGTCGCGATCGGTTCGCGGAACCGGCGCGCAATCAAGAAAGAAATCACGGCGCCCCCCATGACGCCCGCTTCGGCAAGAAAAAAACTTTTCACCCAGCCGAACGCCGCAATTCCGGCGATATCAACGAACGCGCCCGGTATCGGCGCGATTATAATTGCGAGCGCGCGAACGATGACAAACCCAAACGGCGCAAGGAACGGATACCCGGAAAGAAATTGTCTAAACGCTTCTTCCATGCAAGGTAGTGAAGTCGAACTTTAGAAGTTTACGCTTCTAACGGGTGAGTAGATGCTGACTCGGAATACATTGGTGATTCTGTTTATAATCAGAGTTGAGATAAGAGCCGTTCGTAATCGTCATGGTTGCCAATCCAAAACCAATACATACAGTTATGGCTACCATCTAAATAACCAATTGCCCTATATCCTTTAGCAATGCGAATTGACCAGAATGGCTTGCGCCCAAAGGGCTTTTTGAAAAGCAAGCTTGGGTGCGATGGGTTATTTGACCAGATAAATAAATCCAGCACCTTCACCACGGGGTATTAAACCCCGCTGTGAAGGATATATATTCTCCATTCATCCCCGCGGCAAGACCGCGGGGTATTCTGGAAGGTGCTGGATAAACACCTCCGCGCACGTTTCTGTATCTGCGGAGGCAATTTGAAGAATAACTGCTCGAACTTTTCGGTTGTTTTTCCGGTCATTAAACTCTTAAGAATTGACCGAGAGGAGTGACGTCCTTCTTCAAGTCGTCGCGCATCATTTGCTCCATCTTTTTTATCTGTTTGTCGGAAGTGCGGGCAAAAAGCTTGTCCCACCGCGCTTCACTATCCAATTCGTCAAAAATAATAGAAGCGTAGCTATTCTGTCGCTTTTTAGGTAGATCTTCAAGTTTTTTTATTGCTTTTTCCAATAGTGTAGTCATATATAAATCCTACCAAAATCAACAATAAATGCAATACAGCGGGTGTAGCATAAAAAACACCAAAAGCCCCTTCGACAAGATCAGGGGCTTTTGTGCGTCAACCGGAAACAACGCTTGGTACACTTCGGAAGTCCGACTTCCGAAGCTTGCATGATGCTTTATTGATAAATATTATCTCTCCTTCCAATGTGGAGAACGTAGATTGCGGTATTTTTCACATCAAACGTCAGCCGATAGTCACCGACGCGAAAGCGAAATTCTCCTTCTCTATAGTCCGTCAGTCGCTCTGCAAATCTAAGCGGGTTCTTCTGCTCACCGAAAAAGCGCATCTTTTTGGCGATGCGCTTTTGTATCGGTTCCGGCAAATCTTCCAACTGTCGTGCCGCTCTTTTGGTGTAGAAAATTTCCATCTATAGGCCAAGCCGATTGAATAACTTTTCCTGTGGAATGACTTGTTTATTCCGGACTTCTTCCCGCGCCATTCTGACATCAATGATATGTTCCATATATGCCCAAAAGTCATGAAAGCGGCCTTCAAGTTTTTTTAGCCGGAGATATTCAGCTTTCGGCACGGCAATTTTATTTTTTGTAGTGGCGGTGTTCATTGGATTTATGCTATCAAGCCCTTGGTCGGATGTCAACGCGACTCGGACACTGTTCCTTGTAAAAAACACCAAAAAGCCCTCGCGAGAGGGCTTATGTGGGTCAACAAACTCCGCGTTTACGATGCGGGTTCCGCTTGCCCCGTTGGACTTGCCCCGTTGGGAGATTGCTCTCCTATGGGGCCTTCGCCAGAAGGTTCTAATGGCGGCGACGGCTCGGGAGTAGAAGGAACAGGATCCAAAGACGAATCAGCCGTAGGATCAATCGCCGGCGGAAGCGGATCAGACGGCAGCGGTTCGATTGACCCGTCCGGCTCCACAGCCCCACCGCTAGAAGAATCATTTTCGAGAACGCCATCTTCTTCTGCCTCACCACCATCGCCAGAAGAATCACCAAGAATATTTGTGTCATCGGCATTTTCATCTGCGGCTCCCCCATCGCCAGCCGCATCGTCCGCAATCGCCTCCTCGTTCGAACTCTCGTCCGCGGGTGCAACACCGCCATCATTCCCGCCATCGCCATCAGGATTACCCGTATCATCAGCATCTTCCCCGGTCACTGCATCCTCAACTTTCGACTCATTGTCCAAACCTAACTCTTGGACGCTGGACTCGTCTCCCGAATCAATTCCCCCATTCCCGTCTTCACTCTCCACCGTTACGGAAGCCACGCTGTGAACAGGATCATCAACTCGTTCTATATCCGAGAATCCTCCAAAATTAGGCAAGGTCGTCTGCCAGCCGGAAAAAACAAAATCAAAACTGCAACTCCCCTCCACGTCAGCATCAATAGGCAAAGAAATTATAAACTCCCATTCATCGGTAGAGGATGAATACACCACGGGTGAAGAAACAAAAGTCATAAGATCCCCTGTATAATTCGTTGTGCCTTCAAGCACTGCTTCAAGATTCAACACATTACAAAAATCTTCATCTCCGCCTGTTTTCTCCACCTCTACCGTATACTGAAACCCAAGAGTCCCCTCGTTCAATATAGTTGCGAATTGAGTAATAGAGCCGCCCGGAACCAAGCCGTCCTCTCCGCCTTCATCGAATTCTTCATTGACCCACATGGCGCACTCGTTTATTTCCGACGCCGAGAAACTGCTCGGCAAGTCGCCCAAAATAGTATTGGCCTCATCAAGCACTTCCTGCACTGTCATCCCATCGCACGGCACAGATGAATCGTTTATTACATAGTCATTCAAATTATCAACGCTCGGAGCGAAATTCACATCATACAAATCAAAACCAACATTCAAAGTCAGAGCTAAAACTTGCCCGGCAAGCACTCCGGCTCCCGTGCTAGTCGGATCGACATAATCCGCGCCCAGGGCCCCAGGCGTCCCACCCGCTGGCAGAAAAACTTCAACCGCGTGAGCGTCGGTAAACAATGCCGTAAATCCGCTTGCCTCGCCGATTAAAGCCCCTCCCGGAAAAGCAGAAGCAAAATGTAGATCGCGATATACGCCGGGGTTATGACCGTGCGCCGTAGAACCCCATCCTCCTTGCGTATAGGTTTGGAAACGATTGTCCGGCTTTTCCACATCAACCGTAAAATCCAAAGAGCCGGCGACAAATATATTGCCGTTCGATGACTCGGTGTCGTTATAAAAAGCGACGGTATTCCCGATTGACAAGAACCCAAAAAGATTCAGGCCAACCGTCAACGTCAAAATAAGTCCCGCCCTCGCAACACTGAATTCTCTTGCAAAATTCCGTCCGCGCGGCAAAAGTTTCTGGAGATTCAAGACGTGCGCTGAAAACGACTTGAATTGCTCGCTAGTCGGCCAGAATGAAAGCTGAACAATAGGCCTCCGAGAATCATCAAGGCGCCGCAAATCAATTGTCGATACTGCGAACAAAACCGGCTTTGTGGTTCGGCTCCGCTCACCACGGGTTGAGAAATCAATTTTCAAAGTCCTTCCGCTTTTTGCGAGCGAAAGTTTTCTTGGCTTTCGGAGCTTTACCCCGTTAGAAGTCCGCCCTCCTTCGGAGTGGCGACGGCCATCCGCCAGCTGGCGGAGCGGCTTACTTCTAATGGGGCGAACCGCGCCTGTTTTTTTCTTTGTTATTTTTTTCATTTTTCTATGCTTTCGCGAGCCAATATGCTTTTGAGATAATCATCTTCTATTTCTATGCCCTAGCGAGCTGATATGCTTTCTCGACAATGGTCGGCAAAATTTGCATGGTTTCCCCGACGCGCCGTCGGGGAAAAATTTTGCGACCCCTTAGTGAATTTTTTCGCTGGAAAAAATTCACGTGTCGAGAAAGTATATCAGCGAGCTCTATCTCATACGATGTTTCCTACTTTATCTTCCTCGGGCGGCTCGCTGTCTTCGTTCTTTTTCCCGTATATCCGTTTTATCTCCTTCCAAATCACTACGCCTTGATCATACACGATAATCGCCGCCGGAATAATTATTATTGCAAGAAATCCATACGGCTTGCGCGCGGCTTCAACGATATAACCAACATAAGGTACATCAAACAATACTTTGCCGATTATCTGCCGCTCACGGACAACGCGATTGTCTGGATCGTCATTGGCATCTCCCTTGGTTACATACGCAGTAACTCCATTTTCAACTTTTTTTTCAACGATTCTGTGAGTAACAGGAACTGCTCTTCCCTTCTCGTCCCTAAAACCTCCTTCGTAGGTAACCACATCCCCTACTTGATAGGAGTCAGTTGGCTTAACTACAACCACGCTTCCAACTTTTATGGTTGGTTCCATTGAACCGGACTCAACAACTTTAATCTGGTAGTTGCCCGATATGGGAAAAGCGGAAACCAAAACCAAAATCGCAATCGCGGCAAGCGCACCGAAAAAAACATAGTAGCCGATTCTTGAAATTTTGCCGAAGACATTCATATATATAATTCCGAAAACTCTATTACCCCGCTTTCAGTTACAAGCCAAAAAGCGAGGCAAAGAATCTTCGAGCTATTACCCTGGTTCACCATCGCACTGCGCGATGTTTTCGAGGATAGTTTCTAAGTCGCCGAAGAGCGCAGCGTCAAAGTAATGAGTCGCCGAAGGAGGACTTACAATGTCATTCTTCATAAACGTGGCATTACTTGGACTGATGCCGACTCCGACTCCAAAGATTTCATTGAGAGCCGCTTTGGCCAAGTCGGCCTGGGTCTTGGCGGCAGCGCGCGCGGCAGCGGTGGAACAACTAGCCCCCGCATCGGTGCAGCGATTTGGCTCGCCGTCCGTAATGATCACCATTATATCAGGTGACTCGCCGTCCGGCCTATCGTGGCTGTCTCCGGGGTTTTCAAGCTCAATTCTCGCGAGCTTGATGCCGTGCTGGAGGTTAGTCCAGCCGGTTGATGTAAGACCATCAATAGCCGTATTAACCGCAGTACCGTTGTCAGTCAAATGGGTGTTCAAGGTTGCAGTAGTGGAAAAACTCACCATGCCTACATGAACCCCATCAGCAGACGGCGCCAAAGCGTTAACAAACGCTTTGGCGGCATTCTTAAGCGTTTGTAGTTCGCTTAAAAGAGGCCCTCCGCCATCAGGGTCAATATTTGAGACACTGCCTGATCGGTCCAAGACCAACATTACGTCGGCCTTGCCCAAACAGCCAACTCCACCCTCTTCACATTTGAAACCAGGACTGTGTCTTTCCTGAACAACAGTAAAGGAGATGTCACCGGTAACGCTGTCGGTTTGTGTGCTGTTATCCAAGCCGCTACCGTCGCAAGTGATACCGTCGTTAACCGTTGGGTCAACGCCCGCACCTTCCGCAACAGGAGCTAAAGCCAACTCACCGAAACACCAGGCCTTGCCGATATAGTAAGTGGTATCGCCGGCCAAAGGGCCGTTACTTAAAATACCGTCACCGGTTGAGTCGGCTAAATTAACTTTGAAATCATCAGCATCAGCTAACGGCTGATCGTCCACGAAAGCTGACGCAACTTCATCATCCTCAAGCACATTATCACCGTCATCAGCCCACCAAACGAATTGAATGAAATTCTGCAATTCGCCATTGCCAGCTCCGTCGGTTGAATCAACCTCGGCTTCCGGATCGGTCAAGCCGTTGTCATTGTTTGAGGTAAGGTCAACTTCCATACAAGCCCACGCCTCGTTGTCTTTGACATGCAAGCTAATGGTGTCTTCTCCCCAGTCACCTGGCTTCAAATCAAAGAAGTTGAAGAACAGGTATTTGTATGTTCGCACGCCGTTCTCATCAACGGACGGTCCCAACAAATCATCCACATCATAAGTCAAATCCCAAGAAGTGAACGGGTTAAGGGCGCCGTTGTAGTAACTGGTGTTATCAATCCCCAAATCAATTTCCCCTGCGCTTAGAGTATTACCGCTTGATGTCTCCAAGTCACCGTAGAAAGCGGTAGTTACGCCAGCAACAATCGCGATAACAGCCAGAAGAGTACTTGCACTAACAATTAATTTCTTCATGCTGGTTGTTTAATCTCAAACAGTTCCATAATTAGAAACTGTTTAGATTAAGTTATCTGTTCGTTCCGTTTTACTATTCCGGCTCACCGCAAGTAAAGTCAGGTCGATGCCTCGACTGTTCAGCGCGGAAAGTTATGTCTAGAGTAGCTTTATCCGTCTGCGATTCATTGCCGGCATTCTGGCCACTGCAAGTGAAACCACCGTCAACGGGTTCTCCAACAACGCCGTTCGGGCTTTGCGGATTTAGTACGTCCCCAGCATTATCTCCAGCGGGTGATTTAACATTACCAACTCCATCTTGATCATCTGGAGCAGCAGCTATATCACCAAAGCAGAAGGCCTTACCGATATAACGAACATCGCCTTCGGGAAGAACTGGGAATGGATTATTAGCCTGACCAGTCCAAATGTTGAACAAAGAATCAGCTAAAGTCACAGTAGCAGTATTGTCAACTCCCAAAGCTCCCAAATTTCCACCCTCTAATTGATTCTCTCTTGCTTCAAGAACATTGTCGCCGTCATCAGCCCACCACAAGAAATTGATGTCCTGGGCCAAATCGCCATCTTCGTTTGCCGCAGGCAGGTTATTCTGACAAACACCTTGTCCTTCAGCATCCTCTTCAGGTTCGGTGCAATCCATATCATCGTTAGATGTAAGAGTTACATCAGCGCAAACCCATGCCTCGTTATCTTTGACGTGCAAACTGATGGTATCCTCGCCGTAATCACCTGGCTTTAAGTCACTAAAGTTGAAGAAAAGCCTGGGAACCGTAATGAATTCCTGACATTGATCAGGATCCTCGCCCTCAAGACATTCTTCATAGTCAGGATTCGGAACTTGCTGGTCCTGACCACCATCAAGGTCATAGTCCAAACCCCAAGAAGTGACCTGACTAAAAACTCCGTTGTAGTAACTCTCGTTATCTACACCGAGATCAATAGAACCAGCGGCTAATACGTTGCCGCTTGAGGCTTCTTCGTCGTTATAGAAAGCGGTAGTCGCTCCCAAAACAACGGCGGCCACCGCCGCAACCACGCTCAAACTAAGTAATATTTTTTTCATGATTTTTTAATTTTTGAACTTCTAAATCTTTAAACTTATATATGTGTGAGATTAGCCGCTCACTCGGCATCGACCGGTAAACCCCCGCACTAATCCTGTCTCTGCAAACGGGCAAATCCTGATTAGTCGTGGGGGAAAAATTATTTTTTGATCATTGGAGAAGGCACTATCGCCAGCACCTTCTCTTTTGACCAAATGGATTCCGGCGACACCTGTCATCGAAACGTCATCTAGCCAAAACACCGATATATAATCTACTTCGCCACCACTTGGAAACGGGGTTTCCAAGTTTAGTTTATTATCGAGGTTCAACCTCGATAGATTACTGGCGCCCCGGAAAAACAAAAAACTATCCTCTCATATCAAAAAAGAAGATAGCTTTTCCCGGAAATTGATTCGCTTGCACCGACAGCGCTCGACCATTGATGATACCTCCATTCCCGGTTTCCCCGTCGGGACAGATCAAATCTCCAACAATAAATACAATCTGAATTATCCTCGACACCTGCGCGCGTGTCTACCCCGTTAGAAATAAGCCGCCCCAAGGTGGCTGCCGCCACTCCGAAGGAGGGCGGATTTCTAACGGGGTCTACCCCGTTAGAGGTTCGGCCAGATCTTTTTTGGCAAAAGAATGTAAGGCGAAGCCGCTTTCGCTCTGATTCTCGAGGATTAAGAAATCCTACCGTAAAACCTCTAACGGGGTCAATGGATTTTTTCCTATTTTTTACCACAGTTTTCCCCATTGTTATCAACAGATTATTATCGCAATGCGCTTTTCCCCTCTCTGGAATCCGATTACGGACGCCTTGCCCCATTAGAGGCAAGACGCTTGCGTCTGCCGCGCCCTTGGCGCGGGCCTCTAACGGGGTAAACAGGGGAAACGTTCTGGCCTTTGCCAAAACGGGGTTTACCCCGTTAGAGATCCGATATGCGAACATATCGACATATGCCAAAGGCATATTATCTCTAATGGTGCCTAGCATCCGAAAACGAACCCCGGAGAAGCCCTATCCCCCGCTTTTTGGGAAAAACAAAAAAGGGCTCCGAACCCTCCTTTTCGGTCTCCCCTCCTTTTTTGTATATCTACACTACTCCCGCTATGTTCCTTGTCAATATGACCGAGCCGCATACCTCCGCCGCCCCAAAACCCCGGTAACGCGAGCAACATCGCTGTCAACAAATTCCGACGATCGTTAAAATTTGTTGACACCCCCTCTGGCCAGAGATAAACATACAAATAGACACATAGGCGGCCATCATCCCATTCCATCATCGCTCTTCGTTATCACTCTTTGCCATCCCTCTCTCGCGCAAAAACTTTCGAGCGCACCATACCCTTTCCTCAATAACACCTTATTCCAGTGTTCCTCTTTTTCGGATACTGAAAATATGTACTTTGTTTTTCAAATTGAGCCCGTCAAGAAATTTTATGAAATCATCCGCGAGCGGGTTTGTACCGATCCACACGCTTTTCTGAAGCTGGGAAAAATTGCATGAAAGAAGCTCTGCGCGAATGGCATCCCGTTTTCTCCTTTCGCGCTCTGGGATATCAAAAATGACAATCCGCTCTATGCCATCCGGCGGCGGGACAGCGGGAACGTGGAGAAACCGCTGTTTCATCACGTCTCTCCCTTTTGATGTGATATTCCATCCGGTACTCCCGCCTCTCTGAGAAGATGCAACCAATCCCTCCCGTTTGAGCCGCCACATGAGCGAGGAAAACGTCCTTGGAGGTACGCGAGGAGACGAATCGAGACCGAACAGTTTCCGCGATAGATGCGTCATTGAATAATATTTCTTGGGGAAAAACACGTCCAAAGTGATAAACCCAAGCTCCCCGAGTTTTTCGAGAATAATCCGAGTTGCGCTGTTTTTTCTCGTCCTCTTCATGTCAACAGTTTATCACGATCGTTGGAATTTGTTGACAGTGCCTATTCGCAACCACTCATACCCTCCTTCCCGGTATCCCCCTCCTTTTGAGAAGTTTGACTGTTTTTATAGTGTTGCTACAATGAAGTATAAAGAAACTATTACAGGTCGGCTATTTAAATAAAGGTTAATTCTATGAAAAAAATTATTGTTTCATTTGCCGCCCTCGCCTTGCTTGCGACAATTGGCGGCGGGATGGCTTTCGCCACCGATAATCCGCTCCTCGGTAAAATTATCGCGCTGGATGCCGGGCATGGCGAAATTGCTGACAATGGTACTATCGTAAACGG
>Ga0082335_1007425_pt1 | contig 13247 bp, 13 predicted proteins | sample Subgrocontami58m_FD_72375 | JGI IMG/M metagenome (GOLD analysis project Ga0082335, IMG submission 72375) | Subsurface groundwater microbial communities from S. Glens Falls, New York, USA - GMW37 contaminated, 5.8 m (SPADES assembly) (version 2) ...
TGGAGTCACCGTTTAAATGACGAAAAATGTTCACCCGAAAGCGCGAACACTCCTCCACATCCAACCCCATGTCCACATCACGGCCAGATAAAAAAATCGCCAGCTTGCTCTCCGGCAATACAGATTGAATGATCTGCGAAAGGTCGGTCTCAGTTAACAGTAACGTACTTAATCTTTGAAATTCCCCGTAGATCTTTAAAGTTGGCGATTCACCGACCGAAAGAAATAAGTCAGAAGCATTTCGACTGGCAGCTTCTTTTAACCAAGGGAGAAGGCCGGAGTCTCGCAACCTTCCAATATTTTTATTTAGCTGGTCATCCGCAGCATCATTGGCCACCTGAGCCTTTGAGAATGCGGCAGCACAAATCTCACAACAAAATTTATATGTTTTCCCCTTGTAAATAACCTCAGTGCACCCATCACCTTGATAAATTCTTTTTGAACATAACTCACAGTGGCCGATTGGCGTGTCCGCTTCCTTCCGAACGCTATAATGTTCCGGATATTTACGAAACAACCGGGAACAAGCCTCGGAACAAAACATATTGCGCTGTCCGGCGTAATCCTGATAAAACTGATTCACATCCACAATTTTCGCAGAAATTTCCACACCGCAGACAGGATCTCTGATCATTTACGCAACCTGCCTTTCCAGGCATAATAATGTTAAAAAACAAACCTTCTGATTGATTCTAGAAAAAAACTAAAAAAAATCAATTGTACTGGGGTATAGTCTTATATTTCCATGTCGATGAAAAAGTAATAATGCCCTAAATATTTAACCAAAAAAATTAAAAACCCCGATGACTAACAATCATCGGGGTTTTCTTGTAAGGCATTATATATAAATGATGTAATAATTCATGGGGTCGCTGGCTGAAGAAGGTTAAAACCTGTTTAATAAATTCTAAACCGCTCCCCAAGAAACCGGCTTCTTCAAAGCTGTTCCGGAATGGATGCCTGCTAAAAGACCCGTATCTTGCAATAGACTCATATACCGGCTGACATTAGTTCTGGTTTCCCCACATGCTTTTGATAATTATTCCTGAACGCTCTCCTATCCTGTTGCCTGAGCCAAGGCTTCCATTAAATAAACGACGAAAATTCTGAGGTTGCCTTATTTTCACTCGATCTTGTATATCCCGACGTATCTAAATGTCAATATAACTGTGATTAGATCGCTTTCCGGCCGCTGAGGAGATTAAATGCAATCATGATAACGGCAATAACGAGCAAGAGGTGAATAAAACCACCCATTGTGTATGACGAAACCAACCCTAACACCCAAAGTACCGCCAGAATAACTGCTATTGTGTATAACATAACTGACCTCCTCGATGCGCTTGGCGATATTAAAATTCAATAGAATATTAATGGCTTTCGCCGCATCATAATTATTTTTAGTTATCGAACGACATCCCTTACAGAATCCGCTACATCACGACCAGCCTCTCGAATATCATCTCCTACTGTCCTCCTGAAGAGTGGCCGTTGTCCGGCGATGGCCCAGACAAGAAAGATCACCAATAAAACTGTCAAAACACCTGTCGGTGTATATCCCCATGACTTGCTGTACGGCCAGGTGGGCAAAGCCACCAGGACAAAAGCAATCAGTATAAATAATAATAAGGTTTCAGTAGACATGGAACCCCTCCTCTTTTTCTTGATGATAGTTTTTCCTGAGAATCCGTTCTGCCTCTATCCAATGACCTAGGGCTGCCAGCTTCTTATGCATGGATAATTTGCCTGTCACGGTGAAGCCTTAATTAATCTTTTAATTCGCCCTATCCGATCCTCGTGTAAACCAACGGCCTACGGTGCTGATATCGTCACCAAAACCTCGTACAGTGCCACAACCAACAACCGTCATAGCTAACAACCCCGTCAGAACGAACAAAGTGATTTTTTTCATCGCGCTCTCCTGTTTTTACACTCATTGTTAATCGAACCTTCTTGATCCAACACAGCTAGCCACACTCCTTAAGCTGTGCCACCTCTTGCTTCCTGGTATTATTCTATAAAATTACGAAATTAAAACAATTGTACCAAGGTATAACCACGGACTGGCCGAGGCCGTGCGATGTTAAGGTGTAAAAAAATTATATTTACCCATCGCTAGTAAATGCCCAATAAAGACATGACTTCTGCGCCGAACTTGTTTATATATCTCGATTAATGCCATTTACTAGGTGAGGCCAAAAATCGGGCGAGTTCGAGATACTTTGGCATTATTGCGACATGAAAAAAGCCCCAACCGGACGTGCCGATCGGGGCTTTATACTATTTTTCTCTCTACCAGAGAGGCAAAAAACTAGGGTACCAGACAGTACACCGGTCGAACTGCACAACTCAAGGCAGTTCAACTACTTATAGAATTCAATTGTAGAAAGCGTAGACGCCTTGAGGCTTCAATTGGATCAGACTTCCGTGATTAAATCAGGCGCTGTGGGGATTGCCCGTTTATCATAAGATCTATAACGGCTCTGCGACGCAAATTAAACTTAGCCCCCACCCAAGGCTTAAATTGTTTTCGACGAACTTAAACCAAATGTCAAAAAAAGAATTAAGTCCCCCCTGTTTTGTTCTCACATCTGAATTGATTTCTTTTTTGTTTATTTTTTCCGCCCACCAATAAGGTAAAACTCCGATCATATTCCACGTTCGCCATTGGATGATTTTAAATCCGCAAATTTTTAATTTATTAAAAAGCTCTTTTTGAGAATATCTTCTGTAATGCCCGATATTTTTGTCTCTTTTTCCATAGAGAGCAGGATGATGGGGAACAAGGATGACAACCCTGCCATTCCCGGATAAGAGAGATTTTAGGTTGGATATAAGCATAACATCATCTTCAATATGCTCTAAAACATCGATGATGGTGATATTATCAAATTTATTTTTTATTTCCGTAACTTTTTCCGCAGGTAAATTTTGGATCTCTGAGTTAAAACCATAGTGTTGCTTTGAAAGTTCCAGGAGTTGTTGATTGGGTTCAATGCCAGTAATATGGAATCCTTTATTCCGGGCATGGGCCAATAAATGCCCGCCGCCTGAACCAATATCAAGAACCGTCGAGCCTTTAAGGAATGAGCAAATTAAAAGGGAAAGATTCTTATTGCGAAAATCATACTGAAGATTGCCCAAACTTTTATATAGCCCTGTAAGATTTTCATCTGAGTTGTGCATTCTGCAGTCCTTTGAGAACCGACCACTGGAGCGATCCCATCTGTTCTAAGAAAACATTGATGGAAAAGGGATAATACCCCATTCTTTCTAAAAATAAACTACGGAAATTGGGGTGCCGGATTAAACGCCGGGCGAGTTACGCAAAATGAAATGGTTCAATTACTTATGCCATTTTACAGCCAAAAAGGCCGGCGACTGGAGGCTTCTATTGGCCAGCCTTTTCCTAAATAGAAATTTTTGCCCTATGGGTCAAAATATTTGCCCACGTCAACATTGACTCAGCCCAATTGGCATCCATTTGGACATTATGGCTTAAAAACTCAAAATCTTTCTTGAACCATTCATAGGTGGGTAAAAACCGCTCTGATTTTGGGGCCGCTTCCAACGCTTTTAGATATTCCTGGGTCTCACTCAAAAATTGATCCACCCTTGCCCTACGCCCTTCCATAGACCAGCGGCACAAACGGCCCAAATTGACCGCAATATTCAATGTTAATTCTTTGGCGTCCATTATTTACTCTCTAATAACGACCGAGTGATCGATTCGACCTGTTGCCGGATTTTTTGATCCAATATTTCCCGGCTCGAATTTTGTGCCGGTCTTAAGTTAATCATGGAATCAAAATCCATCTCATTGGTTTCTAAATCCAAACCGGCTCCCCAAAGATCTTCCTGACGACTCCCATCTTTGAGAAGAAGCTGTTCTCCATCCACGTGCTTTTCTCCGCCAGCAGATAAAACGCCACGCTTAACATCCACAACAACCTTGATGTAACCGTTTAAGTCCTGGGCAACTTCTTTCAATGTTTGTTCGCCGGCTTGAGAGCGGATAATAATGATCATATAGGGCTTGCCCTGCTTCGCGAGGTTGATTTTATTCTCTAGAAAATAATTTTAGAAAATATAAAACGGACAGATTAAATAAAATCTGTCCGTTTTATATTTCAAAGAATAAAATCAAGGGTGGGTGACGGGATTTGAACCCGCGACCACAAGATCCACAATCTTGTACTCTAACCAACTGAGCTACACCCACCACATACTTAAAATCTTTTATTCTAGAAAATGTGGTGGAGTTGTCCCGGCTTTCACCGAAGGGGAAACGTCGGGACACCCACCTAAACTTTCAAAATCTTTCCTGCCTTCATTATTTTCTCTAAAATACTTCTACTCTTGAACCTCTTAAGCCTTAATTCCAGATCTTCCGCAACCTTAGCAGGAAATTCTTCCTTAAAAACTAATTTGTATGGCAAATAAGCTTTGGTAGATTGCACCCTACCCGATTGATGTTCCTTAAATCGCTTTTCGATATCCGTTGTGCTTCCAATATAATATCGACCGTTTTTTATGCTTTGCAAAATGTAAAGAAAAGCAGTCATATCCGCATGAGCTATCCCGATGCCCCGACCACCACTCTAAGAAAAATTGTCGGGAATCGGGACTCCCCCGCCGTCATTGGGACACGGGCGGGGTCACACCCACCATTTACATCTAATCTTTTATCTGGAAAAAATGGATGGGTGCCCCTCCCTCCGGGAGCCTCTGGCCGTAGGGGGCCCCACCACACCTTAAAGCTTTTATCCAGAAAACTAAGTGAGGCACATTCTACCACAAACCCATAATACGACAAACCCTTATTCCGACGCCTGCGGTTTTCCGGAAAACATCTTTTCAAAACCTTCACCCGCGACGACCTTGCCGGAAAAGGCGATATTCTTGATCTGCAGATCGTCCATCTTGGTCTTGAACGAAAATTTCGCGCCGATCTCAACCCCGGCCGCGGAAAGCACTCCCGAGATCAGTTGATTGATTTCGGTGGCATCCTGCGACGGCGCCACCGATTGTAATCCGCTCATCTTCAGGTCACCGGTCACGCTCATATCATTGTTTGTAGCGGCCGCTTTGGCGGTCAATCCCGCGTGCCCGCTGGGGTCCACCACTTCCAGCGTCCCTTCCATATCTTTCTTCGCCCAATCCACCCAGCCGGAAGACTCAACGCGGCTTCCGCTTAAAGGATTATCATCTTGAGCCAATCGCCCCCAGAACTTGAAATGAGTATGCACCGACGCCAGGGGGATCAAGATATCGCCCGCGTCCAAACGCATATCATCCACACGAAACCGCAACGGGTTCTCCCCTTGGCCGACGTAACTATACGTGCCGCCGTTAACGGTCAATTGCGTGATGCGCCGCGGTTCGGCAAACAGCGAGAGGGGCGCGAATTGCGCCAAAACCTCGCCAGCTGAGAAATCCGGCTCAATCCGCACATTGCCCGCACGGACACCGAAGGGAAATTGATACGAAACGCTTTCCATGCGGACTTCTTTCCCCAGCGAGCGGCTAAGCTCCTTTTCCAGCAACGCCTTGCCGTAGACCTTGACGTAGATCGAGGCGGCCACAACAGCCAAAACAATGATGCCGACACAGGCGATCAGGATCTTTTTGAATGTATCCATAGATTTAAAATCGTGGTGACCCCGGGACGATTCGAACGTCCGACCCTTTGCTTAGAAGGCAAATGCTCTATCCACCTGAGCTACGGGGCCACATTTTATAACACGCTAAAATAAAAATAGTGGCCTTATTATATCAGACGACTTTAAATTCGCAAGGAAGCTATCGCCGGTTCAAAGGCCCTTAAAATAAGGAGAATAATACAACGCCGTCCCGATGATCAACCCGGTGATATAGCCCTGGGGCAGCGTCAGGGCGATCAGGCCAACGAGCAGGGCGATCGCCGTGTCGCGTTTATTTTGCGCCTGGTCGCGGACAAAAAGCATCAGCGTCAGGGCCTCAAAAAGTAACACAATGCCCAAGACCGGCTGCGGGAAAAAATGAATGACCTGCGCAAAGGCACCGCTGAACAAAAGCCCGATGGTGACCAGGACCGCCCCGTAAATAACGACCGAGCCTCCAGTCCGTCCGCCGAGCGCGTAATGCCCGGCCAACCCTCCGCAGCCGTGACACACCGGGATCCCTTTGAAAAACGGCACCACCAGATTCATCAAGGCATAGGTGATCCCGATCTTTTTGACCGATATGTTCCGTTGCGGAAAAAGATCGGCAACGGTCTTGTTGGTCGCGATCACGGAATTCGATAAGGAAAGCGGCAGTTGCGGCAAGGCCAAAAGGAAAAATCCGGCGAGAATGTCTCCGGCGTTGGGCACAGCGAATTGCGGCAGACGCAAACCTATCCCTGATGAAAGACTGGTCAAATTCACCTTGAAAAAAATGGCGTAAAGCAACCCCAGAGCGATGACAAAAACTCCCGGAGGCGCGCGGCGGTTGCCCAGCAAAACGACCATGAACACAAAACTGACCAAGGCGAGAACGTAACCATCGAACCCCATGCTCGGGACATATTTCGTCAGGGCCAATGACGCCAAAGATAGCCCTAATCCGAACTGGATCCCGCGCACCACACACGCCGGGATCCTGGCGGCCAGCCAGTTGAGCGTGCCGCTTAAACTCAAGCCCAACATCACCAGGCCAATGGCAAATCCCGCGCCGAATAATACAGAAGGCTGGATGTGCTGGGCGATCACCAAGACCGCCATGGCTTTAAGCGGTTGCACCGGCATCGGCAATCCGTAAACGGCCCCCGTCAAGATCTGCATCAGGCCGAACATCACAAAAACGCTGGCCACATCGAGGTTCGCGGCGAGGACCATCCCCACGATCAGGGGAAAATCCGTACCGATGTCCCCAAAACTTCCCGAAAGCTCGTTGCGGTTAAACTGGACCCGGTTCTTCATGATCGAATTCTTCCTTAATATTTTGCCACGACCTGGGTGTAAAACCAGTCTGCCTCATCATCCGCGCCGCTGTCCTTGACATAGCCGCCCGGAAAAAAATGCGCGTATCCGGATTCCAGCTTGATGTTCTTGTTGACATCGTACGCCGCGCGCAACGAAACTTCACTGCCCACGTAATACCCGCGCTCACCGCTAGTCTTCGTGCGGGTGTTCCCGCCGGAAGAACTGTACCAATTGTCGAACTTGCTCTGCAGCCAGAAGAAATCCGCCTGTGGCGTGACTTTAAGTTTTTCCGTTGGGGAAAATGTCAAACTGACTTCGGGATTACGAATATTCTGCCAACGGAACAGGTCCATCAATCCGTAGGATTCGTGGGTGGATTGATACAGCGGGACGAACGTATTATTGACGCTGTCGTTGGGATCTTTGTCACCGGAGGCCTCATCATAACTGACCGCCAGCTTAGGTTTCCAGGGACATTTTTCAAAATTCTTAGACACATCGGCGTGAAAGGCGTACGCCCGGATCGTTTTGGTGCCGGCCGTGGTCGTGCCGGTCTCGCCGAACTGGAAAGGCATTTCGACATCGACGAGCGCCCCTCCCGGGACCTTGGTCTGCAGCCGGGCGCCGACGGTGTGGCGATGGATGTCATTGGCCCCCTTGATATCGATAAAACTCAAAAAATATCCTTCCGCCAGCAGCGCCGCTTTGTCCTTTTGATGACCGAAATACGTTCCGGTGAGCATTTCTTCGTTGCGGGAGGTGTTGAACTTGTCATCGTCATACTTGACGTCCTGGCCAAAGAGAATATCGCCATAAAATCCATTGTGATCGTAATGCGCCACACCTGCGTCGAAAGCACGGATGCGGTTTGACCAGCTGGGCGCGCCGATCAATCGGCCTTTACCGTATTTGAACTCCTGCCGTCCGAGTTTAACGTCGATATCCGACCCGGCAACATTTAAAATATTAAGGTACGCCTGGTGCAGGTCAAAATCATCCGTCTGGTTGGCCGTGGCCTTGATCCCGTGGCCGCCGGTCTGAGCGTCGAGCCCTTCGATGAATATCTCCGCCGCGTCGCCAAAAACCGCTTTGGCGTTCAGACGCAACCGATGGAAGAACAGGCCACCATTATCTTTCGCGGAAGCGTTAAGATCGAAATCCTTTTTGTACTCATAACGCAACCTTTCTTCCCAGCCGACCGTCACTTCGGGTCCCGCGAAGGATTGAGTCGCTGCCCCCACCATTAAAATAATCGCCAAATAAATGCTTCTGTGCATGACTATCCTTTCCTTAACAGAGTTAAAAAACGTTTTATTATACATAGAGAAGGCCTTTTGTATAAAAAATAAATATCCATACCCTGCTTCTGCAGAGAAAGGTATAATGTAGCCAATTATGGACGAGAGAGGATAACACCATGAGCAAACAACCGGCAACCCGACAACAGTGGGGTTCGCGGCTGGGGATCATCATGGCGGTCGCGGGTTCGGCGATCGGGCTGGGCAATTTCCTGCGGTTCCCCGCCAAAGTGGCGGAGAACGGCGGCGGAGCGTTCATGATCCCCTATCTTGTGTCGCTGCTTCTTCTGGGGATCCCGCTGATGTGGATCGAGTGGACGCTGGGCCGTTACGGCGGCGGGTTCGGCCACGGCACCGCGCCGGGCATCTTCCACAGCATCTGGCGCAAAAATAAATTCATCAAATATTTCGGCGTCATCGGCATCTTCGGCCCCCTCGTCATTTTCATCTACTACACCTACATCGAATCCTGGACGCTCGCCTACAGCTTTTTCGCGCTCTTCGGAAAATACGACCACCTGACCGACCAGGCGGGGATGAAAAGTTTCTTAAGCGGCTACCAGGGCCTGGAACAAAACCAGTTCTTTAATAGCATCGGCTGGGCGTATTTCTTCTTTCTGGTCACGTTTTTCCTTAACGCCGTCGTCATCTACCACGGCATTAAAGGCGGCATCGAACGGTTCTGTAAATGGGCACTGCCCGCGCTTTTTTTCTGCGCGATCATCCTGTTCGTCCGCGTGCTGACCCTGGGCACGCCGGACCCGGCGCGTCCGGACTGGAACGTCAATAACGGCCTGGGCTTTGTCTGGAACCCGGATTTCAGCAAACTTTTATCCGCTAAGGTCTGGCTGGAGGCCGCGGGACAGATCTTCTTTACCTTAAGCGTCGGCATCGGCGTCATTCTCACCTACGCCAGTTACCTGCGTAAAGGTGATGACGTGGTCCTCTCGGGGACGACGGCCGCGGCGACCAACGAAGTTGCCGAGGTCATTTTGGGCGGTAGCATTGTTTTACCGGCCGCTTTTCTTTTCTTCGGCCCAACCGAGATCCAGACGATCGCCCAATCCGGCACATTCAATCTGGGATTCGTCACCATGCCGCTCGTGGTCAACCAAATGCCTTTGCCGCATCTAATGGGGTTCTTCTGGTTCTTTCTGCTGTTCCTGGCGGGGATCACCTCTTCGGTCTCGCTCGCCCAGCCCGCGGTCGCGTTTCTCGAGGATGAATTCAATATCAGCCGCAAACGCGCCGTCATGATCTTCGGCGCCGTGGCCTTTGTCCTCTGCCACCCGGCCATCTTTTTCCTGAAAAATGGTGTGGTGGACGAACTCGATTTCTGGGGCGGGACATTCTGCCTGGTCGTCTTTGCCACCGTCGAAGTGATCCTCTTCTCGTGGGTCTTCGGCATGGACAAGGCCTGGGCGGAGATCCATCACGGCGCGGACATGGAAATCCCTAAAATCTATAAATTCATCATCAAATACGTGACACCGCTATTTTTGCTGACGATCCTGGGCGCGTGGTTCTACCAGGACTGGATCAAAATGATCCTGATGGAAAATGTCGCGCCGGAGAACAAGATCTACATACTGGCGACGCGGCTGGGGCTCCTGGCGATCTTCATTATTCTGATCGTCTTGGTCAAGCTGGCCTGGAAACGCAAATACGCACTGGAAGAGGCGATGCGATGAGCTTGAGCGGATGGATATTTCTGGTCTTTTCATGGGAAGTGATCCTGGGATTGACTGCTTACTGCTTCATGCGGATATTAAAGAAAAAGACAGTGTAATCACCTGATTCCGACCGTTCCGGATATCCGGATAACCGGGTACCCGGATATCCGGAAACGTAGTCAGCATTAACTATGTACGCTCTCACATTCATCATTACCAGCCTGCTCGTCTTCGCCCTCGCCTACCGGTTTTACGCCAAGTTCATCATCACCAAAATATTGGTCATCGATGAAAACCGCGCCACACCGGCGCACCGGCTGCGCGACGGCCGGGATTACAACCCCACCAACCGCTGGGTCCTCTTCGGCCACCATTTCGCGGCGATCGCCGGCGCCGGGCCGCTCGTCGGGCCGGTTTTGGCGGCGCAGTTCGGATTTCTTCCCGGATATTTATGGATCCTCATCGGAGCGGTATTAGGCGGCGCCGTGCATGACATGGTCATTTTGTTCGCATCGGTGAGGATGAAAGGATTTTCCCTCACGCGCCTCGCGCGCAAATATATTGGCAAAACGGCGGGCCTGACAACGGGCGTTGCCATCCTTTTTATCATTGTCACGGCGTTGGCCGGGCTGGGGCTCGTTGTCGTCAACGCGCTTAACCACAGCGCCTGGGCGACTTTTACCATTGCCGTCACGATTCCCGCCGCGCTTCTGGTGGGGGTTTACATGTACCGGATCCGCCCCGGAAAAATTCTCGAGGCCTCCGCAATCGGTGTCATTTTATTGATCGTGGGTGTGGTGGCCGGCGAGCCGCTTTCTAAAACCGCCTGGGGATCGTACTTCCTTTATTCCAAACCCGCGCTTTCGATCATCCTGCCGGCGTACGGATTTATCGCGTCGGTTTTGCCGGTGTGGCTTCTGTTGTGCCCGCGGGATTATTTGAGTTCTTACATGAAGATCGGAACGATCTTCCTTCTCGCCGCCGGGATCTTCATCGTGAACCCGAAGATCCAGATGCCGATGGTGACCCAATACATCCACGGCGGCGGGCCGATCATCCCCGGCAAGGTGTGGCCGTTCGTGTGCATCACCATCGCCTGTGGCGCCATCAGCGGATTCCACAGCCTGATCGCCTCGGGCACCACACCGAAGATGATCAACAGCGAAAAAGACATCCGCATGATCAGCTACGGCGCGATGGTCGTTGAGGCGTTCGTGTCGGTGATGGCGCTCATCGCCGCGACCGTGATGCTGCCCGGCGATTATTTCGCCATCAACCTCTCGCCCGAGGCCTTCGGCAAACTGGGATTGGACACCACACAGCTTGCGAACATGGAACAGATGACCGGAGAAACATTGACGGGACGCGCGGGCGGCGCGGTGTCTTTGGCCGCCGGGATGTCATTAATTTTCTCGGCCATCCCCGGCATGGCGCAATGGATGGGTTATTGGTATCATTTCGCGATCATGTTCGAAGCGCTCTTTATCCTGACGACGATCGATACCGGCACGCGTGTGGCGCGCTACATTTTGCAGGAAATGGTCAAGTACGCGAACCCGCGCTCAAAATGGGCCAAGGTCAACTGGATGCCTTCAACGATTGTCACAAGCGCGATCATCACCCTGGCGTGGGGATACATGGTGTACCAGGGAGAAATCTCGACGATCTGGCCGATGTTCGGGGTGGCCAATCAGTTGCTGTCCGCGCTGGCGCTTTCTTTCGGGACTGTTTATATCCTCGCGCACACCAAAAAATGGAAATACGCGCTCATTACGTTCCTGCCATCGTTGTTCATGTTCGCCACGACTTTTGTGGCCAGCCTCGACAACATTTTCCAGAACTACCTGCCGCAACATTCATTTAAGGGCAACCTCAACGTCTTTCTCTCCATACTCATGCTTGTTCTGGTTATCATCGTTTTCATCGAATCCGGGCGCAAATGCCTGGCGCTGTTGCGCAAATTTCATCTTGAAAAACACTCCACTATTCTTTTAAACAAAATCTAAAAACAGAAAGAGAGCAATATGGATATCCTCCTGAACTTTGTCGATTTCTTTATCCACTTAGACGACCACCTCAACACGCTGGTACAGACCTGCGGGTCGTGGACCTATCTGGTGTTGTTTCTGATCATCTTCTGCGAAACGGGGCTGGTCTTTACACCGTTTTTGCCCGGCGATTCGCTGCTTTTTGCCGTCGGCGCTCTGGCCGGGATCGGGATCCTGGATATCCAGGGAATACTTATTCTTTTGAGCGCGGCCGCCATCTTAGGAGACAGTGCCAATTACTGGATCGGTCACGCGCTGGCCCCAAAAGTCTTCCAGCACCAAAAAATACCATTTCTCAAGCAGGAATATCTGGCACGCACCGAAAAATTCTTCGAAAAATACGGCGGGAAAACGATCATCATCGCGCGCTTTGTGCCCATCATCCGCACCTTCGCGCCGTTTTTGGCCGGTGTCGGCGCCATGCGCTATCGAAGATTCCTTATTTATAATGTCATTGGGGGATTATTGTGGGTCTTTTCACTGACGCTGGCGGGGTATTATTTCGGCGCGCTGGAGTTCGTCAAAGAGAACTTCTCTCTGGTCATCCTCGGCATCATCGTCGTCTCACTTCTGCCGGGGATCGTGGAACTCATCCGGCATCGGGGGAAAAACTAATTCTGCGGCTTCTTTATTCTTATTACGTACACATCGCCGTCTTGAAAACCTTTTTGATCAAGAAAAATGCTGCCTTCCTTTATAGGAACGATGCCTGAGATGATCTCCGGCTTTCCCGGGACGCCCACGCCGAAACGGTCGCTGGCAATACGCTGAACTTCGACCTGGACCGAGGCAACTTTGTAAGGATATTTTTTGATATTCACCCTCACGTCTTTTAATGATCCCTTAACTTTCGTGCGCGAATCGAATCTTCCCACCAGCAACATGATCTCACCGGTAGCTTCATCCTTGCTCGCGATGGCAACAACGCGCGGATCGGAGGCTTCCGAAACAAGTCTTGTTGCCCCCATCTGCCCGTACGCCAGATGGACCCAATAATTCATCTGCGGCGTCTTGTTGTCCTTAAGGAACAATCCATTCAATCCAGCCCAGCAATCCGACCACGGTTTCCTACGCGGCACCTGGACGCTCCAGCAGGCGCGGTTCGCCGAATCGATCTTCGCCTGTTCAAGATAGTACAACCACCCCACCGTCCACCCCGGGATGAGATGTTCCGGCTCCGATGTGAATTCGTTGATGTGAAAAGCCGGGTGGTACTCTGGCATCGCGGTGGCCAAGAACGCTCGAAACGCCTGGGCGTGCGCGGGGACATCCTCCGGTAATGAC
>Ga0082335_1007430_pt1 | contig 13240 bp, 7 predicted proteins | sample Subgrocontami58m_FD_72375 | JGI IMG/M metagenome (GOLD analysis project Ga0082335, IMG submission 72375) | Subsurface groundwater microbial communities from S. Glens Falls, New York, USA - GMW37 contaminated, 5.8 m (SPADES assembly) (version 2) ...
GGACAATTCATTTGCTACAAAACCGGACAATTCTATTTGTTGACAACAGCCGTGGGAAAAAACTTGACATACAGAACTGTTCCATTTAATTATGAAACACAATTGACAGTGGAAAAGGGGGGGAAGATGAAACATTTTCGCAGACTTTTAATCGGGTTGGTAACGCTCGCGGTCGTGACCGGCGGGGCAGATTTCCTGTATGCCGCCGCCCTCGACGACGTCATCGCGGCGGCCAGGAAAGAAGGGGTCATTGAATTCTATGCACCCTCTACCTTGACGCTCCAGGGAGCGCAGGCAATCGCGGAGGGTGTGAACAAGAAATACGGCCTCAACATCAAGATGAATTACAGCCCCGCCACCAGCATGCCGCGGGACGTTGGTAAGGTGGTGGGGTACGCTGCCACCGGCGTTCCGCCGGAGTGGGACCTGATGTGCACTACGGATTCCCATCAAGCGCCCCTTTGGCGGAAGAAATTGCACGAGATTTACGACTATCGGGCCTTGGGCGTCGATCCGCGGGCGATCACATACGATGGCGGCGCGGTGAGCTTTGCCCACCAGTTTGTTTTGCCCGCTTACAATAACAAGCTGGTGGCCGCCAAGGACGTTCCCAAGAGCTGGGAGGATCTGCTGGATCCGAAATGGAAGGGGAAGTTGGGAGTCACGAACGCGACCCACCATCAGGCGCGACTGGCGGTGGGACCCTGGGGTGAGGAGAAGGCCACCAATTATGTGAAGGCCCTGGTCAAACAGGAGCCCAAGCTGGGACTGTTAGGCGAGGTATACAGCCGCATGCTGCTGGGCGAAGTACTGGTCGCCGTGTCCTTTATCGACGGCTACATCAGGCGCGGGGCGGAAAAGGGGGCGCCCGTCGTTTTTGCCGACAAGGTATCGCCGGTGGTTGTGCCGGGTTACATCGCCGGGGTGCCGAAGGGGGCCAAACATCCCCATGTCGCCTACCTCTTCGCCACCTTTCTCACCACGCCGGAAGGCCAAAAGATCTGGGGTAAGACCGGTGAAACCTCCGTGTTTGTTCCCGGTACCGCGGCCCACGCTTTCGCCCAGGGGAAAAAGCTGGTCATCATGACCCAGGAGCAATCCGACACGGTCGACAGGCTTTCCAAAGAATATGGCAAGATCTTCGGTTTCAGCGGCATGTAGGACTGCCGGAATTCTTGGGGTAAAGTACTTGCCAATCCTTGCCAATCTAGAAATTGCCGGCCGATTTGCGCCGTGGCGGCAGCACGGCGCGGGGTTTTTCGCCGGCGCTTTGCTGGTGTTGCTTCTGCTCCTCGTAGGCATACCGCTCCTGATGGTCATCCTTATGAGCCTGCGGACCGGCCTTCCCGGCGAGGGGGGGGCGCTTACCCTGGTGAATTTTGTTACAGTCTATTCCAATCCCAAAACATATCAAGTGCTTTGGAACACGCTCCTGTTTGCCGGCGGGAGCGTTGCGGTGGCACTGGTGTTCGCCGTGCCCCTGGTCTGGCTTCTCATGCGCACGGATGTGCCTGGGAAAAAAACAATTCTGGTCTTGTTGTCCGTGGGCATTTTGATTCCCGTTTTTCTCCGCACCATCGCCTGGATTTTATTGCTCAGTCCCCAGATCGGCCTCATCAATCAATGGGCCAGGCAATTCTTCGGGTTGGAGGGCTCACTAGTCAGTCTCTACAATATTCCCGGCATGGCATTTATCCAGGGGATTTCCTTTGTGCCCGGCGCTTTCTTTATGCTGGCCGCGGCCTATCGCACGATGGACCCGTCCCTGGAAGAGGCGGCCCATACTGCCGGTGTGAGCAAACTCCGGACATTTCTCAAGATCAACATTCCGATCACCATGCCGGCCATTGCGGCAGTGATGGTCTATTTGTTCATGACCGCCATCTCGGTCTTCGAAGTTCCCGCTATTGTCGGTTTGCCGGTGCGCATCCTGGTTTTGAGCTCGCTGGTTTACACTTCCACCACGCCGGCGACCGGACTTCCGGATTACGGTACCGCCGGTGCCTTCGGCGCCGTCATGCTGCTGGTGGGACTTGTCCTGGCCTATTTCTATGTGCGCCTGGTGCGCGAGGGAAAAAGGTACACCGTGGTTACGGGCCGGGGCTACCGTCCCCGGGAAATCGCCCTGGGACGCTGGAAATGGCCGGCGATGGCCTTCATCTTTCTCTACTTGTCCATGGAAGTGTTCATCCCCTTTCTCGTTCTGTTCTGGACATCGCTGGTGCCTCATTTACAACTTCCCTCAATGGAGGCCCTGGCGTCGGTCAGTTGGAAAAATTATTTGACGATGCCCGCCAATGTGGGCGCCCGTCCCTTCTTCAACACGGCGCTGCTCATCATTGCCGTACCCAGTGTGGTTATGATCATGAGTGTTCTCATTTCCTGGGTTGTAATGCGGACCGAGGTGAGCTTCCGCGGCCTGTTGGACACCGTGGCATTTTTGCCGCATACGGTTCCGGGCATTCTTTTGGCGGTGGGTTTGGGTTACCTGGGATTGGCCTACCGAAATTATTTTCCCCTCTACGGCACGATCTTCATCATCATGGTGGCGCACATCATCAGCTGGATCGCTTACGGCACCCGGACGACGAACAGCGTCATGATCCAGGTCCACCGGGAACTGGAGGAAGCAGGGAAGGTGGCCGGGGCTTCGAAGCCCCGGGTTTTATGGCGCATTGTTCTGCCGCTGGTTGCGGCCGGCGTCATGAACAGCTGGCTCTGGATTGCCATGCTTTCCTACCGCGAAGTGACGATGGCGTTGACGCTTTTCACCCGGGAGAATGTGGTGGTCTCCACGGTGGTCTGGCAATTGTGGAGTAGTGGTTCGATTCCGGAGGTTTCAGCGCTGGGGGTGGTGATTGTTTTGGTGGCCGTCGTCATTGTCGGCGGCTTGCGAATTGCCTTTTCCCGCATTGGGGAGATCGGCTCCGCCACTTAGCACCGATCAAGGGGCAAAGTCCCGCCAAGCAGGATAAGTGCGTTAACGGGATTGTTTAGTAAACAATCCCTAACTTACTAATGCGTTAACGAAATTATTCTCTACGCTGCTTTTTCCGGCAAGGAGCAATATTCCGGCTTGATCAACAGCACCGGCATGGGCGCCAGCTGGAGAATCTTCAGCGCTACACTGCCGAAGACCAGTTTTTTCATGCCCGTATACCCGTGGCTCGCAATGATCAGCAGATCAACGGCGTTTTCCCGGGCGTAATCGGCGATGGCCCGCTCGGGGCTCTCACTCTCAATTAGGGCAATTTGCACGTTGATTCCTTCCGAATGCAGCCGGGATTGAATGCTTTCGAGATATTTCCTAGCCCGGTCAGTCCGATGCAGCCGGTAGGCTTCGGACTGCAGGCCCACGCCCCGGTAGTCATGGGGCATGTTCACCTTGATGACGCGCAGCAGAACGACTTCTCCGATATTGCCTCCCCGTGCCAGGTTTGTGACCTGCGGCAGGGTGCACTCGGCCAGTTCCGAGCCGTCCAGTGGAACTAAAACCTTCTGATACATATCGATTACCTCCCGGATTAACGATAACATTATATCAGACGTTGCCGGCGATGAAAACGGTATTAATTTTTCGTCGGGAACGGGGCTGTGTGAACTATTTCACACTTGCAAGGTAAGTATTTTCTTGACATTGACTTATAAAAAAAAATAAGTGTGATACATTTAACACCGTATTCAACGTCCTGCTCCCGTACTCAGACTGTCAACCAGTTGATTTATATGCCCGGTACCGGAATTAGCGATATTTTTTTCAACCCTAACCACGCTCTGATCACCCGCTCACAGTCAGTGGTGTTTTTTATAGCAAACAGCTCATTTAACCCAATATAAACCTTGTATAGCCGGCTTGTTGCAGGCCGGGGGAGGGTAACGTGATGACGAACACCGTTAAAACGAAACAAGGATGGGCATGGCTTTTAGTTCTTGGCGCAGTAGCGATGCTGCTGTCTTTTCCGACCGTGAGTGCAGCGGCGTACTTCTCGGATAATATGGAAAGCGCAACCACGGCCACGAACTGGACAGCTTCCTCTCCCTGGGCGCTCGGGACGGGGCCCGGCGCCTACCACAGCACGACGAAGGCCTGGTCGGACAGCCCGGGGTACTATGCCAATAACGCCGATACGGCCCTGACGATGAATGTGGATGTAGATCTCGGGACCGCCTTTGCACCTCATCTGGTTTTTTGGCACAAATACGAGCTCGAAACGGATTTTGATTTCGGTTATCTCGAGATCTCCGTTGACGGCGGGACCAGTTGGCTGCCCGTGCGATTGGCCACTTATACCGGCGTTGCCGGCTGGCAGAGGGAACAGGTTGATCTCACCTCTTTCCAGGGGCAGGCAAACGTCAAAATCCGGTTTCGGCTGGTCACCGATAAAACCGTCGTTTGGGATGGCTGGTACATTGACGACGTGAGCGTTGCCGAACCTCCTAATCCCGTGGCGACGCTCGAGGTGCGAAATCCCACCGCCACAACCCTGGAGCTGGTCTGGGCCGCTTCCCTGGCAACGGACTTTGCCAGCTATAAGATATACCGGTCCACAAGTCCGGGCGTCTCCACGGGGAGCGCTCTTATTGCCACCATTGCCAATCAGGCCACCACGGCATTTACGGATCAAAATCTGCTTCCCAACACCACCTATTATTATAAGGTATATGTTTTTAACGGCAATGACCTGGCCGCCGGCGACAAGGAGGCCTCCGGTACGACGCCCATCGCCCGTTTTGCCTATCCTCTCTTCGACGATCTGGAAGGTCCGGTGGGCGGCTGGCAGCCCAATGCTCCCTGGCAGGTTACGGAATTACCCCTTAACGATTATCATCCCGGTTGGACTCCTCCCAGTACAGCTCCCAACCAGAACTTTACGAAAGTATGGACCGATTCGCCGGCCGGTGCTTACGCATCCGGAGCGGATACATCTCTCGCCTTATCCATCGATATGGGAACGGCGGTAATGCCGGTGCTCTCTTTCTGGCATCGTTACACCTTCGGAGCCAATGATTATGGTTACGTGGAAGTGAGAGAAGTAGGTACAAGTACCTGGAAAAGGCTTTATTTCGCCGAAGGGGTCCTGTCAGCCTGGTCCAAGGAAAGTATCGATCTTTCCAGCTATGCTAAGAAACAAGTGGATATTCGCTTTCGGATAATGACTGACACGGCGGCTCAACCGACTAATTCCGACGGCTGGTACATCGACGATCTTTCCATTGGCGAGACGCAACATGGTCCGATAGTCTATCCATTTATGGATCCCCTGGAGACCCTGGACCACTGGCATAGTTCCTCCTGGGACCTGGTCACGGGCGGCAATCAGGGAGGATGGGCCTTGACGGACAGTCCGGCCGGAAATTACGGGGCGGAAACCAGCTCCGAACTTATAATGGCCAATACAATGACGCTGGGCAGCGCCGGCAGCCACCCCCAGCTGTCCTTCTGGCACAAATATGAAATAACCAGCCGTGATTATTCCTCCTACTGCGGTTATACGACTGAATATGACTATGGCCGGGTTTATCTTTCCACAAACAAGGGGCAGGCCGGCACCTGGACGCAGCTGGCCTCTTTCAAGGGCAGCCAGTCCGCCTGGAAAAAGGAGCAAATTGATCTCAGCAACTGGGCGGGCCTGCCCGATATCCGAATCAAGTTTGTGATGGAAGACAATCGATCGGCCAACGGAAACTGCACCGAACGGTTGGCCGGCTGGACCATTGACGATGTGGCCCTTGAGGACGCCCCCGTTGACGTTGCCCTGTCCGTAGCTTCGTCTTCGATGGACACCGTCGTTCTTAACTGGACGAGAAACGGAGATACGGATTTTGACCGTTATGAAATTTACCGCTCCCCTTCGCCCAACGTGACCCGCAGCGCCACTTTAATCAAGACCGAAACAACCAATGATGGAACGGCTTACACGGATCCTGTGGCGATAGTTCAGCCGGGAACCTACTATTACCGGGCCTGGGTTGTGGACCGGGACGGCAATGTCTCCATGGGCAGCAACGAGGTTCAGGCGACCTATACTGTGCCCTCAGGCACTTATCCTTTCCTGGAAAACGGCGAGTCCGGCACTGCTCGGTGGTCCTGGGGTTCGCCCTGGGGTCTTACGGATGTGGAAAAGTTAGGGGCCGGCGGCTATTCCTGGACGGATTCACCGGGTGCCAATTATGCAGCTTACGCCGACACCAGCCTGACGGCTTTTCTTAATCTTACCGGTTCGACGAATCCCGTTCTTACCTTTTGGCATAAATACTCTCTGGAGACAGGCAAGGATTTCATCTATCTGGAAGTGTCAACCAACAACGGCCAGACCTGGGCGACGCTCAAATCCTATACCGGCGAGGAGATGGCCTGGAACCGGGAACGGGTTAATTTAACGCCTTATACCGGCAACGCCAAGCTGGGCTTGCGGTTCCGCTTGGTTGCCGATGGGCAGAACCAGCAGGACGGCTGGTACATGGATGCCTTGCAGATTAAGGAGGAATCCGTCCGGGCCGGTTATCCCTTTGCCGACAACATGGAAGGGGAAATCGCGCCCTGGTTTTATGATTCCCCTTGGGGAATTATGCAGTTGGAAGCCGGCCAGTCCCGAAACGACGCGGCCTCCAAAGTATGGGCTGACTCGCCCGGCGGCGCCTATAACGCCGGGGCTGATTCTTCCCTGCATCTTTCAATAGATCTCGGTTCCGCCCAAATGCCTGTTCTTTCCTTCTGGAATAAATACTCCTTTGAGGCTAATGCCGATTACGGATATATCGAAGTGAAGGAGGTGGGGTCTTCAACCTGGAAAAGGCTTTACTTTATTACCGGGACATCGCCTTCCTGGATCGAAGCACAGGTTGATCTGGCCAATTATGCGGGCCGACAGCTCGATATCCGCTTCCGTGTCGTCTCCGATGCTAACAACGTCAATTCCGACGGCTGGCTTATCGACGATGTCAGGATCGAGGAAACCAAGACTGCCGCACTTCCCTATCCCTTTACTGAGGATTTTGAAACTTCCGCCGCGCTGTCTAACTGGATCTTTTCCTCCTGGTCAATGGCAGGGGGGACCGATGCCCATACGGGAACCTACGGTATGACGGACAGCAGTTCAGGCAGTTATGGCAGCGAGGTAAAATCCGAGCTTATTTTAGGAAATGTTTTGAGCCTGCGGGGAGCCGCGAACCCGCAACTTTCTTTTTGGCATAAATACGAAATCACCAGCCGGGATTATTCCTCCTACTGCGGCTATACAACCGAATACGACTATGCCCGGGTCTATCTTTCCACTCTTAAAGGCCAGCCCGGCACCTGGACGCAGCTTGCCTCTTTCAAGGGGAGCAAGGCCTGGGAAAAACAGACTATCGATCTGAAGAACTGGGCGGGTTTGCCGGAGGTGCGGATCAAGTTCGTTATGGAAGACAACCGGTCCGCCAACGGTAACTGCACCGAGCGGCTGGCCGGCTGGACGCTTGACGGTATAAGAATCGGCGAGAATGAAACGATTCCCAGCAATATTGCAATCATCTCCGGTAATACCCAGCTGGGACAAACAGGTTACCCCCTGGCCGATCCTTTCGTCGCCAGGCTTACCGATACCGCGAGCCGGCCGCAAGCGGGGATTCAGGTCGCCTTTGCCGTTACCGGGGGCGGGGGGAGCCTGTCCGTGCTTGAGGGCACCAGCGATGCCAATGGGCTGGTCGCCACAATCCTTACCCTGGGCGCCGCTGCCGGCGCCAACACGGTTACAGCGACGATTCCCGGAACCAACCCGGTTCAGTCCGTTACCTTCGCGGCAACGGGCTATGCTGCGGGTGAGGCGATGGCTGTGGGCAAGGTTTCGGGGGATAACCAGGTGGGGGCGGTCAGTACGGTGTTGGCCAATCCGCTGGTGGTGAAGGTGACCGATATTCTGGGCAACGGGGTGGTCGGTGTCGAGGTGACGTTCAGCAAGCTCTCGGGTACGGGGACACTGACGCCGGCCACGGCCACGACGAACAGCGATGGTCTGGCCTCGAGCAACTTCACCTTGGGGGACACCACGGGCGTATCGACGATTTCGGTTACCGCTATGGGCTTGACCGGTTCGCCGGTGGCGTTTACGGCCAATGCGGTCCTGGCCGGGGGAAGCCTGGGGGACACGGATGGTGACGGGATGCCGGACGCCTGGGAGGGCAAGTACGGCTTGAATTCTCTGGATCCCGCCGACGCCGCCCTGGATGGGGACGCAGACGGGCTGACGAATCTGCAGGAATATACCTTCGGGACCGATCCGCAGAAGGCGGATACGGACGGCGACGGGATGCCGGATAAATGGGAGATTCAGTATGGTCTGAATCCCCGTGATCCCGCCGATGCGGCGAAAGACTACAATAATAACGGCAAGACCAACCTGGAGGAATACCTGTCGGGGACCTCGCCGGTTTACGGGCGGCATTTTAACATTGCCGGTGCGACGACGGACTCCATGGACATTTACGGCCTGGCGGCGATTGATGGGGTGGCGGTACAGCCGGGAGACGAGATCGCGGCGCTCTGCCCCGGGGGTGTTGTTTGCGGTCAGTATACGGTGGGGAAGGCGGGCGAGTATGGGTTCATGCATGTATACCGTGATGATCCCGGTACGACGCAGGTGGAAGGCGCTTTGCCGGGCAACCCGCTGATCTTCCGGATCTGGGATGCCGGTGCCGGGGTGGAGCTCGATGCCACGGCGACGGTTATTACGGGGGGCGCCCCCCCGACCTGGACGTCCAACGGAGACAGCGCGCGGATCAACCTGAACGCGGGAGGGAAACAGATCATTCCGCTGGCCGCGGGTTGGAACCTGATCAGCTTTGGGGTGAAGAACTGTTATTATGTGGGCGATAGCGTTCCCGGCGCGCCACTGCTTACGGGGATCAATTTCATTAAGGTGAACAGTATTGCCGATGTTCTGCAATCCATCGACGGTCTTTACGAGGTAGTGCGGAGTTTTGACAATGCAGGCGCCCACACGTTCGATCCGCTGTTGCCGCAATTCAGTGATTTGAAATACCTGGCGGGCGGTTACGGCTACTGGATCAAGATGAAGGCGGCGGGGAATCTGGAATTGACCGGCTTGAAGGCCTTGCCGACGGACAGCCTGGAGCTGCGGACGGGCTGGAACCTGGTGGGTTACTGGGGTCATGACGTGCGCTACGTGGGCAGCCGGCCCACGGTGCACTTCCCGCCCGATGCCACGACCTTCACGCCGCTTTTCAGCCTGAACGAGGGATTCAGCGCGATTGCGGGCAATTATTTCGTGGTGCGGTCCTTTGACCAGGGCCAGCCGGGGGGCTCCCACACCTATGATCCGGGCCTGCCGGGCCTGTACAATGACATGCAGTATATCGGGCCGGGCTACGGGATGTGGATCAAGATGAAGACGCCCGACGACCTGTCGTATTAGCAAGGAGGAGGTGCCACTATGGATAGGGAAAAGGGAAAACTGGGGTATTTAATCCCCTTGATAATCTGTTTCCTGCTGGTCACGGCGGTCCACCTGCCGGCGGCGGAAAGGCAGGCCCTGCAGCCCACGTTAAACAGCATGGATTTTTACGGGTATATCGAAGGTGCGCAGCGGGGTGATGAAGTAACCGTTTACGATGGGCAGAATGTCCTGTGCGGCCGGTTTGTCGCGGATAAGGATGGCCGGTACGGTTTTCTGCATGTCTACGGCGACGACAAGGGCACGGCCGTGGATGAGGGGGCGGACCGGAACGAACTCCTGACGTTTCGTCTGAACGGCAGTTCCCTGGCGCCGGTTCCCCAGCAGGAGCTCCGCTGGTTGGGAGACGGGCAGAAACTGCGGGTCGATTTTATTAGTAAGTAAGAAATTATTTTTTGCGCTTTTCTACCCCTCAAGGGGGTACTAAAAAGAGTGGCAAAAAATAATTTCGTTAACTTACTTATCCCGTTTATCGGGGTTAGGAGATAAACCATGGCAGCAAGAGGCGACAGAAAATTATATCCTGCCATTAGCAAGATAACACTGATGATCTTGTTGCTTGCGGTATTGCCGGCGGCGGCCCAGGGTGCTCATTTTCCCCTTCCTGAGTATAATTATCCTTTTGCTGATTACCTGCTGGCTACGGTCAATATTGATGGCAATCCAGCCCAGCCGGGAGATGAAGTGGCATTCTTTGATCCCCAGGGGGTGCTTTGCGGGAGCATTGTGATAGGGGACACCCTCATAGTGCACATCTACGGCAATGAAAGCGCCAGGGCGGACGATGTCCTGACAGTCAGAGTCTGGAAGACGTCTGCCGGGGTGGAGTTGTCCGGCAATAGCCTTATCCTGTCGCCAGGCGTGCTTCCGGGAGTACCACCCTCGGCCATTCCGCCCGTCCGTGGGCAGGAAAAAGAGCGCTATGCCCTGAATATTGAGACTACTCTACCGCCCCATTACCCATTCCCAACGTTCACACCCGAAGCGAGTAACTATATCGGCGATGTCAACATCATGGGAGCGCCGGTCCCTGCGGGTGACGAGGTGGCCGTTTTTGATGCCGCCGGTGTCCTGTGCGGCTCGGCACGGATTACCACTGCAGGAAAATACAGCATCGCCGTCTATAAGCCCTCCATAGCAGGGACGCTGAATTTCAGGGTCTGGGATAGGGCCGGGGGGATGGAATACAGCGGGAGCAGCCTGGTCCTCAAACCGGGCACCGCCTTAGGAGAGTCGTTTGTACCTGCCCCTCTGCCGCCTACCTGGCAGGACAAGGCCGGCTATGTCCTGAACATCGACGTGTTGTCCATTGCTCCCGGCGACGTCAACGGCGACGGACAGGTGAACCTGGCCGACGTTCTTCTGGCGCTACGGGCCCTGACGGTCCAGCCGGCGGCCTCCTCTTCCGCCCTGAACCAGGCAGATGTCAACGGCGATTTAAAAATCGGTCTGGAAGAGTTGATCTTTGTCCTGCAGAAAGTCGCCGGACTGCGACAAAACTAAGAAATTTGTTGTTAACTCGAAGTCCGGGAGGCAACCGCCCGACGACCTGCCGTATTTTCAGATGAAGTAGTGTCACCCTGAGCTCGTCGAAGGGTGTGGCCAAGCTCACCATGACATTGATATTTTCATGCGACCTTGTGCCCCACCGGGCATGGTGGTTAGTAAGGAAGAAAGTATTTTTCTGGCCGAAAGTAATTTTGTTAACTTATTGATCCCCTTTATCGGGGATAGAGGGGGGGGCGGGGTACGATAAGAATGCCCGGCTTACGTTAGCTCCTTTTGCCTTTGCTGCCGCCGATTTTATCGGCTACGGCCAGGATGGTGTTCACATAGGTTGTGCTGTTGTTATAGGCGAAAATGACCTTCCGTCGTCCTTCATTGCTGATGCCCCGCGTCCAGCCATGCTTGTGCAGGTAGTTGGCGATGCTGTGAATGGCGTCCGGGGTGACAAAGGGATCGATGCGACCATTTTTATCCGCGTCTACCCCGTAGGAGAATATATTGGAGGGCATGAACTGGCAAAGACCGATGGCTCCGTAAATGGAGCCCCGGATGCTGAGAGGATCAACACTGTTTATCCCCGCATAGTCGAGCAGCGCTTTCAGTTCATCGTAGGCCCAGTCCGCTTTTTTACGACACCAGGCCCGGGCATTGTCCTCGTTGGCGGAGGTAATTGTCCCATTGAGATAGGGCCTGATGGTCTCGATGTCCGAGCTGAATGCCATACTGGCCAGCCTGTTGAAAACAAGGTTACTGCCGGTGCTTTTTCCCAGCCGCGTCTCCACCAGGAGGATCGACACGACCACTTCCGGCGGCACACCATAGCTGGCGCTCGCCTTGTTCAAGAGGGTCCGGTGCTCCCTCAGGAAGGAACGCGCCTTGGTAATGACTCGGACGTTCAGATATCCCCTGTATACCTTGTTGTGAGTTAGCGTTCCCGAAACACGGGGACTGTCCTGATCCCTGCCGATAAGGACCGATACCTTGCCGGCCATTACCCGTGGCTCAAATTTTACCTCCGGGCGGGTAAAAAGGAGCTGCAACTTCTCCTCGTCGAACCCGTCGGCAGCAAGTCGCGCCGTCAACGGCCGCCAGTTGGCATAAGTGACGGGGACGGAGGAAAGAAAAAGCAGTAAGGCGATGACCGCCAACCCTGATAAGCGGGATAAGTAAGTTACCGAACTTACCTTTTGTCGGAAAAACGCCGGAGATAATTTCTTTCTTACTAAAAGCCAAAAAAACGTGTGCAATGCCGGCATTGCGTCTTTTGCCGGCTGTCTTGGGTGCATCCCGGGCAGGTCCATGAGAATTTCCCCTTGTGCTGATTTGATTGACAGAAAGGCACTTCCGTTCAGGCAAACCGTAAAGGAAAACAGGATGTGTGTCAAGGGAAAGGTTAACAGAAAAATTCACTCGCAGCCCTAAGACTATCAAAGGCCAGGCAACTCCTTTTCAAAAAATACTTGACAGCACAGATTTTTTTCCTTAAAGCCAACTTAAAATCAATTCCCATCGCCCGTTGGAAATCGCCGCGGGCGATGGAGATCCTTCTGGAGAGAACTTAAGCTATATGGAACCCCCCGGTTGTTGTAGGAAGTTGAATGCTCGGCCGAGGCGTCCGGTGAAAAAAAGAAATTCCGTTCCGGAAATACCTTCCCTCCCTGGCAGTTGATCCCCTAGGCCGGCAGTTTTCCGGATCACTCTTGACCGGATTATCTGCCCAGCCTCACAGCGCTATCATCAACCTTATCGCAATTTGCCTTGCTTAAGACAAGAGCCCTGATGCCGCCAGCAGGATTCTCTTGTTTACGGAGGTTGAACAGTCATGTACTGGATCAGCAAAAGTATCCACATTTTGAACCGGCAGCGCCGCCAGTTCATCATCTTTCTTTCCGTTCTGGGACCGGGCATCATCGTCACGGTGGCCGACAACGACGCCGGCGGCATTTCGACCTATGCCTTTACCGGTTCCCGGTACGGGTTTTCCCTGCTCTGGATCTTCGTCATCCTGTTCCCCATGGCCTATTACGTCCAGGAAATGACGGTCCGTCTGGGGGCTGTCACCAAGCGCGGCCATGCGGAGGCCATTTTTGAAGGCTTCGGCCCCTTCTGGGGGTGGTTTTCGATTATCAATCTGGTGATTGCCAACTGGTTGACGCTGGTGACGGAGTACGTGGGCATGACGGCGGCCATGAGTCTTTTCGGCGTGCCCCCCTGGATAACTTTCCTCTTCGTCACACTCATCCTTTTTGGCGTCGTCGTTTCAGGCAAGTACTGGACCTTCG
>Ga0082335_1007432_pt1 | contig 13238 bp, 12 predicted proteins | sample Subgrocontami58m_FD_72375 | JGI IMG/M metagenome (GOLD analysis project Ga0082335, IMG submission 72375) | Subsurface groundwater microbial communities from S. Glens Falls, New York, USA - GMW37 contaminated, 5.8 m (SPADES assembly) (version 2) ...
ACCTGTTCCGCCTGGCCAACCTGCACGGCGCGCTGGTCGTCGGCACGGGCGATCTCTCGGAGCTCGCGCTGGGCTGGTGCACCTACGGCGTCGGCGACCACATGTCGCACTATGCGGTGAATGCGAGCGTTCCGAAGACGCTGATCCAGTACCTGATCCGCTACGTGGCCGGAACCCGCGAACTGGGCGAGGCGGCGAGCGTGGTGCTCGAGCGCGTGCTCGAGACCGAGATCAGCCCCGAGCTCGTTCCCGGCAGGGGCGGCGGACAACCCGCACAGAGCACCGAGGCCATCGTGGGGCCCTTCGAGCTGCAGGACTTCAACCTGTACTACACGCTGCGCTTCGGCCTCTCGCCGGCCAAGGTGGCGTTCATGGCGTTCTGCGCCTGGCGCGACCGGGGGCGCGGGAGCTGGCCCGGCGTGCCCGAGGCCGAGCGCAGGCAGTACTCGATCGCCGAGATCAAGCGCTGGCTCGGGGTTTTCCTGCGGCGGTTCTTCCAGGCCAGCCAGTTCAAGCGCAGCGCCATGCCCAACGCGCCCAAGGTCGGCTCCGGCGGTTCGCTGTCGCCGCGCGGGGACTGGCGCGCTCCCAGCGACAGCGAGGCGGCGGCCTGGCTCGCGCGACTCGACGAGATCCCGGACAGCGCGCCAGACGTACCGGCGTGATCGGTGCCCTCATCATCGGCGACGAGATCCTGCGCGGCAAGCGCGAGGACAAGCATCTCGCCAAGCTCATCGAAATCCTGGGCGCGCGGGGCCTGCGGCTCGACTGGGCCGAATACCTGGGCGACAGTCCCGAGCTGATCACGGCGACGCTCAGGCGCACGCTCGCCTCGGGCGATGTCGTGTTCAGCTTCGGCGGCATCGGCGCGACGCCCGACGATCACACGCGGGCCTGCGCGGCGGCGGCCGCCGGCGTCGACCTCGAGCTGCATCCGGACGCCGAGGCCGAAATGCGCGCGCGCTTCGGCGCGGAGATCAACGCCTTCCGCCTGAAGATGGGGGAGTTTCCGCGCGGCTCGGCGATCATTCCCAACCCGTACAACCGGATCCCCGGGTTCTCGGTCGGCGATCACCATTTTGTTCCGGGGTTTCCGATCATGGCCTGGCCCATGGTCGAATGGGTGCTCGACCAGCGTTACGCACACCTGTTCAATACGCGCGCCGACGCCGAGGCCTCGATCATCGTCTACGGGCTCATGGAGAGCACGATCACACCGCTCATGAACGACATCGAGGCCCGATTCCGCGGCGCGAAGACTTTCAGCCTGCCGAGCATCGGCGACGACGGACAGCGGCGCCACATCGAGCTCGGCGTTCGCGGAACTTCGGGACTGGTGTCTGCGGCCATCGCGGAGATCAAGTCCGGAGTCGAGGCGCTCGGGGGCGCGTGGGAGGCGCCGGGCTGAGGCGGCTCCCGTTCACGCCAGCGAGGCACATAAGTACAGCTGGCGATGTTTCCTCCCGGCCATCCCTGCCTCGTCGCGGCTGTCGCTATACTGGCGATAAGAAATCCCCAGTAGCCGCCAACCCATCCGCTGCAAACCAAACTGGTCCGCCCATGAACGACGCACGCTCACCCAACTCTGCCCTGAATTCGGTCATTGACCGCTACAAGTCAGACCCGGAGTCCGTCTACAACACCTGGTTTGTCGGGGGCGAAGAGCGTATGAAGGCCTTTCGCGCAATCCGCCGCGGCGTGAAAGAGACGGTCGACGCGATTGCAACAGGCACCTTCGGCAATGACTTTCGCGGCTCGCCGCTCGAGGTCGTGCTTGCAGCTATCACCGAGCAGAAGCAGGTGTTCGAGGGCGCTGCGCACCCCTTTTACTGGAAGCCAAAGCTGCGCATTCCGGACATTTACGAAAACGAACCAAACAAACGGGCGTTTGGGAACTTCCTAAATGCGTGTCTTAATGCCTCGCGCGAAGACCAGGTGCTGCTTGAGTTGAGTCGCTTGGGCGACGCCCGAATCAAGGGACTGGGACCGGCGGTCGCGAGCATTATTTACTTCCTGCATCCGACGCTGATTCCCCCCTTCAACACCGCCATTGTCAATGGCTTCAACGCGCTGTTTGGTGCCAAGCAAAAGTTGGGGTCCTGGGAGAGTTACCGGACCATGCGCGAAACCATCGTCCAGGCCAACGGCGAATACCGCAATCTGCTGTCCAAGGACCTCGGCGCATTTGCGGGTTTGCTGTTCGAAATCGGCTCCAACCGGCTCATCTTGCCGGGCAATGCCGACGTCGCGCTTCAGGCCGCTGAGGAACGAGCGGCCAAGGCGGCTGCCAAGCGACACCAGGAAATCATTTCAGACCAGCAGGAAGCATCGGAACACACCCAAGCACAGCACATGCTCATCAAGATTGGCCGCGCGCTCGGGTATGACGTGTTTGTTGCCCGGAACGACCGTCATCGGGTCTGTCACGGTGACGACTTCTCGCTTCTCACCTTGGCTTCGCTGCCACCCGTCGCGCTCTCGCCCGAGGTTCGTGACACGGTTGAGCTCATCGACGTCATTTGGCTGACACGCGGCCAGCCGAATATCGTGTGCGCTTTTGAAATTGAGCACAGTACTTCAATTTATTCCGGCATTCTGCGTATGAAGGATCTGGCGCGCTCACTTCCCGACCACGAGACCCGGTTTTACCTTGTCGCGCCGGAATCGCGTGAGCGTGAGGTGCTCGCCCAGATGGCACGCCCTGCTTTAAGTGAGGCCCAGGAGCTATTCAGGCTAGGCTATCTTCCCGCAGGTGAACTCAAGCAGCACTGCGATGCGATGTGCAAATTTGGAGAAGACCATACGGTTCTGTTGAAGATCGCGCGGTCACGCGGATTGAGCACCGGAGCGTAATTCTCCGCTGGGCAGGCGAGTGCCAGAAACCAGGATTTTGGGCGGAGTCCTGCAGACCCTGGGGCACACGCGTAGTAGCACCCGAGTACGAAAAAAACCCCGGCTTGCGCCGGGGTTTCAGTGCGCCCTCAGAGAGGAGGAGGAGGGAGAGAGGGCGCGGTAAACTCTACCGTTGCGCTCAGGCGGCCTTTTTCTTGGCTTCCTTGGCGGCCGAGGTCGCGGCGGCGAAGTTGGTCTCGGCGAAGTCGGAGGCCTGCTTCGCGACGCGATTGAGGCTGTCGTAGGCCGAGTTCGCTGCGGCGAGCGCAGACTTGACGGCGGCAACCGCGACGTCCGAACCGGCAGGCGCATTCTTGGCGAACTTGTCGAGGCCGCTGACGAGGTTCTTGTTGAACTCGACGGTCTGCGCCTCGACGAACTTGGTCAGCTCGCCCTGCGATTGCGTTGCGACCTCGTAGACGCTGCGCGAGTAGGCGATGGCCTTTTCCAGGGCCGGCTGGGCGGCGGTGGCGTTGAGGCTCACCAGCTCCTGCGGGTCCTTGGCGCTGAACAGCGCCTTGGCGTAGTTGACGCTGTCTTCGAAGGCGGACTTGGTGGCGTTGAAATTGAGTGCCGACAGACGCTCGAGCGTGGCGAATTGGGTGTTCGCGAGGCTGATGAAGGCGTCTACGCCGGCCTTGTTCGTGGCGGCAATTTGTTCAGGGGTGATATACATGGTGGTTTCCTTGTGGCTCGTTGTCTGGTCGGACTGGATTCGGCTCCGGGCGCTATATGGTGCACTGCAACAATTGCAATTCTAGTCCTAACTGAGGCCATGTCAAGCTTGTTTTGGTGCGTTGCACCAATTCACTTCCCATGGCCGGGCTCCCGCTTGCGTATGTAAAGGCACACTAACACGTAACTAGCTGAAATAAATAGTGAAAGTATGTGCTTCCCGAAATTGGCGACAACCTTGGCCCGGCGGTGCGTTGACGCGTCGCGCCAGGCGGTGGTATCAACCCGAGGGCCGCGAGGATTCCCCGTTCGGCCTGAATTGAACAAGGAAAGTCGGGTATGAGCAGCGTACTGGAGACCTACCGCGGCGTCGTTTATCCGTGGCAGCTCGATCACATCGGCCACATGAACGTGCAGTTCTACACTGCGCGCTTCGACGAGGCGACCTGGCATTTCTTCGCCTCGATCGGAATCACGCCCACCTATCTGAAGGCCAACGGGCGCGGCATGGCCGCGGTCGACCAGCACACGCAGTACCTGCGGGAGCTGCATGCCGGCGCGCTGATCCGGATCACGTCGGAGCTGCTGGAGATGAAGCCCAAGACCGTCCGGTTCAAGCACCGCATGTACGACGCCGAAACCGGGGAGGAGGTCGCGGTGACCGAACTGGTCGGCGCGCACATCGACAGCGAGGCGCGCCGCGCGGTGCCGTTCCCGCCGGAGATCCTGGAACGCGCGGCGAAGCCGTCATGACCCGCGCCACGCCGCACGGCCGCACCGAATACCGGCATTTCCTCGCCATCCCGACGCGGTGGATTGACAACGACGTCTACCGCCACGTCAACAACGTCGTCTACTATTCCTATTTCGACACGGTGGTGAACCAGTACCTCATCGAGTGCGGCGTGCTCGACATCGAGACCAGCACGGTGATCGGGCTGGTGGTCGAGACGCAGTGTCACTATTTCAGCCCGATCGCGTTTCCCGACACGGTGCATGCCGGGCTGCGCGTGGCCAGGCTCGGCACGAGCAGCGTGCGCTACGAGATCGGCATCTTTCGCAACGACGAGCCGGACGCGGCGGCGCAAGGGCATTTCGTGCATGTCTACGTGGACCGCGCAAGCAACCGGCCCACGCCGCTTCCGCAGGCCCTGCGCGCGGCGCTGGAGCCCCTGGTGCCATGAGCGACACGGCAGCGGCGGTGTTGGCCGGAGACAGGCGTGCGACCGCGCGCGCGATTTCCGCCGTCGAGAACGACGCGCCGGAGGCGATCGCGCTGCTGCGCGCGATCCATGCGCGCCTGGGCCGCGCGCGCGTGCTCGGCATCACCGGGCCGCCGGGCGCGGGCAAGTCGACGCTGACCAGCGCCCTGATCGGCGAATACCTCGGGCGCGGACTGCGCGTCGCCGTGCTCGCCTTCGACCCATCGAGCCCGATATCGGGCGGGGCGATTCTGGGCGACCGCATCCGCATGGGCGCGCACCAGTCGCACGAGCGCGTGTTCATCCGCTCGCTCGCATCGCGCGGCTACCCCGGCGGGCTGTCGCGGACCGCGTCGCGGGCGATCGACGTGCTCGACGCGGCCGGCTATGACGTGGTGATCGTCGAGACCGTCGGCGCCGGCCAGTCGGACGTCGAGATCAGGCTGCTCGCCGATACGCGGGTGGTGATCTGCCCGGCGGGGCTCGGCGACGAGATCCAGGCGATCAAGTCCGGGCTGCTCGAGATCGCCGACATCTACGCGGTCAACAAGGCGGATTCGCCGCTTGCCGGGCGCACCGAGTCCGAGCTGCGGGACATGATCGGGCTGCGGCAGTATCCGGGCTGGGTGCCGCAGGTCGTGCGCACCGTGGCGACGACCGGCGAGGGCGTTGCCGAGCTCGTCGGGGCGATCGCCGCGCACGAAGCCGCGGGAGGGGTCCGTGTCGGCCCTCGCGAGCGCGTGCGCAGGCTGATGGCCGCCGGCGCCTCCGACTGGGTCAAGCGGCGCATCGAGTCGCTTTCGTCGCCCGCTCTAGATTCGCTTTGCGAGGCCTATTCAAAGGGCGAGATTGGAACGCGCGACGCGTGGCGGCGCGCGCTCGGGCTCGCTTTCGGCGAGGAGGGGGATTGAGCGGCGGCTTGGTCGAGTTCCGCGTCGAGAAGAAGCTCGCGCGACTGCACGATCCGCGCAGGAACTTCGAGTTGACGCAGGTGGAGAGCGAGATCCGCTACGATCCGCTGACCGGCGCGAGCGGGCGCATTTGTCATTTCTCGCTCGCCGAGCTTCCGGCACCGGACCTGTCCGGCATCATCGCCGACAGCCGGGCTCATTGCCCCTTCTGCCCAGGGAAGCTCGAGTCGATCACGCCGCGGTTTCCAGAGGACCTGGTGCCCGGCGGGAGGATGGGCCGGGGGAGCGCGCTGCTGTTCCCCAATCTGTATCCCTATGACGACATATCCGCGGTGGCGGCGCTCTGCAGCGAGCACTTCCACCCCATGGACGCGATGCCCGAGCAGGTGATCCGCGACGGTATCGGACTCGCCCGCGATTTCTTCCTGCTCGCGGGAGACAGGGTCGAGAACGGCGAGGGGTACGGCCTTACCACCTGGAACTACATGCCGCCGTCGGGCGCCTCGCAGGTGCATCCGCACATGCAGGTCGTGCTGACGGCCAATCCGGGCAACGCGGTGGCGCGGGAGCTGGCCGCGGAATCGGCGTTCCTCCGCAAGCACGGCGAGTGCTTCGGCCACGCGCTGCTGCGCGCCGAACAGGCGCAGGGCGAGCGATTCGTCGCGCACACCGGTGCCGTCGCATGGCTGGTGCCCTTCGTGCCGAGCGGGATGTTCGGCGATTGCGCGGCGCTTTTCCCGGGGCGGCGGACCCTCACCGACCTGTCCGACGCCGACGTCGCGGAATTCGCGCGCGGGCTGGTCCGCGTATTGCAGGCCTTTTTCAGGCGCGGGCTGTGGAGCTTCAACCTGACGTTCTTTCCTGCGCGCTTCGGGGCGGGTGACGGCTCGCACTGGCTTTCCGCGCGCGTGCTGCCGCGCTTCTACCTGAATCCGAAGCTGCACGTCTCGGATGCGTCCTACCTGCAACTGCTGCTCGAAGAGCGGCTCGCGATGGTGTATCCGGAGGCGACCGCGGCGCTGTTGCGCAGGGCGTTCAGCGCGCCTTGAGTCATGCCTGCGCGGGGGCGGGCAGCGTGCGCCGCTTCGGCACCCGGCCGAGGTCCCAGTGGGCGAGCGACCAGTCCCATACCTCGCGCAACGCGGCGTGCCCCAGCTCGCGCGGCGGCGCCTGGCCGAGGAACTCCAGCGCGGCGGCGATCGCGGCCGGCGCTCGCGCCGTGTCGAGGGGGCGCGCCAGCGTCTGCTTCGAGAGCTTCTCGCCGAGCGCATTGACCGCCGCAGGAAGGTGTGCGTATCGCGGCGTGTCGAGCCCGAGCAGGCGCTGGAGAAGGATCTGGCGCGGCGTCGACGCGAGCAGGTCGGCGCCTCGGACGACGTCCGTGATGCACTGCTCAGCGTCGTCCACGACGACCGCGAGCTGGTAGGCGAAGAGCCCGTCGGCGCGCCTGACGACGAAGTCGCCGACCTCGCGCAGGAGGTTCTGGCGCGTCGTGCCCTGGATGGAGTCCTCGAACGAGATCACCTCGTCGGGAACGCGAACGCGCAGGGCGCGCGCGGCGCGCCCCGGCAGCAGGCCATCCCGACAGGTCCCGGGGTAGACCCGCTCGCCCTCGAGCGCGAGCGCGGAATCCGAGAGTTCCCTGCGCGTGCACGCGCAGGGGAACAGCGCAGCGCTTGCCTGGAGCCGCTCGAGCGCGCGCTCGTAGGCTCCGGTCCGTTCGCTCTGGCGCATCACGGGGCCGTCCCATGCGAAGCCGAAGGCCTCCAGCGTGCGCAGGATCGAGTCGGCGGCACCCGCCTGCTCGCGTTGCCGGTCCAGGTCTTCCATGCGCACCAGCCACCGGCCGCCGAGCGAGCGCGCCGAAAGGCAGCTGCCCAGCGCGGCGAGGAGCGAGCCGAAATGCAGGGGTCCGGTCGGCGAAGGCGCGAAGCGGCCGCGGTGGATGCTCATTGGCCTAGGCCGGCACGGCCGGCATCAAACAGATTGTGCCTGTATTTGAAACCCATTGATCTCGCCATTTTAGGAAGTTGCGAAGTTGCAACTTCCTAAAATGGCGAGACATTGAAAACCCCCAATTCTTCGCCAGTTCTGTCAACACGTGAGTGGTAGAAGACTGAAGCCGGTGGACCGGGCCCTATAATGGGGCCGGTTGATGCGGTTGAAAAGCCGCGGATGCGGGGGCTGCCGAGAGCTCGGGATGCGAATGATGCTGGAATTGCTGGGAATCGGTGCCGCCACCGTGGTCGTGTTGTGCGCGTTCCTGTACTTTCAACAGGAGCGGATGCTCTTCTATCCGACTCCGCCCCCGGCCGCCGTTCCGAAGCCAGCGCGCGGCCAGGTCCAGGCGCTCCGGCTGGTCACGCCCGAGGGCATCGGGCTCGCAGGCTGGTTCGTGGCGGACGGTGCGGCCAGGGCGCCGCTGGTCATCTATTTCGGCGGCAACGCGGAGGACGTGTCGGGGCTCATCGGCGTCGCAGACCGGTTCGCCGGCTTTTCGCTCATGCTGTTGAACTATCGCGGCTACGGGGGCAGCGAGGGCGTTCCCGGCGAGTCGGCGCTGTTCGCGGATGCGCTGTTCGCCTACGACTACGCGGCGCGGCGCAGCGACGTCGATCCGCAGCGCGTCGTCGCGATGGGCCGCAGCCTCGGCAGCGGCATCGCGGTACACCTTGCCGCGCACCGGCCGGTGGCCGCCGTCGTGCTCGTCAGCCCCTACGACAGCGTGCGCGCGCTCGCGCAGGCCGTCTATCCGTGGCTGCCGGTGAAGCTCCTGCTGAAGCACCCCTTCGATTCGCTTTCGCACGCGGCGGCGCTGCGCGCGCCGCTCCTGTGCATGGTCGCGGAGCGCGACAGCGTGATTCCGCAGGCGCACTCGCGCCGGCTTTTCGATGCCTGGGGCGGCGGGCAAAAGCGCTGGATCGAGCTGCGGAGCGCCGACCACGACAGCGTCGACAGCGATCCGCGCTACTGGGAGGAAATCGCCCTGCTGCTGTCGCGCGTCGCTCGCGGAAACCGCTGATTCCCTCTGATATACTTGGATTTTCCCGCAGGAGCCCTGTTCATGGCGACGGTTGCGCTGACCAAGGAAAACTTCGAGCAGGTGGTCACCGGTAACACCATGGTGGTCGTCGACTTCTGGGCTCCGTGGTGCGCTCCGTGCCGCTCCTTCGCTCCGACCTACGAGGCGGCCTCGGAGACGCACGCCGACGTGATCTTCGCCAAGGTCAACACGGAGGAAGAGCAGGAGCTCGCCGCCGCCTTCAATATCCGCTCGATTCCCACCCTGATGCTGTTTCGCGAGCAGGTGATTCTCTACGCCGAGCCCGGAGCCCTGCCGCCGGCGGCCCTGGAGGACATTCTGGGCAAGGCCAGGGCGATCGACATGGACGCCGTGCACAAGGAGATCGCCGAGCGCAGCGCCGGCGAAGAGTCCTGACCCCGGCTTCGCCGCCGGGGACCTCGATCCCCTGACGCATCATGGTCGCGCCGGACAACATCCTTCTCGCAGACTCCGAGGCGCTCGGACTGAAGGTCCTTTCCGAGCGGGTGCGCAACCTTTACGAAGTTTCCCCTTACGCCGACGCCGCCGCGTTCGCCTGCATCGCCGTCGCCGTATACGGCCTGGACGGAGTGGTCTCGGGCAACATCCTGGTCGGCTGGGCGATCGTCCAGGCGCTCGTCGCGTGCGCGATGGTCGGCATGTATCTGCACTACCGGAGCGTGCGTCCGGCGGGAGGCGACCTGCCCCGTTGGGAGCGGGGGTTTGCAGCGGCTGCGGGGGCCGCCGGGTGCGGCTGGGGGCTGTTCGCGAGCGCGCTCATGCCGCCGCAAAGCGTTCCTCACCAGATGCTCGTCGTATTCATCGTGCTGTCCATGATCCTCGCGGGACTGGGTTCGATGCAGGCGAGCAGGCTGTCGTTCGCCTGGTTCGCCCTTCCCGCCGTCGCCGGGCTGGTGCTCGAGCTGCTGGTGCGGGGCGGCACGCTCGACCTGGAGGTGGCTGCGCTGGCCTGTGTCGTGTCGTGGCTGGTGTTCCAGGTGTTCCTCCACATGAACCGCGAAATGGTGCAGATGCTGACGGCGCGCTTCGAGAAGGATGTCGCGCTCGAGAAGGTGAAGCCGGTCAGGCCCGTTGCAGCCGAAGCGGAACAGGCGCGGAGCCCCAGCGCCGATCGCTTCGAGGCCGCGATGAATGCCTCCCCTGCGGGGATGTGGGACTGGGACCTGGCGGTCGACCAGCTCGCCTTTTCCCCCCGCTTTCGCGAACTGCTGGGCTACGCCGACGAAGCCGAATTCAACCGGGAATTCAGCTTCGGCGGGCATCTGCATCCGGACGATCTCGGCCGCGTGCAGGAGGTCATCCAGCAGCAGATAGACGGCAAGGGAATATTCGACGAGATGTTCCGCCTGCGTTGCAGGAACGGGCTCTACCGCTGGTTCCTGGGCCGCGGACAGGCGCAGTGGAACGAAGCGGGCAAGGCGGTCCGCTTCGCAGGCGCGATCATCGACGTCACCCAGCTCAAGGTGCGCGAAGAGGCGCTGCGGCGGGCCGAAACCTTGCTCAAGGAGGCGCTTGCGCAGGAGCAGGCGATCCTCGACACCGCGGTCGTCGGCATCGCGATCTTCAAGGACAGGATCATCTCGCGCTGCAACCGCCGTTTCGCACGCATGTTCGGCTATGCAGAGGACGAGCTCATCGGCCGGTCCTCGCGCGTGCTCTTCCCGTCGGACGAGGAATTCGTGGCGCTGGGCGTGCGCGCAGGGCGGGCGCTTACCGAAATGGGCCACTATGACGAGGAACGCACTTTCGTCTGCAAGGACGGAAGCGAGATCTGGTGCTTCTTCGCGGGTCAGCCCATCGACCGCGCCAATCCGGAGCCCGGCGAGGTCTGGATCACCGAGGACATCGCCGAGCGCAAGCGCGCCGAGTCGGACCTGAGGAGCAGCGAGGTCCGGCTTGCGCTCGCGGTAAGGGCGTCGGACTCCGGCATCTGGGACTGGGATCTCGAGCACGACGCGATGTTCTATTCGGCGCGGTTCCGCGAACTGCTCGGCTACCGCGATCTTTCCAACGACCGTTTCACCACCGTGTTCCGGTTCAAGGGCAATCTGCACCCCGAGGATCGCGAGCGCACGCTCGCAGCCATGTCGCGCGCGCTGGAAACCTGCGAGCCGTTCAACTCGGTGTGCCGCCTGCGCTGCGCCGACGGAAGTTTCCGCTGGTTCCACACGCGCGGGCAGGCGCAGCAGGACCTCAAGGGCAAGCCGGCGCGCTTCGCCGGATCGATCACCGATGTCACGGAACTGCGCGAGCAGGAGCAGGCGCTCGCGAGCGCCCGCGCCCAGCTTGCCGAGACGCACGCCCGGCTGCGGGATGCCGTCGATTGCATCCCGGATTCGTTCGCGCTGTTCGATGCCGACGACCGGCTCGCGCTGTGCAACCGGAAATACGAGCAGACCTTCCTGGACGGCCGCGATTTCGAGGAGTTCGCGGGCCGGACGTTCGAGGACCTGGTGCGCGACTCGATCGCGCAGGGAGAGGTGATCCCCCCGGAATTCAACGGCGATCCCGAGGCATGGCTGGCCGAGCGCGTGCGCATGCACCGTAACCCCGGCGAGCGCGAGGTGCTGTTTCAGCTCGGCGACGGAAGGTGGTACCAGGTGCGGGAACGGCGCACCCGCGACGGCGGCATCGTCGGCGTGCGGACCGACGTCACCGAGCTGAAGGCGAACGAGGAGCGCACCCGGCACCTCGCGCATCACGACCCGCTTACCGGGCTGCCGAACCGGCGCCTGCTGCAGGACCGGATGGACCACTCGTTCACTCTGGCAAGGCGCAATCGCACGCTGGTCGGCGTCCTTCTCGTGGACCTGGACAAGTTCAAGGCCATCAACGACCGCGACGGCCATCGCGTGGGCGACGACGTGCTGCGCGCGGTCGCTGCGCGCCTGCGCACCTGCGTGCGCGAGGCCGACACCGTCGCGCGCCACGGAGGCGACGAGTTCGTCGTCCTGCTGCCCGAGATGCGACAGGCGCAGGACGCCCGGCGCGTCGCCGACAAGATCATCGCGGGGATTTCCGCGCCGATCGCGATCGAGGGCCGGGAATACCAGATCGGCGCCTCGATCGGAATCGCCGTCTATCCCCGCGACGCGCGCGACAGCGAAGCGCTGCTGCGCTGCGCCGACCAGGCGATGTACCGAGTGAAGCAGGACGGGCGCAACGGCGTGAAATTCTTCTCGGAATGAATCGCGCCTGACCGGGATCGCCTGAATGATTGCAAACCACGGGAGAACGGAATGCTCGAGTTGCGAAAGGCCGGGGACCGGGGCCATGCGAACCACGGCTGGCTCGATTCCTTTCACAGTTTCTCCTTCGCCGACTATTACGATCCGGCGCACATGGGCTTCGGCGCCCTGCGCGTCATCAACGAGGACCGCATCCAGCCCGGCAAGGGGTTCGGCACCCACGGCCACCGGGACATGGAGATCATCAGCTACGTGCTGGAGGGCGCGCTCGCGCACAAGGACAGCATGGGCAACGGATCCTCGATCGTTCCCGGCGACGTGCAGCGCATGAGCGCCGGCAAGGGCGTGCTCCACAGCGAATTCAACCATGCCGCAGACGGCGTCACGCACTTCCTGCAGGTCTGGATCGAGCCGGACGTGACCGGCATCCCTCCGGGCTACGAGCAGAAGCACTTCGACGCCGCATCCAAACGCGGCAGGCTGCGGCTGGTCGCCTCGCCCGACGGCCGCGAAGGCTCGGTGCGGATCCACCAGGACGCATATGTCTACGCGGCGCTGCTCGACGGCGCCGAACGCGCCGCGCACGCGTTGGGCGGCGGCCGGCGCGCCTATGCCCACGTGGCGCGCGGGAACGTGACGGTCAACGGTCAGCCGCTCGGCGCCGGCGATGCGCTCAAGGCGACCGATACGGCCGAAATCGTGCTCGAGAAGGGCGACAAGGCCGAAGTGCTGTTGTTCGACCTCGCCTGAGCGGCGGCCGGCGCGCCTAGCGGTACAATGCGGGCGTGAAGTCGATCGTCATCGTGATCTCCGGCCGCGGCAGCAACATGCGGGCCATCGTCGAGGCGGAGCTGCCGGTGCGCGTGGCTGCCGTGATCAGCAACGACCCGGGCGCCGCGGGACTGGAGTATGCGCGAGCCAGGGGGATCTTCACGCAGACAGTCAACCACCGGGAATTCGCGTCGCGCGAGGCCTTCGACGCATCGCTCGCCGCCGCGATCGACGCGCACGCACCCGACCTGGTCCTGCTCGCGGGCTTCATGCGCATTCTGACCGACGGCTTCGTCCAGCGATACGAAGGCAGGATGCTGAACATCCATCCCTCCCTGCTGCCCTCGTTCACCGGGCTGCACACGCATCGCAGGGCTCTGGAGCTGGGCGTGAAGATCCACGGCTGCACGGTGCATTACGTCACTCCCAGGCTCGACCACGGGCCCATCGTCATCCAGGCGGCGGTGCCGGTGCTGCCCGGCGATACCGAGGAAATCCTCGCCGCGCGCGTACTGCGGCAGGAACACCGCATCTA
>Ga0082335_1007434_pt1 | contig 13231 bp, 13 predicted proteins | sample Subgrocontami58m_FD_72375 | JGI IMG/M metagenome (GOLD analysis project Ga0082335, IMG submission 72375) | Subsurface groundwater microbial communities from S. Glens Falls, New York, USA - GMW37 contaminated, 5.8 m (SPADES assembly) (version 2) ...
TCCCTGTGAAGAGATTGGTACCGCTCACAGCAAGGGCTAAGACATTAGTGTTTGTGAAGCCGGTATTGACCGCTGTCCAGCTTGTGCCATTGTTAGTGGAGAGAAAGATCCTGCCGGGGCCCTGAGTCCCTGCGAAGAGATTGGTACCGCTCACAGCAAGGGCTAAGACATTAGTGTTTGTCAAGCCGGTATTGACCGCTGTCCAGCTTGCGCCATCGTTGGTGGAGAGAAAAACGCCGCCCGAAGTCCCAGCAAAGAGATTCGCCCCGCTGATGGCAAAGCAGCGAACGTTTCCTCCATAGGGCCCGTTGGTTTGCGTCCACTGTGCCCGTGATTGGTTTAGTGAAAGAATGACCACCAACAGTAAGATGGGCCGTTTCATATGTGTCTCCTCATTTGGAACTTATTTTGAGGCAGCGTCAAGAAGGGCAACTAACTAATTCTCAAATCTCTCAACCCAGAGTTTGAGTTCTTCTGTCAGGACTCCGTACTCAATCTCAGCCGGAACCCTCGAACGGTCGAGATAGATAGGACGGAAAGAGAACGTCCCGACATGCGCTGCACAATATTTTTCCATCTGTCGAAAAACCTTTCCGCGCTCAGACCATCCTCTGTTGAGTTCTGTGCGTTGAGGGAAGAGATTGATGTCGACTCCACCGCCAGACGAACGCGCAAGAAGATGTCCCTTGTCCATCGTTGGACTACCGATTGGAGATTTTGGAAAGCCTTGCATTCTTGAACCGTCGCGTTTTTGAACATTTGCTTTTGAGAAACCGAAGGTTGCAACCACACGATCTTCAACCGCCTCCTCGTCCGCCACTTCCCCTGTTGCAATGAGCTCTGAAGAAAAGTCAAAGAGAAATTCAAAACTTCCGTCTGAGAAACGAAGAATATTCGTTTTGGTTGGAGTCATGTTCACATACTCGTCGCGCCAATCGTACGGGAGGACTTCGAGCAAATCCTTTACCAGCTCATCCTTCGTCCTTGCCGACAACTGAGACAGTATAAAGGCATAGTCTCATTGAGAAGTTTTCCATATGCACTTCAAGCTGACGGGCAATTGCAACTAACGTTAAGGATTGTATCCGCATTTGAGCCAAATGACTCTTGCGATGTCAGCAGAACCCGAGGCTCGCCGAAGGGAGCCTACGGGCATGTGCGGATAAAATTATGTCGAACGAAACCGCCTGTCCGACTCACCGTATCGCTTCCTCTCATCCAATCTCTCTTGCGGTGAATGATACGGAAGCCCTCTGCAAAAGGCAAGCCTTGATGAGACTATTGACTTTAGTTAGAATCTGCTTTCATTTCATTATCAGAAATGGTTGACATTCGAGATTATTTCCCTACATTTGAGAACACAAAGTTGCTTGTCCTTCCTCGATTGCGTACATGAGCAATCCACCGCCAAACTCTTCAACTGCGTAGAGGTTCGATGAAACGATCCCGCGACAACCGAAAATTTGTGAGAGTGCAAACCGCAAAGCCGCAGTCTGTTGCACGTCGGCTCTTCAATGAAATACAACCGCTCGTTGAGACTGTTCGCACTCATGTCGCTCAGAATGTCAATGCAGGGTTGGTCGTGCTCTACTGGAAAATCGGAGTGATTCTTCGGAAAGACCTACTCGGTGAAGAGCGAGCAGAGTATGGAGAGAAAATTGTCTCGACGCTGTCAAGACGATTAACTGCTGTGTATGGGTCAGGCTTTTCGTCAAGTGGCCTCACGCGTATGATGCTCTTTAGTGACTTTGTGCCTTTGGTACGCCACGAAGCGTGCGTAGAAACAACAATCACCTCTATGGATGAAAGAGCCATACAACCAAATTGTCGTTCGGGTTGAAAGCAGTTCTGAGGTGCGGGGAGAGAACGAACCGCGCCGAGTTCAGAGCGATGCGTCTGGGTAAGCTGCGCTAGTAAAGCCTCGTTACACACATAAAAGTGGTCAACCTGTCAAAGATGGTGAAACCTGCAATCATATCGGAAGGAACGATAGCGAGCACGATATGGACTTTTCGGGGTAAGATAGCGTTGCGTGTCCAGAGAAGGTGACGCATGAACGTGGGAGACCCCAGCACTGCGTTGGACGAACGCAGGAGCGGGAGTCGGATATGCCCATAGTAGTGATGAGAGGCGGAAAGGTAAAACCGCAAGGAGCGAAGGGGCATTACTGTAGACACGCTTAAATATATTGGTCCCAATTATAACCGAGCAGTTTTTATGCTTAAATTGAACACACAGTTGTGAGTATCCAGAAAGGGACCAATGAATGGAAGAGACACCAAAGCGATGGAGTGCGAAGAAGAAATCGGAAATCGTCCTGAGGTTGTTGCGCGGTGAGTTACTAGAAACGCTAAGCCGGGAGAACGAAGTGACGGTTGGAATTTTGAGTCAGTGGCGAGATGAGTTCATCGAAGCTGGGATAGCCGGGTTGAAGGGTCGTAGTGTGGATGATGTGCGGGTAGCTGATCTGGAAAAGAAGATTGGGCAACAAGCGATGGAAATCGAGCTGTATAAAAAAAAGAGACAATGGACCCAGAACATCCACGGGAGTTCATTGAGGCCATGAAGCAGGAGAAATCGGAAGCAACAGGAAAACATTACCCGACGCGCGTAGTGCTCGGAGTTGCAGACTATTCTTCGGCGGCGTGGTATGGAAAGCGGAAGGAGAAGCAATCAGGGCAACGGCGAGGTCCCAAGCCAGCGGTGACTGATGAGCATCTTCTGAATTCGATCCGCGATGTTATTGTCTCGTGTCCGTTTCATTCGGAGGGATACAAGAAGATACACGCACGATTGCGGCGGCAAGAGATTTGCTCTGGAAAACAGCGGGTATTGACCCTTATGCGAACGAACAATCTCCTGGCACCCGTGAGACCAAAACACAATGGTTCATCGAGGCCACACGATGGAACGATCATCACCGAGTTGCCCAATTGAATGTGGGGAACGGATGGTAAGAAGTTTCGGACAGAGGAAGATGGATGGTGTTGGTTCTTTGGAGTGATCGATCATTACAACGACGAATTGCTGGCTTGGCACGCGACCAAGAAGGGCAATCGCTTTGCTGCCTTAGAGCCGGTGCATCAGGCGGTGAAACAGACGTATGGAGCAGTGGGTCAAAGTATTGCCGACGGCACAGGATTATTCTTGCGCAGCGATCACGGTACACAATACGACTCGAAAGATTTTCAGAACGAGTTGAAGTTCTTAGGACTGAAACCTTCACCAGCGTTTGTCAGAAGTCCGGAGTGCAATGGTATCATCGAACGGTTTCACCGAACCCTGCAAGAACAGGTGTTCGATATGCATCAGTTTAGGAATCTGGAAGAAGCACGGAGGGCGATTGCAGAGTTCATCGAGCGATACAACCACCAGTGGATCATCGAACGGCTTGGCTATCTGTCACCAGTAGAATATAAAAATCAACACCAAAATAATTTCTTAAAATGTGCTTGACTAATTGGGGCCAATACAGCTTCGACACGATACCGCACGACAAACTGATGAAGACACTGGAGATGCGGATAAGTGACCCGCGAATACTGGAGCTGATACAACTCTGGCTGAAAGCCCCAGTGTACGAAGACGGGAACTATACGGGAGGAAGGAAGAGCACGGTAGGCACGCCGCAAGGTGGAGTCATCTCACCGCTGATGGCAAACATCTACTTGCACTTGCTCGACCGGATAGTGAATAACCGAGCGGGCGTATGTGCGAAGGCAGGAATCCACAGTGTGCGCTATGCCGATGATTTTGTTGTGATGGGACGGAAGCTGACAACGGAAGCGATGAAGAAGTTGCAGGAGACGATAGCGCGAATGGGATTACAGATAAATGAAGGCAAGAGCAGGCAGATAGATGCCCGAAGAACGCCATTCAATTTTCTGGGATATACCATACGCTACGACCGCAGCATCTTCGATAGCAGTAAACGCTTTTGGCACATTAAGCCCAGTGAGAAGTCCAGCAAGCGGATACGACAGAATATCAATATGTATTTGAAGCATGCAGGACATTATCCACCGAGCGACCTGGTCAAAGGACTCAACAGCAGACTACGGGGATGGCTCAACTACTTCGCGATAGAAGGAGTGAGCTACACGCACTTGCCGAAGAGGAAGCTGAACTGGTATCTTCGGGAACGACTTGTTCGATACTTCAACCGCAAGAGCCAACGGAAGACACGCTTGTATCGTCAACAAGCATTCACCATCTTGGTCGAGCAGTATGGTTTACTTGACCCAGTGAAGTATCATCCGGTGGCAGTTCTGTGAACGCCTGCGACGAAGGCTACAGCGAAAGCCGTATGCGGGAAAACCGCACGTACGGTTTGATGAGGGGGAGGGTGAGCTTGCTTTCTCACTCTCTCTACTCTACTGGCTATTCTTTGTTTTCTGTCTTCGGGAATCTAATTCAACACTGGTTTCGGTGATTTTCTTGGGAAAACTAATGATGAGACAAAAACCGTCCTATTGCACACTCCATGCATCGAACATGCGAGCAATAGAACCGATACAGTTGAATTGTGCCTTGCTGAAGGAGAGATGAATTGATAGAAGCTTTGTCCTTTACTAATTGTTGTTGGACGATCACTGTGACATTGTTGTCCTGCGTTGCAGAGAGTTGTGTAAATAGCAGACGCGCACTCTTTCGAGATGCGTTGTCATTGAACTGTCGAGCATACAACAGAACAACGGGAATAAGAGTGTTGATGATGATGTCGTTGATGCGCGCTGTGCCCAATACAGTTCTTGCTTTACCTGATGAACTGTTCTCCTCGTCTTCAGTCTTGTTTGATTGTTTCTTAGACGTGGCTTTGAAGCGGTAATGGTGCTGCCAAAATTCGTCCTGCGTGAATAAGAATAGCTCGTGTAGCCGGTTGATGCGCTCTTTGCTTGTGAGCGTTTCTGACTTGAAGATGCCGATGAGCTTGCGGAATGATTCATTGCCAAAGAGTTTTGGGAGGAGGAAACACATTGCAGCAAGCCGCGCCGTCGGGAAGTTGCTTGGTCGAAGTCGGAAGAAAAGCCAGTCAGCTTCGTTCAGCGCTTCTCCCTTGAAAGTCGGACGAAGTTGCTTCCAGCGCCCTCTAAGCCCGGCAACATACGCCCGGCTTTCTTTCTGCTGAATCGCTGTCGAAGAAGGAAGAAGCCCCGCCGCGCCGAAAAGCAAAGCCATCATCGTTGGCGCATCATCGAGAGAATGATTACGCAAGAAGTTCAACCGCATTGAGCGGGCAAGTGCGAGAAACGGCTGCGAGTTTTTTTCATAGCCGAGCGCTTCCATGATCCCTTCGTACAACAACTGTTCCCACAACAATTTATTTGTGAAATCTTTCTTGGTGTACTCCCTTTTTGGAACCGGAATCTCCGCAGGGTTGCCGTAGTAACGCGGATACGGCTCACGAACAACGTGCCGCGTTTCGTCCACCAGTTGCTTGAGTCGTTCTTCAAATCGTCGTACTTTCAGCTCGATGCGCTCGCGGGCAAGCTTCTCAATCCAATCGAGAATGACTTTCGTCGGAACATTATCATTTGACTCAACGCAAGCAAGCGAATGCGGCTTGTTCGTTTGTTCATCGAGAAGCGCTTTCGTCCATGCATGCTGAAATGTCTCATCAAGAAATGGATGGAGGAGGAGAAGAGGGATTGCTCTTTGACTTGCGGTGCGTGCAGGCGGAGAAAGCGGGTCTGCGGTCAATACAACGTGGAGAATGACTTTGTTGTAATGCGGATCGGCGTGGTGCTTGTGTGAAAGCCATTCATCCGCCTTGATGTGAAGCTCAACGTCGCCATGAAAAATTGTTTTACCGATTGAGATTTTCGCGCCGATGAAATCCGGTCCGCCGTCAGTGTTCGGCGTGCCCGGCGAAAGAATCCTTACCGCTCGTCCGTCCGATGTCGAGAGATGCTCAGTAGAGAAATTTTGTTCCTGCCAGATGCGGCGGAGAATAATTTCCGGCATGTCGGGGAAGTTCATGGCATTCACCTTAAAGACATTCCGTAGGGACACGCCATGGCGTGTCCCCGCAGAGCCTCATCTTAGAAATGTTTCAATCGAGCTACATTTATCGCATCACGCAATTTCATTGCTGCATCTCGTGCAGCCTCCGCGAAGCTCTCATCGCTCGACGCGTAAATGATTCCGCGGCTCGAATTGATAACCGCCATCTCGCCGTTCCTATCGCAGCCATAGCGAACCGCGGCATTCAAATCTCCGCCTTGCGCGCCAACGCCGGGAATCAACAGCGGCATATCAGACACAAGCTTTCGTACGCGTTGTAACTCCGTTGGTCGCGTTGCGCCGACAACCAACCCGCAATTATTCTTCGCGTTCCATTTTTTCACTTTGGCGATCACATGTTCGTACAGCGGCTTGTCTCTCGATTTCAAATGCTGAAAATCTTTTGCCCCGGCATTTGAAGTGATTGCAAGAACGAACGCTCCATGTTCTTCGTTTCTGATAAACGGCTCAACCGAGTCAAATCCCATATACGGATTGACCGTGCTTGCCGTGAATCCATAATCATCACGCAGACTCTTTGCGTACATCTCCGCCGTGTTGCCGATGTCGCCCCGCTTCGCATCGCCAATCGTAACAATGTCAGAAGGAATTGCGGCGAGTGTTTGCTTCATTGTCTGCCAACACTTCTCACCAAGCGCTTCGTAGAACGCGAGATTCAGTTTGTACGCGCAGACGAGGTCTTTCGTCGCTTCAATGATCTGTTTGTTGAATTCAAGAGTCGGATTCTCAAAGTGAAACAGTTGCTTGGGTATTCTGTTGATATCAGAATCCAGTCCAATGCAGAGAAGGGATTTGTTCTTTTGTTGGATGGAGCGGAGTTTGGAGTAGAAAGTCATTGGTCAATGGTCATTTGTCATCGGCAACAGAAGGAGAATTCACAGAAGAATAATAGTTGTTGAAGGCTCAACAAGCAAGTACCTAATGTTGCCTCTCAAACGTGCGGACAAAATCATTTTGTGGTCCCTGCTCGCGAGAATGGCAACCGACACACCCGCTGCCGCGGCTTGCAATCGAGAATGCAACTGCGCCATCAGGACTATATTCCGCCCAGAGCCAGCCGTTATTTGCAAGAGGGTTGTTGCTCTCTTTGTAGATGACGGCGTAAAGGGTTGCGAAGCCGTTGCTCGTTCGTATCTCTTTGAAGATGATTGAGCCTTCAGGGAACTTCGTGCCTGAGGGGAGCCTTCCGTTTTGCAGCGCCCTCAATGCAATTGCGTTCATGCTGACGCGAACGAGCGGCTGGTGGGCTGTTGAGCCGTTCAGCGTTCCGCTTGTAACCGAATCGGCGTTGGGAAAAAGAACGTACGAAGAAAAAGGTTGTCCCTCGGTAACGAGCTTGAACAGTTGCACATCGGTCGAGATTTGTTTTGGTGCGTTCTCCGCTCCCTGGTCTTTGCACGAAATACCGGCAAAGGTAAGCGCGCCCCCGATAAGGATGACGAATGCTGCTGCCTGCGACATGTTCTCTCTCTTCATTTCGCTCCTCGTAGTTGTAATTCACCTTCTTTCAGAAGATACCACCCGCATGTCACAAAAGTATCACTCAACATGTTGTGCATAGTGTTGAATGACCCAGTCAGGAATCTTTTCTGGTTTGCCCGTTTGCACATTGATCATCGTGCTGACGAAAACACCTTCTGCTGAAACTTTCTTCGATTCTTTGAGAATCTGAAAACCCACTTTCACGTCCGTCCCTTCAAAGGACTCCAGCCATGTGCGAACAGTGATGCGCTCTGCAATATTGAGCGCCCGTTTGAACTCTATGTACCATGACTTCTGATACCAGACCCATCCCCGCTCAATGAATTTGTCCATCGGCATACCGTAACAACGTCCCATCTGGTCGTAGCGAGCGAACAACACGTAATCAAGATACTTGGAATTGTGCACATGGTTGTTCATGTCGATATCGTCGGGTCGGACGATGAGTTCAGTTTCGAAGCGTTTGTAGCGCATGACAAGTCTTAGATGTTCAAATTAGAAAGTCTTATTTCTTTGTTGCGACAATAAAGTTCATGCCGCGTTGACGGCACCAAGTTCGGGCACGCTCGTGCTTGCGAATAGTGTCCGGGTTATCCATGAATTGAGTTCCTTTTACTTCGTGAAGCTCTTTCGTCCCGTCTACCCTTTCGACGAAGAAGTCGGGGCGATAGCCTCGCTTGTTTCCCGCTTCCGTTATGTATTCGATCACGATGCCATGGTTCTTCGTCCATTTGGCAATCGTCTTATCTCTCTCGAGCTTCTGCATGTATTGCATTTCCCAATGCGATTCGTATCGCTCCACCGAGTAGGCAGACTTGATCGGGCTTTCGAAGTCTCCATGTTCACTGGCTGGCATAAGTGTCCCCCTTCTTGTATTTGACTATGCTTGCCACCAATCCGGGCTTCTCCTTGAAGTTGCGTAGCAGATTGTAGCGGTGGCTGAGTGCGTGTGTCAAAGATTGGAGGTTGGCTGTCCCTGCGCTCTTTCCATCAAGCAGCTTTTCACGCACGTGGTCCATCAAAACATTATAGAGATAGCCCAGTTCATGCGAACCTATGCCTTCTTCTGCCAGCAGATCATTTGCAATATCGCGGATCGTATGCCTGAGTTGATCGACGAGAATGGCAATATCTACCTCTTTCTCTTCTTTAGGTGATGTATGTGTTGAAGGTGGTTCCAGAATCTGAATGAAGTCTTCTTGCACTAACTTCGTTCCTCGTACACTCTCGACTTCTACTTTTGAGATTTCAACATCAACGCCGTATTCAAAGCCTGCGAGAATTGCGGGCCAATTGGGGTAGTCCCCTTCAGCAACTTCCAGATCTTCTAAGTCACTGAAGTCAGCTTCTTCCTCTTCTTGTGGATCAGGAATCTCGATGATGTTTTCGGGCTTTACAAGCATTTGAGGTTTTCTTTTGGGAGGAAGGTCATCATCTCCAAAAAGATTTCCTTGGTCTACATCCTTTCGAACCCGTGCACCGACGATATCCCAAAGCCACTGGTGACTGAGCTTTTCATGATCGACGATTGCACAAAACTCCTGTGCATCTTCTCCGCGTATGTTCAAGCGGAGACCACGGCCCACCACTTGTTGTCCGTACACTCGCGAAGAAAACTTTCGAAGCAGGAGGATGACAGATACTGCTGGAACGTCCCAACCCTCGCGCAACATGAGCACACTCACCACTGCTTCGAGCTTGCTTCCCTTCTCGATCAGCTCCTTCGCTTTGCTCAATCCAACTTTACGCTCAAGGTTCTTTCTTGTCTCTTCCAACGCTTTGCCCTGTCTGCCTATGATTCCAGCGAGCAATCGTTCCTCTTCGCCTGACTCCTCGGTCACCACAAGGGAGTTCACTGAAAAGCCACCTTTCTCCTTGGGAAGTGACAGCATCTCGGCGGCGGCTTTTGCATCCTTAATACAGATGGCAACGACAAACAGAATGGGTTTGTACATGCCGTGACCGATACTGGAAGCGCGTCTCTTCTGTTCATGGAGGCGGTCGAGCGCAATTGCTAATTGCTTCCGCATCGGATCGGGATCGGTGACCCACTGAGTGGCGCTCAACCCTTTCTCAATCTTTTCGAACTCCTCGTCCATTTCATCGACAGTTCGCCTCTCGCCCGTTTCGGAATTGGTGTACGTAAGCTGAACAGAAGCAAGCGTTGGTTGGTACACCACGATGCTCTTGATAATCGGCGGGACTTCCGACTGTGCATCAGCGATCGTGTACTCAAACACCATCTTCGTATCCGGTGTTTTGCCGTCGGCTCTATCTGGAGTTGCGGTTGTGTCGAGGCGGAACTTGCATTTGGGCGAGAGCGCAAACAGTGTCCCGTCATACTCAGCAGCCGGCGTGTTATGCGCTTCATCGTTGAAGATGGCAAGCTGCTCAACATAGTTCATGATGAAGGCAAGATTGCGTTTGCCGCTTATGTTGGATTGGTAAAGCTGGTGGATGTTGCCGAGCACGATTCCGTTTTCTAAAATCCCTTGCGGACTCGCGCCGGCTTCAAGGATATGCAGTCCGAGTTCATTCGTGAAGTGTTCTGTTCCGGGAGGCAGGAACTCAAACTCCCTGAACACTTTCGCGTCAGCAAAATCATCTTCGAGACGGTCGCGAACGATGGTGTTGGGACAAAGAATAAGAAACTTATGGATGTCATGGCACAACTTCAGCCATGAAATGATTGCGCCAATGGTTGCAGTCTTTCCTCCTCCGGTAACGATGTTGAGCAGGATGTCCTTGATCTGCAGTAGCTCGTATGCATAGACCGCACGGTACACAGACTCCCGCTGATGGTGCCAGAGCTTCCTCGGCGCGTCCTCCCGGCGCAGATGCTCAAGGAAATCCCGTGAGAGGGGATTGATGTCCGGAAACCCGGCGTCAACCCACTCTTTGAAAGCTTGTTCGTGTCGGAGAAAGGCGTTGTACATGTATGGTCTGTTTTGAAATTCTGTCTAACTTCTTGTGACTGAATGCTTTCTAAGGAAAAAGAGGCTCAATCCGATCATAAATATGTATACTTATGTCTTTTTTGAACGATACCGATTGCTTACATTGCTTTTGGAATCGACCCACCTCTGAACTGTTGGCCGCTCCTGCCTGCCGACAGGTTGCCGTGCGTTTCCGTCTCTGGCGAAATAGGATTTGGGTTATTGTTATGCTCCTCTTGCCGTACGGAAGACGGAGATCGGGCTCCTTCATGTCTCCACTTACTTTACTTAGCCGTTACTTAGTGCAAATGTCGCAAAGGCGCTGGTTTTGCCAAAGGTCAACCAATGATACTTAGTTTTTCTTAGTACTTGACAAACCCGCTTCTGAAGGCGCTTGCCTGCAAATAAGCAACCCATTGATTCATAGTAACTTACCGAGTTTTCCACATAGTTAGGGGCTTTGGTTGCAAATAAGCTATGCCCAAAATGGAATGTATCTCGCATATCGTTTTGATGGACTCTCAGGATTCTCCAATCGTACCAGCCCGGCTTCCATCGTCTCCCGGATTATCCTCGACGCTGCGTCAGCCCTCTCTTCCGGGAGTTTGAACCTCTCTCTTAGAGACTGATTTGTCATCTTTTCATTCATGACATACCGAAGGCAAGAATGCTGGTAGCATGCTCTCACCTTATCCTTCATTTCCATCTCATCAAATTCCTTGTAAGCAAACATCACTGCATGCGTGTGCTTCTCGCCAACCCGGAAATCAGGCGCCGGAAGCTGAAACAATTCCACACTCTGCACTACCTTATCGATGCCGCTTCCTTTCTCCTCGCATATCCCAAACCTTCTCATCAGATCAGCAAGTCGCTCGTTTCGGGACTGGTACTCATCGATAAATCGCTCAGGTTGTATGAATGGCCTCCCAGGATTAGAGACCTCTATCCGATCAACGTATATTTCGATCATGACTGAAGTGCCGACCTCGTTAAAATCCTGATGGATAAGCGCGTTGGCCACAAGCTCACGGATCGCGATCTCCGGGTACATCTGAATAGTCTCTCGAAGAGCTTTGCCAATGACTTCATTTGAAGGTAGCTGGCTGCTGACATAATCGACGAGCCTTTCGAAACCCACAGCGTATCCTTTTGTTCCGGGTTTGTCCGACTTCGTCTTGGTCTTCCCTTTCCCTTCATAAACAATTACTCGGGGCGCTTTGCGATGCAATCCTTCAAATGCCTTTAGGTCTTTGGCGAACAGGATTGCACCCAAGTTGGTAACGTCGTAGACTCCCTGTTTTGCAATGATGAGTCTTTCACCTTCAAAGCGCTCGAGTACATTCTCTCGCGTTGCGGGATAAGGAAGCTTCAGCAAATCAAAATAGCTCTGCGTGTCCAACAGCCTGACAACGTCGTCCGAAGCGATTCCCCGTAGCGCAATTTCCGACAACCATGACGGTTTCCCCTCGTTGAAAATCGCACGTAAGCGATCTTCGGACATTGGAACGAGATCCTCCGTTGAGCGCATCAAGTATGCACCCTCAAAGTGATACGCTGTGCCAGTCGGCCTCGATGGAATGTGGAAAACCAAGACGCGCCCATGAGGATGCTGAATTTCTTCAACCTCAACTCTAAAGCGAAGCTTCGCCAAAATCTTACTTTGAATGTCTTCGTAGTCTTGGAATGCCTGGCTGCCAACTACCATACGAGGCTTCTTATCTGTTACCCCGAGGATGAGCTTGCCTCCGCCTTCATTGGCGATAGCAACACAGTACTTCATTAGCTTGGTGGTATCAAACTGGTTCTTTGCTTCCTTGAATTCAAGGTTTCCCTCGCTCTTCTCTTCGAGCCATTTGACAAGCTCTGTCAGTGTTGTCTTCACTTCACCTCCATCTCCAGCACCTGTGTCCGCTCGCCCCCCTGATCATCCTGCACTGAGCAAGCAATCTTCTTTTTCCCTGCACTTGAAAACTCGTACTCAACAATCAGCAGCGGCTTGCCGGTCTTCTTGTCGCGCAGGAACGCGTAGCCCTCTGTGGAGCTGAAGCGATTCCTGTAGTCAAAATCCCACTGCACGTTGGCGATGACACCATCTTTGTTCAGACTGACGGACTCGGAGACATCGAAGCGATAGTTGAGCTTACTGATGCGCTCGAAGGCGATGCGGACTTCCGGCGGCTGGATGAAGCTCAGCAGCTCGCTGTAATCTTTGTGCTTTGTGATGATGTGCTCACGGTACGCCTCGTCTTCCAAACGGACGAGGTTGAGGCGCACGAAGTCAATGCGCTTGTTCTCACGCGCCGCAAGGATCTCGACGGCTTTGCGGGCGTCCGGACCGAAGTTCCATGCAAGCATGGCGCCGAAGTTCGTGTGCCGCTCTTTGAAGATTGCCTGCGCAAACTTTGCCACGTCGTCTTTGGTGATGCGCGAGGCGCGCGACGGCTCCCCGACATACAGCGGCACGCCATGCCGCACGCCGTGGATGTTGGGCGAGACGCTCTCGGGCTTCCCGCCAAATGCCTTCACCACAAATTCTCTAAACTCCTGCTTCGGCTTCTGTTCAAGCTTTGGCGATTCATAAATTCCCCAGTTCTCCACTGTGAAATCCGGGACGGGGAAGAGCTTGCCGATCTTGTCCTCGACGACTCGTGCAATGCGGTCTGCCGTGACCGCAACGGCGATGCGCGACTGGTCGCAGGCGACCCAGCGGCGATTGAGACGCTGTGCAACTGCAGGAGTTGTGCCGCCGCCGCAGAAGAAGTCGGCTACGACGTCGCCTTCGTCTGTTG
>Ga0082335_1007436_pt1 | contig 13230 bp, 12 predicted proteins | sample Subgrocontami58m_FD_72375 | JGI IMG/M metagenome (GOLD analysis project Ga0082335, IMG submission 72375) | Subsurface groundwater microbial communities from S. Glens Falls, New York, USA - GMW37 contaminated, 5.8 m (SPADES assembly) (version 2) ...
CGACGTCGGGTTGTTTCTCCGGCAACTGGCGTCTGCACTGCACGATTAGAGCCGTCTTCACGAGCGTGTAGTGTCCGCCTTTAGGCGGACCGCCGCAGGCCGGCTGAAGCCGGCCACTACGTGGTGGTGGAAACGGCTCTAGTCAGTCGCCTGTCGTCAGTCATCAGTCATCAGTCGGATCGGATCCGCCATGTCGGGGCGCGAAGGCTGCAGCCGAGCGGTCGAGACGCGAGCGTTTGAATCTGTTGTAGTGCAGGCCCTCAGGTCTGTCAGGCCGCGCGGATCGACCGCACTGCGTGATGCGGTGCACCTCGCGCTCGAGCTGCGTCCCCGCGACCGGAGCCGTCCGCTGATGCTGGTGTTCACCGACGGCCGCGACACGGCGAGTTGGCTGACAGAAGAAGCGGTGCTCGATTCCGCGCGCCGGGTCGGCGTCGTCATTCACGCGGTGCGGGTCGGGTCGGACGGGTTCCCTGGCCGCCTCGCGACCGCATCCGGCGGGCGAACGTGGTCGGCGACTTCAGATCGCCGGTTGCGCGCGCTTTTCATCGACGCGCTGGAAGAGATGCGCGCGCTACCTGCTCACCTGCACGCCGCGTGGCGTCAACGGTCCGGGCTGGCGCGAGCTGAAGGTGAAATTGAACGACGGGAATGGAGACATCCCCGCGCGGCCGGGATATTTCGTGGCCGAGCAGACGGAGTGCCGCCTTCGGGCGGACCCCTTCATCGCCGCGGAGCGTTGGCCTGATCATCGAGCTCGAACGACACGAGCAGCTGCAATGAAACCCGCCGCGGGGCGAGGTCTGGCTCGTGGATCTCGAGTCGTTTCTCCGGCAACTGGCGTCTGCACTGCTTCGCGTGGCACGACTGGGCCTTGACTTGCGAAACGGGTTGCGCTTAACTGGCGCACCCGACCGGGTTGGGCTTGCTGCCGGCGCGACCCACGGAGCGCCACGATCACCGCTGTCTCGGCCGAATCTTTCTGACATAGGAGTCCGGTCGTGTTGAACGGTCAGCAGATACAACAGGTTCAAGGGTCTCTGGGCCGGGTTGTTCAGCTCGCCCGCGAAATCGAGGCCGTCCCGAACCTTGGGCCAGACATCTGGACGATGCGCGAGATCGACAAGAAATGTCAGGTCATTCGTGGCGAGTGCGATCTCATCGGACGTTTGGTCGGTACCGGCGACGTGCTCCACAGCACGAATCTTCCCCCCGGTCTGTGGCCCATTACCCCCGAAGCCGCGTCGCTCGCGCAGCAGCACTTGCAGCGCATTCGCGTGCTGGCGCAGGCGATCGAAGACGTGCCGAACTTCGGGCCGGACATCTGGTCGATGCGAAGAATCGACGCGGAATGCCGGGAGGTCGTCTGGCACGCACAGGCCGTATGGCCACTCGTGACCCCGCAGGGAACGGGACGCGGTTAGAACCACGACGACGCGGCCTGGACGGTCACCCACTCGACGAATGACTTGCGCGCGCCACCCGTCAATCGGCACTGATTCCCGATGTTCGGAGTGCGGAATAGCCGTGTGTCCTCAGTGCACGATCCTTCCGTTGTCTCACCTCGAGGGGCCCCATTACTGTCCCGCCTGTGGACGACGCAAGCGCCAAACAGGGTCGGACTTTCTGCGAGCCGTCTCGTATCCATCCTTGCGGCGGCGGTACGGACGGAATCGCGATCTTCAGGTTGATGAAGACCACGCGGAACGGGCTCGACGAGTACGGCAGAACCTCTTTACCGGAACCTGCTTCTCACCAGCAGGCACCGACTGCAGTCTGCTCGAGACACCGTGCGGCGCCTACGTCTTGGACGGCCTCGTCGAAGCGCAGAGAGGCGCGTTTGCGGGCCAGAAGGTGCGCGTGCAGGGCACGATTGGTGCCGTCACCCCGCTGCCTGAAGGCCGTCCGTACGGCGATCGCCACGTGCGGTCGATCACGGTGCTACAGATCGAGCTCGCGGATCTCGAGGAGTCGCTCGACCTCGAGGAGATCGCGACCGAAGTCGACACGCTCGAGCGCTGGGATCGTGACAGCCCCGACGATCCGAAGCGGCTCACCGACCTGGGCTACGCGTACTTCAGGGCCGCGTCGACCGATGCCGTGGGCGGGCGAGCCCTGCTGCACCAAGGCATACGGGTCCTCGAGCGCGCGCTGGACCTGAACCCCAAGTTGGCCGTCGCGTACAACAATCTTGCGCTCATCTACACGGTCCTTGGCCGTTTTGCGCGGGTCATCGATCTCTGTCAACGCGCGATTCTCCTGCGTCCGCAGTTCACAACTCCATACTTCGGGCTCTACGTCGCGCACGGTCAGTTGGGCCGGGCGCCAGCCGCGCGCGCAGCGCTCGAGCGCGTGATTGAGATCGGTGGCGCGAGCGCGAACGTGCGGTGCGCAGAGCTCATCCTGCGATTGAAGCCCGGTCACGCCACGCTCACCTGCCTGATCGCGACATGCAGGCAGCCGCTCGTGGCGCAATACGGCCAGAGCGGGTTCGGGGCGATCACGGCGGCCCTCCAGCGGCTCGCCAGCGCGCATCGTGCGGGCGGTGTCGACAGCCGGATCGTGTACCTCGATGAACCGGCCAGCGAGCCAGCATCGGGCGAGCCGATGGACGATCGCGCCCGTGTCGCGCCGATCAAGTCGCGGCTGGACGCGCTCTGCCGCAGCGCGCGCCTGGCCGGTGATCCAGTCGAATACTGCCTCCTCATCGGCGGCCCCGACATCGTTCCGTTCTTCGAGATGGCGGATCCGACAGCGCCCGGGGCCGTCGTGCTCTCGGATAATCCGTACGCGTCGGACGGAGCGATGGACGACGAGTGGCTCGATCACTTGCTCCCGGTGCGACGCGTGGGCCGCCTTCCGGGCGAGGCCGGCGCTCATGACCCGCGATTACTCCTGAAGCAGATCGAGAACGCGTGCCGTTTCCACCGCGATCCGGCGGTGAATGGCAAGCAGGTGTTCTGTTACACCGCGGAGGCGTGGGAGAAAGCCAGCCGGTCGGTGTTGGCCGGCCTGGAGGAGTTTCGGCTTACTGTCACGAGCTCAGAGCCCTGTCGCGTGTCTGAGTTCAACAGCGCGTGGCTGGAAGACGCGCCGTTCCTGCATTTCAATCTGCATGGATCCGACCGGGAATCGTGCTGGAAAGGTACTGGAACCCCGGTCTGGAAAGTCAGAAATGCGCTGCAGCCAGAGAGCCTGGCGTCGTACCGCGGCCGGGGAGCCGTCGTCTTCTCGCAGTGTTGTTTCGGTGCCTACATCAACGGGCGGTCCAGTGCGGATTCGATTGCCCTGAGCTTCTTGGATCACGATGCGCGCTGTCTGGTGGGGTCCTTGGCCGTGGCGTACGGCGCGGATGGCGTCCGGCGCGTCGAGCTCGAGGAATCCGACGTGGTCGCCAGGAGCTTTTGGACCTTCGTCAAGGAAGGCATCCGCTTCGGCGATGCCTTGATGCGGGCGAAGCACGATCTGGCGGAGGAGATGGCTCTGCGGCTCGGCGGGTTGGACGAGGATGCGCAGAAGACCCTGTTGTCGTTCGTGCTCTACGGTGATCCGACGCTCGCAGTCCAGTGTGAATCATGAGCGACAGTGAAGCCAGACGTGCGGCCATCTTGAAGCGATGCCCGGAGCTGGGCGGCCTGGGGTACTCCGTTCGGGAAACCGAACTGGCGGTCGCGCGGCGCCGTCTGCCAGGCGCCGGACCCGACTCGAATCGAGAGAGAAAATACACATACACGTTCCGTGCGGCGGTCGAGTCGTCGGACGTCGTCGAAATCAAGGTCACGGTCAATGAAGCGGGCGACATTTTGAAGCTCGTGACCTCGAAGTCGCTCCGCACGTAACGTCACGCGTGTTCACACGCACAAGGAGAGCGCCATGCAACGAAACGTCATCATCGTGAACGGTCAGGAATTCACGCTCGGGATCGGTGGCTGCTTCCACGACAGCGACAACAATGTGTGCGGCTTCGTCGGTTCGGACATCGTCAAGGCCTGCAAGCCGGATGACCAGAGCGAGAACTTCGCAGATGCCATCGTCAGTGGTCTGTCGAAAGCGGCCATCGAGTCGGGAGCGAAGGACCCGCGCGCCGGCCTCTTGCTGACCGCGCCGCAGATGGTCGTGCTCGGCGAAGGAGCGTGGGCAGCCGCAAATGTCGCCGAAGCGGTCTACGAAGGCCTCAGGGCATGTAGCGCAAGGAGTGAGGCTGACGAAGCGGAAAAACGAGCCAAGGACACGCAGGACCGTCTCGACAGGATGAGGCAGGGGCGCTGAGTCCCGCGGGACGTGGTGGAGGATGCGAGACATCGAAGATCCGGAGCCAGACGGCCCGGAGGGACGCCCGGTCCGGCCACGCGACGACGAGCCTGAGGATTCCGGTCCGTGCGAGCGATGCGGCGGAATCATCCGCGCCTTCGCGGGTCGCCGAGACGTTCACGCGGGACGATGTCCGCAGCGTCAGCTTCTTCTGAGTTGAGCCGCACCGCCGGCGCGCAGCGCCCGTTCGAGATCGGGAAGGGACGCCTCGGCCGGGTTGGCGACGCCCACGAGGATCTTGCCGTCGCTCACCTCGGGATCGTAGAGCGCCGGCATCCGGCGCACGAGCCCGGCTGTGACGAGCAGCGTGACGACCGTCGCGAGGATGGCGCCGAGCATCGTCATCTCGAAGATGATGATGAGGTTCGGCCACCACGCGACAATCGGCATGTTCCCCGTCTGCAGCGGCCACGCGAGCTCGGTCATCTGCACGAACCACGTGCTGCCGCAGAGTCCCAGGAATCCGCCGGCGCTGGCGATGTGCCACAGCCAGGTGGCCTTGTTCATCTCGCTGAACTCGTGGCCCTCCATCGGCTGGGCGCTGATCACCGTGATGTCGCGGTCGGCGAAACCCGCCGCGCGCAACCCGTCCACCGCACGCTGCGCGGCGTCACCGTCCGGGTACATCGCGTAGACGGCGCTCATGCCTGCGTCTCCCCGAGCGCCTGCTCCCGCGCCGCGGCTGGTAGCAGCGCGGGCGACGGATGCTCGGCCGCTCGCAACTCCCAGATCGAGATAATCGGCACGAACTTGACGAAGAGCGTGTAGAGCAGCACCAGCGCGGCGAAGGTGGAGATGGTGATGAGGATCTCGACCGGCCGCGGGCGGTACGTGCCCCAGGTATACGGCAGGTACTTGTGCCCGAGCGACGGCACGACGATGAGGAATCGCTCGAGCCACATGCCGATGAGGACGCCACACGACGCGATGACGCACCCGGTGATCGTCCGCAGCTTCTTCAGCGACAGAATCGAGAACGGCATCACGAAGTTGCAGACGACCATCGTCCAGTAGAGGGGCGCGAACGAGCCCTTCTGCGTGACGCGCAGGACCGCGATCTCGGCCGATTCGTTGCCGTACCAGACCGTGAGCCGCTCGACGAAGAGGAAGTACGCCCACAGCAGGCTCATCAGCAGGAGCAGCTTGCCAAGATTCTGGATGTGCACCGGGTGCACGTACTCCTCGAGGTGCAGGAACTTGCGCAGTGCGGCCGTCACGATGAGGAGTCCGGCGATGCCGCTGAAGATCGCGCCCGCCACGAAGTACGGCCCGAATATCGTCGAGTGCCACATCGGCACCGGAGCCATCGAGAAGTCGAACGACACGACCGTGTGCACGGAGATGGCGACCGGAAGGATGGCGATTGCCATGATGGACATCGCCGATTCGAGGCGGTGCCACTGCTTCGGTGTGCCGGTCCACCCGAGCGCGAGCCCGCCGTAGATCCGGCGGCGCCAGCCGGTCGTGCGGTCGCGCACGAGCGCGAAGTCGGGAATCATCGGCAGCCCGAGGAAGAGCACGCTGCCGGTCAGGTACGTCGAGATCGCGAAGAAGTCCCAGACGAGCGGCGACCGGAAGTTCGGCCAGATCTGGCGGCTGCTCGGATACGGTATCAGCCAGAAGAACAGCCACGGCCGGCCGAGGTGAATGAGCGGGAACAGCGCGCCGATCATCAGCGCGAAGACGGTGATCGCCTCCGCGCAGCGCGTCACCGGCCGCCGCCAGCCGGCGTTCACGAGCCGGAGAATCGCCGTGATCACCATGCCGGCGTGGCTGATGCCAATCCAGAAGACGAAGTTGGTGACGTAGACGGCCCAGAAGATCGGGTTGTTGATCCCGGTCACGCCGAAGCCGTTGTACATCTGGTAGGCCCACGTGCCGAGGCCCATCAGCACGATGCTGCCGAGGAAGGCGACCAGCGCGTAGAAACGCCACGAGGTCTGCAGCAGCGGGCGCAGCAGATCGTCGCTGAGACGGTTGGCCGGCGCGTCGCTCATACCTGGGTCTGCCGATCGAGATAGGTGACTTTGGGCAGCGTGCCGAGATCCTCGAGCAGCTTGCTGCCGCGCGGCGAGCGCGAGAGCCGCGAGACGTCGCTGTCCGGATCGTTGAGATCGCCGAACACCAGCGCGCGCGCCGCGCACGACTGCGCGCAGGCCGTCTGGATCTCGCCGTCCTTCAGCTCGCGCTTCCCGGCCTTCGCGTCGATTTCCGCGGCGGTGATCCGCTGCACGCAGAACGTGCACTTCTCCATCACGCCGACCTCCCGGACCGACACGTCCGGGTTGAGCTGCAGATGGAGCGGCTTGGGCCACTGTGGGTTGAAGAACTCGAAGAACCGGACGTTGTAGGGGCAGGCGTTCGCGCAGTACCGCGTGCCGATGCAGCGGTTGTAGACCTGCGCGTTCAGCCCTTCGTCGGTGTGATGGCTCGCGTAGGTCGGGCAGACCGGTTCGCACGGCGCCGCATCGCACTGCTGGCACATGACCGGCCGGAACTTCAGGCGCACGTCGGGAAAATCGCCTTCCCAGTAGCGCTCGACGCGCAGCCAGTGCATCGCGCGCCCGCGCCCCGCCTGATCGGGTCCGACGGTGGGGATGTTGTTTTCCGCATGGCAGGCCGCGACGCACGCGCCGCACCCCGTGCAGCGATCCAGATCAACCGCCATGCCCCATCTATGCGCCATCGTTGCGAATCCCTAATCCCTAATCCCGAATCCCGAATCCCGAATCCCGAATCCCGTCTCTATCGCGTCTCGTGCCCGTGCGGGTGTTCCCGCATCTCGCCCGCGAACATGATCAGGCTGCCGTCGGCGTCGCCGGCGCGCGCGATCTTCACGCGCGTCGCGGCCCACGCCAGCGCTCCGGTTTCCTCGTCCGTCGCCGGCGCCAGAATGCCGATCGGGTTCACGCCGCGGCCTGTGGCGTAGCGGGTGAAGTGCTCGTGTCCCTGCCCCACCGGCATCGCGACCACGTCGGGCGCCAGACCCGGAAAGATGACGGCCGGCGCGCGCACGACGCCGTAGGGCGACGTGATGTCGACGAGATCGCCCTGCGCGATCTTCAGACGCTCGGCGGTCAGCGGGTTGAGCTCGACCCAGCTGCTCCACATCGCGGAGGTCAGCGGATCGGGCATCTCCTGCAGCCACGGCAGGTGCGCGGTCGATCCGTCGGCGAACGCCTGCGAGGCATACGGCAGGAAGTGGAACGGATAGGTTGCCGCGTCACCGTCGAACGTCGGCTCGCTGTACTTCCGGGGTGCGAGCCGTTCACCCCTCGACGAGCTCGGGGTGCCCTGAGGCTCTCGAAGGGCAGACGAGCGGGCGGCGCCTGGAGGCTGGGATTTTGCGACCTCTTCCGCGGTTTTCCACGGCAGCGCCACCGGCGCCTTCAGCTTGCCGGCCAGCTCGATCAGCACATCCGGCGTCGCGCGCGTATGGTAGAGCGGCTTCATCACCGGGCCCGCCACAGTGGTGACGGCCTCAATCGATCCCGATTCCGGCGTGCTGTCGACCCACGACTCGAGAAACGAGTGGTCCGGCAGAATCAGGTCCGCGAGGACGCTCGTGTCGTCGATGAAGCTGCCGAAGCTCGCGATGAACGGCACCTTCTCCAGCGTCTCGCGCACCTTCCATGCCTTCGGCGCCCCAAACACCGGATTCACATCGTCGAGCAGCAACACCTTCGCGGAGAGCTTGTCAAAGGGCTGAGGGCTGAGGGCTGAAGGCTGAGGGCCGGCCTGCGGGGTGAAGAAGATGCCGCCGGGTTCGCCGACGCTGCCAAGCAGACCGTTGAGCGCGTTGACGGCGAGCGCGTGAAACAGACTGTTGGTGTGGGCCAGCGGCGCGCCGCCGATGATCGCGACGGACGGGTGGAAGTCGATCAGCTCGCGCGCGAGCCGTTCGACGCGCATGGCCGCGACGCCCGTGATCGTTTCGACCTCGGCCGGCGTGTAGTCGGCCAGCCCGCCCGCCCACCCGTCGATGGCCGCGCCGGCGCGGCCGGCGGCATCGGCGGGCCGCAGCTTGTTCGCGAGGATCACGTGCGCCAGGCCGAGCGCAAGCACGCCTTCGGTGCCCGGCTTCACCGGCACCCACTCGTCGGCGTTCGCCCCGGTGAGCGACATCCGCGATTCGACCTGCACGAGCTTGCCGCGCACCTGCGGCTGCCCCTGACGCATCCGCCCGTAGGCCGCGTTCTGCGCCACGGGCGAGTTCCACGTGCCGAGGAAGTCGGCGCCAAACGCGATGACGAATCGCGATCGCGCGATGTCCGGCGTCGGCAGCTGCTCGTGGCCGAAGCTGATCGCGTTCGCACGGCGCAGCACGTCCTCGCTGAACGGTTCGAAGCCGATCGGGGCGGGTGCGCCGAACCCCTCGAGGAACGCGGCGGCCAGCGCGAGCCGGCGGCTACAGCGCGGGCGCGAGAGATACGTGAGCGACGTCTGATCGCCGGCGGCGGCCAGCGTGTCGAGCTGCCCGACGAGCTCGGCGACCGCCTCGTCCCAGGTGACTTCCTTGAACTCGCCGGCGCCGCGCGCGCCGCTGCGCTTCAGCGGGTGCGTGATCCGATCCGGGTGATACGTGACCTGGATGGACGCCTGCCCTCTCGGACAGAGCCCGCCCTGGCTGATCGGATGCGCGGGCTGGCCTTCGAGCTTTTTCGCCACGCTCATCGCAACGACGCCCGCCTGACCGTTGCGGACGGTGTCGACGTCCGCGTCCATGACGCGAACCGTGACCCCGCAGCCGGCCCGGCACAGCGGACACACGCTCGGCTTCCACTCCGCGATGCCGGGCACGATGTCCTCGTCCGGCACGAAGCGAATGAGCTGGTGCTCCGGGTTGCCGCAGCCGGCGAGCGTGGCGCTCGTGCCCGTGATCGCGGTGAGCTTGATGAAGTCGCGGCGGTCCATTAGCGGCGTTTCATGTAGCGCGGGCCTTCAGGCCTGCTAGTAGTAGTGCGGGCCTTCAGGCCTGCTGTAGTAGTGCGGGCCTTCAGGCCTGCTGTAGTAGTGCGGGCCTTCAGGCCTGCTAGTAGTGACATGTCAGACAGTCGTTGGACGCGTTCTTCTGCTTGTGACAGTTCACGCAGAAACCCATGTTGTGGTCCACGACGCGTTCCGCGACGGTCTGATTGGCGACGTCGCCGTGACACGTCGCGCAGTCGACGTTCGCGCGGATGTGCGGCGCGTGATTGAAGCGCACGTGCGCCCCGTGCGTGAACCCGTACACGCGCTGCCACGGAATCTCGATCCCCTTGTCCGAATATTCCGTGACCTGCTTGATGAGCGGACGGTCGGTCGCGATCTGGCTGTGACAGATCATGCAGGTCTTCACGCTCGGGATCCCCGCGATCGGTCCCTTCGCGACGGTCTCGTGACAATCGACGCACTCCGCCTTCTTGGCGATGTGCGTCTTGTGCGGGAACGGAATCGGCTGCCGGGCGGCCGGCCGAATCGCGAAGAACTCTCGAGCCGCCTCGCCCACGGTCCGGTGCCCGGTCGTGAAGACCGACGAGGACACCTCCGCCGGCGGCGCGCCGCACGCGGCCGTGGCGAGCAGCACGATCAGACCGCACGCAGGCCTGAAGGCCTGCACTACACCAGCAGGCGGAGTCCGCACGACACCAGCAGGCGTAGTGCAGGCCTTAAGGCCTGCCGTCAGCGTCGACATTACTTCGCCTGCAGGCTCCGGAGGTAGTTGACGACGTTCCAGATTTCGGGCTCGGTCATCTTGCTCTTGTAGCCCTTCATGTCGAACTTCGGGCCCGCGCCGTCGCGGATGACGAGGAAGATCTCGCCGTCGGTCGATCCGCGGTCCCACTTGTCGTCGGTGAGGTTCGACGGATGCGTGCCTTCCGGCGCCATCGGTCCGTCGCCCTTGGCGTCGGCGCCGTGGCAGAAGCGGCAGTTCTTCTGGAACGCGGCCTTCCCGGCCGCAATCGACTCGGCGCTCGAGGCCACGGCGTTCTTCATCTTCTTCCCCTCGGCGCTTCCACCGGGATTCTGCGCGCCGGCAGAGACGGCCATCAGGGCCACACAGCCGATCGCGAGCGCAGGAATGAGGACGATCGATATACGACGCATGGTGTCTTTCAGCTCCTTGATGAGGCCCTTGGGGCTTGGCGCCGGAAGGCAGGATCGCCCGGCGCGCTGATTTTCACATACCTGTCGCGGGAACTGCAAACGTCTCTTTCAGGCCTCCCGTACGATTCCATCGTGATACCGACTTCCCACAGTCACCGGACGACCTCGATCGTCGCATCCTCGGCCGACGTCAAGGCTCCATCATCCGCGAGGCAGCGAATCACGTGGGTTCCCGGCTCGGCGAATGTGACCTGAACCGGCAGCGTCCCGTCCTCCGGCAACTTCGGAGCCGCCCAGAGCGGCGCCCAGGGCGAGTTCGCGCCCGCGCGGGTGTCCTCCCACGCCTTGGGCTGTGGCGGATCGAAGGTCACCTTGCCCGCGCCGCGGTAGACAAAGCAGGACACGTGCAGCCCGAGATTCTTTCCGACGGTAATCCGGGTCGGAGGAGACATCGCCGGATTTCTGGGCGGCGTGACGGCCGTCGATTGCGCCGCCGCTCGCGCCTGGGCCGCTGCCACTCGCGACAGGTCCCGCGGCTTCGGAATGCCGTCGTCCTTGACCTCGGCCACCAACCTCAGCGGCTCGCCCACCTTCACGTTCCGGGCTTTGATTTCCTGGATGCTGACGACCGGCGGTTTGTTGCCCCGGACTTCCGGACTGCTCGTCCCGGCGCCGAGCGCGCCGGTCTCAGACGCCTTCACCACATCGTCGACGATGTAGTCGGGCCGGAGCGTCGCGTATGCCTTCTCCGTTTTCCCGTGCGCGGTGAGCGTCCAGACCAACTCGTCTTTCTCGGTGAAGCCGTTCGGCACGCGCACCCGGAAGACGAAGCGGTTGCGCCGCGGCAGGAAATGCGTTGGCTGGCCCTGATCGGCGCCGCCGATGTTGAAGCCGTTGTCAGGGCCAACCGGGATGTCGATCTCCTCTTCCCAGTTCCGGTTCATGTATCCGAACAGGAAATAGCGGGCGCCGTCGGCGCCCTGCTCCCATCCTTCATACGCCGGCGAAATGTTCTGGCCCTTCGTGTACGTCAGCGACTGCGCATCGGCCCCTCGCGCGATTGACAGAAGGGCTGCAACGACCAGAATGAAATGCAACGTTGCCTTTTCAAACACCAATTTCACGGCTGCGCTCCTCCGGCGGTCCTGGCGGGCGGGGGCGTGACGAGGCACAGCGGGCACCCGATGACCACGTCGTTCTTCGTCAGGTGGAGCTTCTCGCGGCGCCTGGCCATTTCTTCCTGGAACTGTTCGTCGGTCAGCGCGACCCGCATGCCGAGGTCGATGAACATGTTGGCCACCGACCGGTTGCCCGATCCCTGCCAGTTTCGCGGGTCGGGGACGTTCTTGTTCGACGGCGAATTGTCCATGAAGCCGACGATGTGCAGGATGGTCCCCTTCGGCAGCACCGGCGCAGAGTCGTCCGTGTAGTCGTAGCCACGCACCCAGTTGTGGTCGTACCCGACACAGTTGAGCGTCTGGATGTTGTAGCCCCAGATCGCTTCGAGGCACATGCGCGCCCCGGGCGCGTGCAGGTGCGGCTCGAACGAGATGATCTTGGTGTTTTGTTGCAGCACGGTGTACGCGTGGAGCTGCTGGTTGCCTTCCATCGCCTTGATGTCGATGTCGACGCCGTTGCCCAGGCCGAACACCGCCCGCTTGTAGGTGGGCTGATACCCCTTCGGCATCAGCGTGAAGCCGATCTCGAGGTGCGACCGCGTGTCGCGGCCGTTCGAGTGGAGATGGACCGAGTCCGAGACGATGCTCGATCCGGCCTTCAGCAGCCGCGCGGACTTCGGATCGAAGAAGTCCGCGTTGCGGCCTACTTCGTGGACCGGCCAGTTCACGCTCTCCTCGTCGTTGAAGATCGCCAGCGGATCGTTGGCCGGACCGGACTTGCCGTCGAGCACTTGCGTCCGCCAGATCATGTGGTGAAACACGAACCGGCCGCCGACCGTCGCCCGGCCGCTGCCGGCGTGGGAATCGACGTCGTTGACTTCCTTGATCTCGAGCGCGGCCACGTACCGATCTTCGGTAAGGCCCGTCGGAACGCTCGGGATCTCGCCCCACCAGTCGGGGACATCGCCTCTGACGAGAATCTCCTTCGTCTTGACGATGAGGTCGGGCGTGCCGATCGCCCAGCCGTTGCGGTCGGCATACACCTTGGGCGGCGGCATGTCGGCCGGATTCCCGCGCGGCGCGCCGCTGTCGGCCCACTTCGCGAGCGTCGTGATCTCGTCGTCGCTCAGCGACGGGTCGTTGTGGAACTGCTGAATCCCGATGTTCTTTTCGACGTACCAGGGAGGCATCACGCCGGCCTTGGGGCCGATGCCGGTCCGCTGCTTGATGGCTCTCGCCCAGGGGCGCGCGTCCTCGTACGTGACGAGCGACATCGGCGCCACGCCGTCGGGCCGGTGGCAGTTCTCGCAGCTGCGCTGCAGAATGGGTGCGACGTCCCTGGTGAAGGTGACGTCAGCCGGAACACCAGCCGGTGCGGCCTTCACGGCGTGAGGCGCCACGAGGCCGACGACCGCCGGGAGGAGCAACGCCACCCCGAGGGTCCACTGCCAGCCAGTCTTCTTTCCAGCGCCCATTGAACAGCTCCTTGCTGCAAGTTTGGCAGTTTATAGCACTTTTCGGACCCGATTCAGCCATTTTGTCGTGATATCCGCGCCCTGAGCCATCGCGTGGCTGGTGGCTGGTGGCTGGTGGCTGGTGGCTGGTGGCTGGTGGCTGGTGACTGGTGGCTGGTGGCTGGTGACTGGTGGCTGGTGACTGGTGGCGGGTGGCTGGTGACTGGTGGCTGGTGACTGGTGGCGGGTGGCGGGTGGCG
>Ga0082335_1007439_pt1 | contig 13224 bp, 18 predicted proteins | sample Subgrocontami58m_FD_72375 | JGI IMG/M metagenome (GOLD analysis project Ga0082335, IMG submission 72375) | Subsurface groundwater microbial communities from S. Glens Falls, New York, USA - GMW37 contaminated, 5.8 m (SPADES assembly) (version 2) ...
CTGCGCGCGAGCGGCCTGGCCCTGGGCGGCAGGGGCGGGGCACGGGACAGCCGGCGGGGCAGTCGGCGCCGCCTCGCCCGAGCACCGCGCTACGAAGTCGAGCAGATCAGTGCGGCGCAAGTACAACCTGCCGCCTACGCGCGCAACGCGCAGGTGAACCCGCGTCCCGTCTGGTGCCCGCGATCCAGACTTGAACCAGCGCCAAGCCGTGCTCGGGGCGATGGGCCTTCCCATTCGTCCCGGCCCGAGCCATGTCCGAAGGGCCGCCGCGACCGGCAGCATTTCTTGTGTTTCGTTCATGTCCGCGTCCTCTCAATCGTGACGCGGGCATTCTGGCGTGATTCGCAGTCGGCGGGGCCGCTCGCCGAATTACGCGCCGAGAACAGCGCGCCCCGCAAGGTGCTAGATTGCTGGCCTACGGGGCGTCGGGTGGGATTCGGGGAATGTCCCGCTTACCGATTTACCGCGGGCGGCGACACCGTTCGCAGTCTGTCGGCGGGCGGCCGGGGCCGTCCTTCGGGACGTGAAGCCAGCCCGCGCAATCGGCCTTCGAGCAGCGGATGATGCTCCCGTGCTCTTCGCGACAGGCGACGTATTCGAGCACGCGCACCCACGGATCGCGCGTGACGGCTTCGCGAGACATGGGGAGAGTCCGGGAATCCGTCAGCCCCATCTTGGCGGCCCTGCCGTTGCCGCGCACCATGACGGTGCCCGGCGAAGAGTCCTGGGCCAGCGCGGCGGGCTTCGTATTGCGCACGCGCCTACTTGGAGTGGTCGCGAGTACCGCTTCGGCAACGGCGCGCCAGCATTCCTCGGGTGTCGCGTCGCGGGCGACGGCATCGCGGTAGGCTAGCTTCGCTCGCGCAGCGGGATCGCCATTGAATTGCTTGTCCGGCGTTGCGTATCCGATCCCCGCCGGATGCGCGCCGACGACGGCGAGCGCCCCTTCGCACGCCCGGATGCGCCCCTCGCCGGCAGCCTCGATCCACTTTCCCGCGTTCACGGCATCGAGTGCCAAGGCGACAAGCCCTTGATCCTCGGCATCAACGTGGATCGGATGCCGGCAATACTCGGCCTGCACCCGGCTCGGCGGCAGCGCCAGGAACCGGGGCAGGATTTCGCCCGCCATGTAGTCGCCGTGCTTCGGCGTGGGTTCGCTCGCCACAACTACGCCTTCCCGCGCTTGCGTCCGTTCCGCTTCGGCGCGGGCTTGACCTCGGGGGCTTGAACGCCAGTCCACGCTTCGGCACTGTTCACGTTGCACGGGGGGCCGAAGCCAGCCTTGCGCATTGCGCTATGCAGCATCTCGTCTATCGATTTGGCGCCCTTGGTGCTTCTGATAACGATACGTCTCTTCATGATCGGTTCTTCGCCCCATAGGTGTACCACCGACCGTCTATGATACAGCCCACAATCTCCTGTTTCAATGCGGCACACATCGCAGAGAGTTCCCGCCCCATCCGGTCCAGACGCCTTTGCTTGAGACGCTCCGGCGCGGCAGGGTCGAACCAAGACTCAATCACCGTCACCCTGTCCTAGTGCGTCTGCTTGCCGCTCCGCCACACGCCTACCCCCCTCCCGTAGGCCGTTGCACCCCCGAACAGGCGCGCGAACAGCTTGAGCAACCGCACGGTCCACTTGTCCTGCAAGTCCACCGGGATCGTCTTTGACGTGCGATCACCCTCGGGAACGAAAACGAGCACGCGGTGGGCGGGAGCGGGCTTCAAATCGTCCACTCGTTGTCTCCTCATCGACCTACGCCACGGGTTCGCCCCCCCTACCAGTTCGGCGCCGGCGAGCAGGTACCACAGACATACTTCGGGTACAGAACACCGCGCTTGTCTCGGGGATCGAGCCGCTTGAAATCGTCGCTTGCCTCACGCGTGGAAACGAACGCGCCAAGCCGGCGGGCACGGACGCCATTCCGTCTCCGGTATCGTCACCTTGTCCCGCACGCATCCCCCTTCCCGGTGCAGGCACGCGTACGGGCCGCGCCCGTTGCCTCCCGGCCGCCTCCCACGTCTCGAATGGTTCAGGTAGTACCGGAACGCCATGTCGCTCCCTCCCTATCCTAACTTCTCCTTGACAGCATCCTTCGCCTTCGCCAAATCCATCTCAGCATAGACCTCCGTTACGGCCGCCGACGAATGTCCGAGCACCACGCGCGCCGCCTCGATCCCCAGCTCCCGCCGGAGGAGCGTCGCCGCGTTGTGGCGAAGCTGATGCGGGTGCCAGTGCGGAACGCCGGCGAGCACGCACGCGCGGGCGACGGCACGGGCGTAGGCTTCCGGCGCGTAGGCCTCGAAGCGAAATGCTCCCGGCTCGCCTTCCTGCGCTTCTTCGCCTGGGCGCGCGCGTGCGAGGACCCCTCCGCGAACGTCCAGTAGCGCGCGATCATCTCGCCCACCGTCAGCGGAACGGGAGCGTTCGCAGCCCGGGGCGCCGCGATCCGGCGGCCGTTCGTGAGCCACTCCGCGACCGCACGGTCATAGGCACGGCGCGATTCCTCGGTGCCGAACCGGCCCAGGTACACGTCCACCCCGTTGAGGGCGACGACGGCCTGCCCGGAATTTTTGTGCAGCGAGCAGGCGGGGGTGCGGTGAACGAGCTTCGGCATGGGCGCGACCTCCAGGGCGAGCACAACGCCGTATGTACGGCGTTGCGAAGCCAGGATTGCCGCGCCGCCCGACATGGGCGGGTACGCTGGAACCCGCGTTCGGCTTGACTTCCAGGGAAAGTAGCGGGGGTGGGATTTGAACCCACGACCTCCGGGTTATGAGACGCTTTTATTTGCGCTCCTGGAAGTCTCGAAACCCTTGTGATTGCTGGGTTGTAGCCGATCCGCTCGACCCTTGCAAGCGAATTCGACTCGGTGCGGAGGATTGCGGACTTACGCGAAGCGACGCGGGCCAAGGGGGTACAAGGGGGTATGGCCCGTGCGCCGCACCGCGTCATGAGGGGGAGCTTTTGGGACGCGCATTTTTCGTTGGGGGGCTTTCCACCCTACCCCGCGCGCGCAGGCGTTCAGCCATCCCCTGGGTACCCCGCCACCCCCTACGCCTTCCCACCTCTGCGCCCCGTCCGCTGCGCTCCCCTGCGCTTGTCAGCGCCGCAGGCTGACCTGCTTCGGACGGAGGTCGCCGCGGGCGATGGCCGTCCTACCCATCGTCGGCAGGAGGGCGGCCAGGGCGTCGAGCCCGCCGCGGCCAGCCTGCGGTCAGAGCAACCCGAGCCGACGCAGAATGGCGATGTACCCTGCCAGATCCAGTGTGCAGTCAATAAGGGCTCGGAGCTCTTTCTCGGTCAGTTTCAGTTGCTGCCGGATGCTGTGCTGCATTGGCAAATCACCTGAACAGAACGACCGCCTTGTGCGCACGATGACCCTGCCCTCGTGCTCGAACCATGCGTGTAGATCTCGCCCTCGTCGCGTCTTTAGATTCAGCTTCTTTACGATCCGGTCAAACTCGCTGGCCTTGATCGTCATACCTGCGGAGCTTCCTTCTCAGGACTTCCAGAACCGACCGCAAGTCTTCGGACAGCCGCTCCTTTTGTTCCTCCAACTCGAAGAAGAGTTGGACGATCGCGCGCTGAAGGTCGCCGATTGCTTCGGAGATGTTCTCACCAAAGCCGAACTCGTTGATCTCTGGGGCCTCTGCGATTACCTTGGTGCCATCTGCGGTGTCTTCGGTGGAAAGAAGTACCCGCATTGCGTCTGTGACGCGCAATCGCCGGTCCATGACTGAACCCAGGAGTATCTCGCGCGGCAGTGGAAAATGGATGGCGTAGATCACCTCGGGTTCTGACTCGCTGCTGCCCGCCCTATCCTCTGGCGGACCAGAGGCTGCGTCTAGGCTCGTGGGTTGTGGGAACTGTTGGATTGCGGTCATCATGCCCTAGTCCCTCTACCCAGATGATCTGAGTACAACTTGGAGCGAAGCGCTTCCCAGGAACATCGAATTGCACCAAATCTGAAATTCGTACCGACCCGCCTCGGGAAACGGTAGGGGCGGAAACTGAAGGTGAAAATCGGAACTTTGTAGCCGACTCGGCACTTGCAATTCGCAAGCAGCGCCAGCGAGCAGTTCCCCATCCCTAACCTTGACGAATCTGACCTCGATTTTATAGAGGCCCTCGGCATCGGCCAGTTTGAGGTAGACGGACATTGGTCGCGTGGTCGGCAACTTGCCCGCATTGATGTTGTCGAAGATGCCTATCAAATTGCGCTTTCCGCTGCTCGGATCCGCGACGGCTACATCGCAGACCAGAGCGGCGAGGAGCATCGGCACTACCGTGCTCTGAAGCGGCTCTGCCATGGCACCAGTGATCCTCACGAGACACGATAATCCTAGCATCGGCAAGTGGAGCCTGACAAGACCAGAGCGCGCTGTCGGCCCGATCGGCTTCAAAGGTTGGCCTTGAAACCCCGCATCGCGTCATGGGAGTGACCCCTTGGGACCGCCACCGTGCGTCTTGAATCGGGCAGCGAAAATTGCGTGGGGACGATCCCAAGCCACCTCACACGCGCAGCGGAAGAGGCATCCACCGGGTGCCTCCCCCGTCGCCCTGAACTGGCAGCGCAAAATTGCGTAGACTCGTTTCCCCTCCACCTCTCGCGCGCGCTTGAAGGGGCATCCCCCCGGCGTACCCCACCCCCACCCCCTCGCGCGCTACCCCTTCGCCCGCCCCCCTGCCGTCATGCCGCAGAGTCGGGCCAGCGACGCAAGCCGCCTCGTCTCGTCCTTCTCTCCCAACGCGGCGTCGAAGGCTTCAAGCCCACGCCGCAGACACTCGCGGGCGAGGGCGTTCCTCGACATGGCGGGCATGATGCGCACCAGGGCATCGAGGCGCGCCACGTCGGTGTCACTCAAGCGCAGCGGCAGCGTGGTTCCGAGGATGTCCGCGTCCTTGTCCTTCGCCATGTCTCGTCACTCCCCCTACGCCACGGCCGCGCGGGCCAGGATCTTCCGAATCGTCTCGGGCGCCCACTTCCCGCCGCGCTTCGTCGCCCGCCCCTCGGCGGCCAGAGTGTCGGCGATCTCGCGCAGGGTGCGCCCCTCGGCGCGCAAAACGGCCATGCGGGCCACCGTCTCGGCCTCCGCGGCCACGTTCACGGCCACGCGGCGGCCGTTGGCGTCCACTTCGGTGCTACGGACGTTCGCCGGAGCATTCGGTGGCATTGTCTGGGAAGGCGCGGGAAGGGTGCGCGGCGGAAGGGCGGGCAAGGGTGAGCCCGTTCCTGGACGCGCTACAGGGCCGCAGGACGCGCGCGGGCGAGTCGGGCGAGGATTCGGCCACGCGGGGGCCTGGACGGGCCGCTACGGGGCACCAGGGGCGCGCCCGGGGCCGTCGCGGGCAGGTGGGCCCCCGCCACGGGGCACGGGGGGCGTATGCGTCGCATACAGACGCATACGGCAGGTTACAGGTTGCGCAAGCGCGTGGTAACCAACCCCTCACCCCGTCCTCTTCGGGTGCTACTCGCAACCATCGCACCGCGCGGGATCTTGCGCGCGATTCCCGCACGTCGGCGGCGGGTTCACGGCGTCATTCGCGACCGTTCCACCAGAGGCGGGCGGGACGCAGATCCGCGCGAGCACCGCCCGCACGTTTTCACGGGGGCCGTCGTCAAGCGCGGGCTTCGATGCCAACTGCACGGCCGCGCCAACCAACACCCTCGCGGCGGAGATTCTCACTTGCGGAGCGGCGTCCGCGTCGGCAACCACGGCGGCAAGGAAGCGCGCGGCCTGGACGGCGGCGGCGCCGACGATGGCAGCCCGAAGGCGGCGGCGATGGCGGCGAACCCTATCACTACTCGACATCGGCCGGAGTCTGGGCATTCTCGGTTCCTCCCAAGAGCTTCACCAGGTCGCCAAGGGCGCGCACGGCTAGGGCGCCCAGTTGGCCCCGCTGCTTGACGATCAACAACGGCGTCTTGTGCGGGGCGTACCTCCGGGCCTGGGCCAGTCCGGCAATCAGCAGCGCCGGGGGCTTCTTCCTGTACTTGGCTTCGACGGTGAACGGTGAGCCGGGCGGCAGGTCCACGTCCGCCGCAACCTCGGCCCGGTCGGCTCGGACGTGGCGTTTACCCCCGAGGACCTCGGCGGCATCGCGTTCCAGCTGCTTCCAGGGAATCGTCACGGTCACTCTCCTGCGCGTGGTTCGCAGAACGCTTTCACTCCGATCAGGTAGCTGTTCCACCAGCGGGTGAGCACCTCCCGTAGTTCCGCCAGCTGGGCCGGGCCGAAGGGCCTCCACCGGCTGATTCCGCCCACTGCGGCCTCGGCTTCCGCGATCTCGTGCGCCAGGTCCAGCCGATGCTCCATGGTCCAGGCCAGCGCGCCCGGCACGTATCGCTTGCCCATCTCGTTGACCGCCTTCTCCACCAGGGCGACGAATGCGGCTTCCCCCTCGGCCTCCCGCGACACCGCCTCCTGTTCCAGGTCCTCGGCGTCGGGAGGATGCGCGGGCAGGGGGGCGAGAGGCACCCCAAGCCCCCGCCGCTTGGCGAAGTCCCGGGCGACCGCTACGTAGTCGAAGCCCATTTGATGCCTCCCTTCTCAACAACACCCTGCGAGAGAAGCGTGAGAAGCGAAGAAAGCCCCCTCCGGGAACGCTTGCCACCCCTTCTCTCGCTTCTCTCGCTTCCTTCGCAGGGTCAAGTCACCCCGTTGGGGGCGATGCGCCAGGCCTCAGCGGATCTTCCCCCCGTACGCACCATCTCCACCTCGATCTTCTTCTCCAGCACGAGATGATCCCGGAGACGGTCCAGCGTAGTCGCCTCCTCGTGCCCGCCGAGGGCAGCATGGACTTCGGTCCGGGTCCGCCAGCCGCCGTTACCGAGTAGGAGGACAACGCGATGCGCCAAGTGGTCGACCTTTCCCCCGCCGAAGATGTAGGACGCGGAGTCCTCGCAGTATCGCCATGCGGCAAGGGCGGCCTGCATGTCCCCGACCAGGATCTCGTGGTGTCGCCCAAGTAGCGCGTAGACCAGGGCAAGACGGCGGACATAGGCATCCGCGCGGGCGGTCACGGCCCCCAAGAGTCCATCCCGACCATCGGTCAACGCGGGGTAAACCTCCGCGAAGAGGGCCTCCGCATCTTCGGAGAATCGAATCCGGCCACAGGTCTTCACCCAATCGATACTCGCGCGCATCTCGATCAGGAGCGGGGCGAAATCTACCGTGTCGATCCGCCCACCGGAGGGCAGGTGCTTCGACCGCCGCGCGCAGACCCACAAGAACCGGTTGGCGAATCCGTTGAACATCTCCGTTTGGTCCAGTCGCTTCCGCAGTTCTTCCTCCGTGATGTGCGCGACCACGGAGATGTGGGCGTCCGTCGCCCGCAGCGGATTGGTCCGGGTCGGAACAGCAAGCATCCGGCCGTCCCACGCATCGCGGAGTACCGCTGACAGCGGATTCCCGTCGCGCTTCATGACGGTCAGCACCCGCGCGAATTCTCCATCCCGAACAAGCAACCGCTTGTCCTCGACGCCCCAATCCCCATCGTCTTCTTCCGCACCGTCGCCGGGTGGATCACCATCTCGGACGGCGAAGATCAGCCCCTCACCGGACGCAAGACTCGGAACTTGGCGCGTCGGGAACTCGCTGTCGAGAGTCTTCATCACCATCTCGATGTAGCCCCAGGACGTTCCCTTCCGGCCGCCCGCACCGGTCGGACCAACCACACACATGAACAGCAGCGGGGGGTGCCGGTCAGCGCCAACCACGAAGTGCGCGTTGCGACCCATGAGGTTTCCGGTGGCGGTAAGGAACTGGAACAGCAACGCCGCAGGGTCCGATTCCGTCTCGGGCAGGACCGTGCGAACGAAGGCCCCGGCTGGCCCGAATAGAGCCTCATGGGCGAGTGGCGCGGGCCAGGTCGGCGACACCGATGGTCGATGCACGGCGGATGGAGTCGCGGCTGTTGCGGGCACCGCGTCTACGCCGCGCGGCGACAGCCCGATTCCGAGTTCGCGGGCGATCTCGGCCGTCGCCTTGCCGATGGGTCGGTTTCGCCGCCAGGATTCGAGGGCGAGTGCATCCAGCATCACGGAGCCACCAGACAGGCGTGCGCCGTAGCCGTTCACCCCGCCATGGCCGCAGATCAACACTTCGGCGCCGCCCGCCGATGGCGTCCACAGCCACGCCGAGGGGTGTTGGTCGGGCGGGTGCAGCGGGCACGATACCCGGCGGCCCTTGATCGTCGCGCCGCACTTCAGAAGCACGTCCCGGACGGATAGACGGCGCCGAATCTCTTCCCGCACTTCGTCCCAGTCGTTCCCCGTGGAAGTCTGCCTGACGGCCTGTTCGATCTCGCCCGCGATGGGATCGGCCGCCTGCATCGCCGTGATGCGCGTGTCCCAGTCACGCCAGAGTGCGAACAACTCCGGCGGGAGCGGCGGGAATCCCCTCAGCGTCCAAGGATCTCTTCCGACCTGCCATGTGTACGGCTTTCCGGTCTCGGGATAAATGGACGGGGGAAGTACATCCTGCGCTCCAGCGCAGCGCAACTCGAAGACGGTGTAGGCCTCGCCGTTCTTGGCGATCCAATGAAGCTTGCGCGTAGGGAGTGGCACACCCGCAGGCAATTGATACCACCGCTTCGCCCGGCCGAACCCGCCCTCAGTCGCGCATCCGGAAGGTCGAAGCGCCACCAGATCCACACCGCCGGCATCAAGCGCGATACGGGCCTGTTCGAGTGCATCCAGGTCGAACGTGCCTGTCCCACTGGCTTCGTGAATCGCCCCCATGCCTTCCGCTGGAGCGCCTTCCCAATACTCGCCGGCCTGCGGACGATGCGTCCAATCGTCCAGGTGGGGTGCTTTCGTGCGCGGGCGCAGCGGAGTAAGCGCAAGTCCGAGGGCTTGGTACGCGCGCGCCCAGTCGGCGGTGGAGGCGGTGGCGGCAGGCATTGCCTCGGAAGCGGTGCGAGTGCTATCCACGGCGGCACCCCCGGCGCGCGCGGCGCCGCTTGTCGGCGGGGCGATCCAATCGGGCCTGCGCCGGATCGGCAGGAAGGATGCCCGCCTGGCGCAGCACGGTCACGGCTTCTGCAGAGGTTGCCGCAGTAGGCACGGCAACCATGGCGGCCTTCGCGGCCGTCAACGGAGTCGTTCCACTGCACGCGCGCTTGAAGTCCTCGACGGCCGCGCGTTCCAGGAAGAGTCGCCCGCCGATCCGCGTGAGCCGAAGGAAGGTACGTTCACCGGAGGGCGTTCGCGCGCCCCTGGTTGCCCATCGCCACGCCGTCGCCGGGTTCGTCGCCCCCCCGGCGCGGGTAGGCGGTAGCCACTGGCGCAGCGCCATCGCAAGAGGCAGGGTATCGTGGCCCTCTTCCATGTTCGCCATCCTCGACAGCCAGCGCGCCGGATTGGCACGCTTATGCAAGAGACACGAACGTGGCCTAGAAAGCGACGCGGAATCGGCTGGGAGCGGCCAGGCAGGCGGGTTAGCGGGATCGACTCACTACGCTTGATCTTCGCGGGCTTTCGCGGCGTCCAGTGCCAGCTTGGGGAGCATGGCTTTGACGCGACACTCCAGGGCTCGGACGGCGCGGCGCAGGACGCGAACAGGCACGGCCGGATGGCGACGCGCGAAGGCTGCAACGGAGTGGGAACGGGGCAGGCGCTGGCCCGATAGGAGGGCTTCAAGCCACGCGGCGGCGCACTTTGCAGCACGGCGCCATTTACCGCCGCGATCCTCCTCCTTATCGAGTAGTTCACGAACCGCAGAGGGAACGTGCGCGAGAGGCGCGCCTTCGCGTACTCCCACGGCCTCAATGGGCGGCGGCGCCTTGCCGGCGGGCAGCTGGCCTCCCCCCCGGCGTAGGCGCATCCTCTCACGGGCCGCGCGCCGATTTCTCAAGGTAGCTTCCGAAAACGCTTCGTCGTCGGGAGTCTTGAACACGGCGCGGCGAAGGCGGCGGAAGAAATCGGGAAGCGGCAGAACCTCGGCGGGGATCACCTTCGCCTTCCTCCCGCGCCGCTTCACCCATCGCGACCCCACGCGGACCTCACCCCGCTGGCGCGCCCGATCCACGGCCAGCACGGCATTCGAGAGGGCGAGATTGGCTTTCTCGAAGTCCGGCGACTCGGGATCGGGCAAGAGGGCGAAACCTTTCGCCCACCGGCGCAGTGTTCTGACGGCGAACGTGGGATCCTCCAGCGCCGCCGCCGCGAAAGGCATCAGGATGGAATCCTCCGGTGCCGCCCCCGCGTGGAGCATCCGGCCGGCAGACTCCACGAGATACCAAAGCACGGGGCGTAGCTTCCGCTGATCCTCAGCGGACAGGCGAGTTGTGCGCATCCAGGTGTCCAGCGCCGCGTGAGCGGCCTCGAAGCCCTCCCGCACGTCGCACACTCCGAAGCCCAGTTCCAGCTCTCGGGCCTGAACTGCGCGAGTCCATACGCGCATGTCAGTGTGCGGTTCCACGTCGGGAAACATGGCCTGAAGCGCGCCCAGCCACAGTTGCGCGCGAACGTACAGCCGCAGTCCGCGCAGGGCTTCCCGCTTGAATGCCCCGTGCGGATCGAGGGCCGCGCGCCACCGCTGTAGCGAATGGCGTTCGAGTGTCAGCACCACAGTCTTGAGAACGCGCAGGTGCTGCGGCCCTTCGAGCCGTTCATCATCCGTCACGAGGTCGTTGCCCATTCTACTTGCGTGACTTGACCCACGCGTCATATCTACTTTTGGCGCGCCCGCCGCCACTCCTCGAACTTGGTGCGCGCCTTTTCATTGCTCCACTTTCGATCGGCACCAGCGTTAAGCATCAACCCCCAAGCCGAGGTCTGTGCGTCTGTCTCTGACTGCTTCCCCGAACTCTGCAAGCGGATCAGACCGGCTACTTCAAGCTGAAGTGCCGCGAAGTCTGGGGGCCGGATGCCGTAGTCGATCGACGCAAAGGCGGTCTCCACCATCGCGGAAACATCGGCGAAACTCGCCTCCTCCTTGGAGAGGATTTTCACGGGGATGTAGCGCGTAACACAACTTCCTCCGACCGCGAAGATGTTCACGTCGGAAACCGAAGCACCCTGCTGCGCCTCGGCGAAGGGGATCATCCGGCAGTTCTGCACCACCAAGCAAATAAGGCAAAGGGCGATGACGGTGAGAACGAGCTTGATGTACCAGTCCGTTTTCATGGCATTCCTTTCCCCGCGTGTGCGGGCATGGGGAGTGTCTACCCGAACCGTTCCGCGAGGGCGGCGGCCTTGCGTTCCGACGCCTCCGCGTAAATCAGCGTCGTCTTGGCATCCGAGTGTCCGAGTGCGAGGGCCGCCGCCTCGATCCCCGCCTCGGCCCGGTAGCGCGTCGCGCACGCATGGCGCAGGCGGTTCGGCGCCCAGGGCGGAATCCCCGCCTTCGCGCACGCGCGGTTGATTGCCCGGCGCAGGCCCGCTTCGCTGTACGGCCGGGACTCGACGGCCACGCCCCCAGGCGCACGCCCCCTCCGCTTCCGGGCCTGGTGCGCGACGTGCGAGGCGTACAGCGGCGTCTCGCGCTTCTCCCGTCGCTGCGCCAGTCGTTCGCGTGCCTCGTCGGCGGCATCGAAGATGGGGGCGTCGCCGTCCAGCTTGATGAACGGCGCCAAGACATCTTGCGCCCGTGGCCCAACCGGAATCGCGCGCGTCAGGCCGCGCCAGGAGTTTTTGTGCGCGCTTGGCCGGTAGAACCAGACGCGGCCCGTGCGTTCGAGTTCTCGCCCGCGCAGGGCGACGGCTTCACCCGGCCTGCACCCCGTCCACAGCAGGAACTGCACCAGCGCGGCGGCTACAGCGGACAGGTATGGAATCGTGGCCTCGATGTCGCGTTCACCCACCGGGGCGATGGGTTCGGGTTCCGGTGCCGTGGTTCGTCCGGCCGCCAGGGCCTCGACGCAGCGGAGGGCATCGTACACGGTGGCGGGCACCAGTTCGCGCCCGGCGCCCCACTTGAAGATGTGCCGCACGTCGGTAGGTGTTGACGTTGACCGTCGGCCGCGAGAGTCCCGACGCAATCATCTTCTCGCGTACCGCGCGCAATCCCAGCGGGCCGAAGTCGCGGGCGGGCGTCGGGCCGTAGAGTTCCACCAGCGGGCGCAGTGCGTAGCGGTAGCATCCGAGTTCGTTCGTGGACGTGCCGTCCTTGTGCCGGTAGTGCGTCTCCGCAAACGTCCAGAATTCCGCCGCGAGCCCGGCCACCGTGATTGCCGACGCGGCGGGTACCTCGACGGGCGCCAACCGGCGGCCCTGCGCCAGCCAGCGGGCGATGAAGGCGTCATAGGCGCGGCGGGTGTCCGCAGCGCCCCAGGCGCCCAGGTAGTGGCGGGTGCCGTCGATTTCCACGAAGGCGCGTCCGCAGGCGTGCTTCCGAAGCCGGGGCGTGCAGTGAACGAGGCGGGGCATAGCGCGTCTCCTTCCGGTAGCAAACGGACAATTGTCCGTTTGCGATGCCGTTCAGAGCCGCGCCGGGCACCCCGCCCGGGTGACGTGTAACCCACATCCGGCTTGACTTCCAGGGAAGTCGGGGCGAGAGGATTTGAACCTCCGACCTCTTGAACCCCATTCAAGCGCGCTAGCCAGGCTGCGCCACGCCCCGAGGACCGCGTATCCTATGCCCCGCTGGGCGACCCGTCAAGCGGAATCACGCCGCGACCCGGCGAGCCGCCCCGCTCCTGCGTGCCTCGCCCCGCGACCGATCGCCGAATGACCGCGCCCCCAATCACGCCGCGGCTACTTCCCCTCCAGGAGCGCGCGAAACCGCGCCTCGTCCCGCACCGGATCGAGCGTCGTGTCCTTCCGCATCAACTCCCGATCCGCGAATCCCAGGCGATAGGCAACCTCCAAATGCTCGAGCGCGCGCTCCCGGAGCGCCACCCGCGCGTCATCCCCGATCGGAACCGGCTCCGCCGCGGGATTCTCCTTGCCTGCCGATTGCAGCGAGGCGATGCAGGCCAGGTTGTAGTGCGCCCCGGCCAGCGCCAGCGCCGTGACCGGCTCGGCTTCGGAGAACGCCTTGCCCTCCCCTTCCCAGCCCGCGAGCGCCCGCTCGTACCCGGCCCGCGCCCCCGGCCAATCCCCCCCCGCCAGCCGGCGGTCGGCGGCGACGCCCTCCCCCAGCCATCCTGGCCCGGCTCGGTCCGCGCCGCGCAGGCGCTCGATCTCCGCCCGCACCGACCCCGCGTCCCCGGGCATCGCCCGCGCGTATTCCTCGAGCGCCCGCGCGGCCGGCTCCGGCCGGCCGAAATCGCGCA
>Ga0082335_1007441_pt1 | contig 13221 bp, 8 predicted proteins | sample Subgrocontami58m_FD_72375 | JGI IMG/M metagenome (GOLD analysis project Ga0082335, IMG submission 72375) | Subsurface groundwater microbial communities from S. Glens Falls, New York, USA - GMW37 contaminated, 5.8 m (SPADES assembly) (version 2) ...
CCCAGGTTGCCCGCGGGCTCCTATAGGAGCAAACCGCCTCGATCCGTTAGAGCCGTTTTCACCCCCACGTAGTGGCCGGCTTCAGCCGGCCTGCGGCGGTCCGCCTAAAGGCGGACACTACACGCTCGTGAAAACGGCTCTAGAAGGTGTACTTCAGTCCGATCTGCACGATCCGCCCCTCGTCAGCCGACGTGATGACGCCGAAGGTCGCCGAGCCGAGGGTGCCGCCGGGCTGGCCGAAGCGTTCCTGGTTGAAGACGTTGAACGCCTCCAGCCGCAGCTGCACCTGCCGGGAGCCGGCAACCGCGAAGTTCTTGAACAGCGACAGGTCGGTGCGATTGAAGCCGGGACCGCGCACGGCGTTTCGCGGCTCGTTCCCGACCTGGCCCGCGTTGGCCGCCAGCGTGAGCCGCTGGAAACAGGCGGTGTTGAACCACTGGGCCGTCGTCCGCGCGCCGCCGGCATTGGGATCGCACGTCATGTTCGGACGGTTGGTCAGCGACGTCAGCGAGATGTTGGTTGGCTCGATGACCGTGAGGGGGAAACCGGTCTGGCCCTGAACGATGCCGTTGACCTGCCAGCCACCGAGCGCGAGGCGCGTCGCGGTATTGCGGTCGCTGAGCTGCGGCAGCTCGTACCCGAAGCTGAGCACGAAGCGGTGCCGCACGTCGAAGAGCGCGTCGCCCTCCTCCCGCGCCAGCGCCGCGTCAATCGATGCCTGATCGCCAATCGTCACCGGCAGCCCCGGGCGCGGCTCGCCGCCGATGTTCAAGCCCGACACGTGATCGACGGCATGGCCGAGCGTGTACGACGCGAGCATGTTCAGGCCATGCCACGGCCGCATGCGTGCGCTCGTCTGCAGCGAGTCGTACCACGACTCCGCCACTGAGAACGTCGGCCGGACGAGGCTGAACGCCGGGAACCGGCGTGGGCCGATCGCGGGCGCGGGCGTCAGGATCGGGATCGTGGGATTGACCTCCATGAAGATCGGCAGGTTCTTGCCGCGCGACCCGACGTAGCCGATTTCGAGGCCCCACGAGCTGCCCACCTGCTGCTGCAGCGTCAGGTTGTACTGCTGCACCATCGGCGTGGCGAAGTCCGTTCCCCAGCCGATGAAGATGAGGCCGGCCGGGAATCCGGGCGTGCCCGTCACGCCCTGCAGCGGGTTGGCGAAGGGCGGCGCGGACACCTGCAGCGGAAAGTTCACTTCCGTCAGCGGCTGGAACGGCGGCGCCAGCGTGCCGTTCTGGAAGAAGTCTCCCTGTCCCGGCAGCGTGTCGTAGAACAGGCCCCACGCGCTGCGCACGGCGGTCCGCCCGTCGCCGCGCGCATCCCACACGGCGGCGAGTCGCGGCGCGACGTTGTTCTTGTCGGTCGGATACGTGCCCCGCGGGACGCCCGCGTCGCCGGGGTACACGAGACCTCTCGGCGCGTTGGGAAACACGGTGGACTGCTGTCCCGGGTGGAACGCGTTGAGATGATCCTGGCTTTCGGCGAACGGCTGGTTCACTTCGTACCGGACGCCGTAGTTGAGCGTGACCCTCGAGATCCGGAATTCGTCCTGCGCGTAGAGCGCGTAAACCCACGACGATCCATCGAGGTTGGGATCGCCCGTGGCCTGACGATACTGCACGGGAAAGCCGAGCAGGAAATCGGCGGCGGCGTTGCCGCTGTACTGCGTCCCCGCGAACGTGTAGTCGCCGTTCGGGCGGTTGATGAACGACACCTTGATCTGATCGCGGCGCAGCTCTCCGCCGAACTTCATCGAGTGCTTCCCGGACACCCACGTCAGATCGTCGGTGAACCCGAAGACGTCGTTCACGCGCGTGGCGAACGGCTGCTGCGCGTCGCCGGTGTTGAAGAAACCGGTCACGGTGATGAACGGCAGGCCCGCCGCGGTCGCGTTGCTCGGGGTGATGTTGAAGCCGAGATCCTTGAGGTTCAGGCCGCTCGTCACCGTCGGCTTCGCGCTGATGCGGTTCATCGAGGCGCGCGCCACGTTGATCATGGTCGGCGTCAGCATCCAGGTGTCCGATCCCATCACGTCCTGCAGCGTGGCAATCGACGTGTTGCCCGCGGGCGAGAAATTGGATCCGCCGAGCGGGTTGACGTTGCGCGTGTGGCCGAACATGTAGCGGCCCAGCAGCGTGTGCTTCGCGTTCACCTGATAATCGAGCCGCGTGCCGACCTGCTCGCGCGTGTCCTCGACGTTCGGCGACCGGACAACACGGTTGGCGGCGCTGTTGGGCAGCGGGATGTACTGATCGAGGATCTTCCTCGAGATCGGGCTGATGCGATCGGCGGGAATGATGTTGCCGGGAAACGGCAGGCCCGTGAGCGGATCCCTGATCACGGCGCCGCCGGAAAAATCGCCGTTCCGCTGCGCCGCCGACAGCACGGTGCGCGTGTCCGTGGTGCCCTGCTTGTTCTTGAAGCCCTCGAAATAGCTGAACATGAAGAGCCGGTTCCTCACGAGCGGACCGCCGAGCGCGCCGCCGAACTGGTTCTGCTTGAGCGTCGGCTTCGTGGTGGCGAAGAAGTTCCGGGCCTGGAGCCTGTCGTCGCGGTTGAACTCCCAGGCCCCGCCGTGCCAGTTGTTCGTACCCGCCTTGGTGACGACGTTGACGACCGAGCCGGCGTTGCGGCCGTACTCCGCATCATAGGAGTGCGTGAGAATCTTGAATTCCTGGATCGCGTCTGGCGGCGGCCGCAGCACGAAGCCGGTGTTGAAGGAATCGTTGTTGGACGCGCCGTCGATGAGGAAGTTGTTCGACTGATTGCGCTGACCGTTGACGTTGAAGCCGCCCGTGACGTTGCCGAACCCGCCAGGGGTTGCGTTGCCGTCCTGGCCGCCAAGCCCTGCGGGGGGCGCGACCACGCCGGGAATCAGCGTGCCCAGCTGGGTGAAGTTCCTCCCGTTCAGCGGCAGGTCGACCACTTTCTGCCGGTCGATCACGACGCCGAGCGTCGCGTTGGTCGTCTCGACGAGCGGCGACTGTCCCAGCACCGTCACCTGTTCGGCGATCTGGCCGACCTGCAGGGCGACGTCCGCGCGAACGGTCTCGTTGACGACGACGATGATGCCGTCGCGAATCGTCGTGCGGAATCCCGACAGCGTCGCCTTCACCTGATACACGCCGGGATTGACGAGCGGGATCGTGAAGAAGCCGTCGCCGCCGGTCGTCGCCGTACGAACCTGGCCGGTGTCGCGGCTGGTCACGTCGATGGTGACGCCAGGAAGAACGGCGCCGGACGCGTCGGTCGCGACGCCGGTGATGGCGCCGGTGGCTTGCGCGGCAGCGACCGAAGGAAACAGACACAGAGAGAGAAGCAGCGCGGCCGCGATCGCGCGCACGGACAGGCGATCGGTCATGGGATTCCTCCGTGAAAGACGGGCCGTCGTAAGCGACGCTCGTACCCGGAGCAAGTACCTCACCCAAGATATCGTAAGCTGCATCGATGTCAACTGCGAGTCGGTGGGCGTGAGAAGCCCTGGTCAGTTGGTAAATTGGTCAGTTGGTAAATTGGTGAGTTGGTGAATCACACCAAAGGGATTCGTTATGACAAAGAGCTTCCGGATCACGCTGACCGCGTCGGTTGTCGCTCTGGCCCTCGCGGTACCCGCGTTCGCGCAGACGCGCGGCGTGACCGCCGAGGACTACTACGCGTTCGAGACGCTTGGGGACCCGCACTTCTCGCCCGACGGCGCGACGATCGCGTTCGTCGTGACCACCGTGGACCAAAGGCAGAATCGCCGTCGCAGCGAGATCTGGGCCGTTCCCGCCGACGGCTCGCGCGACCCCGTGACCTGGACGAGGGCACCGCAGTCGTCGACCAGCCCGAGGTGGAGGCCGGACGGGAAGGCGATCGCGTTCCTGTCGGCGCGCCCGGTGCCCGGCGACGCCGCCACCGACACGCCTCGCACGCAGGTCTGGCTGCTGCCGCTGGCCGGCGGCGAGCCCAGTCGCGTGACGAATTTCCCGAACGGCGCGGCCAGCTTCCAGTGGTCCCCCGAAGGCGACCGGCTCGTCGTCGTCTCCCGCAGCGGGCCGAGCGACACGGCGAAATCGCCGAGCGACGTGCGGCACTACGCGCACGCCAACTACAAGTTCAACGACACCGGCTGGTTCGACGACAAGCGAGCGCACCTGTGGGTCGTGGACGTCGCGTCGGGACGATCGTCACAGCTCACGTCGGGCGACGACTGGAACGACGCCGACCCGCAGTGGTCGCCCGACGGCCGGAAGATCGCGTTCGTGTCCGACCGCACCGGCCGGACGTTCGACGACAGCCACGACACCGACGTGTGGGTGATCGACGCGAACGGCGGTCCGCTGACGACGATCTCCGACCACACCAGCGGCGACAACTCGCCCCGCTGGTCGCCGGACGGACAGACGATCGCGTTCTTGAGCTCGGTGCCGGAAAAGTCGCACCCGAAGATCTGGCTGGCGCCGAGCGCCGGCGGCGCGGCGTCGAGGCTGGCCGCCGACGGCATCGACCTGATTCCGGGCGGGCTGCGCTGGGCCGAAGGCGGCCGCGCGCTCTACTTCGAGACCGGCGTGAAGGGAACGAGTCAGCTCTACCGCGTCGATCTGGCGGCGCGGCGCGCGGCGCCCGTCACCTCCGGCGATCGGACGGTGCATCTCGTGGACCTCAACGAGAGAACCGGACGGCTCGCGTATGCCGTGAACGATCCGACGCACCTCGACGATCTCCACGTCGCCGATCTCAGCGGACGAAACGAAAAACAGATCACGCACCTGAACGCGGCGCTGTGGAAGCAGTTGCAGGTGGTGCCGGTCGAGCGCGTGGCATTCAAGGGCGCGGACGGCTGGGACGTGGACGGCTTCGTCATGAAGCCGGTCGGCTGGGAACCCGGCAGGACGTATCCGATGATCCTCACGATCCACGGCGGGCCGGCCGGGCAGTTCGGCTTCGACTGGTATCACGAGTTCCAGGTCTACGCTGCGCACGGCTGGGCGGTGTTCTTCACCAACCCGCGCGGGTCCACCGGCTACGGCGAGAAGTTCGAGCGCGGCATCGAGCTCAACTGGAACGCGTCGCCGCTCAAGTACGTCAGCAACGTCAGGACGCCGACGCTGGTCCTGCACTCCGACAACGACTTCCGCGTGCCGATCGAGCAGGGCGAGCAGTGGTTCCGCGCGCTGCGGCACTTCGGCGTGCCGAGCGAAGTCGTGTTCTTCCCACGCGAGAACCACAACCTCACGCGCACGGGCGAGCCGAAGCATCTCGTCGAGTGAAGGGCTTTTCGCAGCTTTGTCGAAGCTCGATGGACCGAAGCCTTTGCGCCGGACGGTCCTCAGTGTAACAATGCCCGCCGGCCTTGGTTTGACACCGGCATTGATCGTCGACGTCGAATACCCGGCCGAACGGGGACAAGCCATGAGAGCTCTGCTTTCGTCGACAGTCGTCGTCGTCCTCACTCTGGGCAATTCGTACAGCGCTCTGGCGGACGAGGTCACGCTCGTGGCGCCCGGCGGCATCAGGGCCGCGATAGAGCAACTGATCCCGGGCTTCGAACGCCAGACCGGCCACAAGGTCAAGGCGACATTCGGCTCCGGCGGGGGAACCAAGCGGCAGGTCGTAGGCGGCGAACCTTTCGACGTGCCGATCGTGCAGCCGCCCTTGCCGGAGGTGCTCGCCTCGGGCCACGTCGTCGCCAGCAGCGAAACGCCGCTCGCCACCGTGTCCGTGGGGGTCGCCGTGCGCAAGGGCGATCCCAGACCGGACATTTCGACGCCCGAAGCGGTCAAGCGGATGTTGGTCGCGGCGAAATCCATCTCCTATCCGAACGCCGCGTCCGGAGCGGCCGCCGGGGTCAGCTTCAACGAGACGCTGGAGAAGCTCGGCATCGCCGAGCAGATGAAGCCGAAGATCAAGCGCGCCCAGGGCGGCGCGGGCGCCATGGCGTTGCTCGCCAAGGGCGAGGTCGACATCGGCCTGACCTTCATCAGCGAAATCAGCAACCCGGGCGTCGATCTGGTCGGCCCTCTGCCGCGCGAGATTTCGACTCCGACTGGACTCGTGGGCTTTGTGTCCACCCACGCAAAGGCGCCCGAGGCCGCCAGGGCGCTCTTGAGCTATCTCTCCTCACCCGAGGCGGCAGCGGTCTACAAGGCGTGTGGGATGCAGCCGGGTCGGTGAGCCGCCGCGGCGGCGACGCGCCAAGGCCGTCGCAGAAATCCAGGAGGATCTATGAAGTTGAAGGTAGCACTTGCGATCGTGTATGGCCTGCTGGGATGCGCGCTGACGTTCGGTCAAGCGCCCGCGCAGAACCAATCAAGAGACGATACTGTCGCGCCGGACATTCCCGGCGTCGTGGTCGGAGGAACCAAGGTCCAATTCATCAAAGACGGATTCCTGGGCACGGAGGGTCCGATTGCGCTCCCCGACGGTGGTTTTGTGTTCACCGAAACGCAGGCCAGTCGGATTACGAGGATCGATGGCAACGGCAATACCTCGACGTATCTCGAGAACACGAACCAGTCAAACGGCCTTGCATTCGATACGAAGGGACGCTTGATCAGCGTGCAGCGGGGAAAGCCACAAGTCGGCGTGCTCACCCCGACTCGGACGGTGCTGGCGGACAGCTTTGAAGGTCAACCGTTCAGGGCGCCGAACGATCTCACCGTGGACAGGAAGGGCGGCGTGTACTTCAGCGATCCCGGCACGAACCCGCAGCCCGGCCAACCCGCGCCGCCCAAACCCGCGCTCTATTACATGAGACCCGACGGTCAGGTCATCAAGCTTGCTGACGACATATCCCGCCCGAACGGCGTCCTGCTGAGCGCAGACGAGAAGATCCTATATGTGGCCGACACCAACGGCCAATATGTCCTCGCATACGATGTCCAGCCCGATGGTTCGGTTCGGAATCGCCGCAACTTTGCCAAGCTCGAAGGTGGGCGGCAAACGGAAACGGGCATTGCGGGCGGCGCCGACGGCCTGGCGATTGATGCCAATCGTCGGCTCTACGTGGCATCGACTGCTGGAGTGCAGGTGTTCACTCCCACAGGCCAGCATCTCGGCACCATCCCTGTCTCGAGAGCACCCCAGAACATCGCCTTTGCCGGTCCCGACAAGAAGACGATGTATATCGTGGCTCGCGGTGCGGCCTACAAGATTGCGATGCAAGCTCAGGGATTCCTGGGGCGGGCGAAGTAGTCAGTGCTGAGCCCCCTGACTGCTCGCGCGTCCATCGGCAGGAAGGCTGAACGCGAGGTACTCACCTGAATAGGCACCCCCGCTGATGGCGACCACGATGTACTGCCTTCCGTCGACCGAGTAGGTCATGGGCGATCCGCTCTGTGGAGCGGGCATCCACACCGCGCCGACCTCCGCGCCGGTCGTCTTGTCGTAGGCCCGCAGCATCGCGCCGCGCGGATGGCTCGGCGTCGTCGTGACCTGCGAATCGCCGAGGATCACCAGCGTTTTGGTCACCATCAGGCCGACGCTCCCGGTCTGGCCGGTCTTCGGAATGGTGAGGCCCCTGAGGGCGGGGTGGTTGCGGACGTTGTCGGGTGTGTCGCCGTGCGGAACCGACCACAGCAGATCGCCGCGATCGAGATTGATCGCCGAAAGCACGCTGTACGGCGGCTTGACGATGGGCAGCCCCTGGACGTTCAGACCAGGTCCTGCGGCGGCCGGTGCGGGAGCGGCCGGGGGGGCGGACGGCCGTTGCGGTGCTTCGGCGGCCGAACCAAAGCCAGGGCCCTCGGACACCTGGAATGGTCGCCCGGTGATGCCTCCGACGTACCGGATATCCGAAAACCCCGTCGGAGGCACCGTGAGCGAGATCGCCTGGAGACCGGCGCTATTCGCCTGCGCGTACACGATGTGTGTTTCCGGATCGTAGGACGCGCCGGGCCAGTTCGTCCCTCCGGTCGCGTTTGTGACATTGATCGCGCCGAGGAGACCGTTGACGTTGCCAAGAATCGGCGGGTTGTACATCGGCCCGACCTTGTACCGCTCGAGATTCTTCAGCCCTTCCGCCCGCAACTCCGGCGTGAAGTCGATCACCTCGTCGGGAACGTTGAGGACGTTGCGGCCGTAGGCCGGCGGCTTGGTCGGAAATGGCTGCGTCGGCGAGTACGACTCACCCGGCACGTCGCCCTTCGGCACCGGGCGCTCCTCGATCGGCCAGACCGGTTGGCCGGTCACGCGATCGAAGACGTAGAGGAACGCTTGCTTGGTGGGGACCGCCACCGCTTTGATCGCGCGGCCGTTGACGGTGATGTCGGCGAGGATCGGCGCGGAGGACAGGTCGTAGTTCCAGATGGGGTGATGCACCATCTGGAAATGCCACTTCCGCTGCCCGGTTTTGAGATCGACGCAGACCAGGCTCTCGGCAAACAGATTGTTCCCCGGCCGGTGCCCGCCATAGTAATCCGACGTCGGCGTCTCCACCGGCAAATAGACGAGGCCAAGCTCCTCGTCAACAGTGATCTGGGTCCAGACGCCCACGTTGCCGTTGACGGCCCACGAGTCGTTCAACCACGTCTCGTTGCCGAGCTCGCCCGGGCGCGGGATGGTATTGAACTGCCACAGCATCTTGCCCGTGCGCACGTCGAAGGCGCGCACGAGGCCCTTGGTGTTGTTGTGGGTGACGACCGTATGGCCCTCTTTCATGGAAGAGCCGACGATCACCGTATCCTTGACCACGATCGGCGTCGAATGGACACCGATCTCTCCGGTCACCAAATCAATCTGCTGATCGACGCCGGTCAGCACGCCTTCCTTGAGATCGACGATGCCGTCCTTGCCGAACGAGCTGATCAGGCTGCCGGTCTTCGCGTTGAGCGAAACGAGCCGGTAGCCTGTCGTGACGTACAGGATGCGCTCGTCCCCGCGGCCGTCGGTCCAGTACGAGAGGCCGCGGCCGGAGAGCTGCCGCGGCGCGATCGCGGCGCGCTGTCCTTCACGCACGCTGTGCATCCATCGCAGCTCGCCCGTTTTCGCATCGAGCGCGACGACGGATCGCCGCGTCCCGCCGGTCGCGTACAGCACACCCTTGACCACGAGCGGCGTCCCTTCCAGCTTGTATTCCGGACGCGTGCCCAGGTTGTCGGTCTTGAAACGCCACGCGACTTCCAGCTTGTTGAAGTTGGACGCATCGATTTGATTGAGGGGCGAATACCTGGTGCCCTTGAGGTCGGCCGCGTAGTGCGGCCAATCGCCGCCGGCGATGGACGGGTGGCCGGGGGACTGGCCCACCATTCCCTCCGTCATCCCTATCAGCACGGCGACGAGAAATACGTATAACGGCAGCGAACGCCACACCGTTCGTCTCATAGTTCCTTCCCCCCTTCGATCTCGATAACTAGACTACATCCGAAAAGAACGTCTTCGTGTATTCGTGACGGGCGTTGCTCTGCGGGCTCTGCGTTGTTCGTCGTCGATCGTGGCAGGCCTGAAGGCCTGCACTACCTACGATCTGTCTGGCAGGCCTGAAGGCCTGCACGACGATCGAGTTGGCTCTGCAGTGCGCTCAACATCGATGAACCCCCGATCGACTGCCGGCGGTGAAACCGAGGCGGCGCATTCATCGACGTGCCGGAACGATTGTCTGAATCGACGCGGCGAGATCGTCGACCAGCGCGTCGATCTGCGGTTGATGGGTGCGGAAACTGAGCACGCACACGCGGCCGAGGAAGCGCCCGTGTGCGGTGCAGCCGGTCACCATCACGCGGCCGCGCGCGGTGGTCCCGTCCATCAGCGATCGCGTCGCGGCGTCCTCGTCGGCTCGCGTCGCGCCGGGCCACGTGAGGTGAAACGCGAACAGCGACAGCTCCGGCGGCGCGTCGATCACGATCCCAGGGAGCGCCGCGACCCGCCGCGCCGCCTCGACCGTCAGCGCGCGCTTTTCGGCGAGCGCCGAGCGGAACGCCGCCGCGCCGAGCAGCTTCACCGACAGCCACACGCGCAGACCCGGAAACCCGCGCGAGAGCTCGGGCCCGTGCTGGCTCGGATCGTAGAAGTCCTCGGGATGCGGCATCGCCGGCAGGTAGGCCGCCGTGGCCTCGTGCGCCGCGCGCAGCGCCGCGCCGTCGCGGACGAGCAGCGCGCCCGTTCCGTACGGCAGGAACATGCCCTTGTGCGGATCGAGCGTCAGCGAGTCGGCGCGAGGCAGGCCGCGAAGCGTCTCGCGCAGGTCGTCGCACAGGTAGAAGAACGCCCCGTACGCGCCGTCGACGTGGTGCCACATCCCCTCGGCGGCACCGACGTCGGCGATCGCATCCAGCGGATCGACGGCGCCGGTATTCGTCGTGCCGGCGCTCGACACGATGGCGAACGGCGTGAGGCCGGCGCGCCGGTCGGCGGCAATCGCCTCCCCTAGCGCGTCGACGCGCAGCCGGAATCGATCGTCGGACTCGATCGCCCGCACACGATCCGGCATCACGCCCGCGAGCTTCGCCGACTTCAGCACCGAGTGATGCGCCTGGTCCGACGTGTACAGCACGCCTCGGCGGATGTCCGCGCCCAGATGCCGTTCGCGCGCGCAGACGATGGCGTTGAAGGTGGCCATCGAGCCGCCGGTGGTGAACAGCCCGCGCGCCTCCGGCGGAAAGCCCATCCAGTCGCGCAGCCAGTCGAGCGCGTTGGCCTCGAGCTGCACGAGCGCGGGCGCCGCCTGCCAGACACCGGTATACCGGTTGGTCGTGTTCGTGATGAAGTCGGCGAGCGCCGCCGGATAGAGGCCGCCGCCGGGAATGTAGGCGAGGTAGCCGGGGCTGGGCGCCGTGAACGATCGGGGAATCCAGTCGCGGAACAGGTTGTCGAGCAGCGGCCCGAGCGCGACGCCCTGTTCGGGCGCCGGTTCGCGAAGCGCGCGGCAGAGCTCGGCCGCGTCCACATCGCCGCAGACGCTCTGGCGATCGAGCGACACGATGTGATCGATGCAGCGCCTGGTGACCTCGGCCGCCATCTCGCGCATCTGGTCAGGGGAGAACTCGAGATCTACTGGAGCCAATCCTTCACCCGGTAGTAAGCGCCGACGAGCGGCAGAAACCACGGCGTTCCGGTGTACGCCGGAATCGCGGGAAAACGATCGTCGAACAACGGATGCACGATCGGCTCGCCAGCCATCCGGCGCGCGATCTGTTCTCCAAGATAGGTGGCCATCGCGACGCCGTGACCACAGTAGCCGCCCGCGTAGAAGACGCCCTCCAGCTTACCCGCCCGCGGCATCTGGTCGCGGGTGAAGGCCACGTTGCCGCCCCACGCGTACTCGATGCGGACGGCCGCGAGCTCGGGAAAGACGGACGTCATCCCCGTGCGGAGAATCGCGGCGGCACGCCGCGTCGTGTCGGGGCTCGGACGGCCGAATTCGGCGCGCCCTCCGAACAGCAGACGACGATCCGCCGTCACGCGGAAGTAGTACAGGAAGTTCTTGGAGTCGAAGGCCATGCGACGGCGCGGCAGCAGCGCGGCCGCCTGTGGGGCCGGCAGCGGCTCGGTCGCGATGATGTAACTGCCGATCGGAACGAAGCGGCGCTGTAGCGCCGGCGCGGCGCCGTTGGTGTATCCGTTGGTCGCGAGCAACACGTCTCGCGCAAGGACGTCGCCGGCGGTGGTGCGCACGCGCCAGCCTCCGGCCTGCCGCTCCACGCGGGCGACGCCGGCTCCTTCAGCGATCGTGACGCCGCTCCGGGCCGCCGCCGCCGCCAGGCCGTGCACGTACTTCGCCGGGTTGAGCGCGCCGCTTCGCTCGTCCACCATCACGCCGTGATACAGGTCCGTACCGATCTCCGAGCGCTGATCCGCGCGCGGCACCAGCTCCACCCGATGCGCAAACACGCGGGCGAGCAGCGCCTGCTCTTCGCGAAATCCCTCGAAGTGCGCCGGCTTCCACGCCGCCTGGAGATGCCCGACCCGCGCCAACTCGCACTCGATCGCGTTCTCGGCGATCAGCGCCTCGAGCCGCGCGATCGACTCGCCGGCAATCTCGAACAGCTCCCGCGCGCGGGTCTCGCCGAACCGCGCGACGAGCGTGCCCGGATCCAGCTTCAGCCCCGTGAGGATCTGGCCGCCGTTACGCGAGCTCGCGCCCCAGCCGATCCGCTCGCGCTCGAGGACGAGCACCGTGGCCCCGGCGCGCGCAAGCTGCCGCGCCGCGGCAAGACCCGAATACCCGGCGCCGACAACGACAACATCCGCACGCGGCGGCACAGTGACGGGTTCGGGGTTCAGGGTTCCGGGTTCTGGGTTCGTTCGCGGTTCGGGGTTCGTTCCGGCGACCGCCGGCAGCGTATCCCACCAGTACGGATACTCGTTCACGGGCGGACGTTCTTCAGCGCGACGAGCGCCGAGGCGAGGATGCCCCGGCCGTGCCGCTCCTGCACGAACGCGACGACGTTCAGATGATCGCGCTGCCAGTCGGGAGAGAGCGCCACCTCCGCGCGGACGGGTGGGCCGCCGGCCTCGCCGATCGTGGCCATGTAGCGCACGACGGCGGCATGCATCAGCACCCGGCCCTTGTTCTCGCCGCGCGTCACGTCGGACTGCAGCCGCCCCTCGGTGATGGCGACGACAAGGTCCGCGCGATCGCCCCGCGCGACGCGCGGCAGATCGCTCGCCGTCACCGACACGACCAGGGCACCAGCCGTCTCGGCGTCGACGACCAGGCGCACCGTGCCGTGCGGCGCGGCCAGCGATCGTTCGATGGCGCGGCGCGCGGCGCCGGCATCGCTGCCGACGAGCTCGGCGCGGCCGTCGACCACGATCTGCGGTGTGTAGATGCTCTCGCTCCTGAAGCGCGTCGCATAGGCCTGCTGGCGGCTGGTCAGCGCGGCCGACGAGAATCGGTCCTTCCAGCCAAGTCGATCCCAGTAGTCGACGTGCTGGCCAAGGCCGACGATGACGGCGCCGCCGACCGGCTGCGTGTCGATCAGCTTCTGCAGCACGGCGTCGGCGGGCGGGCAGTCCGAGCAGCCCTCGGACGTGAACAGCTCGACGAGCACCATTGTCGGTGGCGCGGCGTGGGAGCCGTGGGCGGACCCGACCAGCGCCAGCGCGAACAGCGCAGATGACGTGAAGCGCACGTCAGCATTCTAATCGCAGCGCTGGCGACCCTGTCACTCGGCGACGGCGGGCCGGAGGATTCAGATAAAGTAGAGTCATGCGGCTCTTCGATCCGGCGAGCGGCCTGCCCCTCGCGCTGGCACGCCGGCTCGTGACGGTCGCGGGGGCCGCGCTGGC
>Ga0082335_1007444_pt1 | contig 13217 bp, 9 predicted proteins | sample Subgrocontami58m_FD_72375 | JGI IMG/M metagenome (GOLD analysis project Ga0082335, IMG submission 72375) | Subsurface groundwater microbial communities from S. Glens Falls, New York, USA - GMW37 contaminated, 5.8 m (SPADES assembly) (version 2) ...
CTCGCGGCCGTACATGGAGGAGCCCCTCTCGCTCGACGTCGTCGGCGTGGACCTGAAGACTGGCGCGCCGAAGTGGTCGTCGCTCGACTGGGCCGACCCCGGGCTCCACGGCGCGGGATACCTCGCGAATCCGCTCCTGCGCGACGATGTGCTCTATGCGCTCGCGACGCGGACCGACGACGCGGGGGCGATCCTGCGCGAGGTCGTCGCCGTCGAGCCCGCCGCGGGGAGGCTCCTGTGGCGCCGCGCGCTGCCGAAGCCTCTTGGAGTCAAGCTCGGGGACCTCGAGCGGAAGGTCGGCCAGACGGCGCGGATCGACGAGGTCGACGGCCGGCTCTTCGTCCATGCGAACGACGGCCTCTTCGCCTGCATCGACCGGGCGGACGGGGCGGTCCTCTGGCAGGCGCGGCTGCAGCCGGTTGCCTTCGACGAATCGCAACCCGCGATGATGTGGACCTCGTTCCGCCTGCAGTCGGTCTCCAGCGGCCCGAGCCCGAGCGTCCTCTGCGGCACGACGATCCTGGTCGTCCCCTACGGCGAGGGACGCCTCTACGCGCTCGAGGCCTGCACGGGGGAGTCGAAGTGGTGGCTGGACACGCCGGTCTCCTACCTCGTCGGGGTCGTCGCCGGCCGCGCGATCCTGGCGGGGGACGCCCTCATTGCGATCGACATCGCCTCCCGGAAGGAAGTCTGGAGGGCGGACATCGCCGCACAGCTCAGCGGGAGGCCGACGCTCGCGGGAGGGCAGGTCTTCGTGCCGCTCTACGAGGGGATCGCAGCGTTCGACGCGGCAGCGGGCCCGAAGACCGATCCCGCGACGCCCGCCAGCCTCCCAATCCTCGCGGCCTACGTGGCGACCTCTCGGTGGGGCGTTCCGTCGGCGGGAGGGAACATCGCCGTCCTGGAGGGACGCATCCTCGCGGTCACGACAACGGGACTGACGGCATGGACCACGCGGCGCGGGATCGAGGCGGAGGCTGCGGCGCGGATCGCCGCGAATCCGAAGGACGCGGACGCGTGGATCCTGCGGGCCGACCTCTACTGGGCCACGGGGGAGATGGAGAAGGCGTGCGACGACTATGAGGAGGCGGCGCGCATCATCGGCCCGGCGGCGCCGGAGAAATCCAAGGCTTCCCGGGGCACGGCGCTCGACCGGGTCTACTCGATCTCCCGCGATGCGGCGAAGCACGCGGCGGCTGCGACTCCACCGGACTGGCCGAAGGCGAGAGGCCATCTTCTTCGGGCCCTCGCGGCCGCAGGGGAGAAGTCCCGGGCGGCCGAAACGCTGCTTGCCCTCCTCGAGCCGACGCGCGCGCTCGGGGATCGCCAGGCGCTTCTGGAGGTCGTACAGCGGCTGCGCGCCGAGGACCCGTGGCGCCACGTCGCCTGGGGTTCGGGCCCGGTGACGCGCCGGTGGGACTCGGAGGAGTCGTCCGCCCCGGACGTGGAGAGCGTCTACCTGCCGATCTGGGCGCTCGCCGAGGCGCGCCTGCGGGAGTTGGGGGTCAAGTCGTCGCCCGAGGCCTTGCGCGCGCTCGACGCAGCCCGGGCGGGCGAGGGGCTCGCGGACCTGGCGAAGGTCGCGGCGGGCTGGCCGGAATCCGAGGAGGCCGCCGCGGCTCGCGACGAGGTCGCGCGGCGCGTGGAGGGCGCGGGAAACTCGGCGCTCGCGGCCGCGCTCGCGGGGCACGAGGCCGCGCCGACGGACGCGCCCTCCGCGATCGGCGCTCTCCGGCTCGTGCGAACGCTGTCCCTGCGAACGAGCTGGGCGGTGGGGGAGGGAGTCCTGGTCGCCGAGGCGGACGGGCACCTGGACGCGTGGGACCTCGCGAGCGGCGATCTCCGCTGGCAGGCTGACGCCGCGGGGACGCGGCAGCTCGACGTGATCGCGGGGCGCGCGATCGCGAGCGGCGATCGGATCCGCGCGTTCGACCTGGCGACGGGTGCGCCGTGCTGGGACGTGGAAGGGGCGGCGAAGGTGATCCGCTGCGAGGGGATACTCTTCGCGACGACCGAGCGGCGGATGCGGGGGCTCGAGCCGCGCACGGGGCAGGGCCTCTGGGAGCATCCGATCGAGAAGGAGAACGCCTACCCGTCCGTCTCGTGGGTCGAGGCGGAGCCGCTCGGGGATCGCCTGCTGCTCTGGGCCTCCGGGCGCGTGCGCTCACTCGACCTCCTGACGGGGATGCCGCGCTACGCGGTGGAGGCGGCGCAGCCGCGGCCGGGGATGAACGTGGCGCGCGCGGAGCGGGTGCTCGCATTCGTGGAGGACCCCGAGCGCAGCGGCCGCGCGCCGGGGACGGTCCGCTCACGCATCGTCGGCGTGCGCCGCGGGGACGGGGTGCCCGTGTGGGCATCCGAGATTGCCCCTCCGGCGGCGGGAGTCCGGCTGCTGACGGCGTCGCCCTCGGGGAAGGGAGTCCTCACGGGGACGGACGACGGTCGGCTCCACGTGCTGGCGGTGAACGACGGGCACGAGGTCGCCTCGCACGCCCTCGAGGGGCGCGAGTGGCTGCCAATCGCGGCGACGGCGGAGAGGCTGCCGATCGCGGGGGCGGAGGACGAGCTGCTGGTCGTCGCGTGCGTGCCGCGCGCGGGCTCGACGCAGGTGACGCTCGCGGGGTGGGACGTCGCGACGGGCGCGAGGCGGTGGGAGGTCCCCTTCGTGGACACCGGGGGCCTCGCCGCGGTGGCGCGGGACGCGGCGGTGGCGGAGGACGCGACGCGGTTCGCGGTCGCCTTCGAACAGGTGCGCGAGGGGAAGAGGACGCTGCGCGTGGTGTGCGTGACGAAGGGCGACGGCGCGGTGCTTCTCGACGACGACGTCCCCTTCGACGCGCCGCGCGCGGCCGTCGCGCTCACGCCCAGCGGCCTCGTCGTGCCCGCCTCGGACGGCGTGCGGGTGTACGAGGCGAAGTAGTGTTCTGTCATGGCCTATTCCATGGGTCGGATGGACAGGCGTCCGTCAGGGCCATTGCCACCAAGACAAGCCCCGAAGGGGCGGCATGTATCAGCCCAGGGCGAAGCGAAGCGGAGCCCTGGGAATGGGCATCCAGCAATCCCGCGAGCCCCGAAGGGGCGACATACATCGCGCCGTTCGTGTATGTCGCCCCTTCGGGGCTCCGATCGCCCTTGTGCCCCTGTTACCCAGGGCTTCGCTTCGCCCTGGGCTATTTCATGACGCCCCTTCGGGGCTTGTCTTGGTGGCCATGCCCGTCAGGGCGCCGCGGATCGCCAGCCGTCAGGCTGGCGACGCGCGGAGGGGCTCCCCAGGCCGCTCGGCTGGCCGCCCCAGTCGGAGGGACGATGGGCTGCATCCTTGCAGGTGTGGAGTAGGAGGGACCCTCCTGTCGATAACCGTACAGGAGGTCCGCCATGCGCATCCTGCTCCTCGTCCTCGCCATCGCCGCCTCGGCCCTCGCCCAGGCGCCCAATCCGGACCTCGAGATCTCCCTGCTCGACGTGCAGGGGGAGGCCGACGTCCAGCTCGCTGCGAACGCGAACTTCGAGCCGGCAACGAAGGGCACGAAGCTCACCGTCGGCGCGAGCATCTGCACCGGAAGCGGCGGGATGGTCACCCTCGCCTTCGGCACGAACTCCGTCGCCGTCGTCCGCCAGGCAACGCTCTTCACCGTCCGCTCCTTCGCCATGCAGGGAGGGCGACTCGTCGCGAACGTCTACATCAACCCCGGCGTCTGCAACGTCTCCGTGAAGCAGCTCGCGCAGTACGTCACCGACTTCACGGTCTCCACCCCCCGCCTCACCGCCTCGGTGCGCGGCTGCGAGGAGGAGGTCACCGCGAACGGCGACGAGCTCCCCGACACGGCCGTCTGCAGACAGCACTCGCTCCTCGCGCGATTCCTCGACGGCCGCGTGCGGAGGCTCGTCGCGGGGATGCGCACGAACTCGCGGAACGCCTCGCCCGACGACCTGGGGACGATCGCGAACCTGTCGCGCATCCTCCCGATCGGCGGGACCGACGCGGAGCGCCGGGACGTCGAGGGGCTGGTGATGGTAAACGAGGGAGCGCCCAACCTCCCGAGCGACCTGAGCCGCTACGGATCGAATCCCGCGATGGACAACACCGGCGAGGTGGCCCACTGCAGCGAGAGGGCCCTGAACCGCGACCTCGGATTCATCTCCCAATCCGGCTTCCGCAACATCTCCGAGTTCCTGCGCTCGGGCGACAACGCGATCCTCCCGCAGGCGCAGTTGGAGCTCTCCTCGCTCCACGACTCGGGCCAGTTCGACGTGCACGACGCGGTCCATCGCGCGATCGACTGCGCGCCGTTCGGGACCCCCCTGGCGCACTGACGGATCGCCCTTCCTGCCCGCTGCGCAATCGGCTATCATGGGCCCGTGGGCATGCCCTCCCAGGGCGGCGGGACCGCGTGCCAGGCGCATTCGAGGCGATCCCGTGAGCCAATTCACCCCCGTCATGGAGGCCCTCCGCCCCAAGCTCGACGCCTTCGAAGAGGTCCACCGCCGCGTCCGCTGGACCAGCTCCCCGAAGATGTTCGAGGGGATCGAGCGTCCGCGCGTGGTGCTCGGGGACCTCTTCGCCGCGCGCGTCACCGTGCACGTCGAGAACTTCTGCCAGATCTACACGACCGCGCTCGAGCAGATCTTCAACGACAGTCCGGTGATGAGGCGCTTCCTGGAGGTCTGGGACCTCGAGGAGTGCAACCACAGCCACGGGCTGCGCGACTGGATGATCGCCTGCGGGCTGCCCGAGGAGCGGATCCTCCCCGAGCTCGCCGACGCCCGGCTGCGCGGCTTCAAGGTGCCCTACGACGAGCCTGCGCACGTCACCGCGTACGTCTACTTCCAGGAGATCCTGACGGGGACCTACTACAAGCTCTGGATGGAGAAGGCGCAGGACCCCTCGCTCAAGGCCCTCCTCAAGCTGATCATCGTCGACGAGTTCCGGCACTTCGACTGGTACAAGACGGTGATCAAGGCCTTCATGAAGCAGGACCGCGAGTACACGGTGAACGCGGCGACGGAGGTCGCGAGGGACTTCTCGATGCCCGGGGCGCAGATCCTCGACCACTACGACGACCTGACCGACCACATGGCGGACTACGTCGACTTCGGGCCGATGGCGATCCTGCGCGTCACGACGACGATCCTGGGGACGTTCGGCCTCATCGACGGCGCGAAGCTCCTCGCGGGCAGCTCTTACCTGCGCCACTACCGCGAGCGCGACAAGTTGCCGCCGAAGACGGAGGCGGAGGAGCGGCTGGCCGCGGAGCACGTCGGGGCGTTCGAGGCGGACCTCCGCGCGGTGCTGGCGGGGATCCCCTCGGTCGCATAGGCCCTAGTTCCGCGGGCCGATCCGCCCGAACGGCAGCTTGATCGCCGGGGGCCAGAGGCTCACGCCGATCGTCATGCCGAGGACGTTCGCCTCGACGCCTTCCTTCAGGCCGACCTTCGCGCCGAGCGGAAGTGTCTCGAACTGCACGCCCGTGCCCGACGTCGTCCGCCCCGCGGCGACCGCGGGGACGTAGTCCTTGCCCACCGCGGTCGGGGGCATCTCCGCGGAGACGCCCGACTGCCTCAGGACCCACGCGGCGAAGGTGTTGCTGTTCGGGCCGGGCCACGCGCGGTAGACGTCGCGGGCGGGATAGGAGGGGGACGTCGCGAGGGCTGCGGCGAGGCGCCTTGCGTCGTCGCCACGCCACTCGCGCTCGACGCGCACGGGGCCTCCTCCGACGGTGGTGTCGGGGCGGAAGGCGTCGAAGTGGACGTACCCCCAGCTCGTTTCGCACTGGTGGGGCTCCTGCAGCACCTCCCAGCGGTGCCACTCGTTCTTCGCGGGGTCGTACGTCACCCAGAAGCAGTGGCAGGCGACCGGCTGCAGCGCCCCCGGCAGCGTCGCGGAGCGGAGCTGCACGACGAGGTCCGGGCCCTCGACCCCGCGGAGGTGCGCGCCGGGGCTCGCGCACCCCGCCAGACAGACGGCCAGCGCCAGGAGCGCCGTCCTCACGGCTACTTCTCCGTGTCGAGCGAGGCAGGGTCGACGGCCTCGTCCACCTTCACGTCGGTGTACGACTCGTCGAAGGACGACACCTGGTCGCGGTGGGTGATCTTCCCCTGGCGCTTGAGCGGGAGGAAGGTCTCCACGTCGATCCAGAGCGTGACGGCGTACTCCTCGAGGGCGCCGCGGGTCTTCGCGCCGTAGGTGATGGCCTGCGCGTCGCGGTCGCCGACCTTCTCGCGCGCGGCCATGCGGAAGTCGGTGAGGAGGAGGTCGTTTCCGAGGTCGAGCTTCCCCTCCTTCGCCTCCAGGAAGCAATTCTCGTAGAGGCTCGAGGTGGCGCCTTCGGCGACGAAGACGAGGAGGACGTCCCGGCTGGCGGCGGGCCAGGCGGTCGCGGAGGCGGGCTTGCTCTTGTCGCGCATCTTGTGCCCGTTGGCGATCACGTCGAGACCCTTTCCGTCGTCACGCTTGATCTCGACGTGGGCCAGGTTCTTCTGGGCGACGACGATGGAGGCCTCGACGGAGACCTTGCCGGTGGGGGCCTCGAGGCTGGCGGTGGCCTTCACCTGGAAGGACTTGAGGCTCAGGAGCTTGTCCTGGCACTTCTGGAAGAGCTGCTTCGCCTTGTCGGAGTCCTCGGCGCGGCAGGCGGAGGCCAGGACGAGGGCGAAGGACAGACTTAGCGCTGCTGCGCGCATGACGACCCTCCTTTTCGGGGCTGAAGCCCAGGGCGGGAGTTGCACCCGCAACCTGCGGTTCGCGAATCCACCCGGGCCAGCCGGTGCAGAGAGTAGCAACCCTCCGAGCGGCCGTCAATCGAGCGAGGACGCGAATCCTGCTCCGGCTGCGTGCGTACAGCCCTGCGTACCGGACGGGGGAGAGGATAGCACCCTCGGGGCGCTCCTCGCGCTCTGGCCGGACCTCCCCGCGGAGGTGCGAGAGGCCCTTCTTCGGTTGGCGGAGGCTGCGGGGCGCGCCCGCCCTGGTGCGGGCGGGGCGGCGGGGGAGGAGTGAGGAGCTATCGCGTCTTGCTGCCGTTCTTGCCCGCCCTCGTGGGACGCGCCGGCCGCGCCTTCTTCGGGGAGAAGATGAGCATGGCACCCGCCCGGTAGACCCCGAGGCCGACCTCTTCGGCGGCACGAATGAACATCTCTTGGACCGTCAGCTTCATCGGGATCCGCCCTCCGTGTGCCACGTTCACTGCGCGAGGGATGCGCGACCGGGCCTTGCCGCCCTTGGAGGGGCGTGTTTGCCGTGTCGGCTTCGGATGGACGTTCACCCCGTAGGGGACAAGCCCCACCTTGCGCGCGGCGCGGTCCATCGCTTCCTGCAGGGTGATCTTCATCGCGACCTCCCGTTACGCCCTGTCTTCCCCGTGCCTCCGCGATGGAGCTTGCGATGTTTCGGAGCGGCGGACGGAGGGGCGCTCAACCTGCGGAATCCCGCCTTCTTCATCGCGCGATCGAGGAGATCCTCCACGGTCGTCTTCACGGCCTGCGCCTCCGAGAGTGTTGAACGCGGTGTTGGAGGGGGCCAGTGAGGAGCTACCGCGCCTTGCTGCCGTTCTTGCCGGCCTTCGTGGAGCGCGCGGGACGTGCCGTCTTGGGATGGAAGTTGACCCGAACCGGGACCAGCCCCAGCTTTTTCATGGAGCGATCGAGCGCTTCTTGCACGGTGAGCTTCATTGGCGTCACTTCTCCGTGTACCACGTCCAGGCACCATCCACGATACACCCCACGGCCTGCTGGCGCAACTCCACTCTCATGCGCTCCAAGTCCTTCCCCCCTCAACGCCGGTGGTCCCGTCGTGCGATCGGCCGGTCGGCGGCGGACCACCGCGCAACGAGGGCGGGCAGAAGGGGTAACGAGACGCATCCCGGGCGCAGATCGAGAGATCCGGACGGTTCGAGCGGACCACCAAGCGCCCGGTGCAAGACCGGCCGGTCTGGTCCCATGTGCAACCGGCCGGGGTGGTCCCGGAGAGAACGTCGTTGCGCCACTTGGAGATGCGGCGAGCGAGGTGGGGGAGACGCGGAGAATGGGACCACCGGCATTGAGAGGATCAACGCCGGTGGTCCAGTCGGTCAGTCGCGCTTGGCGTCGCTCGGGGTGAGCACGTCGATGACCTCGCGCGGCTTGTGGTAGCTCTCGCCGCTGAAGCGAAGCACCGTCGCCTGGTCGAGGAGGCGGTCGAGCGTCGCGACCGCCATCGGCTCGTGCGAGAAGCCGTCCTTCCACCGCTCGAAGGCGACGTTCGAGACGAAGACGATCGATGCCTTCTTGTGGCGCGCCGCAACGATGCGGAACAGGAGCGGCCCCTGCCAGGGCTCCTGCGGCCAGAACTCGTCGATGAGCAGCAGATCGGGGCGGAGATACCTGCGCGAAACGCGGCGCGCCGAGCCGTCGCTCTCCGCGGCGCGCAGGTCGTCGAGCATCTCGTCGCCGCTCGTTGCGTGGACGGAGTACCCCTCCATCGCGGCGGCGAGCGTGAGCGCCTGGCCGAGCGTCCTCTTCCCGGTCCCAGGCTTGCCCACCAGGACGACGTTCCTCTTCTCCTCGACGAAGCGGCAGGTACCCAACTCCGCGAGGAGCGCGGGCTTCATGTCCTTGTGTTTCGAGTAGTCGAGCTCCGCGAGGCCCCGGGCCTCGCCGAGGCGGGACCGCTTGAGCATCCGGTCCTGCCTCCGCTCCTGCCGCGCGTCCCGCTCGCACGCGAGCACGCGACGCAGGAACTCCGTGTAGCTCGCCCCCTCCGACTCCTTGAGGAGCTTCGCGATGTCTCGCGAGGCCGTCGTCAGCGCGAGCGAAGCGAGGAGGCTCTCGATCGTCTCCTGGTCGGGCCTACGTGCCTTTCTCATCGGTACCTCCCGGCAGCATGTCGGACAGCGGCCTCTCCTCCACCTCCCCGGCAGCCCTCGCCGCGTCCGCCGCCGAGCCGAGGAGCGGCAACTCGGACCCCTCGACGACCTCCCCATGACGCTGCGCCAGGATCCTTGCCACCGAGGCGGCGCTCCAGTTGCGCTGGCTCGTCGCGAAGGCGATCACGTCCGCGACGCGCTCGGCGCCGTAGGCGCACGCGAGACGCGCCAGGATGCGGAGGTGCACGACGGCCAGCCCCTTCATGCGTCTCTTCACGCCGGCGAGGAACGCGGCCGCCTTCGGGAACGTCGCGAGGAACCTCCGCTCCGTCTCGGAGAACGACTCCCCCGACGGCCGGCGGATCGCCTCGTAGTGCGCGGGGTCGACGACCCGCTTCCCCTTCCCCTCCGCGATCCGGTGGGACGCCAGGAGCCTGCCGAGGCCGTCGACGACCTCCAGGCGCTCGGGGTAGACGCGCAGGCGGACCTCGCGCCCGACGAGGAGCGGAGGAACCGAGTAGAGATTGCCTCCGAGCGAGACGAGACAGTCGATCTGGACCTTGCGGACCTCGCTCGCGTAGGTCGGGAAGACCTCCGGCGGCGGCGGCGTGAGCAGCGGCTTCTCGCGGCGGAGGCGCTCCTCGGGGACCTCCTTCGTCGTGCCATGGACGCGGACGTTGGCGACGGAGCGGAGCCACTCCTCGGTGTGGCGGTTGAGGTGGTCGAGCGACTCGAACGCCTCGCCGCGGGCCAGGTCGCGCTGGACGTAGCCGAGCGCGGACTCGACACGCCCCTTGCGGTTGGGGTCGCGCGGGCGGCAGACGAACGGCTCGAAGGCGAAGTGCTTCGAGAACGCGAGGAACCGCTCGTTCCAGATCGGTTTCTTCTCGATGCGGCCGAGGACGACCGTCGCCATGTTGTCGTAGACGATCCTCCGCGCGATGCCTCCGAAGAAGTCGAACGCGGCGACGTGCGCGGCGAGGAGCGTGGGGAGGCGCTCGTCGCGGTAGAACCGCGCGAACATCGCCCGCGAGTACGCCATCACCATCGCGAAGCAGTGGACGACCTGCTCGCGCCCGCCGATCATGACGCGCACGGGCGACCAGTCGACCTGCGCCTCCTCACCAGGGGGCGTCTCGAAGCGCCGGAAGGCCTTCCGCGTGGACCTCCGCGGACCGCGCAGGGGGCGGACTGCCTCCACGACGAGCGTCCGTCCGCCGGTGTACCCGAGGGCGCGGATCTCCCTCAGGATGCGGCTCGCGGAGAGGCCCTCCTTCGCCTTCGCCGCAACCAGCGCCATGAACGGCGCGAGCTTCGGCTCCGACGGCTTCGGGGGCGGCAGCGCCGCTTTCGTGGGTGTCTCCGCCTTCGCAGGCGGCGTCTCTGCGAGGACGGTCCTCACCCTCTTCACGTCGATGCCGAGCCTCCTCGCCACCGCCCGCTTCGAGCGGAGCGTCTGGTACAGGTCCCGGATCTGCTTCTCCTGTTTCGGGTCCATCGATCACCTCCAAGAGATCGGGGTACTCGGAAAGAAGGGTCTTTGCGGCCGAGAGGACGGCGAAGGCGACGCGGCGTCGCTCGGCGTCGAGGTAGCGGGCCTCGGGCTCTGGTGTGCGCGGGAGCGCGAGGCGCATGAAGTCGGCGAGGGCCTCCCTGGCGCGGGTCATGCGCTCGGCGATGGCTGCGGGCTCGCCCGAGAGCGGGGAGGCGCTCTGGGGGGCGCGCAGGACGCCCAGGGGGTCGCGGAGGAGGGTCTTCCTCTCCGCGTCGTCCGCGGCTCGGTACGTGGCGAGGAGGGCTGCCACCTCGCGGGTCGTGAGGCCGTGGCTCTCGATGGCGGCGTAGAGCCGCGCCTGGTTCTCGCGCGAAAAGGCGCAGAGGGCGTGCGCGGTCGTCACGCCGATCCTCCCCTCGTCGAGGGCGGCGGCCGCGCGCTCGGCGAGGTGTCGGGCGAGCGTGAGGCGGGTCTCGACCCAGGCGTCCTTCTTGCCGAGGAGCTTGGCGATGTGCTTGAGACTCAACGCGTCCTCGTCCACGAGCGAGGCGACGACGCGGGCCTCGTCCATGGCGCTTGCTGTGCGGCGGGGCTCGTTGGCCGCGAGGAGCAGGGCCTTGGCGAGTGAGGACGACGCCTCCTCAACGACCACGGGAAGCTCCTCGCGGTCGGCCCACGCGGCCAGGCGCTTGAAGCCGTCGATCACCTCCAGGCGGCCGTCCACGCGCACGGCGCGGATGGGCAGGGGAGCCAACTCGCGCGCCGGGTCGGTGCGCTTCCCGCGCAGCTCGGCGAAGCGCGTCCCGAGGTCCTCGCGGCGGACCCACGTCACGAGCGGGTCGGGCATGGGACCTCCAGGAGCTGGTAGAGGGGGAAGCGGTAGGTGATGAGCTCCTTCGCGCCGAGCCCGACGCGGGCGTGGGCGACCTGGGACTCGGTCATGCCGAGGAGCCGCGCGAGGGTCGAGTCAGCGTAGAACGAGAGGCCGTAGCGGTCGGCGGCGACGTGGAGGAAGAAGTAGAGCGCTATCTCCTCGAGCGTGAGGGTCGGGAGGTGCTCACGCACGCGGTGGTCGACCCAGGCGAAGTGGCCGGGCACCTGCCGCAGGCGGCCGAGGTCAAGGGGCTGTCGATCGGGCGGTCTCATCGACGTCATGGACGCGGAGGATAGGCCCCGCGTGGACCCCGATCAAAGGGGGGCCCGCGGGATTCCGACGCGATCATCCGCGGAACCGCGGTCGGCGCGCTCGTCGGGGTCGGGACGAATTCCGAACCGCTGACAGGCCGCGGGGCCGAATCGCCGCCGGAGGCGGCGTCGGGACCGCCGAGCAGTGCGTCGGCACTCCTCGGAGCAATAGGTGTGGAGACGATACGCGGGGAGGTGAACGGCCCGATCGCAGGCGTCGCAGCGGTAGGAATAGGCGGTGCCCGCCTCGCACCACGGCAGGGAGTGCTCTCGCTCCTTTGCGCGGTGCCGCCGCTGGGCGAGGCGGTCTCCCCGACGCCTTCCCGACTTCGCGCAGGGCGAGCTGCAGTACCGCCGATTCCCTTGAGCTTGGAATCTACGATTGCAACCAGCGAGTGCGCACTGTAGCTCGAGCGTGGAGCAGGCCGAAGATCAGGGTGCTAAGCGACGATGGGGGCACCCCACACTGGGGTGTCCCCATCTTTTTCCCTGCCTCTATCGGCCGCGAGGCACGCGCCTCTGGCGCGCTACGATCCCAAGTACTTCCCCGTCTCCCCCAAGAAGACCCGAAGAACCGGGACTTCTACTTCCCCACCGGGACCCCCGTCATCCCCCTACTTGCTGGACCACCCCGGCCGGCCAAGAACGGGACCACCGTTACTGAGGACGAGCGCCTCTGGATTGGCGAGAAGATGCGGGAGGATGCCTTCCGTCGTGGGCGTCGAGGACTTCAGCTAGTTCTTGAGGTTGCTGAACGCCAGGGGGATTGAGTACCTCCTCATCGGCGGGGTGGCGTACAACTTCCACGCGCCTCCGAGGGCGACGAAGGACCTCGATCTCTGGGTGCGACCGACGCGCGAGAACATGGTGCGCCTCATCGAGGCGATTCGCGAGTTCGGATTCCCGACCACGGACCTGCAGGTGGACGACCTCCGCCGTCACTACCACCAGATCGTGTACGCCGTCGGCAACGAATCCGATCGGAGGCTCGGGATCCCGGGTGAGGGCATCGAACGCTGCACGCCCGCGGCCGTGTTCGTCGGTTGGTACAACGGTCACCCGGACTACCGGCACGCGAAGATCGATCTGTCGGTCGAGCGCGTGGCGGTCGTGGGCAACGGCAACGTCGCGGTCGACACTGCGCGCATCCTGCTGCGCACGCCCGGGGAGCTCGAGAAGACGGACATCGCCTCGTACGCGCTCGAGGCGCTGCGCAAGAGCCGCGTCCGCGAGGTGTTTCTCCTCGGCCGGCGCGGCCCGACGCAGGCCGCGTTCACGCCGGCCGAGATCAGAGAGCTCGGCGAGCTCGAGGCGGCCGACGCCGTCGTCGTCCCGAGCGAGCTCGAGGCGGCGACCCCCGCGCCGGAGATCGGTCAGGCGACGAAGAACCTCGCCATCCTCCGCGGCTTCGCGGCACACGGGCGCACCGGCAAGCCTCGCACGCTCGAGCTGCGCTTCCTCGTCTCACCGGTCGAGCTCGTCGCCGACGCGACCGGGGGCGTGCGCGCGATCGTGCTCGAGAAGAACCGTCTCGAGGCGCGCCCCGACGGCTCGCTCGCCGCACGCGGCACGGGCGAGACCGAGGTGCTCGAGGTAGGGATGGTCCTGCCTGCCATCGGGTTCGCGGCCGACCCGATCCCGGGCGTTCCGTTCGACACGCGGGCGAAGGTCATCGCGAACGACGACGGGCGAGTCGT
>Ga0082335_1007445_pt1 | contig 13212 bp, 19 predicted proteins | sample Subgrocontami58m_FD_72375 | JGI IMG/M metagenome (GOLD analysis project Ga0082335, IMG submission 72375) | Subsurface groundwater microbial communities from S. Glens Falls, New York, USA - GMW37 contaminated, 5.8 m (SPADES assembly) (version 2) ...
CGTTCGCCGCTGCATAAGAGAGTCAAGGGGCCTGGAGCGCCGAGGCCGGCCTCCAATCCCCGTTCCGCCAGCACCCGCTGGACCTGCCGCGCCACGGCCTCGCCGGTATCTATCACCGTGACCTCATCTCCCAGGAGGCGTTGAATGTCCTCCCGTAGGAAGACAAAGTGCGTGCAGCCCAGGACGACGGTGTCCAGGCCGTGGGTTGAGACAGGCTTCAGGTAATGGCGCAGCAATGAATCCGCCCGGTCCGGGTCCGCGTCCCCCGTTTCCACCAGGTCCACCAGGCCCGGACAGGTCTGTGTATGCACTTCTATGCTACCGGCGAACTGGGTCACCAGCTCGTTGAAGACCTCGGTCTCGACCGTGGCCGCCGTCGCCATTACCAAGACTTTGCGGGCGCGGGTAGCCAGGCTGGCAGGCTTGACGGCCGGGACCATACCGACAAAAGGGACCTTGAAGGCGCCTCTCAGGACGCTGAGGGCCACGCTGGAGGCGGTGTTGCAGGCTACCACAATGAGCTTGGCCCTTTGGCCCAGGAGAACTGCGCTGGCCTCCAGGGCCAGTTGCCGGATCTCCTCTGCAGGCCGTGGCCCGTACGGGCAGCGCAAGGTGTCGGCGTAGTAAAGGATGCTCTCATGGGGCAAGAGCTTGCGGATCTCGGCCACTACCGACAGGCCTCCTACACCGGAATCGAAGACCCCGATGGGCCGCGGATCGCCCGTCCGAATCATGAAGTCTGTAGAGCGGGGAATTGTCCCCCGCGGCGGTGGTGCGGAAAGGGCGTCCCACCCCGCAGCCCCTGGCGGACAGGGCCGTCCGCCGCTACATTCGCCAGCCGCCCATACCCAATCAACTTCTCACCACCCTCCGCTGTACCTTTGATAGACCTGGGGTAGGTAGGTCTTGATAGGACGCAGCACGGTGATGTCGAGAAACATGTCCGGGCCAAACCAGCCCTTGCCGTCGGCCGTCAGCCTGAAGTGCTCTCGATAAAGGCCAGGCCCGGCCGGAGCCGTCGCCAGGAAGGTGAACCTGACAACCTGGCTGGGACGGACCGCGTCCTGGTCTGCATAGGTCGGCCGCGACGGCGACTCCCAGTCGCCCGCGGTGGCCAGGGCACTGGCCCGGTCGGCGGGGCTCCAGGTGCCCAGCTTAACGGGGTTGGCGCCGGTGCGGTACCAGGTGGCCGTGCCGGTGTTCCTTAGCTCTACCCAGGTCGGGGACTTACTTCCAGGGAGGCGCGGGCCATAAGCGCTCTGGGCGGTTACCTCAGCGACATAAGTGAGCTCGTCCACGGCGACCGCGGCGTCCAGGGTGGGGCTGCCCTGGCTTGAGAACCAGGTTACCCCTTCCTGGAGCATATCCCATTGCAGGGTGTAGGCGCCGCCGCTGGGGGGCGCGGTGATCTGGGCCATGATCATGACCGACTGCCCGAAGGGGATGTTCGTGGGAAGCTCGGCCCGCTGCTGGCCGCCGCCCGCCTGGAGAACCTCTGTCCCATCCTGGCGGTACCAGCGGTAGCCCAGACGGAAGAGGGAGCCGGGAGACCAGGTCGCCTGGCCCTTATTCTGAACCGTCACGGCCACAGAGGCTGTGGCGCCCGCCGCCATGCGGGCGGGAGTATTATGCTGCACCCAGGCCTGGCTGTACATGGGGAACCTGTCCCACACCTTCCCGCGAAACTCCGGCATCCGGTCATGGGCGTAGGTCCCGGGGTCCTGGTGGTTATTGCCACAGCTTCCGGAGACGTCCCGGTGGCAAAAGATGTTGAACAAGGTCCTGTCTCCGAAGTAACCGCTGCCCAGGGGGTTGATGTTGTGCTGGTAGCTTTTGGCTGCCAGCAGGTTTTCCAGGGCATCCTCCATGGCCGGGGAGACCTCCGCATAGCGGTAATCGCCCAGCAGGGCAACCCCGATGCTTCCCGGGTTGTAGCAAGACAGGGCATGGCCCCCAGTGGCATTCTCACCCCCGAAGCGTCCGTCGTAGATATTGCCCTGCGTGTCTATGAGGAAGTTATATCCGATGTCCCCCCAACCCAAGGTGTTGGCGTGGTAATACCAGATGGCTCGGACCGTGGCGGCCGGGTCGGGGTCGTTGTTCTTCGTGATGGTGTCGTGGACGATGACCTTCTGCCATTCCCGGTACTCCGGGGGCCAGCGGTCAGAAGAGTAAGGCTCCGGGGATCCCCATCCAGCCCGGGAGATGATGGCCGGCATGTTTACCGATGCGCCTCGGGTTAGCGTCCCAACGGCTCGGGGCTGAGGTGTCGAAGGGCCTTGGGAGGAGTCAATATAGGTGATCTTGACGTCTCCCAGCTTGGGAGGCAGATCAGGGTCCGTGGCATAGAGGGTTGCGCTGTACTGGAGAAAGCGGCCCCGGGCCACGATGACCTGGCTTCGGTTATCCCCCTCATCGGCGAGGAAGCCATCCAGCGGCTCAGCCTGAAACCACTCTGACCATTCCTGCCCGTCGGGGCTGGCCCTAACTTCCAGGATAATCTGGCTTCCCGCGGGTGTCTGGGCCTTCCAGGCCAACGCCACGGCGTTAAAGGGGAAATCGGCCTGAAAGATGGGCGAGGTATAGGCGCCCCAGTCCGCGCCATTCTGGAGAGATAGTCTGCCTGCCCCGGCGCCCTGGATGGAAACGGCCCACCCAGCCGGCGCCGCCTCTTGGGTCAGGACCGGGATCAGCGTGGCGGCGCGGATTTCCGGCGAAGCGGTGGCGCTTTGGGAGGCCAAGGGTGGGACGATCCTGGATAGGGACAGGACCGCCAAGGTTAGAAAGGCAAGACCTCCCAGCCCTCTCATCCAGCGGGGGAAGCCCCCCCAGGGCCAGCGTGCCCTCATCACCCTGTCTTTATATCTCCCTCCACTATGGTCATCTCAACGGGAATATCCTTGATGGATTCCGGGGGACAGTGAAGAGGGTTCTCTCCAAGCACCACCAGATCAGCAGCCTTTCCCGGCCGGATGCTGCCTTTCTCAGATTCTTCAAAGGCCAGCCTGGCGCCGTTGATGGTGAAGACCTCCAGGGCTTGTTGAGGGGTCAGACGGTTTTCGGGAGCGTGGTCGTTTACTGCGCTGTGGACTCCCAGCAGCGGGTCCATGGGGGTCACAAAGCTGTCGCTGCCACCTGCCAGGAGAATGCCAGCCTCGACGGACTGGCGCAGGGGGTTTACCTGCCGGGCACGTTCCTCCCCGAGGCGCTCCCGGTAGAGGTTGGGCCGTTCCTCGGAGAAGTGCAAGAAGGCTGGCTGCATGGAAACGCCAAGGCCCAGGCGGGCGGCTCTTTGCACCTGTCCCGGCTGGGCCATCAGAAAGTGTTCGATGCGATGTCGATGGTCCGTCCTGGGCTGCTCCCCAAGGACAGTCTCATAGACACTCAGAAGCTGTTCTATGGCCCGATCGCCGATGGCATGCATGCTTATCTGCAGGCCGGACGAGTGGGCCTCCCGAATGAAGGTACGTAGCTCCTGGTTGGAGAAATAGAGTACTCCTTCCGCGTCGGGGTCATCGTCATATGGAGCTGTCAGGGCCGCCGTATGGGAGGCAATGCTCCCATCCACCAGGAGACATCCGCCGATACGGGGGAGCCCCAGCTCCCGAGCTTTTCCCACTTCCTTAGTTTGGTAATATACCACAATCTTCACGGGAAGGGAAGGCTCCAGGGAGAGGAGCGTCTGGATATCCTCATGCCCCCGGGGCCAGCCTCCGTCCAGGGCGTGGACGGTCGTGATTCCCACGCTTGCGGCCTTCAGGGTCGCCCGGCGTATGGCCTCCTGCCGGTCGTTACCGGTAATGGAGGTGAGGCGTTCCCCGGCGATCCTGCGGGCGTCGCCTCTAAGTATTCCGGTAGACTCTCCAGTGGTGGAGTCCCCATCTATTCCAGGTGTGTTGGGCGGTAGGGCCAGCTTCTCCATGGTGCGGGTGTTGACCACCACGGAATGCCCATCCCGGCGCACGACGTAAGCCATCTTAAAAGGGATGATCCGGTCCAGGTCCCACCTGGTCAGATGCAGCCCATTCGACCCGGCTTCCGGCTCAAGGCCGCTGGCCTTCACTATGGTGGGCTGCCGCTCGGCCTCGGCCGCCAGCGCCCCCAGCACCTGGCTTAGCGTGCGGCAGGACTCCAGGCGGGGTCCCATCATGGAGAGTCCGGTGGATATGAGGTGTACATGAGTATCAATGAAGCCGGGGAGAAGGGCCCGGCCCTTCAGGTCAATCACCTCGGTGTGGGGGCCACGCTCCGCCATCACCTCGCGGCTGGTCCCCACGAGGGCAATGCGGCCTCCCCGCACCAGGACACCCTCCGCCAGGGGGTTCTGGCCCTCCATGGTCACCACCTGCCCGTTCACCAGGGCCAGCTCGTTCATTCGCACGCCGCCAGGGAGATTACTTACTTAGACCTTTTCATTATAGGATTCGGCGTGTAGCTATGCAAATAACCTGCAATACTTTACATAAGCAAATTATGCTGGGGAGGCAAAGCCGCAGAAGCCTAGCGCCACGGGGTTCGTGAGGGAAGCCGAGCGAAACAGGAAGTCCGGCATGGAGATGCCAAGAGATTTTGCGGCCAGAAGTATCAAGGGGGCACACAAGAACGAAACCACTCTAACGAGGCGCTCTAGCCCCGTGGCCCCCCATATTGCATGTTGAATGACGAATGTACCTACTGGCCCAAACCAGAGAATGAAATGTGCAAAGATGGGAAATACAGCCTGGGTCGAGGCCGAAAGCCAAGTCGTAATGTTGCCCTGCTCCATTACTGCCTCCTTTTCATTCGGTAAACGGGTGTGAGAACGTAATATAATGTGGCAGCCAATACGCCCATCGAGCCACTTCCTATGGCCTATGCTACCGACGAAAGTTAGTGCCATTGGACCGCAGCCATACAGACGCCGGTTCCCAGTTTCTTGGAACAACTGCCAGTACCGTCCAGCCCGAGAGGTGGCGGCTCTACGTCCGCCACCTCTCTTCTCGGAACTGCCGCTACTGTATAGTGAGGACATCATCCCTGCCTCCCGGGTCAGTATGCGGCCTTCCCGGCTTGAGCTGGCGCTGAGAATTGTTAAGCCACTGCTCACGCAACTCTGCCGCGCTGGTTTTCCATGCCGGCGGGCCCGCCGGCCTTTGGCTGTGGCGAAGGAATGCCGCTAAGCCCGGGCGGAACGCTACTTCCAGGATCTGCCCCACCGCCCAACAGTTCTCTCACTTGAGCACGGGCCCGCTCCAACTCTAGTTCTGTGGCCAACTGGAGTAGCTCATAGGCTCGCTGCACGTCTTCGCTTGTCAGGAGCCTTGTGTTCAAGAACCGCGTTTGCAGTTGTTCCATTGCTTCCAGGTGGTCTCGCAGGAAGTCATTGACCCTTTTGCTCTCCATCTTCATCTGGCGCCTAGTGAGGGCTACTTCCCAGGACAAAGCACTCAAGCGGCCCCGATTCCCTACGTGCGTGAAAGCCCGCCCCGTGGCCACGAAGGGAGCCATGATCAACCCCAAAGGCAGGGCTAACACTTCTGCCATGAAGTCAAACAGGCCCCAGGCCGCTCCGCCGTCATAAGCCTCAGTCGTTCTTTTCATCTACTTCCTCCTTGGTTCGTGCTCGAGAAATGCTTCTCCAAATTCTCCAGGGCTTCCAACCGCCCTCGGAGGAACTTGTTGGCAGCTTTGCCCATCATCTTTTGCTTCTGGCAGGAAAGAGCTACCTCGCGAGACAAGTCGGCCAAATGGCCGCGAGCTCTCGCATGCCCCACGGCCCGACCGACAGAGGGGATAGGCGCCATGAGGATTCCAACAGGCAGGACCAAGACCTCCGCAATGAAATCAAAAAGGCGCCAGGCGACTCCGCCACCATAGGCTTCCGTAACTTTTTTCATTTCGTTCTTCCCTTTCCTTGGGGGATTGGGAGCCCGCCGGACGGCGGGCCCCCAAACTCTGACTACCTGTGGGCGATCTTCTGCTTGATGTGCTCGATGCCCGCCTGGCTAACGGCCGCGATCCCCCCTGTGTAGAGACGGCGCGCCTGATCAATCGCGGTTGGCGCCACTGCCATCGCCAATACGCAGTCCTTGTACTGTATGACCGTCTCTTGAAAGCCTCTCTCCGTTTCAAGCGTCACCGCCAAGACATTGCCGGCGACGGTTCCGACACAAGAATTGGCCAACACCACTTCCACAGCGACGTGCCTTGTGGCCTCCTCCACATTGCGGTGCCGTCGGGCTTCCGGACTTTCCAAAATGCGCGAGAGCAAGCTGCCGCGCCCGTCGCTTTGGACCACCATGCTGCTGGCAGCGGCTACCGCCGGAGGCAAGGAAGCTTGCAGCGCTTTCCACTCGGGCTCTGAGTGCTGTTCGGTCGCCTGGGACTGTCTCTCCCCATCGCTGTCGCTCATTGGGATGCCTCCTCAATTGCAGAATCCTTTGTCTCGGCTTCCTCGACGACCGGCGGGATTCTGTTTCCCCCGCGCAGCTCGTGGAGGAGTCGAGTCACTAGCCCGGGATTGTGCTCATACAGTCCCTGGAGCACCGCCGCCTTTTCTAACCGCTCCACTATTTGCGTGAGTAGGAGGTCATCGTTCACGCTTTGCATGAGGCTTTCCTGCTGCCGCTGCACAAAGCTCACCTGATCAGAGGGCCCCTCCTGGTCCGCGGTTATGTCCCCCCGGGCAATAGCTTCCAAGACATCCCTGGTCCTGGTCATCACATCTGATGCCTGCTTGCCGAAGATCTCCGCGCCTATGGACCGCACGGTGGGACTCTGCGACTTACGCTTTATGGGTAACTTGATGAACTGCATATTTGTCGAACTCCTTTGCTACTAAGTGGGCTTCACAGTACGGGATGTCTGCTTTCTCGCGTTCTTCTTCTGCTGTCACCTCCTTTTCATTGGCCCCTGTCTACTGATTGCCCCCGTTGCGGTGCACGGCCAACTGGTCATCTTCCCGCGGTACGTCGGACCACCGCCCGGCCATCCGGCGCAGCTTATCCTCCGCGAGGGCATTCGCAGGCGGGTCCTCCAGAAACTTCTTGCCGGTTTCAGCGATGGCATAGACGGCGATGAAGGTTAGCACGGGGATCAGCCCTGAGGTGAGGAAAGCACCGACGCGTTCTGTAACTCCGGGCTCGAGGTTGAAGAGAACCGAGACGCTCTGCGGCATGCGCTCTCGAACCAATAACCACCCCAAAGTCATGTTCGCGAACCATTCCGTGATTCCCAGGAGCATTATCCCTACCATGATCGCTGTCCTTACGCGACCAGCAGGCGAAATCACCGCCAAAGCCACGAAAACCGCGGAGAGGACCACCGTGACGCCGGCCATAACGTAGGCCATCAGAAGAGAATTCGCCCAGCCGAATGCCTCGAACAAATGAGCTGTGGAGGCCGCCTGTGCCATCAGGGTTCCAACCAGAACTGTCAGGAAAAGGCCTAGTTGCACCTTCTCTCTCGTCTTCATCTTGTTACTCCTTTCGAGTTGTATCTCATAGCTTCCAGGGGAGGGCTCTGCCTCATTGGAGTGGCAACTCCGTGAGGAAACTGGCCGACGACGACGCCCCGCGTTGCAGCAGTCGAAGGGGTTGTCATCTATCCCAGACGCGAGTCCCCTGGGCAATCCAAGTGGACGGTGCGGTGGAGGCGGGGTTCGCCGTGGGAAAGCTTTCCCGCCTACCACTGCCCTTCTTGTTGCCAAATCACCTCCTTCATGGGAAACTGCCATTCACGCGTCCACGCTCGCATGTACCTGAATCCACTGGAACAATGATAAGCCCATTAATAGAAGCAGGAAATACAGCGCGGTACCTAAAGGGGTAGCGCGATGAAGCGCATTATTGCTTGACAGGATAGCAGAACGGGCCTAAAATGCGGTTTGTGAATCTAGCAAATCTGCTAGAATAGCGCTGTTGGTTCCGGTGGTTAGATGGCCAAGCCCCATATCTCAGAGACGACCTTTGGACAAGATCTTGATCGTTTGCTTGCTCGAGCAAGATTGAGTATGCCTGCGTATGCTCAAGAAGCTGACATTAATTACAAATACCTTTCCCAGCTACGAAGCAATCCCAATCGTCGACCAGGTCAAGCGTACGCCGGTCTGCTTAGACCGTTTATTAGACGCAATCTATTGGATCTACGCCAAGCCCAGGTCCTTTCCTTGAGACACCGTGCGAAGCCACTCACCGTGCTTGAATCTGCTGGGCTTTTCCCCGCCATGTCTCGCGAAGAGCTCTTGGCATCAATCGCGGATGCACTATCGTTGGAAGGGCCAATTTCTGAGGACAAGCACATCCTTCCACGCATCTCTGTAAACCAAGTTCAACCCGGATATGGTTTTGTACGATTCAAGGAGACGTTAGACTTCCGAGAGCTCTTTAAGGAACTCAAGGACGGGGAGGAACTTCTCTGGTTGGACACATACTGCCCCCGATATAACGACTACTGGGAAGAATTACGCCATGCTCTGTTCCGGGGCACGACGATCCGCATGCTTGTGATAGACCCGGACTGTCCCAACGCGCGCTACCGGGCAGAGGAAATTGACAAAGACGACCACTACCCCTACGAGAAATTCAAAGCCGAGATCGAGGCCTTCACCATGGAACTCATCCGGTCGCTCAGGGATCTTGAAGCAGTGCTCGGCACCCCCCGGTGCGAGATTCGTGTGTATGGTGACCTTCCCTGTATTCCTATGTACATCATCGCACGAGATCAAAAACCTGTGCGCGGATACAGTTCGTTCTTCCTTAATAAGGCAACGGCGTATTTCCGCCATATAGAATGGGGGCAAGGTGAGGATAGCCTTCTGAAGAACATGCACAGGTATTTTGAAATGAAGTGGGACAATGTGGTAGCAAAGCCGGACCACGGTGGTCGTGTGGTATATCCGTAAAGCCAATTGAACTTACTGACCCGGTTTCCCTAATGGCCGGCTAAGGCTGGAGTAACGTGATGAGACGTGAAGTTATCGCCACTGATAAAGTCGCGCAAACCGGCTTCCCGTATTGCCAGGCGATCCGTTACGGAGATCTAGTGTTCGTTGCAGGCCAAGTGGCGATCGACCCTGCCACCGGCAAGCTCGTGGACGGAGACATCGGTGTCCAAACCCGCCGCGTCTTGGACAACGTTGCAGCGATTCTTCAAGCAGCCGGCACATCTTTAGAATACAGCCTCGATTTGCTCTGCTTCCTGGCGGACATCGCTGATTTCCCATCCTTCAATCAGGTTTATCGCACGTACTTCCCAGAAGACGGTCCTCCGCGTACCACGGTCCAAGCCATCTTGCCTCTTGGAGCCCGGGTGGAGATACGGATTATCGCTGCGCTCCCAGAAGGGATTGAGGTGGGTCGTAAAACTTCACGACCCACCGGTTAATCTCACTAACATGGCAAGGATGCCAGAGAAAAGCACTACGGGAGACAATATTTCTGATCAAGATGCACCTCTAGACAATAGGCATACCCAAATGCAGCCGGTGATTGATAAGCTCAGGACAATTACTGCAATAGATATCGCGCCAAGATTGGACGAACAGTCCCAAGTTGTGGATTCTTTTGCAGGGATTGTCATAGTGGAATTGCCCGAACATGGTTCCGTAGTCGCTCTAGATGGGCGGGAATATAGATTTCACGCTGCCCGTGTATTTCCTGGAAAACACGTAAATCCTCACTTCCACACAACGGGTCAAGAACCATACGAAATACTCGCAGGGGAGCAAGCAATAATGCACGTTGGAACAGTTGATGGACAGGCTGTTTCTTGGACGCAAGCGACGGCCAAGCCTGGGGATGAAATGATTATGCGGGGAAACGAAGTCCATTCGCTCGAGAACGTAGGCAACACTCCGGTTGACTTTGCATTCGCTTGCCCGGATAGTCATCTAAACGAACAGGATCGCGTATTCACGACGGACTATGAGAATAGCTTACCCCGGTATCAAGAATAATCCATCGATGTAGGCAAAGGCCAGCCCGTATCACCCCCCATCCTCTGCGGCGCGGGGTATGGTGTGGATGCAGAAATCTTGCTGCATTCCCTCTTTGAACAAGAGCTCGATGTGCGATACATCGCGCGACACCAGAACAGTGACCCGGCGATGTCTGCATTACGACTGGGCCAGTCGATCATGAGTTTGACAAGATGGACCACACAGACCCCTATTTCGATGGAGACTGCCGGATCGTCAGCGAGTGTGATGCGACGACGAATCAAATCGAGGAGGAAGCGCGAAGGGCGCAAGATAGCTGGCACCACTGGCAAAAGGACGAAAAGCGCAAGTTATCGGTACCCAGAAACAACTGGTCTGGGATGACAATTCGAGAACTCGCAAAGGAAGTGGGATTGGAGTCGCATTACAACGCCTTTTACCGGCTCGCATCCCTCCGCGTACACCCGCATGTGCTCGCTGCGAACGATCATTGAACTCTTTGAAGGGTGTGGCATAAGGCTCAAGATGGCTGCCACTGCCCACCTGATTGCAGACGTTCTCCCTGACCACACACCGCTATCTCAAAGAGACTGTTGACCATTGGTGTCGCTTGATGGAGCCGCCACAGAGGATACAGGACGAACTGCGCGCCACAGGGCAGGATTCGAGGATCTGGTCACGAAGAGGTTGGCGCTTATTGGTCTACCCCGTTGCAATTTTCGTTCCACGGACTCCTTGAGACGCCGAGCGGAAGGTTCGCCGGCGTGTCGCCTCGCCTAGCGAAGTCACATTTGGTGATAGGCACTAGGCTACGTTCAGACAGCTGTTTAGGTGGTGGAGCAGAGTTCCCCCCGGGTGGGAACGACGACACACGAGGGGAGGGAACGTTGTCATTTACAACGATTAGCTAGCAACAAGCTTGGGAACCTAACTGAGTTTGGCGTCACATCGCGTCTTTCCGATTGACCTAGCCTGGCCCCGGAAGTAACGTAGAACTAGAGATTCCAGAACGCACTTGACGCCAGGCTGGAACCATGACCAACGAGCCAAGGGATTCATGCCGGAAAGGCATGATCTTCTGAGAACATACGCCCGGCTAACACCGGGCGCGCCGTAAGGCCATCAAGGCGCACGGGCCTCCCTCGGGAGCCACCGGAGCCGGTATGAGTAAGGCGGCGGCCCGCATGCCCCCTAACCAAGAGGGTGCCATGGAGGACGGGCGCCTTTCTTTTTGGTTAGAGGAAGGAGAAGGAATGATAAGCCTGCAGGCGGTAATTGCAGCCTCGTTCGTGGGAAAGGGGTGCTGGAGGCTCTCTACGCCGAGAGGCGTGTTGCCCAGCCTGGCAGAGATGAGGGCCAACATCTGGGAGGCAGCCTGCTACTTCGCCTCTCTGGAAGCAAAGAAGGACCGGTTGCCGCACTGACACCCTTTTCCCCCGATGTCGTGCCCCTTGGCCGTGGAGGCGTCTCGCTGTGGGCTAGGACAAACCTGAGGCTAGTCCCCTGGGGCTCTGATGACAGGGACGTAGCGCTCAGTCGCCAGTTCTGCGCCGTATGCCAGCGCCGCCCGGATGTCCTCGAGGGCCAACGTGGGATAGCTTCTCAGAATCTCTTCCTCGCTTATCCCAGCGGCCAGCTTGTCCAACATGGCTGTAACGAGCACTTTGGTGCCCCTTATGCAAGCCTTACGGTGGCAGACCCTAAGCAACACTCACGTAGTCGCCGACAGAACTTGGCTCCGGAGTGGGCAATCGATCCTCGCGCAAGCCCCGCAGGTGAATCTCGATGGCCTGCTGCATGTTCTTCTTGACTTCATCGACGTTCTTGCCTGTAGCTACGCAGCCAGGCAGATCGGGAGAATATGCGGATAAGTTTCCATTGGCCTTTTCGATAACGATCAAGTACCGGTACACTCCTACGCCCCCTTAAGTTGAGCCTGCTTCATGATGCTGCTCAGCGTCCCCTTGGCTAGGTCATCGTTGAGGTGGCCGGCGATGGTCACTCTGCCACGCTGCTTCTGTGGCTTCTCAGCAAGTCCAGCGCGCCCGGCGCTTCCGGGTTAAGTATGGCAAGCCCAGCGTTTTCGCAAGCAGCCACCAGCTTTGCATCGCTACCAACGAAGTAGAACGGCTCGCTTGAAACGGCATTCGCCCTTACTGCGGTGGCAAGATGGACGGCGTCAGGTGCACGAAGCACGTAGGTTACGCTTTGCCTGACAGCTTCCATGATCACACTGTCAGAAACCGACTGCAGCATGACCGCTTCCCTTAGGTCTCGCTCAAAGTTTCCAAGAATGCGTTGGTGTAAGCGTCGGTTCAAAGTGCCTGCAGCGAGTAACCGTCTAGCAACCGAGATTACTTCGAGGACCGTGAAGTAGGAGGTGATGAATGCCTCTGCGTCACTTTTCCCTTCGAACAATTCTCTGACCACGTCGGTACCGCTTTCAGTGCGATACTTCTTCAGCAGAGCGGAAGTCTCAAGGTAGAACATGGGCATGGTTCATTTACCTTCTCGCATAGCATGTAGCTCTTGTGTCAGGGTCTTGTTCCCCATGGCCTTATCGACTGATTTCCTCAATTCAGCATCAGGGACGGCGTACTTGCCATATCGCGCACGGAGCTCCGCGAGGGTTGTAGCTATCTCTGGGCTCTGCAGGGCGTAGAGCCGCGGAGCCTGTTTCGTGCTGGTCGCCTGCGTTCTTGCGAGACTTTTGGACCTTGTCATTACAAGCACCTCTTTCACTGCTTGGTGTTCTCACCACTGAAGGCTTTCACGCGACTCCTGCGTATAATCATTGTGTAGGGCGCGCGCTGCCCCTGGGTCTCTTTGGACCGGATCACTCCAAGGAGATTATAGTATCTCTTTACGAGATCGCCAAGCGCGCTGGCACTTCTATCGGCCCTCGGGCATCTCATGTAGCTCTTGCGTTAAGGTGCGCTGGCCCATCTCTCTGTCCAGCTCCTTGCTCAACTCCGCAGCCGGTACTGCATATTTGCGATAGCGCGCAAACAGTTTGTCGGCCATACGCGCCAGCTCCGGGTTTTGCTGCCAGCCCGACCACACGGGCGATTCCGCCATGCTGCCCCGTGTAGTCGTAGAATGCTTCAATCTTGCCATCACAAACACCTCTTCCATGAATTGTGTGGCTTCGGTTTGATCTTGGCCCCTTTCGGCACGCTCAAGTAGCCTCGCCCCGGTCTGAAGCCATGGGCTACATTAGCAAAGGCCACTCAAGGGGCTCCAGGCGGTCCCCAGTAGCTCTCAATCCCTTGCTCGTCTGGTCGGCAGAGCATGCT
>Ga0082335_1007446_pt1 | contig 13212 bp, 6 predicted proteins | sample Subgrocontami58m_FD_72375 | JGI IMG/M metagenome (GOLD analysis project Ga0082335, IMG submission 72375) | Subsurface groundwater microbial communities from S. Glens Falls, New York, USA - GMW37 contaminated, 5.8 m (SPADES assembly) (version 2) ...
GCGCTATCATTACCACCGGCCGCACTTGGGCCTGGGACTCCGCCCACCGCTCAAGAAAGGAGGCTGACGACTGTCGGATATTTACGGAGAATATAGCGTGGGTTTGACAAGGGGCGGAGACTGCGCTATACTTCCCGACTGCTGATGATGCCCCAAGCACCCCTCCAGTTTCCCGTACGGCGAGCCCTGGGGAAGGTGCGCCCTGGAGCCCCCAACCCGCGCTAGCCTCAACACCCCAAAGGAGACTGCGTTGGCCACGAAGCCCTCCCTTCAACGTCCCTCTATATCCGTACCCAGCCGCCCCGGCAACGGTGCCATCAGGTCCTACGGCCGCACCGCTGAGGTGCTGGCCGTACCCAACCTGCTTCGGCTCCAGCTGGACTCCTACGAGTGGTTCCGCAGCGAGGGATTGCGAGAGCTCTTCGACGAGATCTCTCCCATCGTAGACTTCACCGGCAGCAAGATGGAGCTGCGCTTCGGGGAGTTCGAGTTCCGCGAGCCCAAATACTCTGAGCAAGAGTGCCGCGAGCGGGAACTGACTTTCGCCGCCCCCCTCTTCGTCAAGGCCCAACTAGAGATCCGACAGGGCGAAGGGCGAGGCGAGATCCGGGAAACCGAGCTCTTCTTCGGCGATTTTCCCCTCATGACCCGCAACGGGACCTTCGTGGTGAACGGCGCCGAGCGCGTGGTGGTGAGCCAGCTGGTGCGCTCCCCCGGGGCCTATTTCACCGTGGAGGAAGACGCGACGACAGGGCGCGAGCTCTGCTACGCCAAGCTGATCCCGAACCGAGGCGCCTGGCTGGAGTTCGAGACCAGCAACAAGAACGTCGTCTACGTCAAGGTGGACCGCAAGCGCAGGATCCCCTTCACCACGCTCCTGCGGGCGGTGGGCTTCGGCGCCGATGAGGAGCTGCTAGAGCTTTTCAAGAAGGTGGACTCAGAGGCCACCTACGTGCGGGCCACCATGGAGCGAGACCCCGAGGTCACCAATACGCCCCAGGCCTTGATCGAGTTCTACCGCCGGCTGCGGCCGGGCGACCCGCCCACCGTGGATAACGCTCGCTCACTGGTCAAATCCTTGTTTTTCGATTTCCGCCGCTATGACCTGGGCAGGGTGGGCCGGTACAAGCTCAACCGCCGCTTGGGCCACCCGGACCTGGACACCATAACGCGAGAGCAGCGCGTCCTCTCCTCCCAGGACCTGGTGGAGATCGGCCGCCACATCATCCTGGTCAACCAGGGCAAGGAGCCGGCGGACGACATCGACCATTTGGGCAACCGGCGGGTGCGCTCGGTGGGGGAGCTAATCCAGAACCAGTTCCGCATCGGGCTGCTCCGCATGGAGCGCATGGTCAAAGAGCGCATGACCATTGTGGACACCGAGACGGCGACCCCTGGGACCCTGATCAACATCCGCCCCGTGGTGGCGGCCATGAAGGAGTTCTTCGGGGGCTCCCAGCTCTCGCAGTTCATGGACCAGACCAATCCCCTGGCAGAGCTGACCCACAAGCGGCGCCTTTCCGCCCTGGGACCCGGCGGTCTCTCGCGGGAGAGGGCAGGCTTCGACGTGCGAGATGTCCACCATTCCCACTACGGTCGCATCTGCCCCATCGAGACCCCAGAAGGCCCCAACATCGGCCTCATCGGCTCCCTGGCCACCTATGCCGTCGTCAATAAATTCGGCTTCATCGAGACCCCTTACCGGGTCGTCAAGCGGGAGCTCCCCAACCGCGACCCGGACCTGGTCGGACGGGCCCTCCGCGAACCGGTCAAAGATGGGCGTGGCCGCGTGGTTGCTCCCGCCGGTCAGGTGATAGACGCAGCCCTGGCCAAGAAGCTGGCGGCGCTGCCGGAGGGGCCGGTGCCGGTGGCCCTTTTCGTCACGGAGCAGATCGAGTACCTCTCGGCGGACCGGGAGGAGAGACACATCATCGCCCAGGCCAACACCGCCCTGGACGCCAAGGGCCAGTTTATCCCCACCAAGGTCGAGGCGCGTCACGGCCGCCGTTTCGTCGAGGAGTCGCCGGAGCGCATGGAGTACATGGACGTCTCGCCCAAACAGATCGTCTCCGTCGCCACCTCCCTCATCCCCTTCCTGGAGCACGATGACGCCAACCGGGCGCTCATGGGCTCCAACATGCAGCGCCAGGCGGTGCCCCTCCTGCGACCGGAGACCCCTCTGATTGGCACCGGGATGGAACCGCGCACCGCCATGGATAGCGGCCAGGTCATCTACGCCGAGAAGGCGGGCACAGTCACCTTGGTGAACGGGCGCGAGGCCGTCGTCCGGGAGGACGACGGCAGCGAGCGGCGCTACCCCCTCATGAAGTTCGTCCGCAGCAACCAGGGGACCTGCATCAACCAGCGCCCCCTGGTCTCCCGTGGAGACCGGGTGCGGACGGGCCAGCCCCTGGCCGATAGCTCATCCACAGACCACGGCCAGCTGGCCCTGGGCCAGAACGTCCTGGTGGCCTTCATGAGCTGGGAGGGTTACAACTTCGAGGACGCCATCGTTATCAGCGAGAACCTGGTCCGCGAAGACAAGTTCACCAGCATCCACATCGAGAAGCACGAGGTGGAGGCGCGGGACACCAAGCTGGGCCCGGAGGAGATAACCCGCGATATCCCCAACGTGGGAGAAGAGTCCCTGCGTGACCTGGACGAGGGCGGGATCATAAGGGTCGGGGCCGAGGTGGGGCCGGGCGACATCCTGGTGGGTAAGATCACCCCCAAGGGCGAGACCGAGCTCACCGCCGAGGAGAAACTTCTGCGCGCCATCTTCGGCGAAAAGGCCCGGGAGGTGAAGGACACCAGCCTGCGAGTCCCCCACGGGGAGCGGGGCAAGGTCATCGATGTCAAGGTCTTCACTCGGGAAAAGAACGACGAGCTGCCCCCGGGGGTCAACCAGCTAGTCCGGGTATGGGTGGCCCAGAAGAGGAAGATCAGCGAGGGCGACAAGATGGCGGGCCGCCATGGCAACAAGGGTGTAATAGCCCGTATCTTGCCCGCGGAGGATATGCCCTACCTGGAGGATGGCACCCCAGTGGAGATCATCCTCAACCCCATCGGCGTCCCCTCCAGGATGAACTTGGGGCAAATCCTGGAAACCCACCTGGGGTGGGCGGCCCAGGTCCTGGGCTTCACCGCCACCACCCCGGTCTTCGATGGCCCCAACGTGGAGACCATCGAAGACGCCCTGGCCCGCGCCTGGATCGTCCGCACGTCCGGCGCCCTGACCATCGCCACCGACGCTGGCAGCGGCCCCCAGGCCACGGCGGACCTGGGGAAGGCCACGGGCTGGCTCGTGGAGCAGGGTTACGACGGACAGGCCGTCTTCTCCGAGCGCAAGCCTCATTACGCCAGCAGGGTCGCCACTGAGCTCTGGCTCAAGCAGGAGGGGGTGGAGCCCGCCGGCAAGGAATGGCCGGAGCTGCAGGCCGAGGTCAGGCGGATCTACAACGAGACTCGCCGGGTGCCTCCTACCTTCGGCAAGGCCACCCTTCGCGATGGGCGTACAGGCGAGCCCTACGAGCAGCCCGTGACCGTGGGTTACATCTACATGTTGAAGCTTATTCACTTGGTGGAGGACAAGATCCACGCCCGTAGCACGGGCCCCTACAGCCTCATCACGCAGCAGCCCCTGGGCGGCAAGGCGCAGTTCGGCGGCCAGCGCTTCGGGGAGATGGAGGTCTGGGCCCTGGAAGCCTACGGCGCCGCCCATGTCCTCCAGGAGCTTCTCACCGTCAAGTCCGATGACGTAGTGGGGCGCGTGAAGACCTACGAAGCCATCGTCAAGGGAGAGAACATCCAGGAGCCCGGGGTGCCCGAGTCCTTCAAGGTGCTGGTGAAGGAGTTGCAGAGCCTCGGCCTGGCGGTGGAGGTCCTCAACGATGAGGAGGAGCGTGTCCCCTTCCTGGAAGAGACCAGCACCGATGTCCCCGAGTTGGGCATCAACCTGGCCGGCTTCGAGACGCGCATCAGCGAACTGGGCGGCGAGGGCACTGAACGCCCAAGCATCTAGCAGCCCCCTCACCCGCCGGTCTATGCCTGAGGAGAAAAAGCAGCCATGCTGGAAGTGAACGACTTCAGCGCCATCCGCATCTCCCTGGCCTCGCCCGAGCAAATAAAGAGCTGGTCCTACGGCGAGGTCACCAAGCCCGAGACCATAAACTACCGCACCTTGAAGCCGGAGAAGGACGGGCTCTTCTGCGAGCGCATCTTCGGCCCCACCAAGGACTTTGAATGCTACTGCGGCAAATACAAGCGGGTGCGCTACCGGGGCATCATCTGCGACAAGTGCGGGGTAGAGGTAGCAAGGGCTAAGGTCCGACGGGAACGGATGGGCCACATCGAGCTGGCCGCCCCCGTCTCCCACATCTGGTTCGTCAAGGGGACCCCCAGCCGCTTGGGGCTGCTGCTGGACATGTCGCCCCGCAGCCTGGAGCGGGTGCTGTACTTCGCCCAGTTCATCGTCATCTCCGTGGAAGAGGAGATCAAGACACAGGCCCTGGCCGAGACCCAGGAGGAGCTAAAGCGGCTCCTGGAGCCCTCCGCCGCCGCCGCCAAGGAGCGTTTGGCCCAGGTCCAAGCAGAGCAGGAGCGCCGGATGGCGGAGCTGCAAGAACAGCTCGCCCAGACCGCCAGCCCCGACTCCGAGGAAGCCACCGCGCTCCGCACGGCCGCCGCCGCCCTCCAAGAGGAGTTAACGGCGCGCAGGGGCAAGAAGGCCGCCGAGGCGATCATCTTCCTGGACCAGCCGGTGGTGGCCAAGGGCGAGATCATCAAGAAGGGCTCCGTGCAAACCCTCCAGCGCCTCCTCGAGGCGCAGTTGGTGGTGCTGAAGGGCCCCACCAGCGCGGAGGCCCAGGGCCAGGAAGACCTGCTCCAGGCCCAGATGGAGCAGGCCCAGCGCGAGGCGCAGGAGCAGACGGCCGCGATCCAGCGAGAGCTGGAAGAGCAGCGGCAGCAGGTCCAAGCCCCCTTCGCGGAACGCCTCGATGACCTGGAGGAGCTGGCGCCCCAGCAGCTTCTCACCGAGGCGAAGTACCGCGCCCTGCGCGACGCGTACCCCCACCTCTTCAAGGGTGGCATGGGCGCCGAGGCGGTGCTGGAGATCCTCCACAACTTGAACCTGGAGAGCCTGCGCGACCAGCTCTACCAGGAAATAGGTTCTAGCTCCGGCCAGCGGCGCAAGAAAGCCACCAAGCGACTGCGCGTAGTGGAGGCGTTGCGTAAGAGCGGCAACAAGCCGGAATGGATGATCGTTACCGTCCTGCCAGTGCTGCCTCCGGACCTGCGCCCCATGGTACAGCTGGATGGCGGCCGCTTCGCCACCAGCGACCTGAACGATCTCTATCGCCGGTGCATCAACCGCAACAACCGCCTGCGCAGGCTCCTGGAGCTGGGCGCCCCCGACATCATCATCCGCAACGAGAAGCGGATGCTGCAGGAGGCCGTGGACAGCCTGATAGATAACGGGCGCCGGGGCCGCGCCATCGCGGGGACCAGCAACCATAAGCTGAAGAGCTTGAGCGACATGCTCCGCGGCAAGCAGGGCCGGTTCCGGCAGAACCTCTTGGGCAAGCGGGTGGACTACAGCGGCCGCTCAGTCATTGTGGTAGGCCCGGAGCTGAAGCTGCACCAGTGCGGACTGCCCAAGCGCATGGCCCTGGAGCTGTTCAAGCCCTTCGTCATGGAGCGGCTGGTGGCCAAGGGATTAGCCCACAATATCAAGAGCGCCAAGCGCATCGCCGAGCGCGTGCGGCCGGAGGTCTGGGACGTCCTGGAGGAGGTTATCAAGGAGCGGCCGGTGCTGCTCAACCGCGCCCCTACCCTGCACCGCCTGGGTATCCAGGCCTTCGAGCCCATCCTCATCGAGGGCTCCGCGATTCAGATTCATCCCTTGGTGTGCACCGCCTTCAACGCCGATTTCGACGGCGACCAGATGGCGGTCCACGTCCCCCTGTCCATCTGGGCTGTGAGCGAGGCCCGCCGGATAATGCTCTCCACCCATAACCTGCTCTCCCCCAGCTCCGGCGACCCTATCGTCGCCCCCACCCTGGACATGGTCTTGGGGTGCTACTACCTCACCATTATCCGACCCGGCGCCCTGGGAGAGGGGTCCACGTTCGGCGGCTTCACCGAAGCCCGCCTGGCCCACGACCTTGGCTTCTTAGACCTCCAGGCCAAGATTAGCGTCAAGGACCCCGCCCGTGGCATCCACGAGCGGATAGAGACCAGCGTGGGGCGGATCATCTTCAACCAGACGCTGCCGCCCCAGATGCCCTTCCGCAACGAAGTCATGGACAAGAAGCTCCTCAAGGACGTGGCCGCCCAGGTCTACAAGGTCGGGGGGGAGGAGCAGACCGCCGAGATCCTGGACAGCATCAAGGCCCTGGGTTTCAAGTACGCCACCCGCAGCGGCGTCACCATCGGCATGCACGACATCGAGGCACCCGCCAACAAAGCCCAGATCCTGGCCGAGGCGGACAAGCGGATCGCCGAGAGTGAGCAGCAGTACCAGCGCGGCCTGATCACCGATGAGGAGCGCTACAACAGCGCCATCGAGATCTGGACCCGCGCCACCGAGCAAATCTCCAACGCCCTCGCCGATTCCCTCCACCATCACGGCTCCGTTTACATGATGGCCACCTCGGGGGCCAAGGGCAATCTCGCCCAGATCCGCCAGATGGCCGGGATGCGCGGGCTCATGAGCGACCCCTCGGGCCGCATCATCGACCTGCCCATCCGCTCCTCCTTCAAAGAGGGCCTCACCGTTCTGGAATACTTCATCTCCACCCACGGCGCCCGCAAGGGAGGGGCGGACACCGCCCTGCGCACGGCTGACTCCGGCTACCTGACCCGGCGCCTCATCGATGTGGCCCAGGACGTGATCGTCCTGGAGGAAGACTGCGCCACCACCGACGGAATGTGGGTCCGGGAGCCGCCGGAAGGGGCCTTGCTAGGCACCTTCGCCGAGAAGATCATCGGGCGCATGGCCGCCCGCCCCATCGCCCATCCGGAGACGGGCGAGATCCTGGTCGACCGCAATCAGGAGTTGGATGAGGAGAAGATCAGGAAGCTGCAGGAGGCCGGGATTAAAGAGACCTACGTGCGCTCCCCCCTGAACTGCCAGGCCCACCGCGGCGTCTGCCGGCTTTGCTACGGCCGCAGCCTGGCCCGAGGGGGGCTGATAAACATGCGGGAAGCGGTAGGCATCATCGCCGCTCAAAGCATCGGCGAGCCTGGCACTCAGCTCACCATGCGCACCTTTCACACCGGCGGCGTCGCCGGGTTGGACATCACCTCGGGCCTGCCGCGGGTGGAGGAGCTCTTCGAAGCACGGACGCCCAGGGGCCAGGCCATCATTTCCGAAATCGACGGCCAAGTCCACATCGATCGGGAGGAGGGCAGCAGGCGCCTGCGGGTGGTCAGCTCCGAGATCTATCGCGATGAGTACCCCCTGCCCAAGGGCTACGCCGTCCTGATCCAAGAGGGAGAGGAGGTGGAGACGGGGCAGGTCATGGCCCAAAAGCTGGCGGGCAAGGCCCACAGCAAAGAGTTGCTGCCCGTGGCCGAGGCGCAGCCTGTTATCGCCCGCCTGGCGGGCAAGGTGTCGGTGGAAAAAGGTCAGCTGGTGGTCCTCTACGAAGAGAGCGATGAGCGCCAATACCCCGTTCCCGCCACCTCCCGCATCCGCGTGGAGGAGGGCGCGCGGGTGAAGGCCGGCGACCAGCTCACGGATGGCGCCAGCAACCCCCAGGACATCCTGCGCATCGTGGGCAAGGAAGCCACCCAGCAATACATGGTGGACGAGGTGCAGCGGGTCTACCGCTCCCAGGGTGTCTCCATCAACGATAAGCACATCGAGGTCATCGTCCGCCAGATGCTCCGGAAGGTGCGGGTGGACAACCCCGGCGACACCGAGCTCCTGCCCGGGGAGCTGGTGGACCGCTTCCGGTATGAGGCCATCAACGCCAAATTCCTGGCCGAGGGAGGGGAACCAGCCACCGCCCAGACGGTGCTGCTAGGTGTGACCAAGGCCTCCTTGAACAACGAAAGCTTCCTGGCCGCGGCATCCTTTCAGGAGACAACCAGGGTCCTCACCGAGGCCGCTCTCCAAGGCAGCATAGACCGCCTCTTGGGGCCCAAGGAAAACGTCATCATCGGCAAGCTTATACCCGCTCAAGCCATAGACTTCACCGAGGAGAAGAAGCGGCTTGCCCAGCAACCGGTCCTGTTGGGCGCCCTCACCGGAAAGGAAGGCGAGAGCAGCTATCTGGACTCCTCCCTCCTGGGTATGCGGGAGGAGCCCGACGCTGCCGAGCTGGCCGCGGGGCTCCGCGTGCTGACTGGAGAAGGCGCGCCCACAGGGCTGCCCAATACGCTGGCAGAGAGCGCGGACAAGGAAGACGAGCCCGAGGAGAACGAGGACGAGCATCCCGCCGAGTAGCACGCCCGCCAGAGCGCCAGTCCTGGCGCCACCCGCTGCCAACGCCGATCAGCGTAGGGCTGCCTTCGAGCAGGAAGTGCTGCCCCACGTAGACGCGCTCTATCGCACCGCCCTACGCCTGACGCGCGGCAAAGAGGAGGCCGAGGACCTCCTCCAGGACACGTTCCTCAAGGCCTACCGCTTCTTTGACCGCTACCGCCCCGGCACCAATATCCGGGCCTGGCTCTTCCGTATCCTCACCAACTCCTACATCAATAAGTACCGCCGCGCCGCGGCGGCTCCACCCACCACCCCCCTGGAATACGGCCCGGATTCCTTCCTTTATAATGCCTCTGGGCAGCGACCAGGCCTCGCAGAGGCGAGCGCGGAGGAGGAGGTGCTCTCCCGCTTCGCCGAGGAGGATGTGAAACGGGCGGTGGAGGAGCTGCCTCCCCAGTTTCGCCTAGCGGTGCTCCTGGCGGATGTGGAGGGCTTCTCCTATAAGGAGATCGCGGAGATGACCGGCACCAAGATCGGCACCGTGATGTCCCGTATCTCTCGGGGGCGCAAGCTCCTGCAGCGAGCTTTATGGGGCTTCGCCCAGGCGCGAGGCTATGCTTCGAAGGGAGACCGCCATGGATGAGGGGTGCAAGCAGGCGCTCCGCCGCCTGCATCTTTTCGTAGACCGGGAGCTCTCACCTCCAGAGGTTGCCGAGGTGCGCCAGCACCTGGACAGCTGCTCTCCTTGCAACGAGCGCTTTCAATTCCAGTCCTCCCTCAAGCGACTCATTCACGACCGCGTGGCCCACGAAAGCTGCCCCGAAGAGGTGAAGTCGCGCCTTTTTAGCTCCTTACGCCAGGACTCGTAGCGCCGCCAGGGGTCCAGCCGCCTGCGCTGCAAAACAAAGCTGGATAGGCGTTCGCACACCTATCCAGCTTTTAGTTTCTCAGGATAGCGGAGGCTACGGGGAGACGGGCTCGGGCTCCTGCACCTTCGCCTTCTGGATGGTAATCTCGATCTCGGAGTCCTTGCGGTCCAGCCGCACTATGTCACCGGCCTGGAAGACCCCACGCAACAGGCGGTCGGAGAGCTCGTCCTCCACCATGGTCTGGATCACCCGCCGCAGGGGCCGGGCGCCGAAGGTGGGATCATAGCCCTTCTCACCGAGCAGCTCCTTGGCCTCATCGGTCACCTGCAGGCCAATGGCCTTGTCCTCGAGCTGCTTGGTGACACTCTTGAGCATGAGGTCCACGATCTGCCGGATATGGTCTTTGTTCAGGGCGTGGAAGACCACGTTGCCATCGATGCGGTTCAAGAACTCGGGGCGGAAGGTCTTCTTCAGCTCCCCCAGGATCTTCTCCTTCATCGCCTCGTAGGCCCGCTGCTCGTCTTTCTTCTCCTCGCCCCTGACGGCGAACCCCAGGGACGTATCGCGCTTGATCAGCTCCGCTCCGATGTTGCTGGTCATGACGATGATGCAGTTGCGGAAGTCCACCTTGCGGCCCTTGGCGTCGGTCAAATGGCCATCGTCCAGGATCTGGAGGAGGATGTTGAAGACGTCGGGGTGGGCCTTCTCGATCTCGTCCAGCAGGATGCAGCAATAGGACTTGCGCCGTACCGCCTCCGTAAGCTGGCCGCCCTCGTCATAGCCGATGTACCCTGGCGGCGCGCCCACCAGGCGGGCGACGGAGTGCCGCTCCATGAACTCGCTCATGTCCAGCTTGATCATGTGGTCTTCGCTGCCGAACATGAACTCCGAAAGAGCCCGCACCAGCTCCGTCTTGCCCACGCCCGTGGGGCCCAGAAAGATGAAGCCGCCGATGGGCCGCTTGGGGTCCTTCAGGCCCGCCCGGGCACGGCGCACCGCCTTGGCGATGGTAGTGATGGCCCCGTCCTGGCCGATGATGCGTTTGTGGAGGGCCTCTTCCATGTGCACCAGCCGCTCCGATTCCTCGCGGGCGATGCGGGTCATGGGGATGCCTGTCCACATGGCGACCACCTGAGCGATATCTTCCTCGCCGACCTCCGCCACCTCCACGGTGCGCTCGGTCTGCCAGTCCTCCTGCAGCTTCCCGATCTTCTCGCCCAGCTTCACCTCGCGGTCCCTCAGCTCGGCCGCGAACTCATACTGTTGAGCGCTGAGGGCGGCGTCCTTCTCTTTGCGGACAGACTCCAGGGCCCGCGTCGCCTCCTTCAGGGACACCGGGGTGCCAGCACGCTTGATGCGCACCCGGCTGGCGGCCTCGTCCACCACATCGATCGCCTTGTCGGGAAGGTAGCGATCCGGTATGTAGCGGGCCGATAGCTCGGCGGCAGCCTGGAGGGCGGCGTCGGCGATCTTCAGGCGGTGGTGCTCTTCATAGCGGGACTTGATCCCACGGAGGATTTGGATGGTCTCCTCCACGCTGGGCTCTTCCACCAGCACGGGCATGAAGCGCCGCTCCAGGGCGGCGTCCTTCTCCACATGCTTGCGGTACTCGTCCAGGGTGGTGGCGCCTATGGTCTGGAACTCGCCCCGGGCCAGGGCAGGCTTGAGGATATTGGCGGCGTCCACGGCGCCCTCGGCGGCGCCGGCGCCCACCAGGGTGTGGAGCTCGTCGATGAACATCACGCAGTTCCCGGCGTTCTTGATCTCTTCGATGACCTTCTTCAGGCGCTCCTCGAACTCGCCCCGGTACTTGGTGCCCGCCACCAGGGCACCCATATCAAGGGTGATCAGCCGCTTCCCCTGGAGGGTCTCGGGCACGTCGCCCGCGACGATGCGCTGGGCCAGGGACTCGGCGATGGCAGTCTTGCCGACGCCCGGCTCGCCGATGAGAACGGGGTTGTTCTTAGTGCGCCGCGAGAGGATCTGGATCACCCGGTCGATCTCTTTTTCGCGGCCGACGACGGGGTCCAGCTTGCCGGCGCGGGCCGCGGCGGTGAGGTCCACGCCCAGCTGGTCAACGGTGGGGGTGCGGGTAGTCGCCCGGGCCCCGCCGTGGGCCCCCTGAGGGGCGGTCTGGCTCAGGATGCGGGAGATCTCGGAGCGCACCTTCTCCAGGTTCACCCCCAGGCTCTCCATAACCCCAGCGGCCACACCCTCGCCCTCGCGCAGCAGGCCCAGGAGCAGGTGCTCGGTGCCGATGTAATGGTGGTTCAGCCGGCGGGCCTCGTCCACCGCCAGCTCGATCACCCGCTTGGCCCTGGGGGTGAGGCCCACCTCACCGGAGACCTGCTTCTCTCCCTTGCCGATGATGAACTCGATGGCGGAGCGGACCTTGTTCAGGTCCACCCCTAGACTGGCCAGGACCTTGGCGGCCACGCCATCGCCTTCCCGCACCAGGCCCAGCAGTATATGCTCGGTGCCGATATAGTTGTGGTTGAACCTCTGGGCCTCTTCCTGGGCCAGGGTCAGAACTCGCCGCGCCCGCTCGGTGAACTTGTCAAATCTGCTGGCCATCATTACTCCCCCGAGCCAGAGGCAGCCTCACTGGGGAGGCTCTCCCAGCTCGCTTATCCCTTCTGCCTCCTCCCGAGCTTGCTTGAGGCTTAAGGCCAAGCGCCGCCGTTCGGGCTCAATGCGCAGAATTTTGACGGTGACTACGTCGCCTTCCTTCACGACCTCCTTAGGGTGCCCGATCCGGCGGTCTGACAACTCCGAGACATGGATCAGGCCTTCCACGGAGTCCTGCACCCGCGCGAAGGCCCCGAAGGTAGCCAGTTTGGTGATGGTAGCGGCCACCAACTGGCCGATGGCATACTTGCCTACGATCTGGTCCCAGGACTCGGGGCGGGCGCGCCGGAGGCTGAGAGCGATGCGTTTGCTCTCCGGATCCACCTTCATGACGAAGACCTCGACCTCTTGGCCGACCCGCAGCATATCCTGGGGACTCGCCACCCGCTCCCAGGAGAGCTCTGAGAGGGGAATGAGACCATCGGCGCCGCCCAGGTCAACGAAGGCGCCGAAGTTCCGGATCCCGGTCACCTTGCCCCGCCGCAGCTCCCCTTCCTTGAGCTCCTCCATCAGCCGCGACTTCTGCTGCTCACGCCAGTCCTGCAAGGCCGCCCGCTCCGAGAGGATGAGCCGGTTGCGCCGCCGGTTGATCTCGATGACCTTCAGCTTCAGCGGCTGCCCCACCATCTTGGCCATGCTAGGGTTATCGGCGTTCTCATCGGCCCGCTCCAAACGCACACTGGCGACCTGGGAGACAGGGATAAAACCGCTGACGCCCTCGAAGTTCACCAGCAGGCCACCCCGGTTGTAGCCCTCCACCGGGGCCTCGAAGGTCTCGCCCTTCTCGAAGTTGCGCTGCAGGACCCGCCAGCCCTTCTCGCCACGCGCCTTGTCCAGGGAGAGGAGCACCTGGCCTTCCAGGTCGATCAAGACCAGGGCGACCACCTCGTCGCCCACCTTGAGCTTGGCCAGCCCTTCCAGGCCCAGGGACTGCATCTCCCGGGCCGGGATGAAGCCCTCGGACTTGGAGTTGACGTCCACCAGGACACCGTCCGAGGCCACCCGCATTACCACCCCATCCACGATCTCACCCCGGCTGATGGCCTTGTAGTCATCCAGCCCTTCTAGGAACTCTTGCATGGGTGGTGCCGGGTTTTGTGTCATACTCTCGTTCCGCCTACCTGGCGCGTGGCCTCTTATTTGGGGAGCTCGCCCTCATTATAGGGCATCACCAGAGGTGGGTCAAAGCTCTCCAGATAGCCGCCCCAAGCGCACCCTTATGCCCCATTCTAGTCTCCCTGGCCCGCCCTCGCAAGCCTGTTCACCAGGAAGACAGGCAGAGAC
>Ga0082335_1007448_pt1 | contig 13210 bp, 7 predicted proteins | sample Subgrocontami58m_FD_72375 | JGI IMG/M metagenome (GOLD analysis project Ga0082335, IMG submission 72375) | Subsurface groundwater microbial communities from S. Glens Falls, New York, USA - GMW37 contaminated, 5.8 m (SPADES assembly) (version 2) ...
AATTGGGCTGCTATGTCGCAATATCGTTTATCCGCAATCAGATAATATGCAACAGGAAGCCCCGCAAATAAAAGAAGTGACCTTTGACATCAAAAAGGTATTTGACGACAAAAGGATTGACCGATACCTTGCCTCCCGACTTCCTGATTATTCAAGGACATTCCTCCAGAAATTGGTAAAAGAGGGTGCCGTGCTGGTGAATGGACGCACGGTAAAAAGCAGTTATGATATTCAGAAGGGTGACTTCATTTCAGTCCGTGTGCCGGTGCTCGAAGAAAGCAAGGTCGTCCCCGAAGACATTCCGATAAACATTGTGTACGAAGATGATTACTTGATGTTGATTAACAAGCCGTATGACATGGTCGTACACCCTGCGGGAGGTCATCCCTCCGGAACGCTGGTTAATGCGCTGGCCTTCCACTGTCAGAATCTTTCCCAGGTCAATGGGCCGTTAAAGGCGGGTATTGTTCACCGGTTGGACAGGGACACCAGCGGGATTATGCTCACCATCAAGAGCGATGCCGTTCATTCACATATTGCCATGCAGTTTGAAAAACGATACGTTAAAAAGGAATACCTTGCCGTGGTAGAGGGCGAGATAATGCTCGATTCCGACGAAATCAGTTTGCCTATTGGAAGACATAAGATTGACACCCAAAAAATGGCGGTAAGGCATGATATCGGAAAGGAAGCCGTGTCCATCTACGAAGTGGTGGAACGTTTCCATGGCTATACCCTGGTAAAGGTAATGCCAAAAACGGGGCGTACGCATCAGATACGGGTGCACATGCGTGCGATAGGGCATCCGGTCGTTGCCGACTTTATGTATAGCAGCCAGGAATCGTGTTATCTTTCTGATTTGCTGCGGAAGGGGAGGGAAGAGGGAGAACGTCCTATTATTGATCGGCAGGCGCTTCACGCCCACAGGATTGAGTTTTTCCATCCCATTCAGAACAAGAAAATGGAGTTTCAGGTGGATATGCCGGAGGATATTTCCTCCCTTGTAAAGATATTAAGAGAGGTAAGGCCTTACAGAAATTAACAAATTCGTTGATTTTTCTTAGCTTAACGATATAATTTGGTTGTTCAAAAAATTTTCTATTTATATAAGGAGGCATAAATATGTTTAGTATGCCAGGCGGTTGGGAATGGCTTATCATACTGATTGTGGCGCTTCTGATTTTCGGCAAAAGGCTGCCAGAGGTAATGAAGTCCTTGGGTAGGGGCATTGTAGAGTTCAAGAAAGGCGTCAAGGGAGTTGAAGAAGAAGTGGAAGAGTCAAGCACGAAAACCACGAAGAAGATAGAGACTGAAAAGGACTCCACAAAACGGGAAAATACGTAACGATTCAAATTTAGATTTTTTATAAAGGGTAAGGTAATTATGAGAGACAAGAGAAGGCAAAGACTATCGTGGCGCAGTAAGCGTGCAAATCACGGGAAAATGGGATGCAAAGGGAGAAGGGTTGGAAGGTATAAGTAATCTAAAACACACGGTCACAGGCTGCCTGTATGCAGATTGGGATCGTGATATTACATTAGGAAAGTCAAGAACATAAAGCCACTCACACCTGAGTGGCTTTTTCTTTTTAAGCATAATTTGCAGCACTTTGTTTGACATCAAATTTATCAAACAAGGACAAAGATAAACCAATCGGAATGAAAAGAAATGATACTTCATGTCAAAGAGGCAAAATACTTACATGATTATGTAATCTGGCTTCGATTCAACGATGGCGCAGTAGGGGAGGTTGATCTAAAAGGTGAACTCTACGGCGAGGTATTTGAACCTCTAAAAAATTTGGAAAAGTTCAAGTCTTTCAGGGTAGATACAGACCTTGAAACTCTTGTCTGGGAAAATGGAGCGGATATGGCGCCAGAGTTTTTGTATGAAAAGATGAAAGTTCTGGCGTAACAAAATCAAACAATTAACTAAGTTTTGTAGGTTGGGTGAAGCAAAGCGCACCCAACAAAATAAATGTGCTGATGCATTCACTTCGTTTAATCCATCCTACTTGGCTATTTTCCCGAGCGGACAGGCCATACGTAGCAGGCCTCCGTTTTATGGGCGGTGTCCATGATGCCGTGATCGCTCAGGTTTACGACCCACGCATAGGCTACGCCACCCTTGAGGGTGTCGCTTGCCCAGTAGCTGTCCGATTGCACGCCGCTAAAGAAGCTGTCGTAGCCCGTTGGAAGGGCAGGATTGTTGTTGCTCGAATCAGTCAGGTTTGATAACTCATTCCTGTCTGGCAGACGCCAGTCTTTTTGGTGACCGCCGTTGTTGCTCTTATCACCGGCGAAAGCGCCATTCATCGTTCCGTCTCTGTTCAGGTTCTCCACGTCAGTCAGGGCATCTGCCCAGGTTCTCGCCCCCGGTACATTGGCGTTTTGTAACCATATCAATCCGGTAAGGTTGTCTGTTATTGTGCCGTTACCATTGTCGGTAAAACGCGGGCAGGACGAACCCTTCCCTTTATCCGGATTTGCAGCGACTTCTGTTGTGCCAGAAGTTATCTGTCCGGAGTATGCCAAAAATGGGGTGAGTATAACCAAGCCAATGAATACTGTACAAAGACGCAAAAAAGACATGCTGAATTCTCCGTTTCAATTTCCCCAAGAATTAAAAATAAACAATAACCGATGCCAGGAACATGTGGTCGTTGAGGTCGAAGTCTGCCCCGGACAGGCCGAAATCCTCGCCATCCACGTCATTTGCATATCGGAACTGGTATGCGCCGTCAATGCTGAACCGTTTGAACGTGACCCCGCTTCCCACGCTGAAACCGTACACGTCCGTTGGGTTGTCCAGGGATGGGCGGGGGTCATAGAAAAGTCCGCCTCGAACGGGAATAATTACCTTTCTGCCGAATATCAGGTATTCTGTGCCGCACCGCACGGCGTACGTGTCGTCAATCTTCCTGTCAGTTGATGCCCCTCCCAGGGGACGCGACTTGACTCCGTCTTCGTCTTCCTGTTTAAACGTTGACCAATCAGACCACGTAACATCCATGGAAAAGGACAGTGCATCACTATAGCGAAAGCCAAGCCCTGCGCCGAAAGACATGGGGTAATCAACCTCAAAGTTTTTTCTCTCGTGCCCCGAAGACTGACCGAAGGTGGTTGTGGATTTGAAATTGGTGATACGGTCTATGTCCGCCGTGTACGGGGTATCATAAACAGCGCCGAAGGTGAGGAGTTTGTCTTCTTTTTCCCAGACGTCCCAGAGCAAGCCGGTGGTCACATTCATTGCCTGAAAATTTTTAAACGTGGTATCTGAGGTATATGTGCTGGTAATGTTTGCGCCTGCAAGTCTGCCTGCACCGATTGATCGTGTGCTCTGTTTCCACGCGTAGTTCCCGAAAAATTCGTCCGTGTAAAAATTTATGGCGACGCCTACGGATAATTTTGGCGCCACCAGCATGGAGATTGCGGGCGTTAACGCGCCAACGCCTCCCTTCGATTTAAAATCTATCTCCTGTCTGAAATTGAGCGCAGGCGGAGTACGGTCTTCAACGGTCTGGTTAAAATCGAGGTTCATGTGAAAGTCGTATATCTGCTGATAATTCAGGGCGGCGACGAAGTTCTTCCTGAATACCCTGAAAGGATAGGCGACGCTCGCATAGTTCAGGTCTCCGCGTGATACCGCTTCGTCGCCAAGCGACCAGCCGGTGCTGCCGGGATCAAAATCCTGCTGTGTTGAAAGAAAAGAACCGACGACCGAAAGCTCCGGCCTTTCCAGTTGTATCAATGCCCCCGGATTCCATGATGCGGCCGTAGCGTCATCCGCTACCGCAATGAATGCGCTTCCCTGCCCGATTGCCCGCGCGCCGGAACCCACGGGAAGGGGGGTTGAATTGATATTGGGCGGGGTGAGGGAAAACTGTGCGAAGGAAATCTGCGACAGAGGAAATACAGCGGAAAGAAACATCGGTATAAGAAGCATGCATTTTTGTTTCATATTAGCACCTGTTTCGTGTTGAGAGTTTCGAGTCTCGAGTTTCTTGAGGTATAGGAATTTTAAACCCATCTCGTAGCGCGGGGGTTTATCCCCCGCCGGTGGCCGACCACAAGGGATCGGTGCTACAAAAAATCGCTGGGTTTTTGCCTTGGGCGGGTTCAGGTTTGCAACCTGAACCTTGGGGTTTGAGCATGCGATACCCAGTTGAACAGTCACAACGCCCAGAAATACATAAACCTCCAGGTTCAAGTTACAAACTTGAACCCGCAAAGTTGTGATGTAGAACGAAGCGATTGCTTCGTTCGAGCGAAGCGGCGCTTCGCTCTACATCAATGAAAAAGTAGCCTTATTTCGTTATAACCAGGTCTTGTTTCTCTATCTTTTCCGCGCCTTTTGAGCTTATTATCTTTGCAAAGGCGGTTTGCGGCTGCACCTGCACCACCCTGGCAACGGTATCAAGCGGCTCTTTTAACACCAGTTCGCCTTCCTTGATTTCCCGGAACAACAGCAGCTTCATGCCCACGCCCACACCATTTTTGGCGCCGGTATTGATGTGGAATCCGTTGCCGGAAACGTGGACGACGTTTCCTTCAATCATGGGAAACTGCTGTTTCATCTTCAGGGACAATCCGTGCATAAGCCATTCGAGGTTTTTCGCGCTCTTATCCTCGTCATAGACGTCAACATTTGCAAGCACCTGGGTGGTCTCCGTGTCTACCAGTCGCAAGGTGACGTTAATGCCTTTTGCGTCCTCTTCCACCGCGCCAAACAGCATGCCTTCCGCTGCGTGTATCTTGCCCACCTTGATGGCAGTATCAGGCGACGTGAGCTCGGTGTTGCTGATCTTCTGTTCGTGGAGAATTTCTTCGAGCTTTGCCCGGTCTCTTTCTACAAAGTTAAATCTCTTCGGTTCTTCATCGAATGCCTTGAGGAGCATGGAATAAATTGTTTCGGAAGGCACTCCCTGTTCCGCAAAAATTCTTAACGGCAGCAAGGCCACGGTGTATCGGGCGTCTGTCTCAAAAAGTTCAAAGGTCTTTTTCGTGATCTTTACCGGTGGAAGCAGTGTCTCGTTGCCCTGCGCATCAACGGCCTTTACCGAGACGGTGTTTTCCCCCTCATTGAGCGTTAGGAAATGATTAAAAAATACGTGTTTCCCGGGGCGAATTCCCAGGGGCGTCTGATTCACGAAGAGTTTTGCAACCCCGCCGTCATCGCGCGCATTTCCGCTGAAGAAGAGGTTTGCATCGTTAACGATCGCTGATTTTATGTCGGTATGTATGACGGGCGGCGCTGTGTCGGTTGGTGCGCCTTGCGCCGGGGTGGATTTTGTTTCTTCTTTTACCGCACTGCCATCAGTCTCCGATGCTGGCTGCGCACCATCGTCGTGGTCGGCGTGGGCAACCAGTAATGACCTGGCTGCGGATTTGTCAAATTTACTTGAGGCGATTAAGATGGGTTTGTTCGTCGAGTGATAGACGTACTTGACGCCGTTCCTGGCGTCTTCAGGCCACAGCGAGGCCTTTGCGTCTACTTTGTGGTTGCCCCTTGTTTCATTTCCTGCTATGTCAACGACCTTAAACGAGATTGTATCGTTGTCCGTTAAAACAATATCTTCATGGAATTTATCCTCTTTGTAAGAGTGTATGTGGAATTCGGTGTCGTTAATGTATAGTTCCTTTAAACAGACATCGTCCATGATGGTTCCTTTTACGCGTGCTGTCCGTTTCCCGTCCTTGTGGGATATCTGAATGCTGTCCAGATACAAAACGGGCGGGCAGATATCCAGGGTAAGGCTGATATCCCTTTTTGCGCTTTTCCCGGTGAGGTCAGAGGCCTCTATGGTAATTACGTTTTCGCCCGGACGCAGGGACACGTTTTCGCTGAAATTAATGTTTTTCTCGGCAAGCTCGATGAACAGCCTGTTGCCCTGTACGCGGATGTTGTTACAACTCGCGCAGCAGTCGTCTGAAATAATTCCCCTGAGCGTTACCCGTGGGGTATTAATAATTTCCCCATCGGCGTGTGACGATATTTTTATCTCCGGCGGTTCCCGGTCAGTTTGCGTCGTCTTCAGAATCGTTTCGTTGCACTTGTTCAAATAAAATTTGGCCATGGCGGAATCTGCCGTGGAGAGCGACGTTTCCAGCTCCTTTTTGGCGTCTTCGTATTTTCCCTGATTGTAGTACACGATGCCCAGCTCCCGGTGGGCAAAATATTCCCAGAAGTGGAGACCATAACTCCTGGCCGAACGTTCGTCCCTGCCCCTGAGGCTGATGGATTTGCTGAAATCCTGTATGGCCTCATCGTAGAATCCGCCAGAGGCGTACCAGCGGCCCCTGATGTAGTAGTTCCACCACTTGCCCCGGTACAGGTTGAAGTCCCTGGCGATTTCTTCCTTTGAGCAACCGGGCTTAAAATAGTCCCGCCAGTTATCGGTGCCAATATTGGAAACGGTTGTACAACTTACAAGCGTCAGTGCAAGCACAGGCGCCACAGCAATCAATTTTAATTTTTTAATAATCATGGTATTTGTCTGAAAAAGTATGTTTTCCTATTTGAAAGTTATTGCGATAATTTCAATCACAGGTTCCCCTCTAGAAAGAGGGGATTAAGGGGTGTGTAAAAATGTATTTAACACACCTCGTGGGTAATCAACGGCAAAATAAAACATAAAATGAGGGGTTCAAGTTACAAACTTGAACCCACATAGCAGGTCATTCCCTCATGTATTTAGCGGGAATCCAGGCGTTTTATGGCTCATCTGGATTCCCGTTTTCACGGGAATGACAAAATCATGTCCTCGTGAAAACGGAAAAAACAAAGTCGTTGCTCTCGGCAACCTGATTCAAGACAAATCCCACAGGCCAACGCTTCCAGCCGTGAACGATCCCCAGCTTTTATAGCTTCCGTTTTGCGGCGATCTTTTCCCTGATCTTTGCGGCGACGTCCTGCGCCACCGTCTTCTGGTCGTCATCGCCCTTAAATCCGCATTCCAGCGTGTCAACCTGGGTTGTTGCGGTATCCACGACTTCCATCCTCAGCACGAACTGACCCGGCGCATCGCCCGGAGAGACGCCGCCAAAAAAGAGGAATGACGCCCCCTGTATCTTCCCTAAGCTGATTCTAAACATCTCATCGGCAAGAATAGAACCGCTGAGCCTTTGTTCGCGTAAAATTTCTTCCTGGAATTCCAGGTCTCTCTCGACCACACTCAGTCCCTTTTGACGGAGTAGTGCGTCTATAATCCTCTGACGAAGTCTTTCCATATCCCGTTTATTTGATAAAATCCCCATTTTTACCGTGAATTCCTTGATGGATACAGGCACGGTTTTGGGCGCTTCAACGGTTTCCTGTTTCTTGCCCTTCGCCTTTTTTGCTGTCTTCGGTTTTTCTTCCTTCGTTTGCTCCTTTGCGACGGACTCCAGTTCCTTGATGAGCGCATCAATGTTGTCCTTCAATTGCTGCTTGCCTTCCTTGCCATGCGCCGACTCGGCGTACTCCAGTTGCGTTCCGTTGGAGGTCAGCGAGTCCGCCTTTGTGACCTCTCTCTTTTCTGCATCGGTTAATGCAAAATGGATGTCTGTCGTTTCATCAGGATTAACAAATATGGTGTCCGTTATATCGGCGTAGCCCTTCTTTTTTATCGTTATGGGATATGTGCCGCTTACCAATTTAACGCTGACCGGGCTTGATCCTGCTTCCTTTCCGCCGAGGGACACCGTTGCCCCTTCCTGGCTGGTGGTGATGCGGACTATTCCGTAGCGGGGCTCTGCCGACTGCTCACCCTTCTCGCTGGCAGCGGTCTCAATGCCGGGGAAACCGAGCGGCAGATTATTGTCAAAATTTCCTGCGGTATCAGGATGCTGTGCGTTTTGCGTCGCGCGTTTTACCTTTTCGTCGAGGAAATCGAATGTCTCCGCGAGTGTCACGATACCGTTTTTATTGCCCTCCTCATCTGCCTTTCCCTGCATCCCTTCGAGCAGGTAGTAAGTAAACGCACCGTGTCCTCCGCCCCACTGGCTGGATTCCATTGACACCTCGCCCGCGCGGCTTGCGCTTACAATGCCCCAGCCTTCCCTGGTTGACTTGAGTTCAGAAATGGCGATATTGACGGTGTTGGAAAATCCCCTTGTTCCGATGCTGCCTTCCGCTATCCCCGCGCTGTGGCAGGCATCGGCAAAGAAGATCAGCCTCTTTGCGGAGATGTACCGTTTCATGTCCGTATTGATATTTTCCATGTGATAGGCCGTTGCAGGCAGGTTATCGAGCTCGGAATCATACGTCAGCAGGTAGATATTATTGGGACGGTCAGGTTCCGGCTCGCCGTGACAGGCCATAAAGATAACGACAAAGTCGGTGTCAATTGCCTTCTTGAGAAAATTGGTAACGGCTGATTTGACGTTTTTCAGGGTTGCCTGCTCATTTTTCAGGAGCAGGACGTTTTCCTTGGTAAAATTGCCACCGATAGGGCTGGTGATAAAGTCGTAAAACGACTGGGCGTCCACGTCGGCGTATTTCAGATCGGGTATCCGCGCATCTTTGTAATCCGATATGCCCACCACGACGGCGTATCGCTGGATATGCTGGTCTTCGAAATAGCGCTTTGGCGGCAGTATGCCGCGGATGAAGTAACCTCCGGCATGCGCTATATCCCTGTCATGTAATTTTACGTCTTCTTTCGTTTTATCTACGATAATCTTCTTTTCAGTCGTTTCCTTAACGGTGGCTACGGCGCCTTCCTTTACGGCGCTTTTATCCACGCCGATTTCTACCGTTGCCTTGGATTTGTATTCTTCTTTTTTCCCGCCCTTAAAATAGACAATCGTAGCGCTTGCCTGTTCCTCAATTTCGAGGACGTCGCCTTTTTTCAGTTCCGCGGCCTTTTTGGCCGCCTCCTTTTTACCGCCGCGGTGCAGCCACACCTTTCCTGTAACGGCCTTTATCATGCCGACTTCAGGTGGTTCTGTATCCTGAGAATATGAGCAGACACTGAAGCCGAGCATACATAAAAGCATTATGGAGACTATCTGGGTAAAAATCAAACCGTATTTTCCATAAAATATTTTGCATAATTTCATCGCATTTTCCTTTCTTATTTAAACCGGAACTTATGAATGATTTTTTACCTGTTAAAGATATTGTATCAATTCCTCTGCGGGTTCGGGTTACAAACCCGAACCCGCACCGGAGGCTGGCTCGTTCCCACGCTCCGCGTGGGAACGCAGTCATGTGACGCTCCGCGTCGAGTGAAGAATCTCTTCGCTCTACACTTCACCTTGTTCATACACCTTGCATGGAATCCCAACCTTGACGCTGAGCGTCTTACTAGCCGTTCCCACGCAGAGCATGGGAACGAGCAGAACGACGAGCAGGACGAACCAGACCGTCTATGGGAAACCGTCAACGATACGCCGCCATTGCCGTACGGTCGTCAGGCTTCAACCCGGTACAGCTTGATGGGCTTTATCTTCCCGCGCAGGGGAATTTCTTTTTCCGGCGTTATGTTATCAAAACGTTTTAACCGGGAAAATGTTTCTTCTGTTATCAGGATGCTTGCCTGCAGTTCCTTTGTGAGACCCTCAACGCGGGACGCCGTGTTTACCGTGTCCCCGATTATGGTGTACTCCATCTTGCGTTCGGAACCGATGTTTCCCACGACGGCCTCCCCCGAGTGGATGCCTATGCCGATACGCAGAGGCGTGTCAAGCATGAGTTCCTCATTGAGTGTTGTGAGCATTGTAATCATTTCCTTTGCACAATTTACCGCCATTTCCGCATGTTCATCACGGGCGATGGGGGCGCCAAAGAAGGCAAGGATGCCGTCTCCAATGTATTTGTCGAGGGTGCCCTTGTTTTTCAGGATGATATTTGCCATGACGGCAAAATATGAGTTTAGTATGGATACGACCTGCTGGGGGTCCCGTTTTTCCGAAAACGAGGTAAACCCGCGAATATCCGCAAAGAGCACGGTTACCACCGCGCGGTTTCCACCCAGGGGGATTTCGCCCGGATATTTCAACAACTCCTCTACCACCTCTTCGCTCACGTAGCGCTTGAATATCTTTTTGATCCTTCTTTTTTCCTTATCCTCGATGGTGTAGCGATAGGTAAATACCGCCGTATAGGTAAGCGGTATCGTATCCAACGGGCATATCATGTCAAGATGCATGTTGTAGTTGCTGAAAAGAAAGATACATAAACCCGCGTAGCCTGCGGCAAGTGCGAATGCGCCAATTCCACCGGCAACAGGCGACAGTTTAAAAGCGGTAACGCTGGTCAAAATGCCCAGAAAAAGAATTAACACAATAGTTTGCCAGAGTTGCAACGAGATTATGAAACGCCTTTCCAGAATAGTATTAATCACATTTGCGATAATTTCCACGCCCAGCGTCTGTCGTGTGCCGGAGTAGTGACGGGAACGATAAAATGGCGTGGGTTTAAAATCCTGACTGTATACGTTGCCGGGGCCGATTAGGACGATTTTGTCTTTGAAATGTTTACTAAAATAATCGGTATGCCCCAGGCTCGCTTCCTGCCAGACCTTGTAGAATGACATGATGGGGAATGTCCCGCTGGGTCCCGCGAAATTAATGGACATTTCACTATATGCATTCACAGGAATTGCATAATTTCCTACCAGGATGCTGTCGCCTTTTTTCTCTATGCCGTTGTTTAAATACCTTGCAATCGTTTTTAATCCGATGTACGCATAGATATTGTCTTCTGCGTCGTGCAGGAGCAACGTTTGCCGCCTGACGCAGCCGTCGTTGTCAATGGTCAGGTTTGAAAACCCAATATTGTCGGGGTCAGCGGCGTAGAGGTATCTTTGCAGGGGGTTGATAGCCTTGAGGCCGTTTATCTGCTCATCCCATCGTAGCAGGTTTATCATCATTACGTTTTCCGCCTCCATTAAGGCGTCCGCCATGACGCCGTCAAGGTCTTCCCCATCCACATTTTTTTTCAAGGCAATGGTCTGCAGGAAGTCGAGTCCCATAGCCCTTGCCCCGCCAGCGGCCACGGCTTTAATGATAGTGGCAAAGTAAGGACTCCAGAAGATAAATGGGTCTTTGATCTTATCCAGCGCCTCGTCATCCGTTCCTATAATGACAATCTTGTCGCTAGGGGGAATGACGCCCCGGCACAAGAACCGGAAATCCAGGCTCTTGAGTTCCACTCCCCTGAGTAGTCCCGTGAACAGAAGGATGCTCATGATCCCCCCGCATCCCAGGCCAATAAACACTATGGATAGATAACGCCTGAAAAAGATTGTCCTCAGTGCCATAGTATGTTCTAAAAAATATTTTTATCAGCTAGGTTTGCCTTCGTGCAACAAACGCAAGGCTAAAGCCTCGCCCTACATTTCTCTTCCGACTTATTCGGGTTAGGTAAAGGTTATTTTTTTCGTAATTTATTCAACGTAATATTTAACTTTTTGTCTTTTCCCGCCGCAATCATAATTTTCTTTTTATATGCCTTGTAGCCGCTCTTTTTGGCCGTTATTAAATATTTTCCTGATTCAATCTCTGCGATGGAGTAGTTGCCGGCGCTATCGGTTGTTATCGTTTTTGTAAAGGTCTTTCGCTTGATGGTGACGGTTACGTCCGCCAGGGGCTTGCGCCTCTTTTGATCTTTCACCTTGCCTGAAATGCTCGCCGGTTGCGTGTCTGCCGTTAGTCCAATGTTTTCCGTAGTCGTGCTAAGCGCGTTTACGCTTATTTTTTGCGTTGAGGTCTCATAGCCGGACGCATCTACAGAAAGGGTATAGTCGCCTGACGTCAGTTGCAGGAAATAAGCGCCGCTGTCCGTTGTCGTATAGGAACCCTTCGCGCCCTGTACGGAGACGGTTGCGTCGCTGATCTTCGTATCCGTGTCCTTATCAAAGATGTATCCTTTGATAAAACCCGGATAGCCATTTGAAAGTTTCGGCGTAAAACTGCTCGATGTCTTTGTGATGGCGTTTTTACCGCTGACGCGTGCGGTGGTTGTTCCCGTGGATGCGCCCATGTAGGTAATGCCTCCGTCATTTATTGCCATGACCGTCCAGTAGTAGGTCGTTCCGTCCCGGAGTCCCGCCGTCTTGTCCACCACAACGATGCTGTCGGTCAGTCCCTTCTTTTCGTACTTTATGGCGTCAAACGCGCTGGACTCCGACATCTGGAAGGTATAGGTGTTAGCGCCTTCCGCGTCTTTCCAGTCGAACATTAAACCGACGGCTGTTTCCTCGCCATTATACGGAGAAATATAACTGAAGTCACCTGGTTTTTTCACATTCGCCTTGTTTCTGAATACATTGGATGCGAGGAATGGGGTGATTTCTCCTGCACTATCACGCGCAAAATAAAATACCCCGTATTTTCCTGTGGATTCGAAATTCTGAAATTTCTCGTCGTCCTGAAACTCATCCCAGAGATATTCCTCTGTGTCTGCGTCGTAGTCGTTGTTGCTGAATCTGGGGATGCTAATGACCTGCTGTTCCGTGGCGGTGTCTGTCTTTGTCAAGCTGTGGTTTGGCGAGGTAATTTCAATCCAGACCTCGTCAACCCTTGTAGTATCGCTTGTCTTTGCGAATAGGGTGGGCGCCGGGTCTTTCGCCTCCAGGGTGGTCACATCGGTGACCTCCGTCAATTCAAGTGGGGTGGTGGACGTCCCGGCGTTTACAAACAGGTCTGCGGAACGCCCGCCGTCTTCGCCGCTCTGCGACGAAAGCACGCCGTACGTCCCCGTGCCATCGCCATTATCATCAAGCAGCGGGTGCTGCGCCGAATAGTCAAAGTATTGCCCGTTGCCTGCGCTTCCGGCCTTTGCAATCGCACTGTTTTCCGTTGTTATCAGGCCGTTTCCGTTTTCATTTTCCGTAAATTCCGCTACTTTAGACGCTGCCTTCTCATAGCACTTCTTCAAACTTAATCCCCGCGCGGTATACTTGAATAATTCCCACACAAAGTAATCGCCGTGTCTGACGGCTTCATCAGGCGGCAGGGGGCCTTTATAAGCGACCTCTTCCGTGTCGGAGCTTGCGATGACAATGCGGTTCGTGTCCTGCCCGGAGAGCTTCTTGACAAAGCCACCCGAATGGTTGGCGCCTAAGATGATGACGATGGGTTCCTCCGATGCGTTTGTATTTAGTTGCGATTCAAGGTCGCTTACGGCGTCCGCCAGATTATCTGCGGTGATATTGTCGTATTTTTTGTCACTGTCAGAGTACAGAAGGAATTCTTCCTTATTGCCTGGCCCCACGAAGATGATA
>Ga0082335_1007449_pt1 | contig 13210 bp, 10 predicted proteins | sample Subgrocontami58m_FD_72375 | JGI IMG/M metagenome (GOLD analysis project Ga0082335, IMG submission 72375) | Subsurface groundwater microbial communities from S. Glens Falls, New York, USA - GMW37 contaminated, 5.8 m (SPADES assembly) (version 2) ...
TGTATCTGCTCATCCCGTCTATCTGGATCTGGCGGCGGCGGCAATAGTGGGAACAGTGGCCGCCATCTTTCCCACCTGGCGGGGAGCGACGATCCGGATAGCCGAGGGGCTGCGAAGAATCGCCTGACGGCATCATAACTGACAGTAATTGCGACAGATTAATAGCAATGGGTATCCCTTATTCTTACAGTTTCCGCAACCTCTGGACACGGCGTTTGACCACGGCGCTCACGGCCTCCGGGATGGCCCTGGTCGTCTTCGTCTTTGCGGTGACCCTCATGCTGGCCGAGGGATTGCGGCAAACACTCGTCGAAACGGGATCATACGATAACGTGATCATTATCCGCAAAGGTTCTCAGTCCGAAGTGCAGAGCGGCATCGACCGGAACCAGGCGGCGATTGTGGCCTCGCTGCCGGAGATCGCCACCGGGGAGCAAGGGGAAGAACTCCTGGCCAGGGAGCTCGTCGTGCTGGTCAACCTCCCGAAAAGGGAAAGTGAAAAACCTTCCCACGTGCAAATCCGGGGCGTGGGCGCCAACTCCCTGGCCCTCCGTCCCCAGGTAAAGCTCGCGGCGGGACGCATGCCGAGGTTCGGATCGTTGGAGGTAATCGCCGGAGAAAGCGTGGCCAAAAGGTTCAAAGGGGCGGGGCTGGGCGAGAATCTCCGCTTCGGCCTGCGGGATTGGACGGTGGTGGGGATATTTTCAGCCGGCAAAACGGGTTACAGCTCGGAAATTTGGGGTGATGCAGACCAACTCATGCAGGCCTTCCGCCGGCCCATCTATTCTTCCGTCCTCTTCAAGCTGCGCAATCCCTCGGAGTTCAATGCGGTCCGGGACCGGGTAGAAACGGACCCCCGGCTGCTGCTCGAGGCTAAGCGGGAAAAAAAGTACTATACGGACCAGTCCGAAATGATGACCAAATTCCTGAGCATCCTGGGAATGACGCTTACAATCATGTTCTCTCTGGGCGCCGTGATCGGCGCCACGATCACCATGTATGCCGCTGTGGCCAACAGGACCGGCGAGATCGGGACACTGCGGGCCCTGGGTTTCCAGCGGGCCAGCATCCTGGCGGCCTTCCTGGCGGAATCGCTGTTTCTGGGTCTCCTGGGCGGTGTTGCCGGCCTCGCTGCCGCTTCCGGCATGCAATTTCTCAGCGTTTCCACGATGAACTGGCAAACCTTCGCCGAACTCGCCTTCTCTTTCACCCTGACGGGCCGCATCGTTTTCTCATCCCTTCTCTTTTCGCTCGTCATGGGCTTCATCGGCGGGGTGCTTCCGGCGGTACGCGCCGCCCGGATGAATATTGTGGACGCCCTAAGAACGACATAGATTCTATATAGCGGACTGACCGGCGCCGATTTCGTATACTCCCCCTGAACATAATCCAGGAGCTGGAAGCAGGAAGATATAGTTATTATTCCGGTTTCTGAATCCTACCGGTTGAGGTTATTAGGCCTTCCTTTTTTTGTTGAAAATAGAATGCCAATGTTATAAACACACATCTGACACACTATCACGACGATGTAATTCTTGATGAAGTCGCAAAATCCAGCTTGCAATCATCTTCGGTCGTTGCAATTAAATTTAATTGGGAGGCAGTTATGAAGCTAAAGAAGTTTGTCCAGTTATACTTGGCTGCGGCAGTTTTTCTCCTTGCCCAGGTGACTTATGCGGCACCCGGCGGTGCGGCGGCCCCCTCGCGCCCCTCTCCTTCCTCCAAGGCATCCGCTGCGCGGCCGGAGTCAGAGCAGAAATGGCAAACAGTCCTTGCCGGCGCTAGAAAAGAGGGAACCGTGAGGTTATATGGACTGATCGGAGCCAGCGTCCGTGCGGAACTCTTAGCCACGCTCAAAGAGAAATTCGGGGTTAACCTGGAACTGGTGAGCGGCGCCTCCGGCGAGCTGATGCAGAAACTGATCATGGAGCAACAGGCCAACGTGCCCAGCGCCGACCTTTACATCGGTTCCCCGGAGGATCATATGTACCTCAAACCGAAGGGATACCTGGTCCCGCTGACACAACACATTATTCTCCCCGAGACCAAAGAAGTGAAAAACTGGGTGGGAGGCAAGTTCCCGATGTTTGATAAGGACGGAACCGCGGTAGCCCTTCTGGCCGGTTATTCCGCTTACATAATGATCAACACACAGATCATAGCAGAAAACGAAATCCATGGCTATGAAGATCTGCTCAAACCTCAATACAAGGGCAAGATGGTGATGTTCGATCCCACAACTTCTGGAGGATCGCCCAGCCGGACATTTGTCAACTACGTCATCCCGAGAATTATGGGCAGCGAGGCGGGAGCTAAATACCTCCGGGAACTGGCAAGACAGGACCTCGCTTTTACGCGGGACGCCCGCCTGCATGTGGAATGGGTGGCAAAGGGCAAATACCCCATCGGTATCGCGGCCCGACCGGCTGTCATCAATGATTTCATTGCCGCCGGTTCGCCACTGACGCGCGTACGACCCAAAAAGGGTGCCGGGGTTGCAGTTTCCGCCAGTTGTCTTTCCATTGTCAAGAACGCGCCCCATCCCAACGCAGCCACGCTTTTCCTCAACTGGGCGCTCACCGATGAAGGGCAACGGATCATTGCCAAGGGCATAAATTATCCGCCCCGGCGGCTAGGCGTCCCTTTCGAGAGCAACGACCAGTTTGCCGTGGTACGTCCCGGCGAAGAAATAACATATGAGACGGACGAGGCTTTTTACCTTGATGGTGCGAAGACCGTGCATCTGGCAAAGGATATTTTCGGACCCTTTGTCGGCAAGTAGACGGCGCATAGCGCCATTCATGACGTCGCAACTTAGCAATCTAATTAATAATTCCTGGAGGAGGAAAAAATGGGCGAATTAGCATGGGGACCGGCACAGGTAGATTGGCAGGAACGCATCAATGTGGAGCGGATGAGAAGAGAACGGCTCGCCAAGTCACAGGCGGCAATGAAGAAGCACGGCCTGGCGGCCTGTTTACTGGTGCGTCCCGACAACCTCCGCTATACCACGTCCACTAAAGGAGTGCCTTTTGCCGGACAGATGCGCTATGCACTCGTGTTTGCTGATCATAAGCCCATCATTTATGAGCATGGCCCGCTCAAGGAACATGCCATGGTGCATTGCACCTGGATCGGAGAAGAAAACTGGCGCGACGCCTATTCGTGGATGGGAGGAGCTCCCGGCCCGGTGGCTTCCTTAGCGGAGGCCAAGCTGTTTGCCACGTCCATTTTTGAGGATCTTAAAGCCAAGGGGTTGACCAAGGAGAAGATCGGCGTGGACAGTCTCGACGAACTCGGCCGTCAAGCCTTGAAAGAATTGGGGCTGACCCTGGTTTCCGCCCAAGATGCCATGATGGAAGCCCGCCGCACTAAGACCGCCGACGAGATCAATTGCCATAAAATGGCGGCTTCCTTTGCCAGTGTGGCTTTCTACAACCTGGCCCGGACCCTGCGGCCCGGCATGCGAGAGACGGAACTCGCTTCCACTGCCATGAAGGTAATGATCGACGCCGGCGGCGAACCGGCCATGAGTACGCCGAAGATTCGCTCCGGCCCCAATTGCTTTGAAGTTTATGCCGCCGTGACGACGGACCGCATACTTGAGGCTGGAGATTCACTCTATATGAACGTCTGCGGCGCCATCGATCACATGGGTTACCTGACCTGCCTGTATCGCGACTATTGCGTCGGGAAAAAACCTTCAGCCAAACATATCGAATGGCATAAGAAGTGTTACGATCGCATTTATGCGGTTATCGATGCCATCAAGCCGGGCGCCAGCACTGCCGACGCCGCCATCCATTTCCCCCCCGTGGAGACTTGGGGCTACACTTCGGAAAGGAAGGTACTCACCAAGGAAGTGGGGCATGCCATTGGGCTCTCGCTTTTCTACGAGGGACCGATTATCAACCGTCTCTGGTCTCTTGACTATCCCGAGGTCTTTGAAGAGGGCATGGTGATCGCCATCGAGTGCCGAGAGGGAGAGCCATTTGTGGGCGGTTCCAGACCAGAAGAGATGGTTGTCGTCACCAAGACCGGCACCGAGGTTCTTTGCCGCGTGCCCTGCGACGAAATCATAACCCCTTGGACTTTCGGCTGATAGTAATCGCCCCTGCCAATATCCTGTAGGGTCTCTATGAGAAAGGGCGGTGATCTGCTAAAGATCACCGCCCCACTCTCTCGATACTCATATGCGGAATGCAGACAAGGTAGCGCTGCCCCGACTGGCCGTTTACCAATATCCATCTTGACTTACAGTCGTCATTGTCATATATCGTGACACACGACAGATAGAAAAATAAAGGAGGCTGGGAAATGGGACAACTCGCTTTTGGTCCAGGGGCAACTGACTGGCAGGAACGCGTTAACGTGGCAAGGATGCGGAAAGAGAGGTTGGCCAAAGCGCAGCAGGCTTTGAAGAGGCACGGGATCGCTGTTTGCCTGGTTACCAAGAATGACGGGATCAGATACGTGACGGGAACCAAGGGCGGAGCCTTCATGCCGCAGCTGAGATATGCGCTGGTCTTCCAGGACCGGGACCCGATCCTCTTTGAGTACGGTCCTTCATTAGTGCACAATAAGGTGAATTGCTCCTGGCTGAAACCGGAAAATCTCCGGTTTTCCTATGCTTGGCTGGGAGGGGTCGGCGGACGCGAGGTGGCACGTGCTACGGGGAAGAAGTTTGCCGCGGGTATTTGGGAAGCCCTCAAGGAAAACGGTTTGGAAAAAGAGGCCTTGGGATTTGACGCCCTGGATGAAATAGGCAAGGAGGCCCTGGCCGAGGTCGGCATACGCACCGTTTCCGCCGGGATCGCCTTGCATGAGGCCCGGCGCACGAAGACGCAAGATGAAATTCTATGCATTAAAATGGCTATTGCCCTGGCCGAGGTGGCCTTTTCTCGCGCCCATCAGGTGATGCGGGTAGGAGTCAAAGAAACAGAAGTCCTGTCGGAAGCGGTGTCTGCAGCCGTTAAGGCCGGCGGTGAGTCGCTGCACTGGCCCAACATGCGGTCGGGGCCGAACAGTTTTGAGGACTATTCCGGGGCTTCTACGGACCGGATACTGCAGGTCGGTGATATGGCGTTCATCAACTTTTGCAGCGGCGCGATCAGCTTCATGGGATACCTTACCTGCTATTACCGTACCTTTATGGTGGGGCGCCAACCGACGGCGAAGGAAAGGGACTGGCATAAGCAGATCTATGACCGCCTGCAGGCCGTGATTGCGGAAATCAAACCGGGAGCGACCACCGCGGACGCGGTGAAACATTTCCCCCCCTGCACCAAGTGGGGTTATGCTGAAGAGGAACATATCCTTTGCAAAGAAATAGGCCACGGAATTGGGTTATCCGGTTACGAACAGCCTACCATAACGCGTGCCTGGTCCCTGGAACACCCGGAAACCTTTGAGGAAGGAATGGTGATCGCGGTGGAGGGCCGGGAGGGCGAGCACCTCGTCGGCGGCAGCCGGCTCGAAGAGATGGTCCTGGTGACGGCCACGGACACCGAATTACTCACCAGAATTCCGGCGGAAGAAATGCTGATAGCGGGCGATATGTTCGGCTAGGCAGACATTGCATCGCCCTTGTGGAGGGGTAAAACACAAAAGATTTATATCTGCTTCCGGTATTGTTGTGGTCGACATTGTTCCGTGCGAGGACTCATTCTTCGGTTCGATGTTATGTTATTGACACACGATACCGATTAGCCTATACTCCTCACCTGAAAAAGGAAAGCTAATCAAGCAATTAGAAGTTGAAGGAGAGTCATGACATGGAAAAAGTAAAGGAACGCACCAGAGAACCTGAACCCGGCCTTGATCGCTACGATGCCAACTTGAAATTTATGGCAGAAATGACGCGGAGGAGGAAGGAAGGGAAGGTCCTCTTGAGAGCTGTGGATTGCCCCGCGCAACTCACCCGGCATGGCTATAACAGGTATTACTGCAATACGAGCAATTGGGCTGAAATATGTGCGCCCGGCTGGCATATTGCCGTCACTGACCAGCAGAATTTCCGGCGCGGCAAGCATACGCACCGTGGCGGGGGCAGGCTTTTGTTCGGTCTTGAGGGGAGAGGCCGGACTATCAATAACGATATCACCCTGGACTGGGGAAAAGGAGACCTCGAGATATTGCCCGTAACCCGTACGGAAAATACACACCAGCACTATAACTTGGACCAAGGTGAGCCATGCGGCCAATTGGTGATGATGTTCTGGCCGTTTATGGAAGCAACCGCCAATGAAACGCGACAAATCACTAATTCTCCCGATTGGAGAGGGGACAGTCAAGAAGAATTGTATCGTCCCAAGGACTTCGTGCCGGAACAGGCATTTCTGGAAGGTTATCCGATACAATTCGATGGACCGCCGACCACGCTTCTTGATGACCTCTTCTTCCGCAGGAACCGTTGGCGGCAAGCCATGAGCAAAGCGCGATGGATTGTCAAAGAAAAGGAGCAGCCACTGGAAACCAACCGCATGGGAATATACCGTTGGTACGTTCACCCGTCCTTTGACGATGTCGCCATGAAGTCAATTCTTTTCTGGACTCAAGACATACCCCCCCAAAGCCGCTCCGGCAAACAAAAGTTGCAGGGCGGCCGGGCCCATTATGTGATCGCGGGACAAGGGTACTCCATAATCAACGGTGTAAAGTATGAATGGTCCCCCCAGGATGTGTTTTTATTACCCGTTATCTCCGGCGGTGCCGTAGTTCAGCATTTCAACACCAGTCCGACCGTTCCGGCGAAACTGGCCTGCTGTGAACCAAACTGGTATGACATTTTAGGGATGGATATGGCTTCCGGCTTCGAACAGATAGAAGATTGTCCCGAATGGGAGGCTGCCAAGAAAACTTGATAAGACGTGGACAGCTCAGAGGAAGTTGGCAATTCAGAATGCAAATCTGATAAGCACAACAAAAACGTAACGGAGGTATACTATGCAGTTAAAAAGAGGACTCTCCTTTATTATGGTGATGACCATGGCGGGGTTGATTGTGGTCGGCAGTTCCGAGGCGGGGGCGGCGGCACAGAAGCCTGCGGATTTCTACCGGGGCAAAAGAATTGATTTTATCATTCCTAACGCGCCGGGAGATACCAGCGATTTGATCGCCCGGGTGGTGGTCAAATATCTGGATAAGTATACGGGCGCTACCTCGGTCATCCGGAATGTCAGGGAAGCCGGGGGTGCTCAGGGGCTGAACGAACTCTACCGCGCTAAACCGGATGGTCTCACGCTGGGACAAACCAATACGGTCAGGTCGACGTTGGCCGAGATAATGGACCAGCCCGGGGTGGAGTACCAGACAGCGAAGTTATCGTGGATTGCCAACATAACGGAAGATTATATGACCTTTTCGGTGGCACCCAAGTCACCCTTCAAGACGATAGCCGACCTTAAGGCGGCAAAGAATCTTATCCTGGCCGCCAGCGGAGGGGTGGGGCACTCAACCTTGACCTGCCTTGCTCTAATCGAAGCTCTGGGCCTGGATGCAAAGGTGATAATATACAAGTCAAGCGGCGAGCGCTCACTGGCAGTTGCTCAAGGCGAGGTGCAGGGCTTCTTTGGGTCCACCAGCGCCTCCCAGCAGGGCGCCCAGAGAGGACAATCACGGCTGTTTTTCGTTCTGGCTGCCAAAAGATCATCCGTGATACCGGATGTTCCCACCCTCAGAGAATTAGTGCAGCTGCCCAAAGACAAAGCGGCGATCATGAAGCTTTGGGAAGAGGACATATTTGTCATGAATTCGTTATTTGGTCCTCCGGGGATACCGAAAGAGCGGCTGAGCTATTTGAGAGAAATGGCGGCAAAAGTAATGAAGGACCCTGAATTCAAGAAGACAATCGAGAAGGTAAGCGATTCTCCTTTGTCCGTAATGAGCGGCAGCGAGTTGGAGAAACAGTTCGGCTCCCTGCTGGACAGGAAAGCAGAAATCAAGCAAACGTATCAGCGTTTGCAGGACAAGTATCTGAAGTAGCTTGGGATTGAAATAATAATTTCCAGAGCCTTGGGGGAAAAATGCTGGAAGCATTGGTTGCCGGAGCCGTCACCTTGCTGCAGCCTGTCGTACTGGCGGGCATGTTTTTGGGAATAATCGTGGGGTTGGTGGTCGGTATATTGCCGGGGGTCGGTCCGCTGGTGCTTTATTCCTTGTGCCTCCCCTATGTTTACGGAATGAAGCCGGAGGTGGCCCTTGGCTTCATGGTGGCTCTGGGCAGTGTAGTCAGTACTGCCGGCCCCGTAACAGCGGCACTGCTAAATGTACCGGGGGAAACTTCGAGCGCTGCAGCCATGCAGGATAGTTTCCCGATGACCCAGCGAGGTGAAGCCGGTCGAGCCATCGGCGCCGCTGTTTTCAGTTCCATGGTTGGCGGCGTCTTTCCCGTATTTATTGCCATGGCCATGATTCCCGTGATGATACCGGCCCTGCTTTTGTTCAAGTCACCGGAGAAATGCGTGATGGTACTTGTCGGTCTCTCCTTTCTGGCCACCTTGGCGAGTCGTTCCGTCTACAAAGGATTAATTGCCGGAATGCTGGGGATGCTGCTGGCCGCCGTCGGCTTTCAGGACCAGACGGGGACGGCCCGGTTTACTTTTGGGACGGTCTTCCTTCATCAGGGAATACCCCTTACGGCCCTTGCCCTGGGGATGTTCGGTTTGACCGAGATTTTGGACATGTACGTGGAGGGTGAAACCAACATTGCAAAGAGTTTGACGGAGGAAATCTCCGGCGTCCTCGACGGAATAAAGGATGTCATACGCCATTGGTGGCTCTGCGTTTACTCTTCGATAATTGGTTACATCGTGGGAATAATACCCGGGATAGGCGGATCAGTGGCCTCCTGGGTGTGCTACGGTCACGCCAAAATGACCTCCCGGCATCCCGAAGAGTTTGGCAAGGGGGCAATTGAGGGCGTCATCGCTCCGGAAGCCGCCGACAATGCCAAGGAATCAGGGGCCTTGCTGACCACTATGGCTTTCGGCATTCCGGGTAGCTCATCCATGGCGATACTTCTCGGAGCCTTTGTCTTGCTGGGCGTGACCCCGGGGCCCGACATGCTGACGACTAAACTGCCCCTGGCTTTTACGCTGCTGCTGGGTGTGGCCTTCGCCAACATCGTCGGCGGGGCAATCTGCCTTATTTGGGCAAAACAGCTTTGCCGCATCGCTTTCGTTCATGTAGATTTCCTCACTCCGGCCATAGTTGTCATGATATTTGTCGGTGCCTTTGTCGGTACGTACAGCATTATCAGCGTTTTGACGGCTATCGCCTTTGGACTGCTCGGTTATTGCATGAAGAGACTTGAGTACCCCAGAGCACCCCTGATCCTGGGTTTCATCCTGGGAGGCATGTTTGAGTACTACCTTTCTATCTCCCTGAAGGTGAAAGGACCGTTGTTTTTTCTGACACCTATTTCGCTGATTATGATTGCCATCATTATTGCTCTGTACGGTTATTCCTATCTGAGGACGGTGAGGAAAAAAGTATGAAAAAGAGTGCTAACTTCTACTTTCTCGTTGCTCTGATTGCGATCATGTCGTGGGTGGCAATTACGTCGCTAAGCTTTAAACGTCTTGAGGCCCAGCTGCTGCCCTTGCTCACCAGCGTTATTACTATTCTCTTGGCGGTAGGCGGAATGCTGGTAGAGCGCTTAGACCGCAGGAAGCAGTTAGTTGATGAAAGGGAAAATAATACCTGGACTCCTGAACAGTCACGCCGACTCGCGGCAATAATGGGCTGGGTGCTGGTCTTTTTCTTCGCTATCTTTTTGTTAGGCTTCTTAGCAGCTATTCCGCTGTCAACTCTCCTTTACTTGAAAATGCGGGGACGGCCTTGGCGGACCGCTGTCACCTTCGCCGCCATGTTAACCATCGGCGTATATTTGGTATTTGAATTAGGCCTAAAATCAGATCTATATCAGGGCCTGCTTTTCTCGGTTATCGACAAATAGAACCGTCCAGTTTCTTTTAAATCTACAAGCACACACCATATTTTGTGCAACAGGCCGGGGGGCTGGGTGACTTCACCTTGACACTGAACCTGCTTTCTCTTACGCTGTCAAAGGAGAAGGCGATAACAAATATCAAACGAATTGACATAAAAGGAGGTAGAGATGAAAAAACTGACCATGCCATTAATCTTGACACTGATTGGCTTATCCGTTCTATTCCAGCCCTTGGTCGCGCCTGAAGCTGTTTCGGCAACTGCTGCGGCGGTTAAAGCGCCTCAAAAGGCTAAGGATTCCTGGGAGGCAGAATGGAACAAAACGGTAGAGGCGGCTAAAAAAGAGGGGAAGGTGACGATATATTCCACGCCCAGCGGAGATGTTATACGCAATATAGCAGGCTCCTTTGAAAAAAAGTATGGCATAAAAGTCGATTGGGTAAACGCGCGCGGCGAGGAATTGGCGCAGAGGATGCAGCGGGAGAAAATTGCCGGCATAAAGGCGGTAGATGTGATTATATCCGGCGGCGGCTCAACACAAACGGTAATGAAGCCCCTTGGCTTGCTGGGCAAGCTTGACTCGGTGCTCCTGCTGCCTGAGGTCCTGGATCCCCGGGCATGGATCACCAATAGTGTGCCGTACCTGGACAAGGACCGTACCGCCCTTGCTATGCTGGCCACGTTTCAGCGCTATGTCGTACGCAATACTAACCTGGTGGGGGAAAACGAGATAACTTCGTACAAGGATTTGCTTAATCCCAAATGGAAAGGGAAGATCACGGTCAACGACCCGACGGTGTCAGGCACTGGCAGCACTTTTTTTACCATGTTGGCGCTCGATGTTTGGGGCATTGAAGAAACCAAGGAGTTTATGCGCCAGTTTGTCAAGCAGGAGCCGGCGATTACCAGAGACAGGAGACTTCAGGCTGAGTGGGTGGCCAGGGGGAAATATGCCTTGAGCGTGGCCACCAATTTGGAGAATATGATTGATTTTATCAAACTGGGCTCCCCAATTGATGCTGTCAAGGTCAAAGAAGGCGGGGTGATAGGTCCCGGCGCCGGAGGATTGGCAGTTCCGGCAGTGCCGGCCCATCCCCAGGCAGCAAAAGTTTTCGTCAATTGGCTCTTGAGCAAGGAAGGACATACCGTGTTCGTAAAGGCCTATGGCAGCCCGGGGGTAAGAAAGGATGCTCCCAGAGAAGGCATCCCATCGCAGATGTATCCCGATCCGGACGAGAAATTTTACATGGATACCGAGGAGTACATTGTGTACCGGGGGGACGCGATGATGAAGATAGCGAAAGAGATATTCGCCCCTTTGTTGAAATAAGCTGGTTAATTGAGGTAGTAAGGGATGATCGCTATCAATGGAACAGCTCAAAGAGGGTCCTGGCCTGGACATTTTTGAACAGACCGCAGGGTGGGCCGGTGCGGCCCACCCTCGGAAATCACCAATAAGGGCCGGTTATCTGGCCAGGGGGCCGAAAACATCCTTGGCCCATTTTGTTTCGTATTCCGTTTTCTTGATCAGAAAATCCTCATCCTCGCTGATGAAATATTTTACCCCCGGCACCCGGCGATCACCTTTATCCAGGTGGTCATTGGGCACATCCAGCCGGGCGCTCTCCGCCAAAGCGGTTTTCGAGTAGGTCGTCTGCCCCTCTTTGCTCAGGAACCAGTTGACAAATACTTTGGCGGCATTGGGATTGGGCGCCTTGTCAAAATAGACGATCAAACCCGGCCCGCCGCCCAGCCAGGTGCCCTCTTCGGGAATGATGGTATCCACATGGGCGCCGGCTTTGACAAAGTCGGCCAGAATATCCGGCTGCGCCCCGATGGCAACGGAGTACTTGCCGCGGGCCACACCTTCCATCTGGAGGCGCTGATCGCGGGTAATGACGGGCTCCTGTTTCACGAGCTCGCGCATGAAATCCAATCCCATATACTTGTCGGCCACGACGGCGAACCAACGTGAACCGGCGCCGGCGATGGTCGGGTCATTCATGATGATCTTCCCCTTCCATTTGGGATTCAGGAGGTCTTTATAAGCCTTGATCTCGCCGCGCTTCACCAGATCAGTATTCACGGAAAGATAGCTGTTGGCCGCCGTGAGAACCGGGCAGGCGACGTATTGCCTTTCCTTGTCGGCAAAGAACAGGCCATCTCCGTACCAGGCCTTGGAGTCCAGAACTTCCGGCAAGACCAAAAGGGGTTTTAAGGGGGCCAGGAATCCCCGCGGTTTGAAAGTCGTGGTGGGAGTAGTAGAGCCACCGATATAAAGGTCGGCCATATAAATATTGGCGCGGCGTTCCGACGACAGCTTCTCCACCATTTCGGCGCCCCGGCCCGTGATGAAGGCCAGTTGGATGCCGTATTTGGCTGAGAAGGCCTTCGTGAGGGCCGATCTCGTTTCACTCGTCGCTACGGTGTAGATGTAAACCTTGCCCTCTTTTTTCGCGGCCTCCAGGGTCTTGTTCCAGTCGGCTTCCCAGCCCGGCTTGGCTGCCGGCTTCGCCTTGGGAGCAGTCGCGGCCTCCAGGTTGACCGCCGACAGGCCAAGAAACACCAGGCAACATAAAATCCACGACGTTAAAGACCTCAATTTTTCTTTTCTCACTTTTATCCTCCTTTAACGATTATTCTCTGAAAGAGTTTCTAACTTATCTGAACCCCCGAATCTGCCATTGAACAGCTGCGCGAATTTATCACCCTCCCCCGCCCCGGTCAAGACAAAACTCCGGTCTTATTGGAAACCAATAAAATGTGCGTTCTTAGTCGCAACCCCCAGGAGCGACTTTACGGCCCTCATGTTCTTCGGATCGTCCTCTTCGGACTTTTTCGGCGTTTCCATGATCTTCGGAATCGCCTGGAAGAGGGGATGATGGAGCAGGGCCCGGAAGCCCTCGCGGCCGATCTTCCCTTCGCCGATATGCCAGTGACGGTCGATGCGCGAGCCCATATCGCGCAGACAATCGTTCAAATGTATCCCCTGGAGCCTCCGGATGCCGACGGCAGCGTCAATCTTCCGCGCCAGGGCATCCACATCCCCTTTCGTTCTCATGTCGTATCCCGCCGCGAAACCATGACAGGTATCGTAGCAGATGCCGACCCGCGAAGAATCATCGAGACGACTGATCAATTCCGCAAGCTGTTCCAGATCATAGCCGACTTCTCCCTTTTCTCCCGCCGTATTCTCCAGCAGGATCGAGGCCTGCGGCGGGGGGAGATTAAAAGCCCCCCCCCAAAACTCCGACACGCG
>Ga0082335_1007450_pt1 | contig 13209 bp, 19 predicted proteins | sample Subgrocontami58m_FD_72375 | JGI IMG/M metagenome (GOLD analysis project Ga0082335, IMG submission 72375) | Subsurface groundwater microbial communities from S. Glens Falls, New York, USA - GMW37 contaminated, 5.8 m (SPADES assembly) (version 2) ...
CGATTTTGGACTTCGCGGAGTCAAACAACGATTTGACGGATGCGAAGCGGCTCCAACTAAGAAAATAATTTCGTATCGAACTATTTACTAGGTAAACTATATTTCAGCTACTTTATACTTAATACTGAATACTATATACTGGTTCTATGTATTTAGCTGAACTTGATATAAGTGATACTGTTGTAAATCCTGCAGCAAGATTTTCTAATTTAGCAGATGTAATAAATATAATTATGCCTCTTTTTTTTTCTGGTGCAGGCTTAATATTTTTTATTACTCTTCTTATTGGAGCACTAACCATAATCACTGCAGGCGGCAATAGCGAAAAAGTCGGGACAGGAAAAAAAAGAATTACATTTTCAGTTGGAGGTTTAATAATGGTCATAACAAGCTACTTTATTGTAAAATTAGTAGAAATAATATTTGGTATTGATTTGCCTTTATGAACGACGAAATATTTGGAAAAATTTCACCACCAATTCAAGGTTTAGGTGGAGAACCTGAAACTATAATAGGTGTTGCTGCTGCTGCTGGATTAAAAATTTTTTTTGTAGCGGCGGGCATAACGGCTTTAATATTTTTATTAAGGGGTAGTATTAACTGGATATCTTCTGGCGGAGATAAAGAAAAACTTGATAAGGCAAGGAAAACTTTGACTAATGCGGTTGTAGGACTTTTAATTATTTTTGCAGTTCTTGCTGGAATTTATACTCTTGAAAATGTTATTTTTCCAAATGGACAATTTTGCATTGGCCTAACCTGCCCTATAAAAATACCTACAATAAATTAAAGATTTAATTTAAGTTACTTGGTCTTGGAAAATATACTTTTTCGGAAATTGTATGCTCTTCGTAAATTTTAGTATTTTTATTTTTTATATAGTCTATTACTTCTTGTACTAGTTTCTCTGGTGAAGATGCACCTGCTGTTATTCCTACATTTGACACACTATCAAACCATGAGTCTTTAATAGCTTTAATATCATCTATCATATATGCTTTTTTTCCCTCACGCTCGGCTACTTCCCTCAACCTATTTGAGTTAGAGCTTGCAGGAGAACCAATAACAATTACCATATCAACTTTTTTAGCAAGGCTTTTAACTGCAACTTGCCTATTTTGAGTAGCGTAACATATGTCAAATGCTGGGGGCAATATAAGTTTTGGAAATCTAATTTTTAATCTTTCAATAATTTTTTTTGTATCATCAAAACTCAGAGTTGTTTGAGTCAATACAATAAGTTTTTCTTTCTGTGGAGGATTAATAAATTGAACTTCCTTCTCTGTTTGTATAAGAACAATTGAACTGTTCTTTACATTACCCATAACGCCTTCAGGCTCTGGATGTCCCCTATGTCCGATATAAAAAATATAAAAACCGCTTGCCTCATATTTTTTTGCTTCAATATGTACTTTTAAAACTAGAGGGCACATAGCATCAAATAGCTTAAAATTCTTTTCTTTAGCTATTGAGTAAAATCCAGGCGGGCTTCCGTGTGCGCTAAATACAACTCTTGAACCATCTGGAATCTGGTGTATATCTTCAACAAAAATCGCCCCTTTCTTTTCAAAATCAGAAACTACTCTTCTGTTGTGAACGATGGCGTGTCTTGAATAAACAGGAGGCCCGTATTTTTCCAGAACTTTATCAAGGACATCAACCGCCCTTTCAACACCAGCACAAAATCCCCGAGGAGATGCTAAATGAATTGATTTAATATTGAAATCTTTCATAAATAATTAAATTCGAATTCCTAAATTCAAATTTGTTGACGGGTCCTGTCAAACTAACTTAAATAATATAGTAAATAGCGAAGATATCAATTTCTTTTACGCTTTGGGATTCCTCGCACTGTATTGCGAGGAGGGCTCCCACTAAGTAAAAAAATTCGGTATCGAGCTATTTAGCTAACTTAAATTTGTTTCGCTTCCCTGCAATGCTTTGCGTAGCAACGCGGGCAGGGATTTAAAAATTAGAGATTAGAGTTTAATTGTATATATTTTAGACCCATAAACTGCATATATTGCTTTTTCATAAACCACAAAGTCTACTGCTTTTTTCAATATTGATGATTTGATTTGGCTTTCATAGCTCCCAGTCTTAGATAGAACATATATGATACCATCTGGCTTGCTCCAAGCAAAAATTTTATCTATATTCTCATCTGTAAAAATTTTTGTGAAATTTAATTTCTCGTTTGGATAAGATGTAGAAAATCCGTCTCTTAAGCCTGATGTAAATTTAACAATGCTCTCCTCAAAACCAATAAACAATGATCCGTCAATAGCTATTGAATTCGATCCTTCCAAATTTATACCCTGTCCTTTTACAAAATAGCTTGTTTTTCCAGAATACTCGTCATCTGCTGAAATATATTTATATATATCTGATTTTTTAATATCAAGAAGATATATATTCCCTAAAAACAAAGACATATCTTTGATTTGTCCCCAATTGTCAGATTCTATTAGCTTTTTTGTTTTATCATCCACTGTCAATCTATAAACTCCATCTTTTTTTAAAAAATAAATATCATCCTGAAAGTAAGCAATAGATATTACGTCTTTAAGATTTGATGATTTTCGTGAATCAATTGACTTTTTAGATAAAGAAATTATATATGCTTGTTGATATTTATCTAAAACAACAATCGTATCTTCGTTTTTGTAAATCTGTTGAATATTAGCATTTTTATTTTCTAAAGAAACGTCATAAAACTCTGAAAAGCCCTTTTCTTCGCTTTTTAAAATTTTACTTTCATAATCTTTTATAAGATCTTCTAAATCTTTTACAGTTTTTGAATTATTATTCAGTTTTTTTTTAAGAGTTGAGAGATCTTTTTCAGCATCTGTTAATAAAATTATTGATCTTGATAGGTTTAGATCAGAAACATCATCAGCTTGTTTTAGTTTTTCTCGTATAAGTTCTGCGGCTTTTATTGAATTTCTGTTATAACCTGAAATTAGACTCCATATTAGAAAAAAAGCAACAATTATTACTATTAGAATAGTTACAGGCTTTTTAGAAAACTTACCATTCAGCTTTGAATACAAAAAATCCTTAATTTGAATTACTTTATCTATTAGCATATTAGATTTTGGTATTTCAGTTTGACTTTCTATTTGATTATCTTTTTCAATTAAAACATTATCTTCACTTATTTTTTCAAGTGTTAAAAACAAAGCGATCGTACCCTGATCAATCTCACCTTTTAATTTAGGAGTTATATCTTCTAAAATTTCCTGTGGGCTTTTATGATCAAAAATTTTTCCTAATATCTCTTCTCCTCCTGCAATTTTTGTGAATTCGTTTGTTGTAAATACTAGAAAATCACCCGAGTTTATTTTGCCCGACGCCCTATTTTCAGATTCAATAATCTTTGCGAAATTGTTATCTTTTTTGATAAATATTTGCCCATTTTGATTTGTTTTTAAAAAAAGTGAGTCTCTATAAAGGTACCCGGCAGAATATGAAAATTCTGTAGGTAAGTTATGTTCTTTCCATTTTGATGACAAAAAATTTTCGAAATCATCAAGGCTTTGAATTTTATGAGCCTTAACAGAATCTGAAATATCTCTTAAAATTTCTCTTCCATTGTCTTTAGAAATTCCACTGTCGATTTTTATTATTAATATTAGATTTTCTTCTACAATAAAACTATTAAAAGTTTCTTCACTTTCTGTTCCTAAATAAATCGAATATTTTTTTTGAAACATTTTATATCAGATAAGATACACCGATAATATAATAAGTATTAAAGAAATAAATACTTGAAGCCTTGAAATTAAAACAACAAATGGACTATTCGTTAGAGATATTGATTTTACCATAATTTTAGTTTGTTTTAAAATAACCAAAGAATAAATTAAATACAAAATACTAAAAACTACGCTAAATGCTTTAACGAAAAAATCTATAAATCCTACGCCGGTTAATAATTCAGAAAATTCCATTATTTAGCTAAACGGTTAATAATACTAACAACTTCACCTGCTTTGGGAACTTTTAAGAATTGGATGTTAACAATTGTTCCTGCTGTTTGAACAAAGACGTCGCCGAAATTAAAAAGGGAAGCAAAATAACCACTGCTTAGTGCAGAAACATCCTCAATCTTATCAAAGTTAGTTTCTGATATTTCCCTAAACATCACAGAGTGATAATCCATATCAATTATTCTTTTATTCGTAACCAAGCCAATATTGAAATAGTACGATATGAAATTAAACCAAAGATAGCTTAATATCATTACTATCGATAGTAGGTTAATAATAAACAATTGATCCGGTGTCAGAGATTTAAAAAAAACCCAATCAATAAAAGAAAGAACGATAAATAATATCATGCCATTTAACATCCATGGGAGTTGTGTAATAGGATGTGCTCTGAGTTTAAGGATAACCTCTTCGTCATCTCTTTGTTCAGTAAAACGAATTCCAGGCTTGATACAAAATGAGTGAAAAGTGTGATGAGCTGGAACAGTATGGTCAATCATCACTAAGTATTATACTCAAAATGAAAAATATTGATATTGTGCCGCTCATAAATTATAATTTGAAGGTCCTGGTTACCTGAGCGATCTGGAAACACCTCTTCCCATCCCGAACAGAGAAGTGAAACTGATCAGCGCCGATGATACTCACTCCAAACCGGAGATGGGGAAAGTAGGTCGTAGCCAGGGCATCAATAAAATTCTAAGTCATAAATCCCAAGCATCAAATAAATACTAAATTATAAAATTTAAATTTTAAATTTAATATTTAAAGCTTATTTGTGATTTGTAATTTAGGATTTGTGATTTAACTTCTTACTTCACCGTTACTGATTTTGCGAGGTTTCTTGGTTTATCAGGATCATGTCCTTTTAAAAGAGTTATGTAGTATGCGAGAAGTTGCGCGATTACTATTTGAGGGAGCATTGTCGCATATTTGAGATCATCTGTTTTTAAAAATACATCAAAAACATCATCGTAAACACTTCCTATTCCTATCATATAACCTCCTCTTGCTTTTATTTCCATAGCGTTTGAATTTATTTCATCTTTTGTTTCATCATTTGTTACAATAACTATACAAGGTGTGCCTTCTTCAATAAGAGCTATGGCTCCATGTTTTAACTCTCCTCCAGCAAAACCTTCGGCATGTATATATGTTGACTCTTTTATTTTTAAAGCTGTTTCTAATGCTATTGGATATGATAATCCTCGCCCAATAACATAAATGTGTTTTTTATCTTTTAATTCTTTTGCGAGTTTCTTAATTTTCTCAAGATAGTCACTACTTAATATTTTTTTTATATTTTTCGCTGCCAGCAAAAGCGTATGTTTTACATCATCTGTCGTTCCTGATGCTATTTGAGCTGTGTAATATAATACTGAAAGCATTGCGGTAAAACTTTTGGTCGCAAGAACAGCTTTTTCAATTCCAGCTCCAAGAAGAAAATTATGATGTGAAACTCTATAAAGACTTGACCCTAGTACATTTGTAACTGCTGCAATTTTAGCTTTTTTGTTTTTTGCTTTTTTTACAGAATCCAGAATATCTATAGTTTCACCACTTTGAGAAATTGGGATTATAAGAGTTTTACTGGTCAAATAATCCTCAAGATATTTAAATTCCGAACCTATTGAAAAATTTAAATGAATTTTTGCTATATTTGAAAAAAGATACGTTCCTGCAAGGCATACATATGACGCTGAGCCGCAGCCAACAAGGAATATTCCTTTAGACGACTTTATCAAATTCGCAAGTTTTTTAGCATTGTCTTCAAAATTTAAAGCAATTTGTGATATTACTTTTGGCTGTTCGTAAATTTCTTTTTGTATAAAATGATCATATTTTCCCTTATTTTCTTCAACAAGATTAACTTTGATTTTTGTAATTTTAAGTTTTAATTCTTTTTGAGTGTGTACATCAATTAATTTTGCTTTTTTTCCCATAACTATCAATTGGTCATCTTCAAGAAAAATAAGATTATTTGTATGCTTTGAAATCCCGATAATATCAGACGATATATAATAATCTTTATTTTTACCTACCCCAGCAACTACTGGTGTTCCATTTTTTACAGCTGCTATTTCTCCGGTTTTTAAATTGCAAACAACAATTGCGTTAAGACCTTTTAGTTTATTGAAAGTTTTAGAAACTGCTTGTATAAAACTGTTAGTTTTAAGATGCTCTTCAATCTGGTGAACAATAACTTCTGTATCTGTTTCTGATTTAAATAAGTGTTTTTGAGTAATTAACTGTTCTTTTATTTTTTTATAATTTTCAACGATTCCATTATGAACTAAAGCTATTTTCTTACTACAATCTAAGTGCGGATGTGCATTTTCTTCTGTAACTCTTCCATGTGTAGCCCATCTTGTATGACCTATTGCTAAATTTGTTTTTGGAAGTTTTGGGTTAGCGTTGCCAATCTTACCAATTTTTCTATATAGGAAAAATTTGCCATTTTCAGATGAAGCAATACCCCATGAATCATACCCTCTGTATTCAAGCCTTTTAAGGCCGTCAAAAACAACTTCTGATGCGATTTTTTTATCACCTACATATCCAAGAATTCCACACATAATGTCATTCTAAACTATTTTTTCCCAAACTAATCTTGTTTTAAATCCTTCTTCTTGAACAAGATACTCAGGCCTATAAAACCTATCAGGTAAGTTAAAAACAAAATCACTGTAATAATATCTTGTTTTCAAACCTGGGAAGCCTTTTGATATTCTATCATCAGGACTGTTAAATAAATGAACTAACTTTTGCGCCTCTTCAGGTGTCAAATCAGTTACTCCCATTTCTTCTTCAAGACCTCTTAATGCTGTTTCTCTAAACGTTTCTTTTAATAGCTTTTTCTCTTGGATTCCTCTTTTCTTGACTTTTTCTTTTGGTTCTCTACTATGCCATTGTCCGTTTTCGTAAAATTCTTCAAAAAGTCTCATTTGAACTCCATCCATTCTTGTGTATACTACATCAATTACTGCTTTTGATACTTGTCGTATAAGTTTTCCATCTTTAGTAAAACCTAACTTTGATTCACCCTGATAAATTTCATTAAGTAAATTTTCGAATCTTTTTGCTCCAGGTATATTAACCCAATCACGCCAATCAACAAGACCACTACTAAGTGCCGACATTAACTTAAATGGGGAATCAATTTTTAAGAATTTAATTTCCGGAGCGTGTTCTTGTAATTTATCATATCTTGACAATTCCTCAGCTATATTCATAGGAATGGAATTATATCAAATATGCCCTGAAATTACGAAGAAAGTTTTTTTAATGCTTCAAGCGCAATAAACTCTATTTGAGGGAGAAGATCATATTTTCCGCTTTCAATTTCTGCCTTTGTAAACCACTTTATACCGATATGCTCTCTGTCATTATGAATTAACTTATCAGTTTTTGACTTTATAAGATATGTCAATGATGTGTGTCTGTGTGTGTCTGAAAAATTATGAATATCAAGATAGTTTGGAGTATATAAAAACTTGTGACGGACACCTTTAAACTTGGGCATATCCGACATTACTTCAAGATATTTCTTATCTATACCTGTTTCTTCTTTTATCTCACGAAAAAGAGCTTCTTCTGGATCTTCATCAAGCTCAATATGACCTCCGACTGGAAGCCACGTATTAAGAATCCTGTGATGCACAAGAAGAACTTTGTCTCTATGGACAATAAATGCCGTTGAGACAAAGTCTATCTTTTCGTGGATATGAGCCATAAATTAGCTAAAAGCTTTTTTAACCTCTTCTATCTGTTTGTTCTTTTGCAAAGTTAACAAATATTTTTCTCCCTTCAATTTCTTTTTCATTCATTTCATCTACTGCTTTTTTAGCTGCAGCTTCATCTGCGAATGTAACAAAACCAAAGCCTCTTGATCTTCCTGTTGCTCTATCTGTTATAACTACTGCGTCGACAATTTCTCCCATAGCCGCAAATAATTCTTTTAAAGAATCATTGTTTACAGCCCATGGTAAACTTCCGACGAATACTTTTTTATTTCCCAAAATAACTCACCTCCTTTTATGATATATGAAATAGTAAATTACGAAGCATATTAATAAGTTTTCTGAAGACTTAAATACATTATCTCATATATTTTCCATTTGTAAAGCAAATGATTAATTGTTATCAACGGATTCCCAAAGAGCAAAACTGGCATAGGATTTATACGGCTCCCACTTTGAAATTATCTTTTCTACTTGTTTTAAAGTTGGTGGTTTTTTAAACCCGTAAAGTTTTTGGATTCCTCGATTTAACCCGAGATCTTTATGTGAAAATATATTTGGCCGAGCGAGAGAAAACATCAGAAACATTTCTGCTGTCCAAGGTCCTATTCCCTTAACTTTAGTTAAAAGATTTATTACATCTTCATCGCTTAATTTATGTATATTTTTAAATGAAACTTCTTTGTTTAGAATTTTTTTAGCCAAATCTTTTACAAATGACGCTTTTGAATACGACATCCCTACTCCCCTTAAAATCTCCTCTGTTAATTTTAATAAATATTTTGCAGATATCTTTTTTTTAGGAAAGAGCTCTTCAAATCTTCCAATTATTGTTGACGCTGCTTTTTCACTTAATTGTTGACCTATTATTGACCGAGTAAGATTAATAAAATAGTCCTCCTCTTCCTTTATCACTTTTTTCCACCTTCCAAAGTCCATACCTTTTAAAATCGCATGGATTTTTTTGTCAACTTTTTTAAAGTGATTCAATATTCTCAAATCTACCTTCTTCATAGGGTGGGTAACAAACTTCAAAAACCTTAAGTTTACTTCTTTTATCTGCTGCCCACTGCATTGTTTCTCCTACAGAAACAGGAACAGTCTTCGTTAACTCTGTTTTACCGTCAAAACTAAATGTGAGAGTCTGTCCATTTTGCTTTGTAATTGTTAGAGTTCCTTTTCCAGAAATATACCCCTCAATAGTTCTATCACCGGATAAAACTCTTTGTAAAGGAGTTTTTTTACCAGGCTCTATTTGAATTATTCCTAAATTTTTTCTATCGTCATCAACAAAAGAGTAGGCATCGCGCACTACACCATCTGCTTCTTCTGTTCTTTGAACAAAAGATATGGGGCGACTTGTACCATCAACTTCAAAAAAATTTAACGGTCTTTTAATTTGCTCCATATTATTAATTATTTTTAACAAATCCTGTGTTCTTTTTTATCATCTTGATTGCTGAATCATGAAGTTTCTCCCATGATGTTGAAAAAGTTAAATCCTCTAAAACAACTGGTTTTATACCTTGATCAAATAAATCATAGGTTGTCGCAAGAACGCAACAGTCGGTATCAAAACCACACAAGTGAACTTCCTTTATATTGTTTTCTTTTAGTCCTTTAATAATTTCAGGGACTTTAACAGATGAATAAAAGTTTTTATAAAAAAGGTTCTTATCGTTTACAAAACCTGCTAATTCGTCACAAATATCTGTGTCTGGGGACTCTGAACACTGCTTCCAACCAGATATTTTCCATGCTGGCCCTGATGGGTCGTTTTTGAAGATAGTAAAATAAATTAAATCGTATTGATTTGATTTTTCAGAAAGATATTTTTGTATTTTTTTAACAATATCCTTTGTTTCTTCTGTTAGAAAGAACTTTTGAACATCAATGACAATTAGTGCTTTTTTCATACTTGATATTTTACCAGTTCTTCTTTTTTGGGTTTTGGGAGTTTTTTGACTTCTGCTTCTCGGACAAGCGCTGAATTTCTATCTTTAAATTTTTCAGAATAAACAAGTATTACTGGCTTTTTTGCCCTTAAATATTTTGCTCCTTTTTTCCCATCTGAATTATGCTCCTCAATTCGTCTTTTTAAATCAGTTGTGATTCCACTGTAGAGTGAGTTATCCGAGCACCTGACAATGTAGAAATAATATTTCATTTTAGGAGGGATATGATGGTATTTTAGCACTTTTTAGAAGTTGCCATACATTCTCCCAAAACTCTTGACATTTTACTAATGTACTAGTATACTAGTATTTATGAAGGATAATTTAAACAAGCTTATTGATGCCTTTTTGGAGATGAAAACAAAAGAGCAGATGACGAATCTATTACGAGGCATCTTAACTCTAAAGGAACTCGATGAACTTACAAGAAGATTGCAAATCGTAGAACTCTTAAAAAAAGGAGTTCCTCAACATCAGATCGCAGAGAAACTTAAAGTAGGAGTTGCAACAGTAACTCGAGGATCTCGTGAATTAAAAATGGGCAGATTTAAATACATATGAGTAACCACGAACTTTTGTTACAATCATCTGGAGTCCCCTCTTTAAGAGAAGTATTAGAATTATCCTCTTCTGAGGGGTTAGTTTGGAAAGGAAAATTCTAATCAGCTTGAAAGATATCAGCTAGTCCCAATAGGAGGTAGAATAAAAGCTGCAGGAGTCAGTCTTAAGTCTCTGTTCGAACTTTCCTACATAGTCAATCCATCCCCCGATACCGCTCTTAAGACAATGAATGATTTGAGAAAATTACGAGATAATCCTCCAGTAGCTTTACGATCTGCATTTTTTCCTGAAGAAAGAGCAAAACTTAAAGGAAGATTCAAAAGTAGTCCTGCTTTTTTACGTCCAATGTTAAAAACCGACCAAGGAACAGCGGGAAATTTCTTAGGTTTTCGTATCGAATCAGGTAGTTCTTTTCCTCAAAGATATATAACTGAAGAAACTGGCTTAGCAATTCCTGAAGTTTTTTTCCTGCAAAGTACTGAACAACTCCCAGAAGTTAGAGATCTCGCTTTGGAAGTACAAAGACTTTTTGCGGCTAAAGAAGAAGATAAAGCGTATCTTGCATTGGAAACTCTTGAACAAAAATGCATAGAAGAAAATATAGACTTTAGAAGAAACTCTGATAAAGGTCGTCTACCTTTCTTTTTTATAAGACCTGTTCAAGCTGGTGAAGGATCTTTTATAGTCCCAGAGTCGGTAACTCAAGATATTACAGTTGAAGTCCAGCGACTCATATATAGAACCGAAAGAACTGCTTCAGCAATAAAGCAATTCATGAGGGTTGGGTTACCTTTATCTAAAGCTATCTCTGAAGGAATAAAAATAGGAAGTAGTTTAAATACAGATATTCCTTTAGAAGCAGAAGTTTTATATTTTCAGCCAGATGTAATAATTAGAAATAACGGAACTTTCGTAATTGATCGAATTAATTTTCCAGATGTCGGCTTTTTTCTTACAAAGATAGATCCTGGTAATAACGATGTACTCAAAAACATTCAGGGAGTTGTAAGCGATTTACAAGAAGTCGTAATTAATACAATTGTTGAAAAATTGAAAGAATGTAAAGAAGATGGCTTGGTACTAATGACTAGAGATTCAGTAATAGATAATAACGAAGACACACTTGAACATATGGAACTTGAGGCTATTGGCCAAGCTTTGGCAAGAAAGAATATTAAATCGGAAGTCCGTAAATTATCTGAGATAAAAGATATAAAAACAGGGATAACAATTTTACTTATGAATGTGTCTCCTCAAGATCCTAATTTTGAAAGTCTTTTGAGGCGAAGTGTCAATGGAGAGATTAACTGCTATCCTGATCCGTTTATTCTTCTTATCAAAGATAGCATTCATACATATACCTCTACAACTCTCCAGTCTACACAATTAAATAACCTTCGTGCAATTATCGAGCCTCTTGATGTAAATGAAAAACATCCAGAGTTAGTATATAGACAAATTTACGCTCTAAGAAAATTCTTAGAAGAAATAGGATTCACAGACGATGAGGATATTTTTTATTTTACGGATTGTAAAGGAAAAATAGCTCCAGCTTTTAAGTATGATTTGAGAGGTTTTAGTCTAGCTCTTAGAGAATTTGAAGGAGTTGATAGTCTTGAGATTCGTGGACTTAACTTTATTCCACAAGATGCTGTGATCGAAGGACAAGATGGCCCAAGACTTGCTGCATTTAGATTTATGTTTATAAAAAAATAATGCTTATGGGAATAATAAAAAATATATCAAAAAAACAAATATTGCAAACTGCCTTAAGGCTTGTAGGTAAATCTAAAAAAACTCTTCATCTTACGATGTTCATGGAAGAAGAGCTTTATAATAGCTCGCAAAAGTATGTAAGACTTCTTCGGAAAAAAATCTCACAAGGAATTCTTGTTAAAAGAATTGGGTTTGGTACTAAAAGTCAGTATAAAAGCGCATTAAAACAACTAGGGTTGATCAAATTACCAAAAAACTTTCACTTTCTGTATTCAATATCAAAAAATATACAACGTTTATTAATTTCTGACAAAAAGGAAATGCTTTTTGCAGTATACACAGGTAATAGATCTAAAATCGTTTGTTTTACAAAATCACACCTTATAGTTAAAGCCTTTTTAAATTATTTTAATAACATCACTAAAACCGCTGAAAAATAATTTATATATAGCCACCTCTGGAGTGGCTTGTATAAAAAAATCCTGCCCTATTTTGATACAATACAGACATGCTTTTACCTATCATAAAAAAAGCGACATCTGACGAGATAGAAAAAATGTCTCAAGATTATAAGGGATATATCAAGGTCGTTATTGATCTAGAAAGAAATATTCTTGCAGGAGGCGGCGAGCGCCATTTTGATGCTGAGCAACTTTTACTTGATAGTGGCTCAAAACAAGAAAATTTATGGGGTGGCGGAGTTGATTTGGAGACTAAGGAAATTGATTATAACTCTATGATAAATCTTAGACCAAGACAAAATAACCCCAGTAGGGACATCGTTTCATTAGACGTCAGAGAAAAATTCGATAAAATAGTTAAAAGACTTTTGTTATGAAAAGACTCCAAGATAAGAAATCGACTATTCTAGATATTGCAATGAATTTAAATCGAATCGGGAACTACGCGGCCGATAATTTTGAAGCTAAACGCGAGAGAGTAAAAATGTTTATTAGCCAAACTTCTAAATATGTTGATGACTTGAAAAACGAAAAATTTAATGATCCTTTTAAAAAAACGTATCAAAATTTTCTTGGGGAATATCGCTCTCTTGAAAAGTTGGACGAAAACAAAGACAAAATAAGGTGGGCGGAAAAAATGATGACTTGGGGCAATATTCTCACCCACCGTGCAAAACTCATTAGGTAATACCATCTATAGAGTGGTTTGGACTGTTAGAACAATCCAAATTTAGATGGCTGGGGAGCAAGGATTCGAACCTTGAGTCGCGCAGATCCAAAGTCT
>Ga0082335_1007452_pt1 | contig 13208 bp, 12 predicted proteins | sample Subgrocontami58m_FD_72375 | JGI IMG/M metagenome (GOLD analysis project Ga0082335, IMG submission 72375) | Subsurface groundwater microbial communities from S. Glens Falls, New York, USA - GMW37 contaminated, 5.8 m (SPADES assembly) (version 2) ...
TTTTGACGCCCACGATGTTTTTTTGCTCTGCGACAACCTGCTCAAAGATGCGTTTGAGCTCTTCGCCCGTGGCGTCGTGCTGGTACGTCCCGCTTACGAGTCCGGTGATTTCTCTTAATAATGCCGGATTGGGCTTGGTGTAAATGATTTCTCCGTCCTCAGTAACCTCATAGCCTGTAATATTTCCCTCTGTATCTCTCTTTGGTATTTGCGCCGCATTTTTCGGATCACCTATACCAACAACATAGATGGCAATATCCCTTCTTTCCAGCAGCAGTTTTACCGCCTCGGCGACCTGGCTTCTCGTGATAATCTGCTCTTCGCCGTCCGTAAGGAGGATCATGACCTTTTTGGACGTATCGGTGCTAAACGTATTCATTGCCAGAATAAATGCGTTGCCGATATTTGTGCCATAGGGGACGAAACGCACGTAATTTTCGTTTACCATATTCAAGATGCGCAGAAACACCCGGTCGTAATCATTTGTCGGATACGGCAACAGGGAGAAGGCGCGCGCTGCGAAGACCACCAATCCGACGCGATCGCCCTCCAGGTTGTGCACAAGATTAGCGATCTCCATTTTTGCGCGCTGCAGACGGTTGGGTTTTACGTCTTCCGCGAGCATGCTGATTGAGACGTCGAGTACAAAGACAATTTCCAAGCCTTCTTTTTCATAATGGTCGTGTGTCGTCTGCCATTTGGGCTGCAGCAGCACCAATCCCAAAAGACCGCAGGCCGCGCTCATACTCATGCCCTTTAAAACATTTCGGTACACCTTAGGGATTTTACTGAACCTGTTTATGAAGTGTCTTTGCCCGAAGGCATTCAGCCACGCAGCCTTTCTCTTGTAAAGAAATAAATACAGGAGAAAGATTATGCCGGAAACGGCATACACAATGATTTTATATTCTTCGTAATTAAAAAATAACATAGGTATTTTTGTAACAGCCCAGTTCACCGCGAAGGCGCAAAGAGCGCAAAGCTTTTAACAACTAAAGAAGGTTTACTATTCGGTGTTTAGGGTTAAGAAACTCGAAACTCGTTTGTTACTTGCTATCTTTCTTTGCGTCCTCTGCGTCTTTGCGGTGAGTTATTACGTAGTTAAAATTACCACCGGATCTTTTGCTCCCCGCTGTATTTGTACTTCGTGCCCCACGGCAGGAGCTTCAATGCCTCTATCCTGTCCTCCCGCTCCTGTTGTTCCGGGGTAAACATGGTATTGAACTGTTGTTCGCCCAGTCTCATCCTCTCGAGGTTCTTCTTTGCCTGAAAATCGTTTGCGTCAATCTTTAACACCTCCGCATATTGCATGGCAGCGGTGGAAAAATCCATATCCGTCGCAATGAGGTTCGCATTGTTGTAAATTGCCCGCGCCTTCAATGCCGGGTCATTTGTTTCCATGGCCTTCCGGTACTCGGCGGCTGCCTTTTTCCTGTTTTCCATCAGGGAGTAAAGCACCCCTTTGTTATACGCAATCAGCGGGTCTTCCTTCTCTATTTTACTTAGAATCCTGTACGTCAATGAATTCTCCAGTCGCTGGATGGAGTTCAATGCCTCCTTGTATCGTCCCATTTTAATCTTCCCTTCCAGGTGTGTTATGGTGTTGTTTTTTTCATAGTAGCCATAACCGTATCCCATGAAGACACAGGCAAGTATCAGAAGAAACACCTTTGCAAGCATTTTTGAAGACATAACCAACCTCCTATAAGGGTGTAATAACTATCGGAACAGTAGACAATCTTTAAACAGGTACTACGGAATTCGTACCCAAAAATTTTCGATAAAGACAGTAACCAGGAGAAAAAAAAGACTTGCAATGGTGGGATAGGCAACAAGGTTTTTTTTCTTCGAAACGGTTTCTATGACAATCTTGTCTTTTTCAATGGAATCTATCTCATCGTAAAATCTGGCGACCTCCTCAAAATTCTCGGCATGGAAATACTTTCCCCCCGTGGACTCAACGGCCTCTTGTAATTCCTCTATATGCTGGGCGGCGACTTCGGGGTCTACACCCGTGACGTCGGAGGCCTTTACCGCCACGACGTAAGCCTTAATTCCCATCCTTTTCAGCAAGCGCAAAGGCCTGTCGGGCGAGATGCCGATGTTATATATGCCATCAGTAAATAAGATGATGAGTTTGTTTTTCAGCACCTGTCTTTTTTCCATCTCTTTGACAAAGGAGATGGCATAATCGGCCAAATATTGTTTGTTTATGCTGTTTCTCAGTTCCTTAATGGTAAATTTCTTTCCCATCTCCTCTTCAAACATGGCGGCAATGGAGGTAAAGAGCCCTTCTCCGATGGAAGTCTGATAGCCCACCTGAGACGCCTGGACGCGCTCCAGAGACCTTTCAAGCAGTTGAGTCTCCATCGTTGGGATTACGATGAGGGCTGCGTCCGTGCCGAAGATGGTGATGCCGATGAGGTCGTTCGGTCGTTTCCTGATAAAATCGCCAACGATCTTCTTGATGGTCTCGATGGCCGTTCCCGTCATGCTAAAAGAGGTGTCTACGGAAAGGACTATCTCCCTTCCGCGCAGGGTCGTTTCCTCCTGGTAATATCTCGTCTGGGGGTGTGAAATGGCGATGACTGCAAAAAACACCGCCCCGAAGAATATGGGTTTCGGCAATTTTGTCACCATCTTCCTGAACCCGGATGGTGCCTTTACGTGGTAGAGACTCGAATACCCAAGAAATTTCTTTTCCCTCCAGGCAAGACAGAGTATGCCAAAGGGTATAAGGAGCAAAAGCAGCCAGGGATTTGAGAAGATCATGTATGTTTACCTGATTTCAGTGGGTGAAGTTACGGAATACTATGTTTTTGAAACTTCATATTTAACAGGGAGTAGTTTATCCAGGGTTACATGCCTTGAAGCGTCTAGAATTTCTATCCCCACAATCCTGTCGTTTTCGCCAATGTCCAAGACAACGCCTTCGGTAACCCGTCTGTTTACAACTTCCTGCTGTCTGTCGTCAAGCCTGAGGTAAAGAAGGTCTGTTTTGTCATTATAAACAATGTTCATAGCGATTCCTCCCATTTGCCATAAAAGACATATACAGTAACTGTTATAATTTTGGTTTGTTCTATAGTATAAAATACTTCGACTCGCTTATGTTCATAGTATTTATTATGCCGTTTTTGCTTAAAGTTGTAAACTTTAGCCTTCCCAATTCTGCCGTGTTTAGCTGGGATTGCAAAGCCAGACTGGATAACATCATTGATTTCTTTCTCATGTGTGCCTCGCTCTGTAGCGCGCTCTAAAGTATGAGGGTCTATCTGAATTTCCATTGAAACAATATAGCAATTTTTTTATCTATTGCCCCTGCATTCGTCAAGCCTGATAAATAATTTTTCCTTGTTTCAATATGCTTTCCAGGAATCCACCCCTGTCGTGTTTGCGGCATAACAGTACCGGCTCTATTCGCTTGTTTACGCCACGGACAAGGTTGAACAGCTCTGCGCTCGCCTTCAGGTAATCGCCTTGGAATTTATCCACCACCACGGCGACGTCAATGTCGCTGGATTTTTTAGCGTTGCCTCTTGCATACGACCCATACAGTATGACCATTTTTACCGGCATACGGCTTGCCACTTTTTGGGCGTAAAGCCTGGCGATCTCAACGATTTTTTTATCCACATATAGGAATCTTTTTGATGCCAGCATGACTTTTGCGCTTACCAGATCGTAATGAGCGGTGTCCAGCCAGTATTCAATTTTCTTTTTGGTATCCATTCCATCTAAAAACCTACACGAATTAAAATGGGTCAATGCTTCATAAGCGTTGGGCTTGTTTGTTTTATTAAGTCTTCAATCCCCTGTAACATGGCGTCAACCATTTCTTTCTTTATTTGTCTGCCGTATACGATGGCGTCCATTTGTTTTAATATAGCTTTGACAGCGGTTGAAATTTCGCCTGACAATCGTTTTTGCGTGTCGTCATTGAAAAAATCCGTCGTTGTAATGGATTGCGCCGTTTCGCCTGAGATGCCCAGGAGTGCGCCGATATATGCCCGGAGAGCCTTGCTTATGTCCTGTATGTTTGTCCGATTAAGTCTTTCCTCGTCGCTAAACCGGAACGACGCTGCTGTGCGCTGTAATCTTTCCAAGGCAACGCGAGGGGTCTCGCTTATGGGCTTTGGCGATGGCGGCGACATTCTTCCCGCCATTGAACGCAAGGTAACCACTCCCAGAAAGAGTAACAAGGCGGCGCCCGCGCCCATGACTAGGTACCCTTTTAAAAACATATCTTTTTTCGAATAGTACATCGGCCCCTTCAGCCCTTCCAGTGGCACGTCCACGGCCTTTAAGAGGCTGTTCATAATGATAGGTATCGCCTCTGTCTTTATTTCCCTGGTCTCGATGAGGGAGGCGTCGTCCTTCGGCTCGCCTGCCTGTGCCTTCGCTTCCTGGTAATACAAGATCGTTAATTCGGGAATTTCCGGGGTCTTCTTTTTTCCTTTCGATTCGTAGAGAGAGAGGGTGTAGTTAATCAATGTTTTTTCAATATTCCCCTCCGTCTGTTTTTCCACGTCCTTTTTCAAAATATCGAAGGGGGCGAAATTTAATTTGTCAATATTATCCCACACCAGCCGTACGTGCCTTTCGTTCCATATCGTAAGGGCATAGTTAATCCTGTCGCCCAGCGTAACGACGTCTCGGTCTACCTTTCCCGCAACGAGTATGGGCACTTTTTTAATTACCACGGGAGCGGAGACGGCGTTGCCGTCGGTTTTATTAACTTCGTTTTTGTAGGAAAGGGTAAAGGAGGGAAGGGTGTGAATGCCCTCCCCGATATTCGATGGCAGCGAGAGGGTATAGGTAATTATCTGATAATCGTGTTCATTGTCGAATATCTGGCGCTCTCCCATCGTTACCTCTTCAATCCTGAACGGGGAGAAATCAATCTTTGCGATCCCTTCCAAATTAACCGTTATGCCCAATTTCCACATAAGCTGGACGGTCAGATGCAGCGTCTTGCCGGTGATTACCCGGTAATCGTCAATAAATGTCCAGATTTCAAGCGGCTCATCGGTGCGGGCAGCTTCCTGTTCCCCGCCCGTTTGTTCCTGAGTCTGTGCCTGCTGGGTTTGTTCTTGTGCGTGCAGGTTAATGAAACCGGCGCAGAAAAACACAGCGCCCGTGAATAAGGTAATAAAAATATATCTCATCGTCTCCTTCTCCCTCCCCTCCTGATGCGTCTGTCAAAAAATTCCGAGATTTTTTTTATCCAAATATCCTCATCTTCGTCGTTATATATCGCCAAATAATCTATGTTTAATTTTTTCAGGAGACCCAGGTATGGTTTTGTCTTTTGCAGCGCCGTCGAAATATCCAGAAATTTTACCGTCCTGGTCTCCATATCCTGCACAGTTAAAAAGCCCCTTGCGTCAGGCAAGTCAGTTTCCATTCTGTCTGAGATCACAATAGGGACCACTTCGTGTGCATAGGAGAGTGTTTTTAGTGATTGTTCGTAATTATAAGGCGCTAAGAAATCCGACAGGATAAACACCAGCGCCGCAGAAGGGGTCTTTTCGTTGAGAAATTTACATGCGTTGTTTAAATCGGTGCAACTACTTGACGGCGTCTCGCGCAGGATGTTTTTTATATTTTTCAACGCCTCTTTTTCGCCCGCTTTGGGTTGAAGGTAATTTTCCACCCTGTCGGTAAAGGTGGCAAAACCGATTTCATTGCCGGTTTCAGACGCGGCGGAAACGAGGATTGAAAGTATCTTTGATTGAACGTCTTCTTTGGTATGGACAAAAGAACCAAATTTTCCCGACCTGCTTTTGTCAACGAGAAATATGATGGTTACCCGCTTGTCCACCAGTTTCATGCGCATGTGGAGCTTCCCGGTCTTTGCGGTGGCCTTCCAGTCAACTGACCGGAGATCGTCCCCCGGTTGGTATTGTCTGAGTTCGTCAAGCTCCAAGCCGTGCGGGGCGTTCAGGTAGCTTGAAAATGTGCCATCGAAGAAGTTTCCAATCAGTCGTTGTAAGTAGAGCCTTATCCGCCTCTTCATCCGGTTTATTCCAATATGGGGACGCGATGAAGTATTTTATCTATGATAGCATCAGCATCAATGCCCTGAGATTCGGCCTCGTGGGTAAGGATAACCCTGTGCCGAAGGACGGGGTAAGCCATTTTGTGAACGTGTTCCGGCAATACCATGTCTTCTCCATGAATAAATGCATACACGCGCGACGCCTTCGCCAAAGCAATGGACGCCCTGGGCGATGCGCCGTACATGACAAGATTTCCTAATTCACCGTTGCCTTCTTCTGGTCGTGTAGCCCGGACAAGTCGCGTTATATATCGGACGATGGCGGATTCTTCCTGCAACGGTAACGATTCAGTAATGGTGTGCCTTAAAACAAGTAATTCTTTCTGAGTTAAAACGGCGTCTAGCTCAATATCGTCGTCGCGAATTTGTCTTTCGGTAATTTCCCTTTCGTTTCCGTATGTGGGGTATTGCACCTTGAGTTTAAACATAAAGCGGTCAATCTCCGCCTCGGGCAGTAAATACGTGCCTGATATTTCAATAGGATTTTGAGTCGCCAGCACGAGAAATAGTTTCTCCAGATGGTATGTCTCGCGGCCAATAGTCACCTGTTTTTCCTGCATCGCCTCGAGCAGGGCGCTTTGCACCTTTGCCGGCGCGCGGTTGATTTCATCCGCAAGAAGCAGATTGGTGAATACGGGGCCTTTTTGTATCCTGCTCTTTCTCGACGCCGGATCCCACATTTCAAATCCGGTAATATCGCCTGGAATAAGGTCGGGGGTAAATTGCACCCTCTGAAATTTTGCGTCCAGCACGCGGGCTATCGTTTTTACCGTGACCGTTTTCCCCAGTCCCGGATAACCCTCCAAAAGGATATGTCCGTCTGACAGGAGCGCAACGATAATGTACTCAATCATTTCTTCCTGACCGACAATGACCTTGCCCACTTCTTTCTTTATCTTTTCTACCTTCTCTTTAATAGATGCGCTATCGTTCTTTTTCTTTGCCTGTGTCTTCACGATTTTGCAAACCCCCATGAGTGTGTGAAAATAAACTACCGCTTCCAGGGTTACTTTCAGCCAATACGGTTGCTCTTGGATTTGAGGTTGATTATATATTTTCCCTTTTTTGTTTACAAACAAATTATCGTTCTTCTCATTGCAAGTAAGTGCAATTTCACCAAGATACAGCAACGACGGGGTAAAATTCCAACAACAAAAACCCTGATTTCCTGTTTCTGGGCGAGCTTGGCATGTATTGTGCGAGAATTATATAAGTTGTATCCAATTATACTTCTTACAAAATTGTATTGACAGTAAATTTGAAAATGTGTATATATTCGAAATTTGAAACTGCAAATTTCTCTAAACATAAATTAGTTTGTTAAATCTACTCATTTAAGAAAGGGGTTTGGAAATGTCGTTTTCGAAACCAAATGCATCAGCAGCGACGCGTACGAAAAATAGAACGCCCAATGACAGAACACCTGCGAGCGGTATGTGTTCGGTTTGTGTGGATGATTGTCCGGGTTTTTGTGAGATTGGAAAATCCTCCTTCAGGGCTTCGGAAAATTTGTATCCGCAGCCTTTTGGAGTTATTACTGCTGGCGCAGACAAGGAATACCCCGTAGATTTTTCACATTTAAATATTATGGGAACCGCCGTCGGCGCGGTTGGAATTGAGGCGGACAGCGACAAGGCGATTTTTGAGAACGTTAACGTCGAAGCCCGGTTGGGGAAAGACAAGGGCATCAAGTTAAGATTGCCGATAATGATACCTGGTTTGGGTTCAACAAACGTTGCAAAGACGCACTGGGACGGACTAGCCATTGGTTCTGCAATCTCTGGCACTGGGCTGACGATAGGTGAAAATGTGGGCGGTATGGATGTTAATACCAAGCTGGAAAATGGGAAAATAACCCACTGTCCCGATCTGGAAAATCGCGTAAAAACCTTTCAGAGTTGGCAAAAGGACGGATACGGCGTCATTGTAATGCAGGAAAATGTCGAAGATAGCAGATTGGGCGTCTTGGAGTACGGTATCAATAAATTGGGCGTGCAAGCCGTCGAAATGAAATGGGGTCAGGGCGCAAAGGACATCGGCGGAGAGGTTAAGATTAATAATCTGGACAAGGCAAAACTGCTGAGAGACCGTGGTTATATTGTGCTGCCTGACCCATACGATAACTCGGTAGCATCGGTCTTTGGCAAGGCGTTTAAGGAATTCGAGAGACATTCCAGGGTTGGAATGGTTAATGAGGAAGGATTTGTAAAGAGGGTTGCGGAATTAAGGAAGGCAGGGGCGAAATATGTGTTCCTGAAGACGGGCGCATATAGACCTGCTGACCTCGCCAGGGCGGTTCGTTATTGCTCTATTGCCGGGGTAGACGTCCTGACGGTAGATGGCGCTGGCGGCGGGACAGGGATGAGCCCCTGGCACATGATGAATGAATGGGGCGTGCCCACCTTGTATATCGCAGCCCTTACCTATAACTATATCCATAAATTGGCGTCAAAGGGTCAGTATGTGCCGGATGTTATATTAGCCGGCGGTTTTGCATTTGAGGACGATATCTTTAAGGCGATTGCGATTGGCGCTCCTTACGTCAAGGCCGTTGGCATGGCGCGTTCACCGCTTTGCGCGGCGCATGTCGGGAAATTGGTCGCAGAACAAATCAATAAAAATTCAGTAGATAAAACTATAGAACCCTACGGCAGGACAATGGATGAAATCTTTGTTTTAGCGTCGCGCGCAAAGAGGTTGTTTAGCAATAATGGCAAGGACGTGCCGGCCGGTGCGCTTGGTGTTTATTCGTATTACCAGAGGCTCTCTCAGGGTTTGCGGCAATTAATGTGCGGTTCAAGAAAGTTTGCGCTGGAACATTTAACGAGAAATGATATTGTGACGTTGACTCGCGAAGCCGCAGAGGTTACCGGTATAAGGTATATTATGGACGCCGACAGTGAAGAGGCAGAGCAAATTTTAGCCGGAAAGGAAAAAACAACCAAATCCAAGGCCGTTGTGAAGTCGGCTACAAAACAAAAACCAAAAGCAACATCGAAACCCAAAGCAAAGGCAAAGGGCAAGGGAAAAAAATAAACAGATACGCGTTGGAATTCTCCCATTGAAAAGAGAATAAAAAACACATATAATGCGTTTATTATATTAGTTGCTGATTTCGCAACAGCTTAAAGAAAGGAGACGGGTATGAGTAGAAAATGGATGGTGTTCTGTATGGCAGGATGTGTGAGTCTTGCGTTGGGGATTGCAGGGATTGGTTCTTCTTCCGCTTATGCAGCGGAAGGTAAAAAGCTGGCGATGGAAGGGGCTGTTTTTGACCTTAAGGCGTCGTCATCGCTTACCGTTTATGGTTATGTATCGGACAAATCATTCCATCCCATTGCTGATGCGGAGGTAACGGCAAAGCCTTCCAGAGGCTCTGCGCAGTCAACCACATCAGAGAGCAACGGGAGCTATAGTCTTAACGTAGAGCCGGGTCAGAGTTATACCGTAAGCGCCCGCAAGGGAAAGAAAAAGGCCAAGTCCGTTAAGCTTAAGGTAAAGAGCAGTGAAGATAGCGACCTTATTGTTAATTTTCAGTTAAAATAATATTTTTAGATAATATTCTTTTCCGTAACCAACGTAGCATTTTTATTAAAAGGGTTTTTCGGTATCTTTAATGGTATAGAAAAACCCTTTTTTATTCAGTATGAAATATAGAAAAATTATCCACAAAACCGTAATACTTCTGGTAATAAGCCTGGCAGCGCACTTTTCTTATGCCTCGGAGGCAAAAACCCCGGCAGCAAAAACAACCCGGCCATCGCTTCTCCTTATCACCGTTGACACCCTGCGCGCCGACCGCCTGCCGTTTTACGGATACAAAAGAAACACCGCTCCCTTCCTGGGAAAGCTTGCTGAACAGGGAATTATCTTCACCAATGCCTACAGCACCTCATCATGGACGGTTCCCGCATTGGCTTCCCTGGTAACCGGCGTGTATCCATATTCACACGGAGTAATGCGGGGTTCCATTAAAAAGGGGCATGTTTACAAACAACAACTTGTTCCCCGCAAGTTATCCAATTTGGCCGGTAAACTGCGGTCTCTGGGATACCGGACGTATGGCGTAACGGCCAACGCCCATCTTATGAAAGAGCTGGGCTTCGCGCGCGGCTTTGACCGCTATACCTGCGTTGGATTCTGTTCGGCGGAAAAGGTCAACCAGGCATTCCTCAAGTGGAAACAGGAAATCGAGTCGCAGGGAGGGCCTGTGTTCATCTGGCTCCATTACTTTGACCCTCATATTCCATACGTCGGTCAACAACCGTGGCTGAAGCAATACCAGGCCGACGAAACGCCGGCAGAATCGGGAACGATTGGCTCGGCGTTCCGTCCCGTGCTGCTTAACCGGATAATCAAAAAGAAGGGACAGCGATTTCTTACCATTGCCCAGTCACATTACGATTCAGAAATCAACTACTGTGACGACCAGATCAAAAAACTATTTCAGGCATTTCCATCGCTGGAACAGTATGTCATGGCTTTTACCGCCGATCACGGCGAGGAATTCATGGAACACGGCAAACTCGGCCACGCCAGAAATCTCTACAATATCACCGTACGCGTCCCCATGTTCATACGAACGCCGGACAGGAAATCCGCCGCCCGTTCCAAAGAGGTGGCCAGCCTGATTGACATTGCCCCCACCCTGTTGGCTATTGCGGGGGGTAAGTCGCCACAATCATGGCAGGGGCGGGCGTTGATTGACCAAAAAGGACAGGTCTCTCCATCAGAACAGAGGTACGTGCTCGCCCAGCTTCATAACGGTATTGCGCCTCCCCTGAATGCCCTCATTGGTTCAGAGTGGAAACTGGTTATTAATGACAAGACCAACGTACAGGAACTCTACAATCTCATAAACGACCCCGCCGAGCAGCACAACCTGGCGGCTGCACAGCCTGAAAAGGCGAAGCAATTGGGCGGAAACATCCAGAAACTTATTCTTTCCCTGACGCCTGCGCCAAAAAAGGGCGGCGAGAAACCCATGCAGAAAGACAAGGAAGAAATGCTGCGAAGTCTCGGTTACATCCAATAGCAACGTGAAAAACAACGCGCTAAATATTGCCACTACGTAACAATTTAGCTTTTTGAAAAACGTAGCGCCGATCCCTTGTGGTCGGCATCGGGCGGGGGATAAACCACCCGCGCTACATATTCCGTTTTACGTTGGCTTTACATAAAGGTACGGGTTTTTCAAAAAACTAAATTGTTTCGCCATTACTTCTCTTTTCTCCTCTTTCATAGAAGTACATAATACTCAAAAAACGTGTGTAACAATCAGTCGCCGGTTTCAGATTTCCCTTTCTCATTAAAATTCCGTACCCTGCTCTGCTTCCTCATGGCCTTTTCTTCCCTTATTATTTTCTATCGCTTAGGGAGTAATAGCCTGCACAACGGGGACGAAGCGCTCTATGCAACCATTTCGCAGGAAATGTCGGCTAGCGGAAATTGGCTTACCCCCTGCGTCAGTGGAAATCCCTGTTTTAACAAACCCCCGTTGAAATTCTGGCTGACGGCGCTGTGTTTTCGTTTCTTTGGCGCTTCCGAATGGGTAATCCGGCTCTGGTCGGCGGCGGCCGCTGTGGCATGTGTCTTTTTTACCGTCTTATTGGCAAAGGAACTATTTGGCGGGGAGGCTGAGGCCTTATGGGCGGGGTTTTCTCTCGCAACGTGTTTCCATTTTATCTATGAGCATTGCGCAAAAACCGGCGAAATGGATGCAATGCTCTTGTTCTTTCTGATAAGCAGTTTGTACGTATTGATTCGCAGCGAGAAGAAACATGGTTTATTGCTGATAAGCGCAGCCATTATGGGGCTGACGTCACTCACGAAAAATTTTGCCGGCCTTCTGCCTTTTGGAATTGGATGCCTGTATCTGCTCATTACCGGAAAGCGGCGGAACTACGGTGCCGCAAGGATCATCCTGTCGGTTCTCCTGTTCCTAGCTATTTCTTCCGGTTGGATTATTGCAATGATATTCGTCCATAAGCAGGCATTTCTTGATGAATTTTTCTTCCGGCAGGTTTATAACCGCGCCGTTTCAGCAGATTACAACATCGGAGTGCCTGAGGCGCAGGGCTTGACAGGCGGAATTCTTTTTTTGGCAAAGACAATTTTCAAGGGTTTCTACCCCTGGTCATTGCTCCTGCCGCCGTGTCTGGTCTGGGCGCTCTTTCAGATACCTTACTGGAGAAGGGACGGACGCATCCTCCTGCTCTTATGGTTTATCAGTTTTGGAGTCGTGCTGCTTCTCATCAAAAACAAACTATACTGGTATGTATTGCCGCTTTATCCAGCCGCTGCGATCCTGATAGGCCGGTTCTTTGCGGAGGCGTTTGCTGCGGCTGGAATAACCTGGAAAAATACCGTATCCTGCGCGCTCCTGGCCTGTGGATTTTTCCTCCTGATCCCGAATTACCGGTACAATCTCTTTGCGCTCAGGGCAATAGAGTCGAAGGTTTCTACGCTCATTCCTAATTCCCATTTGATAATTGCCATTCTATCGGCCGTGGGAAGCTTTGTAATCTGGATTTTGATTGTCCGGAAGTTGCCCCGTCTGGCAAGGTATTCCATTTTGACAGTACTGTTGATTTACCCTACAGTCTTCGTCATGCTTCCCTTACGGTACGCAGCTCATCGGTCTGAAATTCATAAATTAACTACAGCCATCTCGCAGCATTCCCGGTCTGATAAACGCACACTCTATCTCTGGGGCATACCCGATACGATCTTCGAAGACAAGGATTCACCCTGGAATCCTGCAAAAATAGCCCAATGGTACTTCAGCGTCATACCAAACACCCATATTTCATTTCTATTTGCGGATAAACAGGAGATATGCCGAAGGTTAGAAAAAAAGGAAGATGACCTCTTTCTCATGCCCGCCCGGTATTATCAGCGAATCAAGTTTGCCTGTCCTCATCGGGTTTTGGCATCGCAGGATGTTCATGGCGAGACCTACGTCCTTGTAGGCACTGCGAAAGAACAAGGCGGTACTTTGACTCGTTAATAACAGACCCGATTTATCTTGATTGTATAGGAATTTTCACCTGAAAATACCTCTTTGATTAAGATTGTCATTCCCGCGGTCTTTAAGCGGGAATCCAGAGTCTTTTTATTTTCGCCAGTATCGCAAAAAACACTGGAT
>Ga0082335_1007454_pt1 | contig 13207 bp, 14 predicted proteins | sample Subgrocontami58m_FD_72375 | JGI IMG/M metagenome (GOLD analysis project Ga0082335, IMG submission 72375) | Subsurface groundwater microbial communities from S. Glens Falls, New York, USA - GMW37 contaminated, 5.8 m (SPADES assembly) (version 2) ...
CGACGACGCCGAGGTCGATCAGGAGTTCGCCCGGATCTTCGGAGCGCGTGCGCAGCTCTGGGTGCCGCTGCTCGTCCGCGAGCGCGCGATCGGCGTCGTGCTCGCGATCGACAAGGCGGGGACAGACCCGCGCTTCGTCGAGGACGACCTGCGGCTTGCCGAGAGCTTCGCGCAGCGGGCGTCCGTCGCCGTGGATCTTTCCGAGCGCGTCGCTCGGGACGCGCTCCGCCGCGTCGTCGCAGCCCAGGAGCTCGAGCGGCGGCGCCTTGCCCGGGAGCTCCACGACGAGACGGGGCAGGCGCTCACGTCGATCCTGCTCGGGCTGAAGTCGCTGGAGGATGTCGGCGACCCAGCTGCCGTCGCCGTCGCCGTCGCCGACCTGCGCGAGCTCGTGGTCGCCACGCTGCAGGATGTCCGCCGGCTCGCCGTCGAGCTGCGCCCGAAGGCGCTCGACGACTTCGGGCTCGTGCCGGCGCTCAGGCATCTGGCGGAGAGCTTCTCGGATCAGACGCGGATCGCGGTGGACGTCGAGGCGCTGCTCCCGGAGGAGCGGCTGGCGCCCGAGATCGAAACCGCCGTCTACCGTATCGTGCAGGAGGCGCTCACCAACGTCGTGAAGCACGCGCGTGCGCAAAACGTCAGCATCCTCCTCAGCAGGAAGAATGGGAGCGTGTCGGTCATGATCGAGGACGACGGCCAGGGGTTCGACCCGGCGCGGGAGCGTGCTGACGGACTTGGCCTGCTCGGGATGCGCGAGCGCGCCGCGCTGCTCGGCGGCACGCTCTCGATCGAATCGTCGGACGGCGCCGGCACGACTCTCGTCGTGGACGTCCCGGTTCCGTGAGACACCCTGTGTCAACCACCTTCTCCCGCGCGTTCCTCGGACGCCGCTCGCGGTGCCGGGCCGGAGGGGACAGTACGGGGAGTACGGCCCCGGAGAGCATGGTGCCGCGAGCGGCGTCAGGCGGCGGCGGAGCCGGGCCTCGCCCGGCGGGAGCCGACGCCGGCGAGGGGCGCGCGTGAGCATCCGCGTCCTCATCGTCGACGACCACGCGGTCGTCAGGTCCGGGCTGAAGCTGCTTCTGGAGGCGGAGGCCGACATCACCGTCGTGGGCGAGGCTGGGAGCGCGGACGACGGCGTGCGCGTCGCGCGACTCGAGAAGCCCGACGTGGTGCTGCTCGACGTCGTCATGCCGGGACGAAGCGGGATCGAGGCAACGCCCGAGCTGCGCAAGGCGGCCCCGAACGCGAGGGTGCTCGTCCTCTCGATGCAGGACGACCCGAGCTATGTCCGCGAGGCCTTCGCCGCGGGTGCCAGCGGCTACGTGCTGAAGGAGGCCGCGGACGTCGAGCTCGTCCAGGCCGTGCGTGAGGTCGCGGCCGGCGCCCGCTACGTCCATCCGGCTCTCGGCGCACGCCTCGCCGCGGCGGAGGTGGACGCCGCTTCGCGGGCGGCCGCCGACCCGCTCTCCGATCGGGAGCGCGAAGTGCTTCGCCTCCTGGCGTTGGGGCACACGAACCAGGAGATCGCGAAGATGCTGTTCATCTCGGTTCGCACCGCCGAGACCCACCGGGCGCACATCATGCAGAAGCTGGGCCTCCAGACCCGCGCCGAGCTGGTCCGCTACGCGCTCGCCAACGGGTTGCTCGAGAGCGACTCGTAGAGGCCGGGGTCGTCAATCTTGACGTCGAACACGCCTCCGCCGCCCGCGGGCACGCTCACGGTCTGCACGCCCTGCTGATACTGCGCCATGTCCTGGTTGACCCAGGCGCGGTCGAATGTTCCGCAGACCTGAGGGAGCAGAGTGCCGCGGCGCCGTTACGGAGCGAGCTCGAGCGGGATCTCGACGACGTCCTGCCTCGAGCCGTCCTTCGCCGAGTACGTGAAGACGGTCAGCACGAGCCGGCCGGGCGCGGTGGGCTCGAACAGGAGCTCCGCGTCGAAGGTGCCGCGCTCGCCTGTTCCGGACGTGGCGGTGACGATCCTCTCGGTGAGCACGCTCCCGGCGTTGTCGGCGATCTCGGCGCTGAACGTCGCCTCGAAGACGTTCGCGCTCCCCCGGATCCGGAGCGGGCTCGTGACGCGCTCGAACGGCGCCGGCGACTCGATGAGGATCGCGGGCGCCTGCCCCTCGAACTCCCCGCGCCCGGCCGGCGGGTCCACGACGACCCCCTCGCCGCCGATCGCCGCCGCCGGCTCGCCGTCGAGTGCGAAACGCACGCGTTCGACCGTGGGGAATTGCGTGAGCGTGAAGACGACCTGCGCCACTCGCAGCAGCATCGAGGTGCTGCCGCCGCCGGACTCGAACTCGTGCGAGAGGTTCACGGTCGCGACGCCGCCGGCGATCGAGAGGCCGAGCAGCCGTGTCCCGGCCGGGATCTCACTGCCGAGCCCGGCGTCGCCGCGCTCGTCGTCGCGTGGGCCTGCGAGCAGCGCCGCCAGCGCCGCCGCGCCCACGGCCTCCGTCTTCGCCACGGAACGGGACGCAACACCGAGGCGCTCGCCGCGTGCGAAGTAGACGAGGAACGACGTCTGCGCCGCGGGCGCCGGCTCGGTCGTGCCCGCTGCGCCGGTGGTCGCCGGCGGAGAGGCCTCCGTCGTGGCCGGCGCCTCGCCGTAGACGTTCTCCCCGCCGCATCCGGCGGCGAGCAGGACGAGAGCGGCGGCGAGGCAGGCGGCGAGCTTCATTCGACCACCTTCATAGCAGGTCATGTCGACGCGACGCGGCAGAGAGGGCGAGCACGCCCTCGACGAGCCCGCCGAGCACGAGCCCCGCAGCGAGCGCCTTGCTCCAGTGGGCGGCGGCGAGCGAGGCGAGCGCCAGCCCCGCGTTCCACCGGCGGCGGGAGCTGAGCTCCCTCACCTCGACCGCGAGGGCGTCGAGCCTGCGCGCGATCATCGTTCGCCCCCGGTGGCGGCGCGGATCCCGCGCGCGGGCCGTTCCTCACCGACTGCGCACCCGTCCAGCATCCACGCGAGCCGGTCGGCCCGCTCGCGCCGCTTGCGGCCGGAGATGCCGAGCTCGAACATCGGCACCTGCACGTTCTCCGCCGCGGTCAGGTTCGAGAGCAGGTTGTGGAGCTGGAAGACGATCCCGACGTGACGCGCCCGGTAGTGCGGCAGGTCGCGCTCGCTCGCGAGGTCGTGCCCCGCGACGAGGATCCTGCCCGCGTTCGGCGGCTCGCGCGTCCGCTCGAAGACGGACATGATCATCGTGTTCATCACGCCGATTGCGCCGATCACGATCGCGCGCGACGAGATGGTGGAGAAGCTGAGGTCGGCGGCGCCCTTCTGGGCGACCATGAAGTCGGCTCCGCCGACGCGCAGGAGGTCCTCCGAGGTTGCCTTCATCCCCTGCGTGATCGAGCCGAGGGCGACGACGGTCGTGATGCCGATGCCGATCCCGAGCACCGTCAGCAGCGTTCGCGTCCGCTGCCGAACGAGGTTGCGGGCGATGAGCGACAGGAACGACATGGCCCAGGTCCAGGATCGGTCGCGCGCGGGCGAGGCGCATCGGAGCGGTTCCGGACCGGCCCTGCGGCTTCCTACAAATCGCCGGCCCCGATGCGGCTTCGGCCGGGCGAGCCGGTGCCCGGCGGACAGCGCTACGCGGTCGCGGCCTGCGTGCTCTCTGGCTCGGCGGGCGCCCGCACGACGACGACCGGGCACGTTGCCCGGTGCAGCACCGCTGCCGAGACGCTGCCGAGCAGGACGGTCAGCATGACACCGTGGCCGTGGGAGCCGATCACCAGCAGTGTCGCCTGCTCTGCATCGGCGAGCCGGCAGATCTCGATCGCGGGGTCGCCGCTGCGGATGGCCGTCTCGACCTTCAGCCCGGCGCGCTCTGCGGCCGCCTTGGCGTCGGCGAGCGTCAGCTCGGCGTGCCCGCGCTCGGCCTCGACCAGCTCGGTAGCAACGGGGAGATTGGAGTACGGGAGCCCGAAGTCGCCCTGGACCGGGCGCCAGACCGTGACGATCAGCAGCCGGCAAGCGAGAGCCCGCGCGAGTCCGATCGCCTCGGCGAGGGCCTGCGATCCCGCCCGGGAGCCGTCGGTGGCGACGACGATCGTGTCCATGGTCACCTCCCTGGTGTCGTGCTTCAAGTGTCGGCGCTCCGCCGTGCCGCGCCATCGGGGCGGCGCCTCTGCCCGCTGCGGCTTTTCCGCAGGCGCAATCGTGCAGCGTACCGATGCCGATTGCCCGCTCGCGTCCCACCATGGGGCAACCATGGTGCCGACCTATGCAGTGATCTGGCAGGAGCCCGGCTTCCCGCCCTACGCCGGCAAGCTCGTCGTCGGCCGGCGGCGGCTCAGCTTCGAGGGCTCGGCGACCGGCGCGCGCCAGTCGCTCCACCGCCTGCTCTACGACGAGATCGCGCGCGTGCGGATGGGTCGCGCCCCGGAGGAGCGGCTCGAGGGCCGCAGCGCGGTCGTCCTCGAGCGGCGGCAGGGCGGGCCGCTCCGGATTGCGACCGTCAACGGCATCGGGGAGACGAGCGAGCTCGCCGACAAGATCGCCGAGCGCGTTCCCGGAGGTCTCACCGAGTGAGTCTCGTCGCCGTGGTGGCCCCGCTCAAGTACGGGACCTACCAGGACGCGAAGCGGTTGATCGAGAGCGGGCCGCCCTTCGACCCTGCCGGAACTCCGCTCTCCCGTCACGAGGTCTTCCTCTCCGATACCGAGGTCGTCTTCGTCTTCGAGGGGCCGGACGTGAGCGACGCGGTCGCGCAGCTTGCCGTCGATCCGTCCGTCTGGCGGGCGGCCGGCGAGTGGGCCGACCTGCTCGCCGGCAAGCCGCGCATTGCCGACGAGTCGTACCGCTGGTCGCGCGATGACCGCGATGCCTAGGCGGGCTTGGCGGCCCGTGTCTGAGCCTGCACGGCCTGCTTGAGCGCGCTCAGCGCCTCGTCCGTCCGCCCTTCGGCCTCCAGCAGCTCTGCGAGCCGGGAGAGGGTGCCGAGGCGGTAGTGGTTGGGTGCGGCCTCGAGCAGCTCTGCGGCGCGCCCGTACAGCTCGATCGCCCGTGACCGTTCGCCGGTCGCGAGGAAGACGTCGGCGGCGAGGCTGTAGCACCGGCCCGCGCCGACGGCGTCCGTCTCGGGGATCGCCGCCGTGGCCTCGGTCGCGAGCGCGGTGGCCTCGGCCGAGCGCCCCAGCCGCGCGAGCGCACGGGCGCGCTCGAGCTGGAAGACCGTCTCCTGCAACGGCTCGCCCGCCTGCGCGGCCAGCGGAGCGCCGGCCTCGAGCAGCGCGAGCGCCTCGTCGGCGTCGCCGCGCTCGAGCGCGGCGCCTGCCAGGAGCTCGTGCGCCCGAGCCCCGTAGCGGGTGTGATCGGAGAGGTCGAGCGTCGCCAGGGCGCGCCGGGCGTAGCGGGCTGCCGCATCGTGGCGGCCCGTGTCGGCCTGCTGCTGGGCCTGCGCCCAGTACAGCCGCGCACGCGCCGCCGGGTCGCCCAGCTCGGCTGCGGGTGCCAGGGCAGCGCGAAGCAGGGTCTCCGCGCGGTCGAAAGCGCCGGCTGCGACCAGGGTGTCGGCGAGCAGCACCGCGAAGCGCGCCTGCTCGAACACGTCGCCCCGCTCGTGCGCGGCGGCGAGCGCAGGCTCGTAGACCGAGATCGCCGACTCGAGCTCGCCGAGGCCCGCGTACGCCGTGCCGAGCCATTCGAGCACGTGCGGGTGCTCGGCGGCTGCGAGGCCGAGCAGGCGCCGCGCCTCTTCGAGCTGCTGGGCGGCGTCTTCCGCCCGCCCGTCGTCGAGCGCGATCTTGCCGAGGCCGCCGAGCACCCGGCCACGCTCGTGGCGCGTCGTGGGGCCGTCGAGCACGTCCTCGAAGAGCCGGCTCGCGGTGCCCGTAGCGCCGAAGCGAAGCGCAGCCTCGCCCAGGAGCAGCGCATCGCGGGGTGCGCTCTCGACCCCGCGCGCAAGGTGCTCCTCGCTGACGCTCAGCAGGCGCCCGAGCTCGCGCAGGAGCTGAAGCGAGGGGATCCGCTCGCCGCGCTCGATCCGCGAGATGTAGGCCGCGCTGCAGCCGGGGAACGCGAGGTCGCGCTGGCTCATCCCGGCCGCCTCGCGGGCCGCCTTGAGGCGTGCGCCGACGGCGAGGGCTCCGTCAACGTGCTTCAACTTCTGGCGATCCATGTGTACCTTTCGTAACATAGCATGGCACGGTAGCGAGTGCAATCGCTCAGGAGGGAGAATACGATCCCCTCTCCGCTACGACAAGCAAGAGCCCTGGTCAGAAACAGGAGTCAGCCGCCGAACGGGTCGGCCCGGACCACGGCTCGCCGGCGCTCAGGCCTCGCCGGCGCCCAGGCGGACGACGCTCAGACGCGCTCCTTCGCCCCGCGATCCCGGTACGTCAGCTCGGACGAGACCGAGACGACACCCGGCACGCGCTGGACGAAGACCGGCAGCAGCTCCGCGTCGGTCGCGGTCTCGACCTCGCCGGCGAGCATGACGTCCCCGCTCTCGACGGTGATCTCGACTGCGTCGGGCGCCATCCAGAGCGTTCGCTTGACGATCTCGTTGCGGATCTCGTCTGCGATCTCGCCGTCCGTGCGTGTGAAGGCCCGCACGAGGTCGGCGCGGCTGACGATCCCGACGAGCTGGCCGTGCTCGATCACCGGCAGCCGGTTGACGCCGTCCTCGATCATGCGGGTCGCCGCCTCGTGCAAGGGCCGCTCCGGGCCGATCGTCAGCGCGGGTGCCGTCATTGCCTCGCCGGCCGTGCGAGCCGCGAGCTTCTGCTCGAGCGTTGAGCCACCCGTCTCGAACAGCCAGCCGAGCAGCCCGGTGTGCGCCGACCGCTCTCCACCCTCCTTGAAGAGGATGTCGGCCTCCGAGAGGACGCCCACGACGGCACCGTCGCCGTCCACGACGGCCAGACCGGAGATGCCCTTCTGGGTGAGGATCGTGGCCGCCTCCTTGAGCGGGGTCTCCGGGCGGACGGTGATCACGTCCCGTGTCATCACGTCCCTGATCTTCATTGTCTTCAAACCTCCTCGGATTGTCTCGTTTCCATCGTCGTGGAAGCGCCCGCTCGGGCCATCGGTGGCCCTGCGGAGTTGCCCTGCGGCTTTCCCGCGCGGAGATCGGCTCCCGCGCCGCTGCGCGCGCCGCCCGCCGGCCCGGAGCGCTGCGGCTCCCGGTCGGGCGGCCTAGGCGCGCAGCGCTCGCAGCGCGTTCAGGATCACGGCGATGTCGATCGCCTCCTGGAGGAGCGCGCCCCAGACGGGTGAGATGTAGCCGAAGCCGGCGAAGCCCATCGCCACCAGGCTGAGCCCGATGCCTGCGAGGACGCTCTGTCGTGCGATGTAGAGCGAGCGCCGGCCGATCTTGACGGCATCGACGACCCGGTCGATCCGGTCGACGACGATGACGGCGTCGGCCGTCTCGGACGAGACGGTCGCGCCCGCGAAGCCCATGGCGATCCCGACGTCGGCGAGCGCGAGCGCCGGAGCGTCGTTGATTCCGTCGCCGACCATGATCACGGGCCGGAGCAGCGGGTTGTCGCGCATCGCGCGCACGACGTCGAGCTTCTCGTCGGGCGAGTGCTCCGAGTAGACGCGGTCGACGCCGATCTGCCGGCCGATCTCCTCCGCGATCTCCTCGCGGTCGCCGGTGACGAGGGCGATGTGGCGAATGCCGGCGCCCCGCAGCTGCTGGACGAGATCGGCCGCATCCGCACGCACGTGGTCGGCGATGACGATCACCCCGGCGAGCTCGCCGTCCACGCCGACGAGCACCTTGGCGCGGCCGGCGGCGTCGCCGTCGTCGAGCGCCCGCGCCTGCGCGCCCGCGCCCGGGTACCCGTGCCCTTCGAGCCATGCGCTGGAGCCGACCGCGACGCGGTGGCCGTTCACGGCTCCCTCGATCCCCTGCCCGATCCGCTCCGTGGAGTCGGTCGGGAAGGAGAGCTCGAGCCCGCGACGCTGCGCGTCGTGGACGAGCGCCTCGGCGAGCGTGTGGGCGGACAGCTGGTCGAGCGACGCCGCAAGGCGGAGCAGCTCCTGCTCGGGTATCGCGCCCAGCGCCACGATCCGGTCGACGTCCGGCGTGCCGAGCGTGACCGTCCCCGTCTTGTCGAGCAGCACCGTGCGCGCCTCGCCGAGGCGCTCGATCGCCGTGCCGCCCTTGACGATCACGCCCGCCCGGGCGGCGCGCGAGAGGCCGGAGATGAGCGCGATCGGCGCGGCGAGGATGAGCGGGCACGGCGTCGCCACGACCATCACGGCGAGCGCGCGCTTCGCGTCGCCGCTCGCGGCCCAGGCTGCTCCCGCGACGGCGAGCGAGACCGGCAGGAAGATCGCCGCGTAACGGTCGGCGAGCCGGACGAACGGCGCCCGGTGGCGCTCGGCCTCGCGCACGAGCTTGACGAGCGCCGCGTAGGCGCTCTCCGCGGCCGGGCGCGTGACGCGCAGGTCGAACGCCGCGCCGGCGTTCGCGGTGCCGCTCCGGACGGTCCCGCCCCGGTGGAGCTCGACCGGCAGCGGCTCGCCGGTCAGCGCCGACTCGTCGATCACTGCGCTCTCGGCGGCGACGACACCGTCGGCGGGCACGACCTCGCCCGGCCGCACGAGGACGACGTCGCCGGGGTGGACGTCGTCCACCGGCACCTCCTCGACCGCCTCGCCGCGCCGCAGGTGGGCGATCCGTGGCGCCCGTTCGACGAGCTTCGTCAGCTCGCGGCGAGCGCGCCGCCCGGCTGTGGACTCGAGCGCGTTGCCGCCCGACAGCATCAACGCGATGATCGAGGCGGCGAGATACTCCCCGAGGGCGAGCGCCCCCGCGATCGCGACGAGCGCGATTGCGTCCACGCCGACGTCGCGGCGCGCGAGCGTCTTCACCACCGACCAGGCGAGCGGCACGAGGGCGACAGCCGCAGAGGCGGCCCACACCGCGTGGGCGGGGCCGTCGATCCCGAGCACGTGCAGCACCGAGCCGGCCGCGAGCGCGGCGAGGACTGCGAGAGCCAGCAGGCGCTCAACCATCGTCTAGATCATCGTGACGAGAGACGGGCGCGAAGGCGACCGTCTCACCAGGTCTTCGCCTGCGGCTGGACGTGCGGCCGGGCGAGCTTGATCCGCGCGTCCACGGCGACGGCCCGGTCGGGCAGCGCCAGGATCGGATTGAGGTCGAGCTCGGCCACCTCCGGCACGTCCTCGGCAAGCCGCGAGAGCCGGTGCAGAAGGTCGGTGAGCGCCCGCGCGTCGGCGGCAGGCGCGCCGCGGAAGCCGGTGACGAGCCGTCCCGCCTTGCCCTCGTGCACGAGCTCGTCGGCGTCCACGTCGGTGAGTGGCGCGAGCCGGAAGTGCGCCTCCCCGATCAGCTCTGCGAGCACGCCGCCGGGGCCGAAGGCGACGAGCGGGCCGAAGAGCGGGTCCTGCACGACGCCCGCGAGCAGCTCCGCGCCGCCCGTGATCATCGGCTGCACGACCACCGCGCCGCCGATCCGCTCCGCTGCGGCGCGCACCTCGGCCTCGTCCACGAGGTTCAGCGCGACGCCGCCGGTCTCCGTCTTGTGCGCGCCCGGTGTCGCGGTCTTGACGACCGCCGGGAACCCGAGCTCCCGCGCAGCCGCCACCGCCTCCTCGGGCCCGGCCGCGAGCCGCTCCGGCACGACGGGGACGCCGTAGGCCTCGAGCAACGCCCGCGCGTCGTCCGGCGTGAGCCAGGCCTCGTCCGTCTCGGCCAGCACCTGCGCCACGAGCTCGTGCGCCCGCTCGATGGCGATGCCCTCGAGCTGCGGCACCGAGCCGGCCGACCCGCGCAGCCACTCGGCGCGCTCCGCCGCGCGCCCGAGCGCGCGGGCCGCCGACTCCGGGTACGCGAACGACGGCAGGTCGGCGGCGCAGCGCAGCGTCGTCGGCGCGCCCTCGGCGGCGAGGATGCAGGTGAGCACCGTCTTCTCCGGCTCGCCCGCCGCGGCCACCGCTTCGCTCATCGCCTCGCCGACGTCGCGCGCGGGCACTGCGACCGGCGGCACGAACAGGAGGATCGCCGCGTCGATGCCGGGGTCGGCGAGCAGCAGCGGCACGGTCCGCCGGTACGACTCCGCGGTCGCGGAGCCGAGCATGTCCACCGGGTTGCCGACGCTCGCCTCGGCGGGCAGGAACTCCAGCAGCTTCGCCCTCGTCTCCTCGGCGAGCGGCGCCAGCTCGAGCCCGACCGACTCGCACGCGTCGGCACAGAGGATCCCGAGCCCGCCCGCGTTCGTCAGCACCGCCACGCGCCGCCCGCGCGGCGCCGGCTGGCAGGAGAGGAGAGCGGCGACGTCGAGCAGCTCGTCGAGCGTCTGGGCGCGGATCACGCCGGCCTGCCGGAAGAGCGCCTCGACCGCAGCCTCGGAGCCGGCGAGCGCGGCCGTGTGCGAGCCTGCCGCCCGCTGCCCCGCGCGGGTCACGCCGCTCTTCATCGCCAGGATCGGCTTCACGCGCGCGAGTCGCCGCGCGATGCGCGCGAACTTGCGCGGGTTCCCGAACGATTCGAGGTAGAGCAGGACGAGATCGGTTTCCGGGTCGTCCTTCCAGTACTCGAGCAGGTCGTTGGAGGAGACGTCCGCCTTGTTCCCGATCGAGAAGAAGGCGGAGAGGCCGAGCCCGCGCGCCTCGGCGCGCTCGAGCAGCGCGAGTCCGAGCGCGCCGCTCTGCGAGGAGAAGCCGATCCGCCCCGGCGGGAAGGGTCGCGGCGCGAACGTCGCGTTCAGGCTCACCGCGGCCGAGGAGATCCCGAGGCAGTTCGGGCCGACGAGCCGTGCGCCGTGCGCCCGCACCATCGCCAGCAGCGTCTCCTGGCGCTCGAGCCCCTCGGGCCCGATCTCCGCGAACCCGGCGGAGATGACGCAGAGAGCGCGCACACCCTTCCGCAGCGCCGCCTCCGCCGCCTCGAGCACGAGCTCGCCGGGGAGGCAGACGACGGCGAGGTCCACCTCGTCCTCGATCTCCTCGATCGAGGCGTACGCCTTGACTCCGGCGACGGGCTCGCCCTTGCGGTTGACCGGGAAGGCGGCACCCTGGAAGTCGGCCGCGAGCACGTTGCGGAAGAGCTCGCCGCCGATCGACCCGCGTCGTGGCGAGGCCCCGATCACCGCGACCGTGCGCGGCCGGAAGAATCCCTGTAGCGAGGCTGTGACGGCGACGTGGTCGCGCTCGTCCACGCGCTCGCGATACGTCTCCGTGGCAGCGATCGGAAAGCGCACCTCGTAGACGCCGCCCTCGAGCCCTCGGGTCGCCTTGAAGCCGACGTTCTCGAAGACGGCGAGCATATTCCGGTTCTCGGGCAAGACCTCGGCGACGAAGCTCTCGATCCCGTGCTCGGCGGCGGCGGCGGCGAGTTGCTCGAGCAGGCGCGTGCCGATCCCGCGCCGCTGGAAGTCGTCGGCAACGGCGAACGCCGCCTCGGCCGTCTTCGGATCGCGCAGGCGCGCGTAGCTGGCGAGCGCGACGATCCGCTCGTCGTCGCCCTCGCCCAGCCAGCCTGCGAGCGAGCCCTTCCCGGCCCAGTCCGGGTCCACGAACAGCGCCGCCATCTCACGCCCCGCGGCCGCGAGCCCGTGGAAGCGCAGGAAGCGGCTCCGGACGGAGAGCGCCTGGAAGAAGGAGACGAGCGCGTCCACGTCGGCGGCGGCGGGAGGGCGCAGGCGCAGCGTCGTCCCGTCGCGGAGGATGACGTCGCGGGCTGCGGCGTTGCGCGGCATCGGAGCAGTGGTGGCGTGGTCGGGCAACATGTCTCCTCGGGATTATCCGCGGATCGAGCTCCCGTTGTCTGGAGCCGCCGCTTCGATCGTCGCGGGGTTCGCTGTCGGGGGCATCGGACCCGGCGCCGATCCGGCCTGCGGAGATCTACCGAGGCGCTGCGATAGGGGAAAAGCCGCAGCCGAAACCCGGCCGGACACCGATGGCACGCGGTGGGGGAAGAGACGACGCTGTGGGGGCATGAAGCGGATCGTCGTCGCCACCGACGGGTCCCACGGCGGGCAGGCCGCCGTCGCGGAGGGAGCCGCGCTGGCACGGGCCCTCCAGGCTGCGATCACGATCGTGCACGTCCGGCCGCCGATCGCCTTTCTGGGCGAGCCTCTCTACCAGCGGCGCCTTTCGAACCAGCTCGAGCGGGCGCGGCGCGCCGTGGACGATGCCCTCGCCCAGCTCGAGGCGCAGGGCCTCGAGGCCGACTACGAGATTCTCGAGGGCGAGGCGTCCGACGAGATCGTCCGCATCGCCGAGGCACGCGACGCCGATCTGATCGTGATCGGCTCGCGCGGGCTGGGCCCGGTGCCGGGGGCGCTGCTCGGCAGCGTCTCGAGCGCCGTCGCCCGCCACGCCGATTGCCCGGTCGTGGTCGTCAAGTCGAAGCATCGCGCCCGGGCCGAGCCGGAAGAGCACGAGCTCACCGGCCCCGCCGGCTAGCCCGGCGGCCAGGCCCACGCGGCGCGTACACCGCCCCCTCCACGCCCGCGGAGGGGGCGGTCGTTTTCTAGAGGCGGTCGTTCAGCGTCAGCCGGTGGCGGCCGGGCGCAACGAGCATGTCGAGCAGCGTCGTCGCCCCGGTCCTGTGCAGCCGTCCGTCGCCGTCGAGGGCGCAGATGCGCAGGCGGCCCGTCTCGTCGAGCCCGAGCGAGATCTCGACGCCGCGCTCGTCGAGCTCCTCGAGCACGCGTGTCGCCGCGTTCAGGCCGCGCAGCACCTCGGGCGGCGGAGTGTCCGGCATCTCTGTCGGCCAGGCTGGCACGGCCTGGTAATCGGCCGCGACCTTCCCCGGTTTAGAGTCGCCGCGAGGTCGAGCGGCGCAGTCTGCGAGCCGCCGACCGGCCGCGGGCCGCGAGAGACGAGCCTCGTGGATACTGCGCCGGTGGAGCTCGACCTCGGCCGCCTCTTCCGCCCCGCCGACGGGCCCGGCAGCGGCTGGCGCCGGATGCCGGCGATCGCCGCCGAGGCGATGGTGGCGACGAGCCACCCGCTGGCGACGCGCGCCGGCCTGCGCGCGCTCGAGCGCGGCGGCAACGCCGTGGACGCGGCTCTCGCGGCCGCCGCCGTGCTGACCGTCGCCGAGCCGACCGACAACGGCCCGGGCGGCGACGCCTTCGCGCTCGCCTGGTTCGGCGGGGAGCTGCACGGGCTGAACGGCTCGGGCCGCTCGCCCCCGGGGCTCGACTCGCCGCGGGGCGACCGCGCCGGCCCCCGCCCCGTGGCCCGGCCCGGCCCCGGGCGGGC
>Ga0082335_1007455_pt1 | contig 13205 bp, 10 predicted proteins | sample Subgrocontami58m_FD_72375 | JGI IMG/M metagenome (GOLD analysis project Ga0082335, IMG submission 72375) | Subsurface groundwater microbial communities from S. Glens Falls, New York, USA - GMW37 contaminated, 5.8 m (SPADES assembly) (version 2) ...
TTCGCACCAATGAGTTTCCGGCCTCTTTCCCGGATTGCCGACGACAAAATAACAAACTATGTGCCCTATGGCAAGTTACTGCCTGATTCAGGCCCACCAGCGGCGGGCTGGGTTGCTCCTAAGAAACTTCATTTGTCATTGCGGTGAGCCGTGGCCGAAGATTGCCGCGGCGTCCGAGGGACGCCTCGCAATGACAGCATGAGTTTCTTACATTAGTAACGCCATTGCGGAGCACTGGCGTCAGATGCTCGCCATGACAAATAAGGCATTGTGCAAAGGTCTCGGTCTGTCTCTCTTCACCATAGGCTGTCACATTTTCCCTGATCTGACGCCTCGGCCGAGTTGCCTGGCATCGGTCTACGGATTTTGCTTTCCCCGGGAGCTTAGAAAAATCTTCCGATAAAGACTCACATATTTCTCATACTCGTTGGCGATGCTGGGATCGAAGGGCATGATATTCATGCCTTTGGTTGTCAGCCTGGGTACGACCGGATCGACGTCATTTCTACTGGGGACCCGATAAAATTTGGCCATGATCGACTGGCCCTCTTTGGAGAGCAGATAATCGACGAAGAGCTTGGCCGCATAAGGATGGGGGGCGTGGGCCGAGAGGGCCACGGGGTGAATTTCCGCAATCACCGGTTCAATGGCGACCCATTCGATAGGGGCGCCGCGGCCTTTCATTTCCTCCACCCGCTGGTTATGTTGCGTGATGCCGATACTTAATTCGCCGGCCGCCATCAACTGAGTAGTCACAACCCGGCCGGTGCGAAAGGTAATCTCCTGTTGTGAGAGTTTTTCCATGTAGTCGAGCCCTTTTTTTTCACCCATGATCTTCAACATGCCGGCAAACCAATAGAAGGGCCGCGTATCCATGCCCATCTTTTTTTTCCACCGCGGATCGAGCAGGTCGCTCCAGGCCCGGGGCGCCTGCTTGGCGGAAACCAGGCGCGTGTTATACCCGACCACATTGAGGTTGACGTAAAGGTCCGTCCAATATCCTTCCAGATCTTTAAATCCTTCGGGAAAGAAGTTCCGCTGGGGGGAAAGGTACTTTGCAAGTAGTCCTTTTTTCTGAATAAGCAGGGATTCTACCGGGGTGGTGCATAAGACATCCCAGAGATGTCTTTCGGCTCTGGCTTCGGCCATGACCTTGGTAAACATTCCCTCGCCCCCGGTCCGGAAGATCTGCGTGGCAATAAAAGGATATTTTTCGTGAAAACGTTTCATTAATTCATTGCCATCCTCGAGACCGATGCTGGCATACCAGACCACTTTCCCCTCTTTCCTGGCCCCTTCGATGAGCTTGGCCGTCAGCTCACTCTCCCCTTGCGCAGCCAAGGCCTCGGGTAAAGGAAACACCAGCCATATCGCAGCCAGCAGCAGACCCAACAGAAAACCTACCCCTACCGATTTAATTTCCTTACCGTAATTCATTGCATCCCTCCTTTTTTGCATTGCCTGGACCGATTTATCAAGATACCGCTGAGCAGTCTCAAAGGCCTGCTTCCCTGTCATGATCAATCTGCTGCATCCTTAGCCGAGGAGCCCCCGCTCGGCAAGGTCGGCGGCTACCTCAGGGAGCCCCAAATCTTCCAGTCCCTTTTTCGTCTGGAGCCCCGTTTCCCTGTCCCAGTTGCGGAGCTCATAGAATTCACCAAGCATTTCCAGGAATTTATCCCTCTCGAACAGCGCCCCTTTCCGGGAGTAGACCGCTCCGTTTTCCCCGGGAAAGAGACAATCGGCGTTTTGCCGCTCACTCTCCAGAGGAACGGTAAAGCACGCCTCCGGGAGGATATCTCCTTCCTTACCGCGCCGGCCTTCGCGGGTTAAAATGGCCCTTTGCAGGTTCAGGAGCCGCTCCCCGACGCGGTAAAGCTCGTCCTCCGATATGTCCCGGCCGGTAATGGCGGCAAATATCTTACTCTCCAGCGTGGGATCGCCCACATGATCGGCGGAATGCTCCACATAGACAATCGGCCAGACATTGTCGCAAAGGAGGAGACACTCCTTGGCCAATTGGCGGTCCTGGATCATCTTCGCCGCCAGGGCCTTGCCGGCGTAAGTGGAAAAATCGGCGGCGATTTCACTCCCCCAGAGTCTGCCGGCAATGGCCCGAAATACGGAAGAGGAAAGGTTCGCCTTGGGCAGTCCTTTGGCCCACCGCGCCCAGAGGATGCCTAACCGGATTACTTCGTGCAACTGCTGGATGGGTTGCCGGGGGTCCACCGCATAGAGGAGACCGGTCGTGATGTAGGCCTTGGGTGCATAGGTCATCCTCTCCCCGGCCTTGTTGACGTCATCGTATATCAGCTCCCCGGCCCGGCCTCCCACTTCCCTGGCGGCCTGGTGGATTCCCTGGGCCAGTACTTCGCCGAATCCCCGGCGAAAGGAGATGTTTTCCAAGAGTGTTTGGATGAACTCCAGAGAGCCAATTTTTGCCAGGGGAAGATCGGTGCTTTCCTCTGTCACCAGGCCTTCCTCGTGGCAGCGTTGCAGCCATTCGATGATGGGGACCACGGATTTTGTGTTTAATCCGTAATCGTCACAGAGGCGGTTGGCAAAAAAGGGGACATCGTTTTGTTCCCCATAATAGCGCAGCGCCAACTCCTTATAAAAAGAGGAACTCGAGCACATGAATTTTCCCTTACTGCCATCTGCGGCTTCGTAGAGGCCGCGGTTGCACTCGTCGGTGCAGCCTGCGCAGTGGTCTGTCCGGCCGTCCCCGCCCACGCCTGAGTCACTGTGGGGGGCGTCTTTCCGCAACGCGGCAACCTGCTCCAGGAGTTCCTGAAGCCGTTCCGGCCGGGCCGCGCGCATCATACCGGTTCCCCTGACGGCAATTGCCTTCAGATGCTTGGAGCCCATGACGCCCCCGAAACCACCGGAGCCGCTGGAGTCATTATCGGCCAGCAGGGTGGCCAGGGTGGTCATGTTGTCCCCGCCAGGTCCGGTGGCGACCACCCGGAAGTCATCGCCATGCTCGCCTTTGAGAAGCTGGCGGGTCTGCACCGCCCCCTTTCCCCATAACCGGGCTGCGTCTTTGATCGCGATTTTTCCATCCTCGATCAGGAGGTAGGCCGGGTTTTCCGCCTTGCCCTGGATGATCAGGGCGTCAAAGCCGGCAGCTTTAAGCTCTGCGCCCCAACTGCCACCCAAATTGGCATGGGAGAAGAGGTGGGGGGCAGTGGCGGGCGACTTACCGCAAACGACCCAGCGGGAACCGGCCAGACCATGAAAACCGCCGCAGGGACCCGTAGCGAAGATCAACCGGTTGGCCGGATCGAAAGCCCCGCACTCCGGCGGCACCTCCTCCCAATAGATCCTGGTGGCCAGGCCCTGGCCGCCCAGGTAGGACCGGGCATAAATCTCCGTGGGCAGGTGGCTCACGGCGCCCGTGGTCAGGTCCACGCGGGCAATTTTACCAGCATATCCGGGCATTACTTGCATATTCTTTCTCCTCATCGTCATCCCTTTGGAATCCATAACTTCAGCTCGCTCAGCGCTGTTGAGGAAGTCAGGTATGGTTCTCTATCTACCACAACACGCTGCTGTATTTCTTCAAATAATCGTTGCAGCGACCAGGACGCGACTTTTCTCTCCGATGCCCGAGGACCAGCGGAGACGTGTCCCCACATATGTTGCAAAGCGTTCCTCAGGCCGCCCCTTGCGGGAGGCATCCGCAATAGCTCGGTGAGTAAGTTTGCCAATTCCGAAAAATCGTCCTGACGCTTCTTCCCGGAAGCATCCCGACCCAACTTCCGGTAGAGATTTACGTCCCGCGCCAGCACGGAATATTTATGGTGGCTCCATAACTGCTGCGCATTTTGCGGCAGCGGTATGCGGCCTTGCTCCTTATCGATGTATTTGGCTTTGAGGATGGCAAACTGCCGGCAGGGCGCATCGATGTATATCTCCGGCCACTTGCCTTGATGCGTCCGTGTAAGAACAGGGGACCTGTCATGAAAGCCCCGGAGGGACATTTCCGCTGCCAACAGCCGGTGGCGTTGCCGCAAGGCCCAGCCATAACCAACCCAGCGCACCGTCTCCGGGTGATGAGCATACCCTTTTTTGTGGTTCACGATGATGGATACGATGCCATGGAGTTCGCGATGCTCCCCAAGCAAACTCTGCCGATTCAGATATCCGGGATGAATGTCCCATAGGCGCATTTAATTAAGCCTGCCCTGATCATGCTCGGCCTCTAGGCCATCTTTTTGGCGGCGGACTGGAGGTCGCCCAGGTGGCGCAGGCTCTCCCAGCTAAACTCGGGCTCCGGGCGCCCGAGGTGACCGTTGCTCGCCGTGACACGGTAGATGGGCCGCAGCAGGTCGAGCTCCGCGATGATCCCGCGCGGCGTGAGCGGGAAGATCTCCTTGACGATCTTCGTGAGCCGCTCATCGGGGATCACCCCGGTGCCGGCGGTGTCCACCAGCACCGAGACCGGGTCCGGCAGGCCGATGGCATAGGCGAGCTGCACCGAGGCCTCGGCCGCGAGCTTGGCTGCGACGATGTTCTTGGCGATATGGCGGGCCATATACGTCGCGGAACGGTCCACCTTGGTCGGGTCCTTGCCGGAGAAAGAGCCGCCGCCGTGGGGCGCCCAGCCGCCGTATGTATCCACGATGATCTTGCGCCCGGTCATGCCCGTGTCCGATTGTGGGCCGCCGATCACGAATTTGCCCGTCGGGTTTACCAGAAAACGGGTCTTGCGGTCAAGGAGTTGCTTGGGCAGTACGGCCAGGCCGACCTGCTCGATGATCTCGTCCCGGGCGGCGCCGGTGATACGATCCCCTTTCCTGTTGAGGATCTCTTCGGTGTGCTGGGAGGAAATCACCACGGTGGTGATGCGGTGCGGGACGCCATCGCGGTATTCCACCGTGACCTGAGATTTGCCGTCCGGGCCCAGGTAGGGCAGGAGCCCGCTACGCCGCACCTCGGCCAGGCGCCGGGTGAGCCCATGCGCCAGGGTGATCGGCAGCGGCATCAGTTCGGGGGTCTGGTTGCAGGCGAAGCCCACCATCATCCCCTGGTCGCCCGCGCCGCCCACCTCCACCCCCTGAGCGATGTCCGGCGACTGCCTCCCGATGGCATTGAGGATGGCGCAGGTCCCATAGCTGAAGCCGTACTTGGCATCGGTGTAGCCGATGTCGCGGATCAGGGTGCGCACGAGGTCCGGCACGTCCACCCGCCCCTCGGTCGTGATCTCCCCGCCCACGATGACCAGGCCCACGGTGATGAAGCTCTCGCAGGCGACGCGCGACGACCCCAGGCGCTTCCGCTGCGGGTGCCTGTTTTTCTTGTCCGCGGCGATGTCTTGCCTGAGCACCTCGTCGAGGACCGCGTCCGAGATCTGATCACATACCTTGTCCGGATGACCCTCCGTCACGGACTCCGAAGTAAAGCTGTAATTTCCGCGGTTTTGCATAGGCTTCCTCCCTGTTTCCCAATACTTCACCTCAGGCTCCCGTCTTGATTCTTCTCTTTACCTTGCCCCAGGATTTGGTGATGAGAAAGCTCTCTTCCATATTATTCACCATGCGGACGAATTTCGTCCAGGGAACGGCAAAGGTCAGGGCCTGGGCGGGAACGCAGGGCCGTGCCGAAACATCAAACATGCCCAGCACGGCCCGGGGCCGGGCGGACTTAATTTCCTGATAGGGATAATCGACGATGGAGGCGCAGCCGGCTCCGAAAGGGGTGATCACCCCCTGGGGCTCGGGCTCATCGAAGTTGGCCAGGGTGAAAAGGCCCGCGATAACATCGGGCGGGGCAAAGAAGATTACCACCACGGGTTGGTCGCCGGTCCCCATGTTGTCCCACCGCTTGAAGATGACATAATCCTCCGGGGCTTGGAAGGGCTGCTGGTGTTTCAGATGTTCCCGGACCATTTCCGGGGATTTTTTATACCGCTCCCCTTCCAGCTTGCCGGGAATGCCGTAGGAAAGAAAATAGGCAAAATCGGGCACCGGTTCCGTCTGGAAGCCCAGAAAGCGCTTTCCTCCGCCGCAGCCGATGGACGCATTGCCCAGGCAAAGGTCCTTTCCGTGCCGCACCTTGGCCAGATCGGCGATGACGCAGCGATGGGCCTGGGGCGCCTTTGGCATGATTTTGACGTCCGCCTTGGGAGAATAATAAAAGCCAATGGGCAAGGCTGCTCCGGGAAAGTACTTCTGCCAGTTCCTCAGGAATTTTTCCTTCAATGCGGTGTCCATGACGTCCTCCTTAATTTTAGTTTTGCGGCCCCTCAGCAAGGCGGGGGAAAAAACATTACGGCCGGAGCGTTTTCTCGATTTCTCTTTTTAAGGTATTGATGCATTTGGTGACGGGTATCTTCTTCGGGCAGACGCGGGTACATTCAAAATAGTTGGCGCAGGACCAGACCCCATTGGGAAAATCAAGCTGTTGCAGGCGCTCCAGCCGTGCTTCGTCCCGGGAATCAAAGACATAGCGGAAGGCCCAAACCAGGGCCGCGGGCCCCACATATTGAGGGTTTTCCTCCATGACCGGGCAGGCGCCCGTGCAACAGGCGCAAAGAATGCAGCGGATGGCTTCTTCGATCTGCTTGGCTTCTTCCGTGCTTTGGGTCCGTTCCTGCTCCGGGGGAGGGGACCGGGTGATGAGCCAGGGACGAAAGTACATGATGCCGCTAAGGAAAGCGTCCATGTCCACTGTGAGGTCCTTCAGCACCTTGAAAAAGGGGAGCGGCTCCAAGGTAACTTCCTGACCCGCATATTCCTTCACCAGTTTCTGGCAGGCCAGGGCGCAGACGCCGTTGATGCGCATGCCGTCGGACCCGCAGACCCCATGGGCGCAGGACATGCGGTAGCTCAGGGTCCCGTCCTGTTCCCACTTGATCCGGTTCAGGCAATCCAGAAGGCGTTCCTCGGGTTCTGCCGAAACCCGATATTCCTGATAACGCGGCTCCTTGTCCTGGGCCGCATCGAAGCGGAAAATCCTGAACTTCATTTCCATATCAGTAGGCCCTCGGCTTGGGTGTAAAGGCGGTGACGGTAACTGGTTTGGAGGATAATTGTGGTCCCGCGGCCGTCTTCTGCATCAGGGTGTGGAGCAGCCAGTTCTGGTCGTCCCGTTCCGGATAATCTTCCCGGAAGTGCGCGCCCCGGCTTTCTTTTCTTCCGAGGGCGGAAAGGACAATAGTTTCCGCCAGTCCCAGCAGAAACTCCAGCTCCAGGGCCTCCAGGAGATCCGTGTTGAAGCGCGTCCCATGGTTCTCGATGGCGACCCCGGTGTATTGTTCTTTGAGGGCGCGCACTTCCGTCAGGGCTTGGGTCAGGGACGGCCCGGTGCGGAAGGAAGCGCAGCGCTTGGTCATCAGTTCCTGCAGCGCGCCTCTGATGCGCCCGTGCTTCTCGCCGGCTCCTCTTCCCTTCAGGTTGGCGATGCGGTCCCGGACTTCTGCCTCGGGATGCACGGGCAGGTCTTCCCAATCCAGATTCGGAAGATCCTCAAGGATGGACGCGCCGGCCCGGCGTCCGAACACCACCAGGTCGAGCAGCGAATTGCAGCCCAGGCGGTTGGCGCCGTGCAGCGACAGGCAGGAACATTCGCCGGCCGCATACAAACCGGGAACGGGGTTTTGTGCGGCATCGAGCACACGCCCGTGGCTGCCCGTCTGAATGCCCCCCATCATGTAGTGGCAAGTCGGCGCCACGGGAATGAGTTCCTGGGCCGCATCGATCCCCAGATAAATCTTCACGAAGGAAGTGATGTCGGAGAGCCGCTCGGCAAGCTTTTTCTCTCCCAGGTGGGTTAAATCCAGATGGACATAATCGCGTCCCTTGATCCCCCTGCCGGCAAGAATTTCCGTTTCAATCGCCCGGGAGACCACATCCCGGGCCGCGAGATCCTTGATGGTGGGAGCGTAGCGCTCCATGAACCGCTCCCCCTGATGATTCCGGAGGATACCCCCTTCGCCTCTTGCCGCCTCGCTTAGGAGCACGCCCAAACCGTAGATCCCCGTGGGATGGAACTGAACAAATTCCATGTCTTCCAAGGGGATGCCCGCGCGATAGGCGAGATAGACGCCGTCTCCGGTGCTGGCGAAAGCGTTGGAGGTCGTCTTGAATACCTTGCCGTACCCGCCCGTCGCCAAAAGGATTGCCCGGCCGTGGAAGAAATGGACTTCACCGGTAGCCAGTTCGTAGGCGACGAGCCCGATGACCCGGTTTCCCTTCCTGATCAGATCGAGCATCTGAAATTCCGGATAAATCTTGAGTCCCTGGCGCACCCCGGCAAAGTAAAGGGTATCCAGAATCACCCGGCCCGTGCGATCGGCGGCATAACAGGCCCGCTTGACCGCGGCCTTGCCAAACTCCCGGGTATGGCCGCCAAAGGCCCGCTGGGCGATCTTCCCTGCGGCTGTCCGGTTGAAGGGGACACCCAGGTGCTCCAATTCATAGACGGCCCTTGGCGCGTCTTGGGCCAGGATCTCCGCCACATCCTGGTCGCTTAGGTAATCGCCGCCCTTGACCGTATCGAACATGTGCCACTGCCAGGAGTCCTCTTCCTCATTCCCCAGGGCTGCGGCAATCCCCCCCTGGGCCGCGCCGGAGTGGGACCGTGTGGGATAAACCTTGCTGAGCAGGGCCACATCGGCTCCTGGGGCCACTTCCCCGGCCGCCCGCAAACCGGCCAAACCGGCACCGACTATGATGACATCATGTTTAAAAACCATCGCCGCTTCGCTCCTCCTCAGACGGGGGCTGTGACTTGAAGTGGAAGAAGTATAAGAAAAACTGCCCCCTGGGTCAAGGAAATAGGAGAAAAATATTTGCAGCCGTGTTAGCAATATGTTAACATGAATTATGTACTCAATCGAATATTCGAAAGCCGCCCGCAAGGCATTAAAAGCCATGCCGCGCAATACAGCACGGCTTGTCATGGAGAAGATTGAGGCATTGGCGGCAGATCCGATGACGCCGAACAACAACATTAAAAAACTTACCAACCATCCGGGCTATCGGTTGCGGGTGGGGGATTGGCGGATCGTTTACACTATTCACGAACAGGCTCTTTTGATCGCGGTGGTGCGAATTGCGCCCAGAGGAGATGTGTACCAATGAAAGTACAGATTATTGAAAAAAACGGGAAACCCGAATTCGCGGTGATTCCATACACAGATTATAAGCATTTCCTGGAACTGCTTGAAGACGAAGCCGATGCGCGAGCTGTGGCCACATTTCATGAAGCCCATGCTGCCGGCCGAGAATTTCTTATACCCGACGAGATTATGCGCCGTGAACTTGCAGGGGAATCACCGGTAAAGCTTTGGCGTGAAAATCGCGGACTGACCCAACAGGAACTCGCCAAACGGGTGGGAATCAGCAAACCATACCTGTCACAAATCGAGACTGGAAAACGTCAGGGTACGATTGAGACGCTTTCTGCAATAGCCCGTGCACTTGGGGTTCCGCTTGATGTCTTGACGGACTGAAAGAGTTAGGGGGGCAACCTGCGCGTGGAGTAAGGAAGAGTGCCATGCCCTTTTACGTAACGGATGCCCATTTCCGAGGTTGACTTTGACTGTGATGTAAGCCATACATCTTGCCCTACTATCGGGTTAGTGAGACAAGAGCAGATCGAAATTCATCAGACCGAGCTCTATTACCATTTCTCATGTAGAGCTGGTTGATTCCCCGAACATCGGATTTATTCGAGGAGGGGCAATGTCAGTTCTGGCATCACTCAGTAAAGAAGCTATCACAGAAGCCTATCACTCATCTCAATGCGTTGATAGGGGGCAAGAGTATTTGGACCCGAATCTGTTCGCAAAAAACCTTGGTCAGGTTATCTTAGAGCAATTTGCGGGCATTCGTCTGATAGGTGAGATAGAACGCAGAGAGGGTAAGGAAACTTACGATGCTCTGAGCAACTCTCTGCGCGCCGCTCGTTCTGGAACTTCTCTCTGGCAAATTTGCCAAAACGGCTCAGCCGCCTGGCGAGCTATTCTCAGCCTATACTTTGTCTGGACGGGAATATTTTCTTACGGTGAAGAATCGGGACACGATCTTTGGCCACCTGTTATGAAAGGGCTTGGAATGGAGCCTGATGGAAACCTTTCCAACCGTTGCGGGCAACTGTTTATCCAATGCGTGAAGGAGAATAAGCTCGAGGAGTTTGCTTCCATCAGTGGTAGTAGGTATAGAACCCGCATCCTGTTACACGGACTAATACCTCAAAGGCACATTGATCGTTTCGTTGCCGAGCTGATTGAGCCAGAGCTTCAGAGCCATGTGGGGATTTATACCACAGGCGACCATCTCCTTCAGAAGTGGAAACAAAACGGGATGTTTCACTACCTTCCCAAGCCAATACAGCGTTTTGTAGAACATGGTGAGCCTGTCAGTATTCATATCGCTGAACGCTTTCTCGACATGGCAAAACGTTGGGACGAAGATGATCCTGCAGTCTGGCGCCAATGGGGTCTCCCCCAATATATGGTGGACGCTTTTAGGCGCCATATACAGAGCAGAAGTGGACCGAGTCAGAGGAAATCATGGGCTGGAATGTTCAAGGAACGGCCTTACTTGTATTTCGATTTGGAGCAGGCCGAGCTCCCCCTTCTCTGTATCCCTGCACAGCAAGTCAAATCCATGGCGCCGTTCCTGCTCAAATGGATAGATATTAAAGGCGTCAGGCGTGAACTCAGCCTTCAAATGGATGAAACGAATGTCACTACGGTCGATGGCATTCGCTATTCAGGCAGGCAGGACGTTAATGTTGAACCGAGTACTCAAGGATGGGAATTGGAAGTGGTAGGGTCGATCACCCGGCAGTCTGTACCGGCCACCATGCCTTTGAACGATAGCGATGAAAGGGTTCCCCTTTTCTTTTTTAGCCGCTCAACGGGAAAGCTTCTGGATCCGGGGCGGAGGCATTCGCTTCCTGAAGATTTGCTTGTTGTTTATCCGAATGATTCTGCTTTGGACATTAGGAGCGGTCGCTTCTCGAGTGAACCGGAGGGGCTTCCTGGCTCTTGGAGAGGCTGGCAGTATGTTCTATGCGTACTCAAGGGAGATGGGACATTCGAATACTTGGGACCGAATGCCGAACTTACGAAGGATATTTTAGCCGAAATTCGATTCTCTTGCGCCAACTCCGATGACAAACCTGAATTCGTAAGTTCTGGACAAGCCCCGTCGTGGTTGCGGTGTCTAGAAGACTGGCCGATCTATATCGATCCGGACAGGATAGCCATTACATGCTCTGAGAACGGCCATTTCACCTGGCTGCGCGCGTTTGGTAAATTGACTCGGCGGGACAAAGCGGGGTTCGCTAAGCCGCTAGATCTGGACTTCCACAAAGCGGGGCAAAGATACGAGGTGTGCATCCCGTTCTCGGCACAATGGGAACCGGGAGTCTATGAGATCCAACTGCGGGGTCCACTTGGTATCGATGATGTGATCCTGCCGTTCGTTTATCTACCCTTCAAAGATTTTGAGCAAGTTGTCGAACCGGGGACGGGGCTAATCTCTGAATTCCATTGGGACTGCCTTGAAAGAATTGACGTGCAGCCACTGCTTCACACTAGAATCAGAGAAAATGGCACCGCATGCATTATCTTTTTGCAAGAAGATCAAGGTGAAGCATTCTGCGGCCTCAAGCTATTTGCTCATTCCATGGCGCCTTTAACCTTGCTCTTAGCCCGCAGTGACCTTCGTTGGTCGCGCCGAAGTGAAGGAGGACTCTTTCATTGGGATCTGTGGCGGTGCAGACCCGAGGAAATCCCGGTGCAACGGCTGGATGAAATAGCAGATGCGAGAGTCGCCGTGCAATTTGATGGCATTCCCTCAAACGCCGGGATGAGCCGGCCTAACAAGCTCAGACTCCTTTTGAAGACCTTGGGCGAGCAGAACGACGATGAACGAACGATCTTATCTCATGATGCGCCCACAGTCCGACGCAACATATACGACACATGGATTGTGGACCTAAAGAAGTTTTCCGATCATATCAAGTCTCTTCGTTCTGTTGAAGCAGCAGCGGTTACGGTGCGGTCGGCGGATGAAAGAGGCGAGCTTATTCTATTCACGGTCATGAAGCATCCTACCTTCAGGGATTTCCGGATAGAGAACTTCGGTGGAGGTGGCAAGGCGGAAAAATTGAGTATCTCCTGGACGCCGCAGCGAAATGATCCTCGAACTCGCCGAGCCGTGCACATTTTTCCGGCGGGCGAGCCGAGAGGCGGTGAACGGCACCCCATCAAAGACGGTTCTTTGCCACCCTTTGAGATTCAAATAGGATCTTCTCAAAAGCCAGGGCTGTGGTGCCTCAAAATTGTGGCGGATCAATCGCGTTTCGGAGCACTCGGCCCATTATCCGATTCAAGCCCATCCTTCACATGGTATCGAGCCCCGCAAAACTGGGTAGACTGGCTAGAATGGCCCGAGTCAAGACCCAGCGATGTTCTTGAGAGAGTCGGAAGCCTACAGGTCGTGAGCAAGGAGACTCTTGAGAAATCTCTTCCGTGGTCGAATTTTCTTGCGCATTTCCATGATGGCACCGGGAATAACTCAGTTAAGATCGTTCGATCCATCCTGGGGGATAGTATTCTGGAAAGCCTACTCCCCTATTCGCGCGGCAGGGTCTGGGAAATCAAGGCGGCATCGGGAGCACGGGTCTCTGTTGAAATTACCCGTTCATCTGTAGAACCATCAACATTTGAGTATCTACTTGCACAAAGACAGCCTTGCATGTGGTGTAAGATTCCTGATGAAATCGAACTGGAGATCTCCCTCCTTCATTCCCACCGCTATCTGGGCAAGGCCGGTTCCATATGGAAGTGCAAGAAAACGACCGAAGACGAACATGCCTGCATGTTTTCCGAGGAAGATGGCCAGCAGTTGGACCTCCCGGTTTGGCTGGAAGACGCCGTGTCGCCAGACAAGGCAGGGAGCCTTAAGGCACTCTGTGCATTTGAAGCCTTCTGGGACGCCCCACCCTATCTACCCGTATTGAAGAATATCTACAAGAAGGACATTTCGTTTGTTAGCCCTGCACAGGGGGAAGAGTCTATTATCATACAAAGACCCCTGGCTGCGATGGCAAACAGAGGGCTTGCTACCTTAGGAGCAACCCAGCCCGCCGCTGGTGGGCCTGAATCAGGCAGTAACTTGCCATAGGGCACATAGTTTGTTATTTTGTCGTCGGCAATCCGGGAAAGAGGCCGGCAACTCATTGGG
>Ga0082335_1007457_pt1 | contig 13193 bp, 5 predicted proteins | sample Subgrocontami58m_FD_72375 | JGI IMG/M metagenome (GOLD analysis project Ga0082335, IMG submission 72375) | Subsurface groundwater microbial communities from S. Glens Falls, New York, USA - GMW37 contaminated, 5.8 m (SPADES assembly) (version 2) ...
CCTTCTCTGGCATAATACAAAAAGACCACACTGGGGAATTAAACTTAAGACCCCAGTTCAATATATTGAAGAAACTTATTCACTGAAAGAGTGCAATATGTACTTGACTAATACAACCTCTTGACAAAGGACTTATCCACATGATAGAATCGATATACATATCTAGTGCTCTTGTGGAAAACCTTGGAATTTGGCTGAGTTAAGCCATTTCTGGGGTACTGTACAAAACAGATTTTTACTTTTACTGAGATGAAATCCCGCTGTGAAGTCACAAGAAAGAGTATTAATAATTTCTTTCGAGTGGGTTATATCATTTCATCATAAAATTTGATATCAGTATCTCTTCCCTTGCCATGCGAGGGAAAGGGATTTTTTTGTCTTCTTTTGAACCCTTCCTCATTATGCCAAGAATTAAAAAATCCACAGAAAAAATCAAGCACAGAAAAATACAAGCAATAGCCTCAATTCCTGATCCAATCCGCCGGCGCGAAAGACGCTTCTTTACTCCTATTCGCGACGCGGTAGGTCTCCCTGATCTTATTGAGATTCAAAAAAAATCATATCAGTGGTTCTTTGAAAAAGGTCTAAAAGAACTTTTTGAAGAAACCTCTCCGATTGAAGACACCTATGGCAAAGATTTGGAATTGCATTTTGAGGACTACTATCTTGACGAACCGAAATTCGACGAAGTAGTCAGTAGAGCAAAAAATATTACATTTGAAGCTCCGTTACGTGTGAAAAGCCGTCTCTCCAACAAACGCACTGGTGAAAATATTTCCCAGGAGGTGTATCTTGGTGATTTCCCACTCATGACAGATCGCGGTACATTTATTATCAACGGGAGTGAACGGGTTGTAGTATCACAACTCATTCGGTCTTCCGGCGTTTTCTTTACCTCTGAAGTGATTCGAGGACGTAAATACTATGGCGCGAAAATTATTCCCAATCGTGGTGCATGGCTTGAATTAGAAACTGACCAAAATAATGTCATCTGGGTGAAAATTGATCGAAAGCGAAAAGTCGCTATAACCTCACTACTACGGGCGTTTGGCTATGGCGACGATGAGCAAATTCTTCCACTCTTTCAAGAAGTGGACGCGGACCCGGACATTAAATATATCCAAAACACGATCAACAAGGATGTTGCCAAAGATGAAGACGCGGGTCTTATTGAGGTATACAAACGTATGCGTCCAGGCGATTTGGCTACCCCTGATAATGCCAAACAACTCATCTACGCCACTTTTTTCAACTTTGATCGCTATGACTTCAGTCTTGTTGGTCGCTATAAACTCAATGAACGTTTTGGTTTCAATCTTCCCATTAACAAAGAAACCCGAGTACTCATGCGAGAGGATATCATCGCGATCGTCAAAGAAATTATTTCACTGAACATATCTCAACGCGATGCCGATGATATTGATCATCTTGGAAATCGCCGTGTGCGCTCCATTGGTGAGCTCGTGCAACAAAAATTTCGTGTGGGTCTTTCTCGCATGGAACGTATTGTTCGTGACCGCATGACCACCATGGATCCGACAAACATGACCCCTAATAAACTCATCAACGCCCGACCCATTATTGGCGCAGTCAAAGAGTTTTTCATGTCATCGCAGTTGTCACAATTCATGGATCAGACCAACCCCTTAGCAGAGCTGGAGCATAAACGACGGCTTTCAGCCACCGGTCCTGGTGGACTCTCTCGAGAACGCGCTGGTTTTGAGGTTCGTGATGTTCATCGCACCCACTATGGCCGCATCTGCCCCATTCAGACCCCGGAAGGTCCAAACATTGGTCTTGTAGGACACCTTGCTTCCTACGCGCGAGTGAATGATTATGGATTCATCGAAACCCCCTTTCGAAAAGTGGTGCATGAGCCAGCGAATAAAAATGCAACCGCGTTGAATGAGCCAACTGTTCTTGTTCCTCGAGCCACCAACGAAATAATTTACCTCAATGCCTTGGCAGAAGAAAAAGCGATTACCACCTCTGCCACAACCCCTCTCAACCCCGATGGCACATTTGTCAATGAACGCGCTGAAGTGCGACGATACGGCCAACCAGAAATTGATTTCACTACCAATATTGATTACATGGATGTGGCTTCAAATCAAATCATCAGTATTGCCACATCACTCATTCCTTTTGTAGAACATGACGATGCTAACCGCGCTCTCATGGGTACTAACATGCAACGACAGGCAGTGCCCTGTATCAAGCCGGAGACACCAATTATTGGAACTGGCGTGGAGAATAAAGCCGCATATGACTCCGGACACATTATTTACGCGGAAGCTGATGGCAAGGTGCTGGATATCGATGCCGAACACATTACCATGCTCTATGAGGCGGGTGAAGAAAAAACTTATTTCCTTAAAAAATTTATTCGCTCAAATACTCTCACGTGTATCAATCAATCCCCTCGGATAGAAAAAGGTCAAACAGTAAAACGAGGTGATCTTCTGGCTGATGGTTTTGCCGTTGATCATGGTGAACTCGCTCTCGGGCAAAATCTACTTGTTGCTTTTATGCCGTGGGATGGCTACAACTATGAAGACGCCATTATTATCTCGGAACAAGTCGTACATGATGATCGATTCACTTCAATTTATATTGAAAATTACTCTATTGATGTTCGTGACACCAAACTTGGTCCCGAAGTTGTTACTTCGGACATTCCAAACATCTCTGAAGAAAAACTCAACAATCTAGATGAACATGGGATCGTCCGTATTGGTGCTCGCGCGCGGAGCGGTGATATTCTCGTCGGAAAAATCACCCCCAAGGGTGAAACCGATCTTTCGGCGGAAGAAAAACTCCTTCGAGCGATTTTTGGCGAAAAAGCGCGTGATGTGCGCGACAGTGCGCTTTATCTTGAACATGGTGAGGAAGGAACAGTTATTGACGTCAAAATCTTTTCTCGTGAAGAAGGCGATAAACTTCCTTCCGGTGTTTTGAAAACGATTCAAGTAACATTGGCCAACCTCCGTAAAGTCCAGGTGGGGGACAAATTATCCGGACGGCATGGCAACAAAGGAGTCATCTCTCGCATCGTACCTGTGGCGGACATGCCATTTCTTGAGGATGGAACACCGATTGATATTATCCTCTCCCCGCTTGGGGTTGTTTCTCGTATGAATCTTGGGCAAATTCTTGAAGCCCATTTGGGATTGGCCGCAAAAAAACTCGGTTACACCGTGGCAACTCCTCCGTTCAATGGAATCACTGAACAACAAATTCGTGATGAATTGAAACAAGCTGGATATCCGGAAAACGGAAAGCTTTCCCTTTCAGATGGACGGAGTGGCGTGAGTTTTGATAAAACCATCACTGTGGGTATTGTCTATATATTGAAACTCAACCACATGGTGGATGATAAAATTCATCAACGATCCATTGGCCCTTACTCTCTCATCACACAACAACCACTCGGTGGTAAGGCTCAATTTGGCGGCCAACGTTTTGGTGAAATGGAAGTATGGGCACTGGAAGCATACGGTGCGGCCTATACCCTGCAGGAAATTCTCACCATTAAGTCCGATGATGTTCTTGGTCGTTCGAAAGCCTATGAGTCTATTATCAAGGGAGAACCAATTCATCCTGTCAGTTTACCTGAATCATTCAATGTCCTGGTCAAAGAATTAAAGGGATTATGTTTGGACGTCGAGCTCCTGAAGGAGGAACCGAATAGCAAAGAAGACACGAACCGTGACCGTATGAAGAAAAGAGACCTTGCGAAAAAGTGATAGATTTTCGTCGCACGGACACTCTACTGAAGGGTACGTTGAATGAAGTGGATGGGTGCCAGCAAGACGAAAAGACGCGCTTTTGTGCAAAGTCTTGAAAAATAATTTTTGATATTATGTACTCCCCTACTACCAATAGTGACTTTGATGCCATTCGACTCCGTATGGCATCCCCTGACCAGATCCATAACTGGTCACATGGCGAGGTGACAAAACCAGAAACCATTAACTATCGCACTCAAAAACCAGAAAAAGATGGACTTTTCTGCGAAAAAATTTTTGGCCCGAGCAAAGACTGGGAATGTTACTGTGGTAAATACAAAAAAATTCGTTACAAAGGTGTAATCTGTGACAAATGTGGCGTGGAAGTCACGCGTTCGATTGTTCGTCGTGAACGCATGGGGCATATTGATCTCGCTGTGCCCGTCAGCCACATCTGGTTTCTTCGTGGTGTACCCTCCAAAATTGGACTCGTGCTCAATCTCTCTGTGCAAAACATGGAAAAAATAATTTATTTTGCCAATTTTATCATTACTGATGTTAACGATACATTGAAGCAAGAAACTACTGAACGCCTTAAAAATGAGTACAAACAAAAGGTCAAAGAGATCGACAATACCTTTGGACAAAAAGTAACCTCACTCAAAAACACGGTGACTGATTCAGGTACACTTGACTCCCGTCTCATCGCTTTGAATACTGAAAAAGATGTTGCTCTTGAAATCTTGAAAGAAGATTTCAATACGAACGAAAAGGAACTCAAAGACTTAAAAACAATGCAAATTATTTCTGAACACCATTACCGCGTTTTGTCATTAAAATACGGTTATATTTTTGAGGCGGGTATTGGAGCTGAAGCGATTCGTCATCTTCTGGAAAGAATTGATCTTGAAGGGACCATTACGCGTCTTGAGAAAGAACTTGAGAATAGCGTCGGCGCAAAACGTGATAAACTGATCAAACGCAACAAGCTGCTCAAAAGTCTTCATTCCAATCACATGCGCCCGGAGTGGATGATTCTTTCGGATATTCCGGTGATTCCTCCAGATCTGCGTCCCATGGTACCACTTGATGGAGGACGTTTTGCTACCTCTGATTTAAATGATCTCTATCGTCGTGTCATCAATCGCAACAACCGCCTCAAAAGACTTCTCGATCTCAACGCTCCGGAAGTCATTGTACGCAATGAAAAACGCATGCTCCAAGAAGCAGTCGACGCTCTTATCGACAACTCGGCGCGACACAGCAAAACCGTAGTCGCGTCCACGGGTCAAAAACGTCAATTAAAATCACTCGCTGATATTCTCAAAGGGAAAGAAGGCCGTTTCCGTAAAAACTTGCTCGGAAAACGTATTGACTACTCTGCCAGATCAGTGATCGTTGTTGGACCGCGCCTTAAATTGAACCAATGTGGTATTCCAAAAATGATGGCTTTAGAACTTTTCAAACCATTTATCATCAGCCAACTCATCCAACAAGGATATGTTCATAATATCCGAAGTGCCAATCGTTTCATTGATGCCAATCGCTCCGAGGTTTGGGATATTCTTGAAGTAATTACCAAAGACGCCTATGTCATGTTAAATCGCGCTCCTACCCTCCACCGCCTTGGTATTCAAGCTTTTCAACCTATTCTCATTGAAGGAAAAGCCATCCAAATTCATCCCTTGGTTTGTAAAGCTTTTAATGCAGATTTTGATGGTGACCAAATGGCAGTGCATTTACCACTCACGGAAGAGGCAAAAAAAGAATCAGCCGAACTCATGTTGGCCATTCATAATCTGCTCAAACCGGCGAATGGCAATCCTATCAATAGTCCTGATCAGGATATTGTTTTAGGTTGTTATTACCTCACCAGTCTCGTTGATGAGGTGGCGCAAAAAGTGTTTGCCTCACCCGAAGAAGCCATCATTGCTTATGATCAAAAAATTATTGGTTTACAAAACAAGATCAAGGTAAGAATGAAGGATAAAATAACGGGACGATATGGATTAGTAGAGATTTCAGTGGGTCGACTCTTCTTTATGAATGTTCTCCCCGAAAAAGTTGAGTTTCCTCACCGTGTTATGGATTCAAAAGGACTTAATGCCCTGGTTCGTTTGTCACTTGAGTACCACGACCGTGAACGCACTGTTCAATTCCTTGATGAACTCAAGGCCTTGGGTTATCGTTTTGCCACACAGTCTGGTTTTTCATGGAGTATGTCTGACCTCCCGGACATCACCAAGAAAAAAGAACTTATTACTCTTGGAGAAAAACAAATAGAAGAAGTTAAACAACAGTATGAAGAAGGTTTACTTACGGATAACGAGCGACACAGTAAAATAGTGGAAGTTTGGACTGATATTAAAGATCAAATTACGAAATTATGTTTGGAAACCCTGGACAAAAAAGGGTCGGTTTTTGCCATGATTGACTCCGGTGCTCGTGGTTCCTTGGCACAGCTGACACAGATGATGGGGATGCGCGGTCTCATGCAAAATCCCGCCGGTGGTATTATTGAACTTCCAGTCAAAGGAAATTTTAAAGAAGGATTTGAAGTGCTTGAGTATTTTATTTCTACCCATGGTACGAGAAAAGGACTTTCCGATACTGCACTTCGTACAGCCAACGCCGGATATCTTACCCGAAAACTTGTGGATGTGGCTCAAGATGTGGTGGTCAAGGAAGAAGATTGCGGTGATACTGAAGGTCTGCTGGTGACAGAACAAGAAAGTCAACAAATGCAACTCACCCTTGCTGATCGTTTAGCAGGTCGGTATCTTGCGACTGATCTTCACGACGAGAAAACAGGAAAAAAACTCGCTTCTGCTGGTGATTTGATTACTGACGAGCGGGCTCGTGAATATAAAAAAACCCGAGTGCTCAAAGAAGTAAAAATTCGATCAGTAATTAGTTGCAGACTAAAGAAAGGCGTATGCAAAAAATGCTATGGATATGACCTCGCCTACAATAAGGAGGTTAAAATCGGAACAGCGGTTGGGATCATTGCCGCTCAAAGTATTGGTGAACCCGGCACTCAACTTACGATGAGAACTTTCCATACGGGTGGTGTCGTGGGTACAGATATCACACAAGGATTACCTCGAGTGGAAGAAATTTTCGAAGCACGTTCCCCAAAACGAAAAGCCTATATCAGTGATTTTGATGGTCAAGTCACCATTGAACAGGCTGAACGCGAGATCGTGAGCGATGAAGGACGAACCGTTATTCACATTCCAGTGGGACAAAAAACAGTAAAAATTTCCTACCGCAAACTCGAAGAGGACATATATAAATTGCTTGATAACGCTGGAAAACCGCTCAAAGGTGAGCTCGCGGTGAAAGAAGGTGATGCCGTTGAAAAAGGAGACACGCTCTTTATAGATCGGGAAGGGAATAAAATTGCCGCTCGACACACTGGTGGAGTGAAACTCGAAAAAAATCGTGTCATCATTTTAGCGGAGATGGAAAAAATCAGTGAGTACATGATTGCTCCAGGCTACTCTGTTATTGTAAAAAATGGTGACTCTGTACTGGCTGGAGATCCATTAACTGATGGAAATCTCGATTTACATCAGCTGTACCGCCATAAAGGGCGAGGCGTCACGCAAAAATATATGATGCGTGAAATTCAACTTATCTATACCACCCAAGCTGGAACGAAACTCAACGACAAACATATGGAGGTGATTGTGCGACAGATGTTCTCACGAGTATATATCACCGATCCTGGTGATACTGATCTCCTCCCGGGTGAAATCGTTGAGCTTGCCGTGCTCGCGAAAGCGAATGCCCTGGCGATAAAACAAAAAAAACAAGAAGCACAATTTCAAGAACTCCTTCTTGGTATCTCCAAAGTTTCTCTCACAAACAATAGCTTTTTGTCTGCCGCTTCCTTCCAGGAAACACAAAAAGTACTTATTAATGCCGCAGTGAGTGGTCGTATCGATCCCCTTGAAGGTCTCAAAGAAAACGTCATCATCGGCCGTGTCATTCCCGCTGGTACCGGATATCATGGATAGTAGCAGTCATCCCAATCGCGCGCGACAACACAAACAACATCCTTCGCTGAGGATGTTGTTTGTGTTGTCGCAATACATCAATGGACCTGTTGCTTAAAAATTTGGTGAACCATTCTCTCGTTTATCCACATGCCTCACAATTTTTATATTGCATAAAATATTGTATAATAATAATTGAATTTAAAATTTACTCTCTACCATTTATTTTATTTGGTCTTTTACATATCACGACCAAAACAAAATGAATGTAAAATATTCTATGACAACAAAAAAAAAGGCATCAAATCCGAAAACCACCAAGGGAACAAAAAATGTTGACAATGAGTCGCTCTTTATTTTTCTCGGAGTAGTAGCAATTTCTCTTATTGCTGCTTTTTTTGTCTTCATAATCCAGCCTTTAGATTTTGATTCAGCCCCAAACAAAGCTGAAAAGAGACAAGTGAGTTCTTTATTGCCATATTCTGAAGAGCAGAAACAGGGCACTATTTCTCCGCCGTCTGTAAATAATTGGCCAATTCCTTCACTCGCCAGCTTGCACCCGAGCTGTATAGATACTGATGGCGGTGATGATGAGACCAAAGGAGGCACAAGCAGTTTCTGCGAGAAGGACCAATCCGGTAATGTGACCAACTGCGAAAAAGCAACTGAATACTGTAATCCTTCTGGTCAATTGATTGAGTTCTCCTGCAAGACTGATTCAAATGGCACGATATCCATTCAATCAAAAACCGTTTTTTGCAGTAATAGCTCCACCTGTCAGGACGATTTAACTGGACAAGGAGCCGCGTGTACAAAAGTCAAGTGTGTTGATTCTGATAGTGGCAATACCAATCAGGCATGGAGGAAAGGAAGTGCTGTTGATGAGACAAACACCAAAGTCTCTGATGCCTGCGCTGATGACATGAGTGTCAATGAAGCCATCTGTTCCCCTGAAGGAAAAGCGCTGATCACCCCAACTCCACTCCCATGCCAGTTCAATATTGGCAATGAATCACGAGCGGGAAAATGCGTTGATGGCGTTTGTGTTTCTTCCTGTGACACGGATACACAATGTCCATCAAATTTTGCCTGTACTCAAGGGCAATGCATTCCCACTGACTGTTCAAGTGATAATCACTGCCCAACGGGAATGACCTGCAACACCACGCAAGGACGCTGTACAACCTCTTTCACCCCACATATCCTCACGTGCGCTGATTCTGACCCACTCAACAATCCTTACCGCGTTGGTGTTGTCACATATCAGGATGAAACCGGGGCGCCACAAACGAAAACTGACGCGTGTGAAAGCACCACCTCAATTAATGAATACTCCTGCAAGGATGGTATGATGACCGCGGAAAAAAACAAACCCTGTCCCGTACGTAAAAATTACATGGGGAAAAACATCTACGCTGTATGTACTGTAGTGGATGACAACATAGTACGCGCGAATGGAGCGAAATGTGTCTATGCCTGTACTACTAACGAGAAGTGTCCAAAAGACATGATCTGTTCCAATGGTACCTGTATCCTTACAATTTCCTGTAGTGACAACAATCCCTGTAAAAACGGAGAGCAATGTAAGAATGGAGTCTGTGCGCGAGAAGTGCTTTCTGCCTGTGAAGATTCTGACAAAAACAATAGTCCAGATAAGAAAGGCTCCATCTATGAAAAGAGTTCAAAAACAGTAACCGCCTGGGATACCTGCTCAACCAGCGACCAATCGAAAACAAGCATGACAGTGGATGGAGGGGGAGAATATAGTTCGTATGGAGCTACACAGGAATGGATTTGTAGTAGCGAAAATAAAGCTCAAAAAGATTCAGTCAAAACCTGTGAAGGTCTGACACAATGTCTTGTAAAGAAATCAGGAGAAAACACCGTTGACGCGGGGGCATGCTCCTGTGTGGATACAGATCCCAGTGATAAATCCACTATAAAAGGAACCGTCTTCGCGTTGGATACGAATAATGGAAAACCATGGTATGACACCTGCGTACTTCAAAATACTGTACTTGAATACTCCTGTCAATCCAACAACAAAGCCCGTGCCTCTCTCAATGTTTGTCTTCCCGGGAACCTTTGTATTGATGGCGTCTGTTGTAAAGATGATGACAAGAATGGTCAATGCGATATATAGACTTCTTGGGCAAACCTATAGACATCACACAGAGATGAACAAAGTTAAAACAGCTCTTCCTTGAAGAGCTGTTTTACAATCATTAGACCTGTGCAAAAGATGAGATACATAGGTAACACATCTGAAGTACCAAAGATGTGTTACCTATGTATCTCATCTTGTACAATAAGAAAAAATGGCCTTAGACAACACTCCATGATATAATTGAGCTGTTCACAGAAGAAGTTTTATGCCCAAAAGCGACAAAAGCAAGAAAAAACAGCTTGATGATGAGCAATCGGAAGAGTATGCTTACGATTCCTACTTGAAACCAGAAACGAAACGAGCCATCATTGGTATTTTTCTGGCTCTCTGCGCGGTGTTAAGCATTTTGAGCTTATATCATCTGGCCGGGCCACTTGGTGATATCTTACTTCCATGGCTTTCTTTGGCTTTTGGTATCTCAAGATGGATCTTTCCATTGATACTCGCAATCGCGAGTTACTCTCTCCTCGCGCGCGATGATCGTGAAAAACTTCACTGGTCAGTCATCTTGGGATTATTACTCACACTACTAAGTTTGAACGCGCTCCTCCATATTGTGAGACTTCCCGATCCACTCCTCTGGAAACAGAGTGATCTTGAAAACGCGGGTGGATATCTCGGTGTCCTGCTCGCGCTCCCTTTTCTTGATATCATGGGAAAAATCGCGTCTATAATAGTTTTACTAGCTTTTATTCTTATTTCATTGCTCCTGTTTTTTAATACATCACTTCGACATCTTGGAGGAACAATTTTCTCATGGTTTGGTTTTTTGAAAAAAATCACCTCTCTCACTCGGATTTTTCGACATCGTGAATCCGAAGACGAACCAGCCATGCTTGAAGAGATATTGGAAAAAGAATCCAAAAATGAGCATACTGAAAACGTAACATCAAAAGAAATGTCTTCTGAAAACATGGAGAGTTCTCGTTCATTTCATAAACGCACGGTCGTTGATGATCAACTACAGCCTATTAAAAAAGCCATACTCATCCCAAAAAAACGAAGTAAAATAGACCTTCCCTTGGATCTCCTCAACAACAAAATCAGTAAACCAACGAGCATGGATCTGAAATCTATTGCTTATAAAATTCAAAAAACATTAGCAAATTTTGATCTCACAGTTGAATTGGGTGAGATTAACATCGGTCCAACAGTGACACAATTTACTATCTCACCAGCTGATGGTGTCAAATTATCCCGTATCACCGCTCTTGATGACGACCTTGCCTTGGCATTAGCCGCCCATCCAGTGCGTATTGAAGCTCCAATTCCTGGTAAATCACTCGTGGGAATTGAGGTACCAAATCAAACGGCCGCCATTGTCGGGATACGAGAAATCCTCGCGTCCGAAGAGTTCCGTGAGCTCAAAGGATCACTTATTGTTGCCTTGGGCAAGGATGTTGCTGGTCGTCCTTGGATGACTGATCTTTCGAGCATGCCACATCTTCTCATCGCTGGCGCTACTGGTTCTGGAAAAACCATCTGTATTAACACGCTCATCATTAGTCTTCTCTATCAGTACAGCCCGGACGATCTCAAACTCATTCTCATTGACCCAAAGCGAGTGGAACTAACACTCTATAATGGTATTCCCCACCTGATGACACCAGTGATCACTGACGTCAAAAAAACCATCAACTCCCTCAAATGGTGTATTATTGAAATGGAACGCCGTTTTGAATTGCTTTCCAAAGCACACAAACGCGACATCCACTCCTACAATCATGATTTTACGAATAAGATACCGTATATTGTCCTCGTGATTGATGAATTAGCTGATCTCATGGCAACCGCGGCCAATGAGGTCGAAGGTGGTATCATTCGACTCGCGCAAATGGCACGCGCCGTCGGTATCCACTTGATCCTAGCCACCCAGCGTCCTTCGGTTGATGTCATAACCGGACTTATTAAAGCAAACATAACCGCTCGAATCGCCTTTGCGGTAGCTTCTTCAATTGATTCGCGAACGATTCTTGATACCTCTGGAGCTGAAAAATTGCTTGGACGAGGGGATATGCTCTTTGTGACGGCACAGCTCTCTAAACCAGTGCGTCTCCAGGGAGCATTCGTCTCTGAAGGAGAAGTCAAGCGGATTGTTGAGTACATCAAGGATCGGTATGATGAACCTTCATACGATACCAATGTCATTGATCTTTCTCCCAGTTCAAACATTGTTTTTCAGGACGGAGAGAGTGATGATACTCTGTACGAAGAAGCAAAAAAAATAGTTATCCAGAGCAAAAAAGCCTCCGCTTCTTTACTGCAACGACGGCTGAAGATTGGTTATGCTCGAGCGGCACGTCTTATTGATATGCTTGAAGACAATGGGATCGTTGGCCCTGGCGACGGCGCGAAACCACGAGAACTCCTTGTTGACGGAATGGATGAGAGTGCTATGATGAAAGGAAATGAATTTACCACTTCATACGATGAAGAAAAACCTGAAGATGACTTCATGCAACGCTGATTCTCATTGTCAACAATCTCCTGAACTTTCACATGTCCTTCATTCAAATGCGGCTGTTGTTACTATTATTTGATTATGTCAACCTCTCCTTTTCCCTTATATGAACTCCTCCGGTTGCGCCGTGTAGAGGTTGGTTATGACTTGGGAGATGTTGAATCGGCAACAAAAATTTCAAGACACTATCTGCAAGCCATTGAGGAGAAAAAATTTGCCGCGCTTCCCTCTGCGATCTACACAAAAAACTTCTTGCGGAGTTATACGACCTTTCTTGGAATTGATGATGATGATGGACTCGCTGACTTCTTGTCTGAATTCAATGATTTTAAACAACAAGAAGAAACTGGAAAATACATGAAACACTGCCTCAAAAATACTTCCACGAAAAGCCATGATCTTCCAAAAATTCTTCGCAGACTCACCGTCAGTGTCATTGTTGCCATCATCATAAGTTATATGGGGTTGGAAATTAGAAATATATTCGTCCCTCCAAGTCTTACGATCCTTCAACCAAAAGATGATGCCATTTTTACTCGTGACACCATGACCATAGTAGGACAAACTGAACCTGAAGCACTCGTAAAAATCAACGATGAAGAAATTTTGCCGGATGCGCAGGCAAGATTTACCAAAGAAGTTCGACTCCAAGATGGTATTAACATCATTACGATCCGCGCGAAAAAAAAACATAGCAAAGAAATGACAGTGAAACGACACATACTCTACGCTCCAGAAAAAACAAAAAACTTTGTTGATGTCCGGACAAATCAACCCGCCTCTGCGTCTGGACGCAAGGTATCAGAGTGGAAGCTTAACAGATGAATTAACCCCAT